>ERZ795050.1378-NODE-1378-length-31724-cov-5.542834_pt1 | contig 31724 bp, 25 predicted proteins | sample MGYA00375134_ERZ795050 | MGnify/ENA primary metagenome ERZ795050 (study PRJEB30179, sample SAMN05720221) | activated sludge metagenome | isolation source: Anaerobic digester | place: Japan | collected 2015-05-26 ... | reverse complement strand
AGAGAAGATGAAGAACAACTGGTTGAGTACAGTGCAAAAGCTAATTTTAGAGTTCTTGGGAAAGAATTAGGTAAAGATATGAATACTGCAGCAGCAATAATCGAAAAATTGGGCAGCAAAGAAATTATGAGCTTATTAGAAGGGAATACTCTTGTCATTGATGTTGCAGGGAAGAGTGTCCCTCTTACCACAGAAAAGGTTATTATTAACCGCATTGAAAAAGCCAATCTCAAAGTTATTAATGAAGGAAGTCTTACTGTTGCGCTCAACACAGATATTTCAGAAGAGCTTTTTGATGAAGGCAATGTGAGAGATTTAATTCGAGGCATCCAAAATCTTCGTAAAGAATCAGGTTTGGCAGTAAGCGATCGTATAAAACTAAATGTATATGGTTCAGAAATATTAAAGCGAAGTTTTGAAAAATTTAAAGATCTTATTGCGTCAGAGACTCTAGCCATAACAGTAAACTGGGCGAAAGAATCCGCTATGACTTCGGTAGAGGCAGGTGATGAATCTTGGGAAATATCTCTATGTAAAGCTTAAGTACTGATTTCCAATAGGGACACTCTAGGTTTTTCTGGGTTTTTTAATCTTTTACACAGCTGGCATTTTTCAATGCAAAATGCCAGCTTTTTTATCGTTCAGCTGCTATTACTTCTTTTTTTCACTACACTATGTTTTTTCAGCATACCAATCGTGCATATAAGGAAATGGAAGTACACTCCGAATATCAGCTAGACCATTCATGGCCATAATAAAACGCTCAAAACCCATTGCAACCCCAGAACAGAGGGGAAAATCATCAAAAAGCTCAGCATATTCAAAATTTACTGCATGTGGTACTTGCTGATTTTGTTTTTTTTCAGCTTCTTTTTTCATGCTCGCAAGTACAGCTTCTTTTGTAGCAGCTTCTGTATAGCAGTTTAGTAACTCGATTCCATTGATATACAATTCCCATCGATCCTTCCATGGTGTTCCAGGTATATTACGAGCCAAACATTCTATTTGTGCTGGATATTCAATAAGCACTAGAGGACGATCCTTGGGCAATTCAGGCTCTATCCACTGAACAAATGCTTGATTAAATAGATCCTCCCACGATGCTTCTTTATTTACAATGAGTCCTTTCCCTAATAATGCCTCTCGTAGAGTGTCCCTGTCCTGTAACTTGATTAAATCTAACTGTGCGAATTCCAACCATGCTTCCTGCATTGTCATAATTCTAAATGGAGGTTTTGCGTAGTGAGGAGTGTCCCCCGTGCTGCATGTATCAAATAATGCCTCAGTAATTTCAATAGAATCTCTGGCTGTCGCATTTACTGTGTAATATTCAAGCATGGTAAACTCTGGGCTATGAATTGTCCCTATTGATTCTGCATTTCGAAATGCTTTGCACAGCTCAAAAACATTACGCTTTTCTTCTGCAATAAATTTTTTTATCCATACCTCTGGAGAAGGTAAAAGCCAGAGCTTTCGATTGCCATAAAATGGATTTACATATTCTGTTTCAAAAACTTCAAGACACGATTCGGGCAAAGGTGCTGGAGACAAAAGCGGAGTATCTAATTCCACATAGTTCCGCTCAAGAAAAAATTGTCTAACCTTTGTTACAAGCCTGGAACGTTCTAAGAGCACTGTCGTACTAATCACGTTGTCATCCTTTCACTTTCACAGAGAAAGCGCATATATTCTTTAAAATCATTAAGCGGTATCCACCGAAACCCGAGTGCAGTCCCTTTAAAATAGTTTTTAAGTTCCAGAATAGACATTCCAGCAAGCAATTCTAGTGGCAAATAGCTTCCTGGACGTTTTTCTGATTCTTTTAGCTGAGATTCGAGATATGTAAAAACCTTACTAGAGTGTCCCCGATGTTCCCGATGTTTCCCTTGTTCCCCTTCCCATTGTCCGCTATCTCCCAACTGTCCCTTTTGATGCTCCAATCTCTCATTATCCTGGAATTGCTGAGTATAGGGACACTCTTTGATGCAAACATCACAGCCATAGAGATGATTCCCTCGATGCAATTTGAAATGTTCTGGCATGCCACCTGTACTCATCCAGTACTGCAGACATAAGTGTTTAGAAAAACCATTGTCAAGCGCATGAGTCGGACAAGCATCAATACATGCTGAACATGATCCACATTGTGAATTGTTTATATAATTTTTTGAATCTGTTTCGTTTACGAGTGTCTGAAACAAAGCATCTATTTTCGGGAAAAGCATTAATCCTATCAGTACAGCAGAACCGTAGAGCGGATTTACCAGCAAACCCGATTTTCCAATCCAGCCAAGATTTGCGAGTACGGCACTTTCTTTTTCCGGTAATTTTGAATTTACCGATATTCGAATATCACTACGGTGTAAACCATATTCTGCACGTATTTTCGCTGCCAATTCTTGCAATATCCTGGTTAAGAAATGGTAATAATTATATGCAGCAAATGATCCAACTGTTACTATTTTTGTATGCGTAGAGCTTTCAGTTCCTGAGATAAGCCTATAAGGCAAGAGCACAGCTATACCTGTCACCTCTTTCTGTACATGCTCAGCTATTGGTATTTCTTTTGTACTGGTAAAGATATGATCTATTGCTCTATCAGACAGGATATTCCATACGTGTATCCCTTTGCAGTCAAAAAACTCCGTGAATGATATCATAGTAATTCATATTCTCATTAAAGATTATTGATCAAAACATTCATGCACAAATTATTTTCCACGTGCTCGTTCCAGTTTCTGCATCTTTTTATAATATTCAGCTTGTTTAATTATTTCCATCATATCGCTAACCATAATCTTATTATCAACAATTCGAAACTGTTTATTCTGTAATAACTGCTGTACTACAGCACTGCCTGTACTCATTGGAAACCCAACGAGATTTATAAGCTCCTTAGGACCAAAATCAAATGTGTATGAAGCACCTTCTTTAATTGGGACTTTATTTTTTTCTAGTTGCATCTGTAAAGCATCATACATTCTTCCGAGAGGATCAGTAATCAACGTATTGGCAAGCTGTTTGTAAATAAACCATATGCGTTCAGCAAGCAATTGTGTAAGTTTTGTAACAATTTGAGGCTGTGTCTGTACCATTCGCTCAAAATTGTCTTTGTTGACGGTTAGCAGATAGGTATCCTCATAAGCAATTGCAGTAGCTGAACGAGGCTTGTTTTCTAGCAAAGCCATTTCTCCAAAGATATCTCCCGGTTTCAAAACAGCGAGGAGCACTTCGGTATTTTCTACGATTTTTGTGATTTTTACAGAACCTTTTTGAATGATATACAGTTCTGTCCCTGGCATTCCTTCACAAAATACAACTGTATCCTTAGGGTAAAAACGATTGAATTCCTCAGCTGATCCATCAAGATAGACTGCCTTTGCAAACTGCTTAATCTTAACCATTCGCTCTTTTGCCATTTGCGCATGTGTGCCAGATGGACATAATTTCAAATACTGATAGTAGGCATAAAATGCTTGATTAAACTGACTTTGCTTTACGTAATATTCGCCGATATCAAAAAGATGCGAAGGGTCGGCTTCTGCAACATTTTTGAGTGTTATTTTTGTGAGCGCTTCATCGAGGTAACGCATCCGTTTTGAGAAGCTCATGATTATCTTCATGGCAACGGGGGTATTACGTTCAATGAGCTGGCCATACTGATCGCGATGTACTCCAATGAGTGTGACATCGGTAAGCGCTCGCGCAGTCTCTATATGACTATGGTTTGACATTGTAGAAATAACGCCAAAAAAGTCCCCCGGGCCATATACATTGCCGCCTTCTTCTTCTACTACTTCAACCTCTTTTGTAACGAGTACTTTTCCGGATTTTATTATATAAAAAAGGTCTGCATTCTGTTTACCCTCTACAATAATATATGAGTCTTTCTTAAAATTTACGAAACTTAATTGAAGAGGGCTGTTCATGCAATCCTCATTAGCTTTAGATTTTCCTCGTTAAAGTATAAAGGTACCATCCTCCATTGTCAATGAAAGATGGTACCCATTGAATATTATTTATCAGCAGGCAAACCGAATCGTTTAGTAAGCTGTAACACCTCTGCCTTTACCTTATTGATTACAGCAGCATCACCTTTAGCCTTCAATACATCCATTATAAAACCTGCAATTTGCTTCATTTCGGCTTCCTTCATGCCACGAGTTGTAACCGCAGGAGTTCCTACACGGATTCCGGAGGTAATAAATGGACTCTTTGTATCAAAGGGTATGCCATTTTTATTTACTGTTATGTGAGCTTCATCCAGCCATTTTTCAGCTTCTTTGCCTGTAATTCCCAGTGGAGTAAGATCGACAAGCATGAGATGATTATCGGTACTACCAGAAACGATGCGTGCGCCACCATCTGCAAGTGCTTGAGCAAGCACTTTTGCATTGGTAACTACCTGCTTCATGTAAGCCTTATAGTCATCAGAAAGTGCTTCTTTGAATGCAACTGCTTTTCCCGCAATCACATGACAGAGCGGTCCCCCCTGAATTCCGGGGAATATAGTACCATCCAGTATTTCTGACCAGAGCTTAGGTCTGTCCCCTTTGGGAGTCATGATTCCCTGATTGTTTTCTTTATCAACACCGATAAATACAGCACCACCGCGAGGGCCACGCAAAGTTTTATGCGTTGTTGTTGTTGTAAAATCAGCGATGCGAATAGGACTGGGATGTAAGCCTGCAGCTACAAGCCCTGCGATATGTGCCATATCGACCATCAGGTATGCTCCAACTTCATCAGCAATTTTTCTAAATTTTTCAAAATCAATTATGCGTGCATAAGCAGAAGCTCCTGCAACGATCATTTTTGGTTTGCATTCACGGGCGAGTCGTGCAACCTCTTCGTAATCAATACACTCCGTTTCTCTATTCACTCCATATCGCACTACATTGTAGAGCTTGCCAGAGAAGGAAACTGGCGCACCATGTGTTAAGTGTCCACCATGTGCAAGGTCCATACCCATTATGGTATCACCGGGTTTTAATGCAGCAAAATATACTCCCATATTTGCTTGAGAACCAGAATGAGGTTGGACATTTGCATAATCAGCATTAAAAAGCTGTTTTGCCCGATCCCGTGCTAGATTTTCTGAAATATCAACAAATTCACAACCGCCATAATACCGTTTTCCTGGATAACCTTCAGCGTACTTATTTGTTAACACAGAACCAACAGCTTCCATGACTGCTCGGCTTGTATAGTTTTCACTTGCAATAAGTTCCAGATTGTTTCGCTGCCTATCTGCTTCCTGATTCATTGCTGAAAACAATTCAGGATCAGATTTTTCCAATATTGACATGCATTCCTCCTTTTATCCTTTTGCTGGTAGTATAACAAAAACCCTCGTTTTTGTAAAAGCTCTGAACTATTTCAAAATTTGCTCATGGAGAGGCTATACTGGACGGTCAGTAAATTCCTGTCACTTCAATATCGCTCCAGAAGCTCGTATAGGATTGAATTTCATGACTATACTCTTCATTAATATCGATGAAAGACCATTCTTTTTCAGAACGCGATGTCTTACCATCAGGAAGCAATCGAGATACTTTATAACTATCGAGCGAAAAAGCAATATGGCGATCATCCAACGACCCAAAATATTTGTCTGTACTCGAAAATGGATTAGTCAGTTCAAATGTCAGAGCATTCATGTATAAAGCTGGGTCAACCGGCACCCATCCTACTCCATATATAAAAAATTCACACCAATAGTGCTCATGTGCTTTTTTATTGTCATCAATTATAATTCCCGCAACAGGTCGTGCAGGTATCCCTAAGCTTCGCAATGCTGCCGTATACAGCAAGGCGAGGGCTCGTACACTGCCACTCTTTGCGCGAAGTGCCGCAACAGGAGTGTCCCCTTTTTTGGACTGCACTGTATATGTTTTTCTGAGTGCATTTAAAACAAGCAATGCACGACGATATGGATTTTTTTCATTCTGAACACTGTTTCTTGCAAAGTCTTGAATACTTGCATCATCAGCAGGAACAAGATCGCTACTTGCAGTATACTTAGTATACAGTGATGGCAACCCAGTTTTAGGAATTTGTATTTCATCTGGGTTTACTTCTACTGTATAACTGATACTTTGAACGAGATATCTTTGAACAATGGTATACTCAACAACTGTTTCTGGATTCTGAATTAAAAAACATGTTACCTGATTATCAGCATAGAGTGGCTGAGTGCTTGATTCCAATAATTTAATATTTCGCTGAGTATCTGTAGAAACAGGCATTTTGCGCCAAATATACAGCAATCCACCAGGTTTTGCCTTTATTTTTGAAATACTGGTAAAGGATTCTAAGGCATATGTGCGTTTTGTAATAAATCGTTTTTTAGCAATATTTTGTAATTGTAAAAATTGTGGTTTGCTCTGTCCCTGTAATGTTTTTACCCAAATAGGTCCTGAAACTGCACCATCAGGAATACGCATCTGTATTTCTTTATCTGACCAGGAGGTATAGTCTTCATCACTATCTGCGACAATAGATTCACTGAGTCCTGTTCCATCAATTGCACTTGCTACAGTCTGGGCAGTAAAAATTACCTCTGACGTCCCCCGATTGATGCCGAAGTTATATCCTTTAATAATCAGTAAGCCCCCTGTAACTGCATCCTTTACATCAATACTCACAATAACAGGTCCAACAGCCTGTTCGGAATTCTCATTGGGAAACCCCGGAAGTTTATCTTTACATGCTATTATTTTACCGTTTGAATAGTACCCTGAACTCGTGCGAACCTTGATTATTGGCGTTTTATCAAGCAAGGGTACCGTTAAACGGATACTATTGTCTTTCCATTCTAGATATGCAGTTCTCTGTACTGGAATACCATTGAACTCGACTCGAGCATCACCAGAAAGCTGACCAAAATTGCTGCCATAAATTGTTATTGTATCCCCTGTGCCTGCGCTGATCGGAAGTATTGTTTCTATTACAGGCTTTCGAATAAAAAAGGAACGAACGCCAATACCAATGAATATCAAGACGAGAATACTAATGCCGATTAAGAATAGGTTTCGCTTTACCGATGCTTGTTGCATGCTATAGTGTGTATCATATTATATGAGAACTTACAATTACCGCAGATATAGAGATTTAAAACAGCTTCCTGACTTTAATTCCACCCTGTTCATGCGCATGTTCATAGGTATCGACAAGAATCTCAATAACAATAGGCTGATGGCCTTTTTGAGAACCAAAAGGATAGAAAATGATTCTTTCACCGGGTTTGATAGTGAAAAAATTTGCTGAATTCATGTATTTTACAGAATTATTTTGTGTGCTAAACCACAGTTGCCAGCTCACCAGAATCAATAGCGAATCTTTTGTCCGCTTTTGTGGCGTAACACTTATCTGAATAGCCATAGCATCATTATTAATAAAGTTTAAGGAAAGCTGAGTGTTGTTAAGCGTATAATGTATATCATGCCGCTGCCATGGATCTTCTCCATTTGGATGCTGCAGGGTAGTTCTTATAAATACTACAAACAGTTCGCTATAGAGGTTTTCAGAAATTTGAGCATCAACAGGCGGTAAATCGAATACTTGCTCATCAGCATTTTGAGTAAAAGCCAAAGTGGAAAAACTTATACATAATACAAAACAGACTTTTCTTAGAATGCTCTGCATTATTTACCACTCCGATTGAAATCAGCTTCTCGAACTATTGTTGGCTGTATACTAGTTTCTATTGAAAGCTGTCCAGGAATTTCTATAGTTCGGCTGTTTTGCTGTTTGGATAGATAGTCCACAACTTCAGACAGTGAATACTCAGAAACTGTTGTAGCGGGCTTGACTTCCACCATAATCTCGTTTGTTCGATTGGTAAATAACAAAACACTGAGTCCAATACCTATAAAAAGCATAAAGGCTGCTGCAGCTGCAAGCACTGGCCATGTAATGTGAAAATGAGGTGTAGCGGGCATTGTTTTTAATTTTTTCTCACAAAATTCCAGTACTCCTTTATTCACTTCAGGAACAATTTCATTTCTTTGTAAGTCAAGCAACTGCTCATGCATTTTTGCATATTTGTGTATAACAGAACTGCAATGGTCACATGTTCGTATGTGATCTTCCAGTACTTCTCTGTATGGAGAAGGCACTTCGTTATCAAAAAAAGCAGATAGTAGTTCTTTATCAGGACACTTCATAGCCAAGCTCCTCTAAAGCTTTTGCCAGTGCTTCACGGGCTCTAAATACCCTCACTTTAACATTTCCTTCAGTAATGCCAAGCACTTTGCCTATTTCTTTATAGTCGAGTTCACCATATTCTTTTAAAATCAGAACCCGCTTGAACTTTTCAGGAAGCATCTGAAGTGCATTTTGAACAAGCTGTTCTGTTTCCGTTTTCAGATGTGTTTGTTCAGGACCATCCATTCCAACGTGTTGTTCTGAATACACGCGCTGATAGAGCTTGTGCTCCTTAGAGGAGCGTTTTGCCCAGTTTATAGCTGCATTTTGCGCAACTCTAATGAGCCAGTATCGAGCATCATCAGTTGTTTCAAACTTAGACCAGTAATCCAGAACCTTGATAAAGGTATCCTGCACAATCTCCTCTGCAGCATCCTCATTTCCCGTTATTCGTTTTACAATACGAAATAACGGAACATACATTGCGGAATAGAGATCATTAAACTGTGAACTATCCACACTCATTATAATAAACACTCTTTTCCCAAGAATGTTACGAACTTTATAAGTATCAGAGTACTCTTAATTACTGTAGCTTCCATTTAGTCCCGTCTTTTGTATCTTCAAGTATGATATTCATGGCTAAAAGCTCTGCTCGTATTGCATCAGCGCGAGCCCAATCTTTGTTCTTTTTAGCATCGGTGCGTTCCTGGATGAGTTTTTCCACTTTCGCAACAATATCAGCTGGTAGTACATCCGCTTTTTTCTGTTCTTCGAGCAAACGGAGACCCAGTACGGTATCAAATTCTGCAATTAAACTGAGCATTTCTTCTGGAGAAAGCGAGGTATCCTTTAACACCATATACACTTCAGCTAATGCACGAGGCGTGTTAAGATCATCTTCCATAGCGGATCGGAAAGCATTAAGGTGACCCGCGACTCCAGGACTGGATACTGCAAGTGCTTTTGGCTCAGCTTTTTCCCGTAAGTTCCAAATTTTTTCCATGAGGCTCTTTCTTGATGCCTTGCTGGTATTGAGCGCATCATAATTAAACTGAAGTTGAGAACGATAATGACCGCTTAAAAGAAAATAACGGTAATCTAAAGGATCGTACCCTGCATCAATAAGCGTCTGCAGAGTCAGGAATTTGCCTGAAGACTTACTCATTTTTTCTTTATCCAGAATCAAAAACTCATTGTGCATCCAGTATTTAACCCACTGTTTTCCTGTAGCAGACTCGCTCTGTGCAATTTCATTGGTATGATGCACTGGAATGTGATCGATTCCACCCGTGTGAATCTCAAACTGCTCCCCAAGATACTTCATGCTCATTGCCGAACATTCAATATGCCAGCCCGGATATCCTGTACCCCAGGGGCTATCCCATACTAAAGCCTGGTTTTCAAATTTGCTTTTGGTAAACCAGAGCACAAAGTCATGCGGGTTACGTTTATTTTCGTCAATATCAACCCGAGCGCCAGCCTGTAGGTCTTCAAGCTTTATGCGAGCTAATTTGCCATAAGCAGGAAATTTGGTTACATCAAAATATAAATTGCCGCCAGCAAAATAGGTATAACCGTTTTTCTCAATGCGCTCAATGAGCTGAATCATATCAGCAATATGCTCTGTTGCTTTACAGATGACAGTCGGCCTATTGATATTGAGGCGTTCCGTATCAGTAAAAAAAGCCTTTGTGTAAAACTCTGCAATTTCGAGTACTGATTTTCCTCGCTCCTGTGCAGATTTTACCATTTTGTCTTCACCGGTATCATCATCACCGGAAAGATGACCGACATCGGTAATGTTCATAACATGGGTAACATCATAACCAAGCCAACGCAGCGTTCTCACCAGGGTATCTTGAAAAACATATGCTCGCAGGTTTCCAATATGTGCATATGTATATACTGTTGGTCCGCATCCATACATGCCGACTTTTTTCCCTTGCAGTGGTTCAAAGTCCTGTAATTCCCTGCCCATCGTATTAAAAATGCGAAGCCCCATACAATCTCCTTAGATCCTATACTTAGTATTACACTAATCAAAAACTACTAAAAGGTCAATGAAAGTGACAGCGCATAGTTGGATAGATACAGAAGAGGGACACTCTTCTTTACTTCTCGTACAGTTTTGTATAGCTAATTGACTAAATTAACCGCTCAGGTTAGTGTAAAAATCATCTTTTTGCATGGCACAAAGTAACAGTTATCGAACAGGAGCATACCAGATGAACGGTTACACAGTTAATAAAATCAAAGACACTATCTGGAAAACATTAGTACTAGTTTTTGGCATTGCATTTATTGCATTCATTGTGTACTACCGCCTCGATCGAACATCGAGTAAGTTCAACGTTTACCAAGATAACGGTACAGTTATATTTATTGATAAATATGTATCTAAAAAAGACGACCTCAGATTTCGGACATCATGGAAAACTGTTATCAATGATTTTTTAGAAAAAACAAAACTATCAGCCGCTGTTAATGAAAAAAATAAATCCTATTATCCCGAAGTTATTTTTTTTGTTGACAATTTTTATTCTACGATAGCACTTGATGATCCCCACATTGAAAAATACCTTAAGGACAAACCAGGTGGAGACTTTCAGCTTTTGCAAAAAGCTCGCATGAGCATCTTTTTTGATAGTCTCATCAGTCATAGTTATACCAGTGCAGATGGGCGTTATATTTTCTTTTCTAATGCCGAAAATCTTGAATCTGATTTAGTCTATGCATATACATTTGGAATTATAAGCTATAATATGCCAGAATCTGCCAGAAAGCAACTGCGTATTGACAGTAACTGGGATTTTTACTCATATACTGCATGGATTATGCTCGAAGAAATGGCAGCAATATCGACACAACAGATACAAAAGGCATTTAGTACCGGTAAAACACTCGAAGAGGCTCTCGAAACAATTACAAACCTTCCATCTGATTACTACACGAATGAAAACTCTTCTGTTATCAAAAAAGAAGAGGAATACATAGCGCTCTCATTCCGTGAACCAGATAAGCCTGCCCGTATCTATCAAACATGTCTCGATATGGCAAAACACCTCATTGCTGTAAAAGGTAAAAACGATTTTATGGTTTATCTTGCAGATCTCTTTACCGGAAACTACACGACGATTGGAGAACTCATACAACAGGATCTAAAAAAATACATTGATCCTGTTGTTGAATACTACAGCACAGGCTCTAGAAAGGCTCAAATCGTTGAAGATCAAACCAGAATCGTTCGGTCTGCTCCTGCATCGCAATAAGATTATTGTAGTGCTTTCTCTCCCACTCTGAGAGCATCGAGAAAAAAGACTGTAGCTCTGGATATATCGTTTTTTCTGCGCTATCAGCATAAAAACGCAGAGCTGTTGCCTCAAGCAGCACAGCTGATGCGAGAGCTGTCGTAACGTATTGGCTCTCTGCAATGCGTTTAACTATCTCATCTGTAATAATTGGCGAGTGCTCTGTCATTTGAGCAATATTTTTTAAACTGGCAGGTGATAACCCGTCATGCAGTTTTTTGTAATATGAAACAAGCCAATTATAGTGGTTCTTTTCTTCTTCTGCCATTTCAAGAAAAAACTCTTTCACATCAGCATGTTGAGACCTGTTTGCAGCTTCTTGATATAAAGTAATGCTATCCATTTCTCCTTTTATGCTTTTTTTCAGTGCATCGATAAGTACTTCACTCATAAAACCTCCTTATCTATTCTTTATTCAATATAATGCAATTGACACATAAGAACAAAGAAATACCAGTACATACCTGGAGGTACGATATATTTGTTCTACAGAAAACCACTGTATCTAACTTGCAGCACTTTACTAGCTATATGTTTCTGCAGTAATATCCCTGCATGATTCGCACTCGAGCTACTGCTACAGTTTTGCTTACCTTTACATGCATTGTATGGGGACTCACATTCATAAGCATAAAAACTGTAATTGGTGTTATACCCCCCATATGGCTTGGTTTTATCCGATTCTGCATTGCAAGCATAATGATTTTCTTTATGCTGATTTTTTCAGGGAAAAAACCTCGTTTGGACAGAACCGATATACTGCCTATGGCAGGCATAGGAATTGTAGGTGTTACTCTTTATTTTCTTTTTGAAAATAACGGGATTAAACACCTGAGCGCATCTGAAGCTTCAATTGTTGTGGGTACCATTCCAGTTATTACCGTAACCATTGATAGCATCATCCAGAAAGCAAGAATTTCATTTATGCTCGTTTCTGGAGCAATCCTCTCTACCATCGGTGTTACGATTATGGTAATAGAATCACTTAGATTTAGCGGAAGTGTTGCTGGATATCTTTTTATGGGAGGAGCAGCATTAGCCTGGGTAGTCTACAGCTTTACCGCACCCAAGCTTGAAAAAAAATATTCGGCGTTGGAAACTACTTTTTGGCACAGCTTATTTGGTGCAATTGGTTTTATTCCATTCTTATCATCGGAGCATCCACTGTGGCCCAATGTGTCTACTTCGATTTGTCTCAATGTATTATTTCTTGCTGTGTTTGGATCAGCCTTAGGGTATTATTTCTATATTGAAAGTCTTTCTCTGCTTGGCGCATCCATTACAAATATTTTCATAAATCTCATACCGGTAATATCCGTACTTGGAGCTTTTGTTTTCCTTAAAGAAAAAATAACCCTTATCCAATACATCGGTGGTACACTTGCAATATTTGGTGTCTTTATCGTTAACCGTTTTTCAGCTGTAAAAACCAGTGATTCTGCTATTCAAGCTGAAAATTTTTAATAGCCATCTGATAGCGATCGATTTATATCGCGTTGATAGAGTTCCTTATATGTCAAACTTCTATCTCTCAAGTTTTCTTTAATTCGCTGTGTGAAGGGTATATATCTCCAGAAAATACCACGGAGCTCTTTATCCAGCTTCTGCATACCATCGCTTTCCTTCATTACCCAATTAATATAGTCCTGAATAAAATATAATTTAACGTCACCTTTCATTTTTTGTGAAGTAAACCACTGATAGTAATTACCTGTTAAACCTTCTTCCATCCAGTAATGGGAAGCTCGCTCTTTTGCACTCTGCCAGCGCATATCTCCAGCAGCATAAACAACTGCTAATTTTAGATTGCGCGTATACATTGGGATGGCTAATCGTGCTCGGCTTGTATGGCGATTGTATTTATCAAAAGGCTCCCAGCAGAAGCCAAAGTCCCCATAGTTTGGAAGCAAAATGACATACGGTTCTATTCTATTCATGGTGTTCTTGTAGGGGCGGTAAAACACTTCGGCATCGATACTCTCAAGCCAGCGCAATGCTTCGATCACATTCTCTCTGGTACCTATCTCATTAAACCGCAAATGGAAATAGTCCTTATAGAGTATAGGGAAATGATTTCCTTGGCGACCAACGCACATTTTATGCATCTGCCTTATAGTATTAAATTCCTGCATTAAATTCTCAAGATTTGCTTTATTATTTTCAGCTCCAAGAGAAGTTATTTTTTCATTTATTTTTTCAACATCAGCATCTGCTTCATTAAAATTTTCTGCTGAACGTATAAGTTCTTTATCTGTAGCCTGCAGTTTTCGGAGTAATTCCATAATTTCGCTCATTGTTTTGCGCTGGCTTTCTGTATACGGAGCAGGAATATGCAAGAAACCCTCATAATTCTCATGTTCACATAATATTTCTACTCTGTCTTTTAACTGCTGTTCGAGCGTCTTTCGTTCATCAGATCGAGCTTTAAGAACAGCTTCGGCTGTATCTCGTTTACCTTGCGCCTTCTGCAAAAGAGAGAGCAGCCTTGTTCGTTCATCACTCTGGCGAACCTGGACTTCATCGGTACTACTACAAGAAATATGCCCAATAGCCACATTTCTTAACCACTCATCAAGATAGTACACTGGATCCGGCCGTTCTTTTTTATAAATAATTTTAGCAAACATTTGTCGTTGATCTTCAGCCAACATGGTTGGCAAAGCCATTCCAAAGCGAAAAAATAATTGTTTTGCAAGCGGGACCGATGTGGCTGCTAACTTTGGCACCATTCTCTGTGCAAGATTCCAGAACGTAATTATCACCTGCTGTCTAAATACTGTTTTATCTTTTGGATCTGTAGTCTGAAGAAATTTTCTAAGCGCATCGTGAAATCTTTGTGCTTCTTCTCCTTCATTGGTTAGTACTTTTTGATAATATTGCGGATCATCAAAATACGTATTTATTTTAGCTTCTTCAAACTTTGTTACAGGGTCAAAGGACTTTTTTGATAAATCAACCTCAAATTCACCCTTTGTCCCTTTATCAATTGTTACACTCGCATTACCAAATAATGTATCAAATGTTGGCTTAGGAGGAGTAGTACCTGGTTGTTTTGAGCCAGGCTTTCCTTTGGGAGCATATTCTTCTATTGCACCGCCTATGAGCGCTGCAATTTCTGGATCAATATCATCAGACATATAACACTCCGTTTTTAATTAGAATTGATTAGAACAACCGCTGGATACAATACTTCCGACAAGTCATTCCAGCTATAGTAAAATTATACATGTGTTAAAACAAAAACACAACAACGAACAAATATTGATTTTTATTGAATGTTTACTATGATTACTATAAACTATAACTAATACACAAATAGTATCATGTAAGGAAAAAGCATTGAGTAATGCGGAAATACTATATAAAAAGCTTTTACTGAAATATCAACATACTCTTGCCTATGCAAAAAGGTCTAAACGACTTAACCGCAGGCTCTACAACAACTATCTAAAATTAAAACAATACCACAATAAGACGCTCAAAAAAGCAGAAAATCAAGCTCGTAATTTATTACAGCAAACCATTAAAGAAAAGTATCCCCTTATTCTCGATCACAGACATAGAATTATTCATGTTGATAAAAACCTGCTCGATACAATCGAAATGACTCAAATAGAATTTGCATCATCATTCTATATAGATTTACTTTTTGAAAAATATCTTCCTAATGATTTTACTAATCTAGGCGAAATACTCATTCCAGAATTTCATTTCCCCATTTTACTAGATATAGAACAGCCTACAGATGATAGGGAGAACAATGAAGATGGAATTTCAGTGCATCCCTTTCTTCATTTTGGTATATCAGGCAAGCGAGTTTACAATAAGCAGAAAAAGCTCTTTATTTATTTCCTCTCTATGAGGGATATCAGCCCGGAAATAGAACTTTCGTACTACCAAAAGACCGATAAGCTTATCGTGTCATTATCGCAAACCAATCTGCAATTGCAACAGGCACAAAAGACCATAGAAGCACAAAAAATCATGCTTATTTCGCTTGTATGTTCTTTAGTAGAAGAACACAACAGAGAGACTTCAATTCATCTCCAGCACATACGACTGATTACATCCTACATAACTGAAGAATGTCTCAGGCTTAACATTGTAAAAAAGGCTCCATACCAGATAGAACAATATCTCAAGGATATTGCGTATACTTCAATTCTGCATGATATCGGCAAAGTACGCATTCCTAAAGATCTCATTGAAAAGACCCAAGGTTTGACTTTTGCAGAGTATGCTAAAATTCAGGGACACACAACTGCCGGAGCTGCCTATATCAAACGAATCATGAATCTTTTTCAAAATGACCCTTCTTTTTCCCAGTATATTGATTTTTTAATGATCCCCTATACTATCTGTTTATATCACCATGAACGGTGGGATGGAAAAGGTTACCCCAAAGGACTTAAAGGTTCAGAAATTCCGCTCCCAGCCCGCATTGTTAGTATTGCCGATACCTATGATGCAATGCGAGCAACACGATCTTACAACATACCGATGAGTCATGCAGAAGCTGTACGCGAAATAAAAAAATGCAGTGGCACTCAGTTTGATCCAATTTTAGTAAAAGTTTTTCTCAATATCGAAAAAAAACTTGAAGAAATTGAATACTAGCTCTACGCTCCGCCTACTATGGTAAAAAAAGCAATAAAACAGTAATGTCTGCAACACAGTTCTTACACTTGTATAACCCCATAAACCCTGATACTATTTCATATCATGAAATCAACACAGTATATGGAACTACTTGAACAGTTTAAACTTTTGCACTTTGCTGCCAATCCACAGCTCATAGCAAATTTAGAAGGATTGTTGCTTGCTAATGAACATTTCCTGGATATTCAGTGGGGAAGCCTCCGCTCGCGTGAAGTTGCCACTAATGGACTCCTCATGCTCAGTGAGCACTATCTCATTTTTGTATCAGGTCTGTCCCCACTTGTCAAAGTATGGACTCTGGGCAGTCTCACCCCTATATCAGGAATGCCTTTCCCTACACAACCACTCACATTCGGTACTGCATGGAATGTACTCGGTGAAACATGGATCTTTGAAAGCCCACTCCCCATTTCGATACCTGCCAGTAAACCCATCAATCTAGCAGCAGATGAGCAAAAACCAACTGTAGGAATGGAAGATCCAATACTTTCGGGAGCTCACCATTTTCTTGAATCAATTACCCCATTCGTTCCAGCTATTCTTCCCGATGTATGGGGGATTGCAGCAACCTGTTACGATTTTTGCGGAATGGCAACCAGTAATAAAAAAGTGTTTGCCAGTTTAACCCTCCTACCATTTGCTTCAAAAAAGACTATTTCTATTGATGATCTTAAAACTTATTTCCGATCTCCGGTGCTTTCAGGAGAAGCTCGTAAAGAGCTTGAGTTTTTAGCACAAGATATTGAACAGGAACTAAGAAAATTCAGGCTCAAACAATGGGGAAAACAGCTTGCAAAGCTCCAGGAAAGCGATAGATTACGGGGCGAATCACTTTTTACGCGAGCTGCTCAAGCATGTATCCGATGGGCTGATATCTTTGTAACCGCCGATGTAATGCCGCCAGGCAGTGCAGAGTTTTTACAGAAAATTAATAAAACAATAATGAATCCTCGTTCCATCACGCCAGAATCGGCACACACAGCTCAGAAAAGCAGTACAAAACATCCTGATTATTCACAAGTTGATGAACAACATACGGCAAAATCGACGCCACCAATCCATGAAACAGCACCAGAAAAACCAAACCTGGAAGAAGCACTTGCAAAGCTTGAGCGTTTAACCGGGATGAAACCGATTAAAGAACAAATCCGCACACTTTCCAACCTCATGCTCATCCATCAAAAACGCAAAGCAATGAATATGCCAATTCCATCGATATCATTGCATTCTGTTTTTACCGGTAACCCAGGTACTGGTAAGACTACCGTCGCAAGACTCCTTGGAGAAATTTTTGCAGCACAAGGATTCTTAAAAAGCGGCCATTTAGTGGAAACGGATCGCGCAGGGCTCGTAGCAGGTTTTGTTGGTCAGACAGCCATAAAAGTTGATGAAATAGTTAGCCAGGCACTGGATGGAATTCTATTTATCGATGAAGCATATACCTTAGCTGGTCAGCAAAATGCTAGTGATTTTGGTCAAGAAGCTATTGAAACGTTGCTCAAGCGAATGGAAGACTATAGGGACAGACTTATTGTTATTGTTGCAGGTTATCCGGAAGAAATGGACACATTTCTCAAAGCAAATCCAGGTTTAGCTAGCCGTTTTTCTCGAAGTTTCCATTTTGAGGATTTTACGCCAGAAGAACTTGAAGAAATATTTATGCGATTTGTTACAGACACCGATATGAAAATTACACCTTCGGCTCTTGAGAAACTTCGTGCTCATCTCAAACAGGAATATGAAAACCGTAATAAATTTTTTGGAAACGGCAGATTGGTCAGAAATATCTTTGAAAAAACATTGGAAAATCAGGCAAATCGTCTTGCACCGCTTCCAGACATCAGTCCAGAACTGATTGCAACTATTGAGGCAAGCGACCTTCCATTTTGATTGTTCTAGTAAATGCAAAAAACAAAGAGACCGAGCTTAAACCCGGTCTCTTTATTGGAGATGAGGGGAATTGAACCCCTGACCTCTTGAATGCCATTCAAGCGCTCTAGCCAACTGAGCTACACCCCCATTACAGGTGAGTCATAACACCAGTACCACAAAGCACGCTGCTGTGTCAAGATAAGTCATCGATTCATTTTTCCCCCACAGTTTGCACTAGCGTAAAACAATAAAAAAATGGTATAGTCATTATTGTGAAAAAAATACAATCTGACCCCAAAAACAATCCCGACATACTAACGAATACCGAATATACTCCACAAAATAACAGACAGCGCATACCAGAGACTCCTGTTTGCAGCCGAGAAGCAGTTAAAGCACTTGCTGCCAGGCGGCCGCATTGTATTCGCAGACTGTTTATGGATGAACAGAGTGTGAAAGAATTTGGCGAACTCTGTTCGTACCTGGCTCGTGAACACAAGCTCTACCGCATAGCCCGAGAAGACGAGCTTCAAAAACTTTCAGGGACAGTCCACCATCAAGGTGTGGTGGCTATGATTGAAGACACAAAACTGCAACCACTTTCAGTAGAAGACGCACAAATGCTCAACAAATCGAGCAATATTATCCTGCTCGATGACATCGGAGATGATCACAATATAGGAGCCATCGCGCGAACAGCTGCATTTTTTGGTTTTGACAGCATTATTTTAACTGGCAATAAAACTAAACTCACTCCAGGCATGTATCGCGTAGCACGAGGGGGTATTGAATACCTTTCGATGTACTATGCAGAATCTGCAGCAGCAATTATTTCCGCTTGTCCACACCAGCTCAAAATAGCTGCAGCTGCCCATGGTGGTCGTGCCATCAATGAAGCGCTTAAACAATTTGCATATCCCGTAAACCATACAAAGCAGAAGCCAGGATGCATTCTAGTGCTTGGCAATGAAGAACACGGATTGAGTCAGGAAGCTCTCGCTGCATGTCCAATCCATGTCACAATTCAAGGAAAAGGTACTTTAGAAAGCCTCAATGTCACACAGGCGGCAGCAATCCTCATGAACGAGCTAATTTCATGGCTAACACGCAGCGCTTATACGACATATCACAAAACACAGAGAACAAAACGGTAGCAGAGACGAGCTCAATGACACGCTAAGCTGCTTTTTGATATACTAGCGCGCATGCAAATCTCAACTCAACTTCTTGAAACGATATATAATCGGGCTCGAACAGAGACGAAAGCTGGCAGTGTAGCAACCTACATACCAGAACTTGCTAAGGCTAACCCCGATGATTTTGGTCTTGCAGTATTCGATGCAACGGGGACACTCTATACTTGCGGATTTTCATCAAAATTTTTTACAATTCAAAGCATTTCAAAAGCCTTTGCACTGCTCTATACACTGGAAACCTTTGGGCACGAAGCTGTTTTTTCACGTGTTGGCAAAGAACCAACAGGTGATCCTTTTAATTCTATAATACGACTCGAAACTAGTTCGCAACGAAAACCATTCAATCCATTCATTAATGCTGGAGCAATTGTTATTTCGAGCATGTTACCTGGTACATCTCCACATGAAAAAATAGAAAATTTGTGTGACTTTTTAGCACATATGATCGATACCAATACAGGTACTTTACAATACAATACTGATGTGTTCCTTTCAGAAAAGGCTACCGGTGCTAGAAATAGAGCAATAGCGTGGTTTCTTAAAGAGCTCAAACTCATTGATGGTGATGTTGAAGAAGTACTTGATACCTATTTTATGCAGTGTTCAATTATGCTTTCTGCTGAAGCACTGGCAAAAATTGGTCTCATACTTGCATTTGATGGCATTGATCCGGTAAGCAGGCAACGATTCTTTTCAGAAAACTCTGCACACATATGTAAAAGCCTCATGATAACCTGTGGTTTATATGATGGCTCTGGAGAGTTTGCTGTAGAAACCGGTATCCCTGCAAAAAGCGGCGTTGGCGGAGGCATTATCGCTGCCGTGCGGGATAGAATGGGCATTGGTGTTTATGGTCCTGCATTAGATTCTCGAGGAAACTCAGCAGCTGGACTTACAGCCTTAAAGCTCCTTTCGGAAGCGCTTGATTTACGCGTACTGTAGCGGTGAAAAATTAGGACCTATAGTTTCTTTAGTAATATTGCTGTAACATCATCAGCCATTTTTGCACCACTCGTAAAGAACCGCCACTCCTGAATGATGTAATCGAGCATTCCCTGCGCACTCCCTTGAGGAGCAGATGACAGGGCCGATAGTATTCCTTCCTGACCAAACTCCTGACGGTCTACGTTTCTTGCTTCAGAAATTCCATCGGTATATACAAGAATTACATCGCCTGGCTGAACCTTAAAACGGATTGATTTATAAAGTGATTCTATACCCTTCCGACCCATTGGTAACCCGCGATATTCGTCATTTCCTGGTGGTCTGAGTTCCAGTGCATATGGTTTTTTAGAACTCTTATACACTATTTCGGTATGAGCAGCATTAGAATACTCTATGCTGCCATCGTCAGATAATCGGAGCAGTGCAGCTGTGAGGTAATGTTCCACACTCTGCAGCTCATCACAGAGTTCTTTATTAACAATCGACATTACTTTTCCTAATGGCAAGTTCCTGTATTTGAGAAAGTTTCTATAAAAAATTGAACGAGCAAGAACTGTGATCAAGCCCGAGGCTATTCCATGTCCGGAAACATCTGCTACAACAATGCCAGCTAATGCATTACTAATTGTATAAAAATCATAAAAGTCTCCCGATACACCGCTTGCTGGAATAAAAACAAAGGCAGCTTCCCATGCTGATGTTCGAGGAGCTTCCGACGGGAAAAATCCTATTTGCACTTGCGTTGCAATACGTAAATCCATTTGAGCTTCTTGATGGGCTCTTTCAAGCTTTTGTGCTGTTTCTGTTAAATTCTTATTAAAAACATCCTGTTCTTTTAATTTTTGACTTAATTCTTCTGTTCGCTTGTTCACCTTTTTCTCAAGAACCATATTGGTCAATTCGACATGTCGATAAACAAAGAAAAATTGAGCAGCAAGCAATGTAGCTGAACCAAAAACCAAAATCAAAAAACCAATTTGAGCCATCATCTCAAATTGATTTCCTCCAAATGCAATGATGTTCAAAAAGCTCGTTGCAATAACAACAGCCATACCCTGTAAAAATCTCACCATATCAACACGTTGAAAACTTCTCACTAGCAGAAACAGCACACTTTGTTTTTTTTCTGTTGTAATGCGTTTATAATGTCGGAGTGCATGGCGATATGGAACATACAAATCACGGTACAATACATAAATAGCAGGAATAAACCCAACTATACTCCATATAAAATTGATTAATTCAGTGAATACAAATAATTGAACTACAAAGAAAATTCCAGCAATACCTGCTAAAACTAATGCAAACTTTGAAAGTCTTTTATGAATAGCAACATCAATAAACGCTACAAACATGGGTAACAATATATAGAGTGTCCCCGTTCGTATTGCATCAGTTATACGTGTATCTAAAATGACATCATGGATTACATATGTTCTTGAAAGGAGATGAATACCTAAAATAAACGATGCAAGTGCAAAATACAGATAGGCTCTGTTTTGACGGCGGAGAAAATAAAAAATTAAATGATAAATTCCAAAAAAGAGATACACACCTATAAAGGCAAGCTGTATATATTGTGTACGTTTGCGGAGTAACGACAAGTAATCACCAATAACGTATCCCTTTCGCGCTGTAAGTCCTGTTTTTTCACTGAGCGGATCGCCTTCAATCATAAATGCAAGCAGATTTGTTCCTGATTTAATCAATCGCCGATCAATATTGATAAGAGCACCTCGTACATTACGTTCTACCCCCCGAGGTAGAGCATCATAACCACGTGATGATTCGTTATGAATTAGTGTTCCATTAAAATAAACTTGCCAATTAACCCCAATTTGTTCAAGAAAGAGTGTTACACCACCTTTTTCTGTATAGTCTTCTTCATAAATCGTAAAAGGAATAACAATAGTAAAACGCTGAGACTTCATTTTTGCATTAGAGAATAGTGGTGGCTTTTTAATTCCAGGCAAACCAACATCACGAATGATCACAGATCGTGAACCCTTGTTCCCCAGCACAGAAATCCATGAACTGTCATTAAGTTTAGGTGGGAATAATATCCAGGAAGGTTCAAAACCTGGTCTTATAAACAAAGCGTATTCAGTTAAATCGATTTCTTGTGCACAGACTGAAACGACACTGCTTACAATAAAGAAAAGTAATAAAAACAAATGTATTTTTTTACTATTAAGAATCTTCACTGCGTGCACGTTTTTTGAGCTCCTTTATTTTATCCCGTATAATTGCAGCTGTTTCATAATCTTCTTTTTCTATTGCAGATTTTAATTCTATTTCAAGAGCTTCAAGCTCACTAATTAAAGGATCCGCTGCAGCTATACCTTTTGTATCAAAATCAGTCATTGATCCTCTCTCATCTTTATCGGAAGGATTTACAAGATCAATTAGAATTCCAGCTTCATTGACAACATGTTCAGCGATATATATCGGGCACATAACACGAACAGCCAAAGCCAGAGCATCCGAAGGACGAGCATCAACAATAACAAGATGATCAGAACCATTTACATTCAGTTTTAATCTGCCATAATATGTTCCATCAACTAAATCACAAATTTCAATACGTTCCAATGTAACATGAAGTGATTTAAAAATTTGTATAATTAGATCATGGGTAAAAGGTCGTGAAGTGTTCAATTTACCAAGTCCAATTAAAATTGCCTGCGTTTCCATCTGTCCTATGAAAATAGGTACAACAATATCAGCATCTGTAGGACGCACAAATACAACATTGCCTTGCTCAGTTTGAGCAACAGTCCATATTTCTGCTGGGATCAACATATCTGAGCTCATAGTACTTTCCTTTATAAAGTTATTGTTTTCAAAACCTATTGTATATAATGATTATATATTTTCAAAAGAAACGCAAGTAATTAACGGATTTTAACTTAATTATAGTTATAAAACTATGCCGTTCAAAAAGCAGCCTATAGTATCTCAATAAACTGCATTGAACAGCATAGATCTGTGTATTATATTCTGTAATAGTCGAACGTACTAGTTACTTCCCGCAACCCTCACAGCCAACATTGCAATCTGCACAGGTCAGCGGTATTCCATCATGTTGATTATCATCAGAATTATCATCGATGAGGCTTTCAACATTGCCACCTCGATAGCGAAGCACATTAACCATAAAGATATTGAGTTTGTTCACAATGCTTGGTGGCAATTGATTTCCATCAACTTCTACTGATATCACAGGATAATTCCTGTCTCGAGCCCACGGTGTAAAAAGTCCTTCAATTACACGTCCAATTAAACATGCAAATGGAGAAATGTTTACAATTCCAGAGTAGCCTTCTTCCATTGCTGTTGCTGCAACACCCGTTGATACAGCAATTTCCGAATTGAGTTCATGGTTGACAAAGTTCTTTGCCGTATTTGCCATAATGTGGTGCATATTCTCCGGTGCATGCGGTATAAGCCCTGTTTCTCCTAAAATCTTCTTAACATCCTTTTCTACCTGATGTTTCCACCATTCTTCAAGTTTAAGCCTTATATACTTGCGCATTGGAACACTAAATAACCGCTTCCACCATGAAGTCAATTTTATCTCTTTTTTAAGTGCGTATTCTCGAACAAAATCGAGATAATGAATCCATTCACCGATACCTGACACCTTGACGACAATTCCTTTTGCGCTCATTAAATCAGTGAGCTCTCCAATTGCAAAATCATCGCGTCGAACATAGATTTCTCCAACAACGAGCACACGGGGACACTCTTCCAATGTACGTTTAAGCGGTATCTTTTTTACTTCCTGTGCTATTCGTTTTAATTCAGATTTGAGCACTTTTGGATCTTTCTCTATTTTTGCCATCATTTCATACCAGGACTTGTTATATGCCTCGAGTGCTTCTTCCGGTTTTTCTGCAGTGGCTTTGAGCACTGTTTGAATATCTTTCATGTAGTCGGATACCACGAGACCACGCCACATATCTTTAGCAAAGTTTGGTCCAAGTTCGGTGTATGAGTTATCAGCTGATAGCGTAAATACAACGACATTTTCCAATTTGAGATCCCGGAAGAGATTTTCGTAATACACAAAATACTGACCGGTACGGCAAGGACCAGTAGTTATAGGGACAAAGAGCAGGTAAAGCTCATCTTTCCTGTACTGTGGAGATGAAAAAAACTGCAATGCACTACCTAACACGAGGTGACTTGGAACACATTCTTTACCGGATGCATGAGCACGGGCAACCTGAATCGTTTTATTGGTTGCTACTGGTAATGCTACCGCATTTAAACCGATACCTCGCAAAGTTGCTGCCATAAATTCTGTGGAAACATTTCCCATATTTGACAGGAGGATTTTTACCCTTGGATTGTTCTTTACCGGAACGCTTTCACCGGTAATCCTGTTAATAACTCTAAGGCCTTCCGGTCCTGTCTGCATAAACTTCCAGCCATTGTCATACCGTTCCATGCCAAGATCATTCTTTTTGGAACGATAACCATCGATAATGTCCAGGAAGGCCTCAACACGGGTATCAATACCGGCATCTGCTGAGTGTGAATCGAGTTCCAGCACGAGGAATGGCTTCTGTCCCATTATCCACTTTAAGTAATGGAGCATAAAGGAGTCCGGCGCACAGGAAAAGTTTGTAATAAATGTTACATAAATATTATCATAATCTTTTAGAAACTCTGCCGCTTTCATGTCCTGCTGACCATAGAACCAGTACATATTCGGGAAAATTTCTTCTGATTCAAATGGCAAAATATCAAACGGTATGACAGAGTAACCGCGCGTAGTAAATTTTCTTGGAATACCCATGTTTGCTTCTGGTGTAAATGCATTATACGGGCGGCCTAGAATTGCAATGACAGGGCGCTCTGCTTTTTTTGCTTCTTCAATTGCTTCAATACCGAGCTTGCGGGCAGCAGAAAAGTATTCCCGCTGTTTTTGCAATGCTTTAGTAAAAGCACGCTCAATTTCATCAGATGGTATATTGAGTTTCTCTCCGCATTTCAGGAAATGCTCTAACGCTTTTTTATCACCGTACTTAAAGCTGACAATCACCGGCAAAAATTTTTCATCAGGAATATCAGGGAATGCTTTTTGTATATAGTATGGGAAACTTTGTGTAATCGGGCAGAAATTTGCATGTACATCATCTTCGTAGCTCTGCATGTCTCTAAAATGAGGTACAAAAATATAATCTGCGCCTTTATCGATACAGTCCTGTACTGCACCATGGGCAATTTCTGCTGGGAAACAGTAGGTACTTTCTGCTCGAGCAACCCCCTCGTGGACAACATCGGAAGAAAGGAACGTCTTAATGCCAAGTTCATGGAAGAACCATGCATAGAGTGGATACAGAGTATGCACCGAAAACGCTCTTGGAATCCCTACAATATAATCACGCTTTTGTCTAAAGGTTGATGGCTGGGGTGCATATTCATTAAAGAGTAACTGCTGACGCTTTTCCACATAATCGAGAACTGGCACATCTTTAATTGCTTTGCGCATGTTCGTATACTTGGAGCAGCGGCCGCCAAACATATACGAGTGACCATTAACTTTCAAGATTTGAATAGGACAGTAATTATCACAGGATTTACAGGTAAATACTCGCTCATATTCGATTTCTCGGTTAATAATTTCTTCGAGATCGAATTGTCCAGCTTTGAGAAGCCCTTCCTGATGCTTTCGTTTAGCGAGCAATGCCACACCAAAACAACCCATAAGTTCAGGAGATGGCGGCACAAGAATATCTTTTTCAAGCATCATCGCGAAAGCAAGGGGAACAGCAATATTCTTTGCCACACCTCCCTGCAGGAACACTTTGCCTCCGATAGTCCTATTTCCCACAACACGGTTAAGATAGTTTGCGACAATCGAAACAACAATACCAGCTGTTATATTTTCCTTACTTGCCCCCTGCTGCACAGCTTTGCGTATATCAGAATTGATAAAAGCTGAACAATGTTCTCCAAATTTAAGCGGAGCATCTGCCTTAAGCGCTATTGGACCGATATCTTTTGCACTATGAATTGAAAGATCCCCTGCTGCTGATTCTTCCAGGAACGATCCTGTACCAGCAGAACATGCTTCATTCATTGCATAATCTATCGGAACACCATTTTTTAAAAGCACGTATTTTGCATCCTGACCGCCAATTTCAAAAATAGTTTCAACCTCTTTATCAAAATAGGTAGTTCCAACCGAGTGAGCGATGATCTCATTATAGACACCAGATGTCTCGAGAAATACACCTAAAATCTCGCGAGAAGAACCAGTCGTCGCTGCTAATTTTATATTTACTTTTGTATCACCAGTATCCTGCTTTACTTTTTCAAGAATTACTTTGAAACATTCCTTTGTTGCTTTTACAGGATCACCGTGTGTACGTCCATAATGACTTGCTACAATCTCATCAGTTTCTGCATCAATGAGACATGCTTTTGTTGTTGTCGATCCACCATCGAGTCCCAAAATATACTCTCGATTTTTCTGAACCTTACCTTCGGGTTTATCAAAATACTTTACCCGATTCTGCCACTTTTTAAGGTCCTGCAATTTATCAAATTTTATCTGAATTGGTTTGAGAATCTTATCAAAGGCTGGTGCCGGAGTTCCCGATTCACGGGCTAATACTGCAGCTCCAAATGCCTCAAAGACCGCTGCTATATCTGGAACAATAAAATTTATTGCTGGAGCTTTTTCTTTAATAAATCGGAGAATATGTTTATTTAATGTTACACCACCCGTAAGCACAACCGTACCTTCATTGATTTTGGCTCGCTTGAGAAAATCAATAACCTTGGTTGCCATTACATCAGAAAGTGATAAAACAATATCTTCTTTAGTTGCTTCACGCTTATTGAGCCTATGTGTACAATCGCTCTTCATAAACACCGAGCATCTGCTCGAAAGCGAAAGCACGCGAGCTGTTTCCGGAACCTTTTCTATATCCGCCAGAGTCATATCCATGCGACCGAGCTGCTGCTTAAGAAATTCACCAGTACCGGAAGCACATTTATTGCCAGAAAAGTTATTAATGATTTTTCCATTGCTGTCCAGGCGGTATACAACCATATCTTCACCGCCCATACTGACAATTGCATTGGCTTTAAGCCCTAATGTTTTCATTGCAGCTTCTATACAGAGCGGTTCAACTGTACCAGCTGCATTAAATAAGAATCGCCCTTCATTACCCGTCACTAAAAGCGGTATCCCTTCGGGAATTTTTGTCTGTTTTAACAAATTATTTAAGGCGAAAGAAAAATCCCCTTCATGCGGGGTCATACCCTTCCAGATGATAGTATCACCATCCAACAAAACCATTTTTAAGCTAGAAGAACCTATATTAATTCCCAATGTCTTCATTATGCTATCTCCACTCTTCCAGGACGAATATGTCCCTTAAATACTACTGTACAATCTATACAGCACTGACCTGAACCAGGTTAAAATTTATACTGCATATGTTGGGCACCCACAAATGCACGAACCCAACTGTATATACTTACAAACATGCTGATAATATTTCATGTAGAAAATAATTTCAATTGCTGCAACACAACACAATTTTGCTGTGTCAAAATTACTCAATTACCTACAGTCAATCTGTAAACATCGCATCCCGCTTCGGTCTTATCATACAAAAAACCGAGCTTTTTAAGGTATTTTGCATGCGGTTTTGTATATGCACGTGCAACAAAAACATGCGTCCCCTCACTCGCAATTCTTTTTCTGATAGCATTAAAGTAGTATTGAGCGTTCTTAAAATCTCGATAATTAGGCACAGCATAATCCAGCACAATTTCTGTTTCATGCTCTTTGATTGTTTTATACAATATTAAGGAGACAGGATTCATATCGCGCAGTATCAGGTCAGCATGTAATCCATCAACATCATCTAACTTAAACTGCGGGAAAAATAACTCAATATCGTTTTTATAAAACTTTAGAAATAAATCAATATATGGCGACTCGTGAATTGGTCTTTCAATAATATCAAAACGATCGCGAGTGAGTCGCATTTTAACAAGATAGTAAATATTGATAATTACTATAAATGCATTTAACAGCCAAACTGGGAGCGCTCCAATAAAAATTCCGTATATAACAAAAGCAGCAGAACCAATTCCATTTAATATTCTGAGCCACTTTATATTACGCATCATTAAGGATATTGCAACTATAACAGATGCCATAGTTCCAAATATTTCAATATAATACTGCATCTCAACCTCCAAAAACACATAATAACATGCAATATACGACAAAATCAATCAAGACAGAGCATAAAATAGATATAAATGCAAAACATTCATATAAATTGCACTATCCAAATTCTTAATTATTTATCGTTTTGCTACGTACTCCCCCATGAAATCATTGGTATTTTTTCTACCTTAACTGTATAATTGTATTAAAAAGTATAATAGACTCAAAAGCATTATAGGGGACAGGTTATGAACAAGAAGTGGCTTAAGTCTTTGTTAATCTACTTAGTACTAGCAGTAACGCTACCGCAGCTGTCTGCTCAGCAGCCATGGAGAATATATTCCCTTTTTTCATACGATGCTTATGAAAGTGAAGGTATACTGACCATTGACGAAAGCATCTCAATACCCCTCATAAACAATTTTGTTATATCGACTGGTGTTGCATGGAAAGGTACACTTATTGACCCTTTTTTCACCGATCCAGCAAAAGCTGAGGCACGACTCGGAATTATCTATATTCAGCCTTCATGGAGCATGTATTTTGAGCTCTATGGAGGTTCAATATGGGTGCCTCAAACCATGGGAACACCACTGTGGGAAGCTTTTGTACAGACAACACTTATTGAAGCTGCAGTCAATTGGGAAACAGATTTGCTCTATTTTGGATTACGTGAGCGTATACTCTTTAATACTATTTCTACAACTTCAATTACCAATTTTCTATTCTTCTGGACACCCCAACGATTTTTCAAACTGAGCCTTGGAATGAGTATTGGCATCGAAAATGATGTTCCAACACTTCCTGGCATTCGTGCTGAGTTCATAGCACCAATTATTAAGAGTGTCCCTGAACTATTCCGTGCTGGACTTGGTATTACCTATGAACGCTTTTTCGATGACGCAACACTGACAGCGGGAAACACAATTACAATTAAAGCAATTCTTGCATCTGCACCACTTGCAGCTCTCGATATAAAAGCTGGTATAGCATGGAATTTTGGTGATAAAGCAGTATATCCGCTCCAGCTTGAAATGCTATCAGCAATAGTGCTCCAGTAAGCAAAACTGAATGAATGTATTTTCTTGCTAAAAACAACAATGAGTGATTCAAGTGAATACTTAGAAAAGATTGCTACTCTCGAAAAAGTCAATGAAACGCTTCTCAAATCAATCCAGCTCCTTGAGGATAAAATAATACGGGATCCCCGCACAGGACTCTTTAATGAAGATTTTTTTGAAAATTACATTATGGATATCCTCAATGCAAGTTTACCAACACGAGCACCGGGAGCAATTCTTTTTATTTCCATTGATAATTTTGGCGACATCAACCTCCATTATGGATCAGATAGAGCTGATGAGATTCTTAAAAAATATGCTTCTTATTTAAAAAATATTACTTCACCAGAAACTATACTGTTTAGGTTAAGCGGAGCCCTCTTTGCATGCTACCTTTCTCAGTGTGAAAAAAGTAAAGCTATAGAAATTGCAGAAACAATACGTATCAGTACAGCGCAAGCTGAAATTTTTATCTGTTTTATTACAGTATCGATTGGGGTAATTTCTTTTGAAGATCTGTTTAATATGAACGAACCTCAAGAAATAAATATAGTCGACTTTATTATTGATGCAGGTAAACAACGACTAAATATTGCTAGAAAACACGGTTCAAACCAGGTATGCGCAGATAGCAATCTAAAAGAAAGAGAGCAAAACAAAAGAACTTTACTACTAGCGGATAGCAATGTATTCAGATTGGCAATGCTTGCTGACTTATTTCCACGAAATCAGTTCCAGGTATTAACAGCTAAAAACGGACCAGAAGTGCTGGAAATAATAACAAAACATGAAATTAACTTGATTATCTGTGACTGTTACCTTCCAGGAAGCAATGCAATCGAAATTAAAAGAACGATAAATAAATATTCAAGACTTATGGGAATTCCCTTTATTATTATTACTGATCACAAGCATATTGATTCAATTCAACAGGCGTATTCTGCAGGTGTTCTTATGATTATTGAGAGGCCTATTTATATTGATGAGATACTTGCAATAGCACAAAACTTTAGCAAAGGAAAGTTTTTATGATTACCATAAAAACTATTTTTTTTACTCTTTCTCTATTATCATTGCTCTCTATACTTATTTTGTTAGGAATAAAAATTCGATATAGACTTGAAAATAAATTTATCCTTATCATAAGAAAAAGAATTATAACAGCAATTATTGAGAAGAAACCATTATCGTTAAAAGGATTACCTAAACTAATGCTACTATTTGAAACTGTAAAAATTAATGAAGAAATAAACTTACCAGAACAAATAGTAACCACAATAAGAGAATATACTAAAAAAAAGTATTTCAATGTATTGAAAAGAAACATGTATTCAAAAAATTCAACAAAGCGAACACAAGCTGCAATGCTGCTCTCGTTTTTCCCAGGGACAGAAACAGAAGAAGTGCTACTTGAGGCACTGCATAAAGAAAAATCAAATTATTGCTTTCTTCAAATCTGTTACAGCCTCGCACAAGTGCACTGTACCAAAAGTATACCTATTATTATTTCACTTATACACAGTAAAGAACCATGGCTCTATTATCGAATAATTGAAATTCTTTTAAATTTTGGACAAACTTTGGAAAACTTTCTCTGTACGACTTGTATAGACAATGACGAAATTTCCGAAGAAACAATTGCACTCATTTGTGCCTATGTGAGAAGATTTCCGAACCAGCAGCTATTAGCCGAATTGGAGCAATTATTAGATATTACTCACAGCAAGACAATCGCTCAGGTATTCCTGGACAAATATCCCTTTCAATTAGCAAAAGAAAAATATTTAAAACATCCGAACACTATAATACGCGGTATGGCTTATGAAGCGCTCGGTTCACAACCAGATGAAAACACATTAAAAGTACTAATCAATGCAGCATGCGACAGTTCTATTCAATTCTGGATAATAAAAGGTATTACTAGATTAGTACAAAAAGATCGAACACTACTTGAAAATTTATTTTTAGAATGTGAAAATGTTTTTAACAAAATAAAAATCAAAAGAACTAATAGTGACTATGAACGATACAAAACTATAAGTTATGCATTGCTCCCATATTTTGAATATTTTGTATACTCAGAAAAAAATGTAACATGCCTTATTCATATCGCGTTAGCAACCGGTAAACTAAGTCATATCACTACATTTTTAGAGACAAATCACAATGAATACTATGAAAAAAGATTCTATACATTCTCAGCAAATATCTAGAAACCAACACGAAGCTTAAAGCAAAGCTAGCATCGTATTTTACCGATGAAAATATTCTTAACAAACTAGGTATTGTAAAAGTACCAGAACAGGAAAGAAAACCTGCTCTTAAACTA
>ERZ795050.1376-NODE-1376-length-31753-cov-5.650356_pt1 | contig 31753 bp, 21 predicted proteins | sample MGYA00375134_ERZ795050 | MGnify/ENA primary metagenome ERZ795050 (study PRJEB30179, sample SAMN05720221) | activated sludge metagenome | isolation source: Anaerobic digester | place: Japan | collected 2015-05-26 ... | reverse complement strand
GGGCGACAGGCTTCCTTGGCCACTACATCCTGCGAGACCTCCTGACCAGAGGGGTAAGAATCGTTGCCGTCCTTCGCCCACCGTTGGACCACGCGAAGGCTCGACTCGAAACCATGCTGGCGGCCATCGGACTGCCTGTCGAACAGTATTTATCCAACGGATCTCTGCTCCTTGTCCCCGGTTCGCTGCCCGACACGTTGCCCGAGCCCGATTGGGGACGAACCGACGCCATCCTGAATTGTGCCGCAAGTCTCAGCCTCTTTGCCAACGGTGACGGAGAGCCCTTCAACACAAATGTCAGCGGAACTGAAGCTCTGGCGGAATGGGCGATTCGGCACAACGTCATTCGCATCCACGCCGTGAGCACCGCCTACACCTGCGGCTGGTTGCAGGGAGCTATCCCGGAACGTTTTCATGACCCGCCCCCCGAGTTCCAGACGGATTACGAACGCAGCAAATGGCAGGCTGAGGCCGTTCTTGAAGAGTGGTCTTCGTGGATCGGGCATTCGCTGACCCTGTATCGGCCTAGTTTCCTGGTGGGGGACTCGACCACGGGCCATACGACCCAGTTTGCTGGTTTCTACCAGTTCGCCCGCCTCGTGGGCGCTCTGAAGGAACGCTACGCATCGAAGAACAACGGCACGCGGACTTACATACCCCTGCGCATTCCCGGACGCCCCGATGACCGGCAGAATATCGTGCCGGTCGACTTCGTGTCGCGGGTGATCGCCGAGGTTGTGACGCGTCCCCGGTTCCATGGTCGTATTTACCATCTGACCAACCCCGAGCCACCAACCAACGACATGATGAAGCGCTGCTACGAGGACTACTTCGGCCTCCACGGCGGGTTCTTCGCGCCGCCCGACGAAGTCCTCGGCAAGTGCAATCAGGCCGAATCATTGCTGTGGGATCAATACCACCTGATTACCCCCCGCGTCGTTCACAACCCGCAATTCATCATGGACAACACGCGCGAAGTGATGCAGGCGGCCGGCATCTCGTTCCCTACTCTCCACCCCGAGCGGATTTTCATGTTGTTTGACTATGCCGCCCGGAAGGGCTGGGGCAGAGGCTCAAACGGTTTTCACCACTGATCACCCTTCGTGCTTCTCAGGCTCGTTGCACGGGTCCCCGGCGGGACTATAATCGGATTCGTCTGCACGGCGGCGCGAAGGCTTGCCGGCGGCTCGCGATCCAAGAGCGGTCTTTAAGAGGAGGCGTGCGATCCATGCGTGAATTCTTCCCCAAGATCAAAAAGATCGTGTACAAGGGACCAAAGTCCAAAGACCCCTTGTCGTTCAAGCACTACAACCCCGATGAAAAAGTGTTCGGTAAGACCATGGCCGAGCATTTCCGTTTCTCGGTCTGTTATTGGCACACGTTCAAAGGCACGGGCGCGGATACGTTTGGCGGACCCACCTTCATCCGCGAATACAACAAGAGCAGCGATCCGATGCAGGTTGCCGAAATGACTTTGCAGGCCGCGTTTGAGTTCTACACCAAGCTTGGCGTCGGATTCTGGTGCTTCCACGACCGCGATATCGCCCCCGAGGGCCGCAACCTGAGCCAGACCAACGCCAATCTCGACAGGATCGTCGCGATGGCCAGGAAGCTCCAGCGGGACACGGGCGTCAAATGCCTGTGGGGCACCGCCAACCTGTTCTCCAACCGACGATACTTGGCCGGAGCAGCCACCAATCCCTCGCCCCACGTGTTCGCGTACGCCGCCGCCCAGGTCAAGAAGGCCATGGAGGTCACCAAGGAACTGGGCGGGGCCGGGTACGTCTTTTGGGGCGGCCGCGAGGGTTACGAAACCCTACTCAATACCGACATGAAGCGAGAGCTTGACCACCTCGCTCAGTTCCTGCACATGGCCGTCGACTACAAGAAGAAGATCGGCTTCCGCGGACAGTTTTACATCGAGCCCAAGCCCAAGGAACCGACCAAGCACCAGTATGATTCCGATGCCGGATCCTGTTACGCCTTCCTCCAGAAGTACGACCTGGTCGACCACTTCAAGCTCAACATCGAGGCCAACCACGCCACGCTGGCCGGCCATACGTTCCACCACGAGCTTGAGTTCGCCGCGGCCAACGGCATTCTCGGCTCGATCGACGCCAACCGCGGCGATTTGCTCCTCGGCTGGGACACGGACCAGTTCCCGACCGACCTGTACGATACCACCCTGGCGATGTACACGCTTCTGCGTTACGGCGGGTTCAAGACCGGCGGGCTCAACTTCGACGCCCATGTCCGCCGCCAGTCGATCGACCCGGAAGATCTCTTCCACGCACACATCGGCGGCATGGACGCCTTTGCCCGCGGCCTCAAGATCGCCGCCGGACTGATCAGAGACAGGGCCTTGTCGAAGTTCGTCACCGCCCGATACAAGGGTTGGGACGGAGCCCTGGGCCGCAAGATCGAGAAACGGCAGATGGATTTCAACAAGCTCGAAAAGTACGTCCTGGCCAACGGCGAACCCAGGGTCCAGTCCGGCCGCCAGGAACTGATCGAGAATATCTTGAATGAGTATATTAAGTAGGCCCCAGGGCTGCTGAAACGACGCAACACGCCAGGCACATGAGTCAAAGAGCAGGCAGGCATTCCCCGCTGCTGCGCTGGGTGATCCCGCTCAGCAACGCCTACCGGCGGATGCTGGCCATTGTTCTTGGACTCGTCGGCCCGAGAGTTGCCTACCGTGTCACGGGGCGATTGGCCCGGATACTCTACCGGTCGCTGCAGCCGGTGCGAGCACGCAGCGAGGCTCAGTGTCGGGCCGCTCTCGGAGAACGGGTCCCGAGCGAGGACATCCCTCGCATAGCCGAAGCATCCTTCGTGCACCGCATCTGGAATCTGACCGATCTCATGCTGGCTGATCGGCTTTTGCATCGCAATACCTGTCACCACTATGGCGGCCGCATTCCGGAGCCTTATCTCAATATGCTCCTGAACGCCCGACGGGACAAGCAGCCGGTGATTCTGGTCACCGCTTACTACGGCCCGTTTGATCTCCTGCCCTTGTTCCTTGGCTGTAACGGCGTTCGCGCGACGGTGGTCTATCGGCCGCACCGCAACGCCGGCTTCGACGCCTATCGACGGCGGATTCGAGAGCGCGGCGGCTGTGAACTCGTCCCGTTGGATCGGGCGAGCAACCGCATTGCCCAACGACTGGAAGAAGGCCGGACGGTCGCCATTCTTGCCGACCACCATGCCGAGCGGCGAGGATTGCCCGCGACTTTCCTGGGACTGCCTACCATGGCTTTGCGATCGGTGGGATGGCTTGCGCATCATTACCGCGCCGCTGTGGCCGTCGCGGGCATCCGGCGGGTTGGTCAGAAGTTCCGGTTTGAGATCGTCGTCTCTGGCGTCATCCAGCCGAGCGACTGGGCCTCGGCCGAGGATCCGGTGGCGTACATCACCACGCAGTACCTCGCGGCCTTGGAGAGGATTATCCTTTCAGAACCCATCCAATACCTCTGGAGCTACGCGCGTTGGGGGGAGGCGACGGCCCGAAGACTCGCAGAGAGCCCGGATCCAGCCGGATCCGGCGGCTCAACCACACCGGTCACAGCGAAACGATAGTGCTGTTCTTATCTTCGGGTGCCGAAGCGATCGAGTGTCCAACCGGCGAACCCGGAGCACGCGGTTGGCCGGACGGGCGCGGTCCTCGCCGCCGCCTCCCGCCAGCTTGTACATTCTGCCTCGCATCCCTACAATCTGCACCCCGGTGAACAACGGGCTCGCGTGTTCGGAGCCCCAGCCACCGCAAGACAGAGCAACAGGAGCACCATGTATGAAGATCTCGCAGCGCGTCCAAGAACTTGAGGAATCCGCGACCTTGGCCGTCAGCGCAAAGGCTGCCGCCATGAAGAAGCAGGGGATCAACGTCGTCGGCTTCGGGGCTGGAGAGCCCGACTTCCCCACGCCTGTCAATGTCCGCAATGCCTGCAAGGCCGCCTTGGACGCCGGCCACACCAAATACGCCAGCCCGTCCTCCGGTATCCCGGCCGCCAAGGAGGCGGTGTGCTCCAAGCTCAAGCGGGAAAACAACTTGGAATACAAACCGTCCCAGGTCATGATTACCGTCGGCGGCAAGGAAGCTCTCTACCTGGCGAGCATGAGCCTGCTCGACCCCGGCGACGAGGCCATCCTGCCGGCCCCATATTGGGTCAGCTATCCCGAGCAGATCAAGCTCTGCGGAGCCAAGCCGGTCATCATCGAGGGCAAGGAGTCCAACAACTTCAAGGTCACCCCCGACCAGATTGCCAAAGCCATCACCGCCAAAACACGGGTGCTGATTTTCAACTCGCCCAGCAACCCCGGCGGCTTCACCTACGCGCCCGACGAGGTCCGGGCGATCGCCAAGCTCCTGGCCGACAAGGACATCATCGTCTTCAGCGACGAGATGTACGACCGCCTGATCTACGGCAACCAGCGCTTCCTGAGCTTTGCCGCCTGCAGCCCGGAGAACTACGCCAAGACGCTGACCTTCAACGCCGGCTCCAAAACCTACTCGATGACCGGTTGGCGCGTCGGTTACGTGGCCGGGCCAGAGCCGATCATCAAGGCCATGGCCAAGCTCCAGAGCCAGACCACGAGCGGTACTGCAACGTTTTGTCAGCACGCCCTGGTCGAGGCCTTGAGCGGTGATCAGTCCGAGGTCGAAAAGATGCGCAAGGAGTTCGAGCGCCGAGCCGAGTACATGCACCAACGCCTCAATGGCATCAAGGGCGTCACGTGTGTCCAACCGACCGGCGCCTTCTACGCCTTTCCAAACGTGTCGGGGGCGTTCGCCGCCCTGGGTGTCAAGGGTTCGCTGGATTTCTCTGCCAAAGTGCTCGAACGAGCCCACGTGGCGGTCGTGCCGGGCATCGCCTTCGGCCTCGATGACTACGTCCGTCTGTCCTTCGCTACCAGCATGGAGCAGATCCGCGAAGGCTGCGACCGGCTGGAGAAGCTGCTGGGGAAAAAGTAGATCGACACTATATGACCGTGCGCGATTCGGCGACGGCGGAAAGCCGCTGTTCCCTGCCTTTCCTGGTGGTTCGCGGGAGCTTTGCCGCAAGATTGCGCACGGTCATTCAGACTGCGCGGTTCGAGAGTTGATACAAAAAAGGTGGCCCCGTTGCCGAGGCCACCTCGTCACGAAACCTCGTATGAAGGAGGTCTGAAACTAAACCGACCCGCAATCGTTACGGCAGCACGCCGCCACATGCAGGATCTGCGGTAATGCCCGATCCGCTGGCGCAGGCCTCGAACGCCGACCAGTCGTCGGTGTCGACGTCGCCGTCGGGCGCACCGGCCGGATGCGCGTCGAAGCACGCGCAGGCGGGCTCCGCCGGCAGATTCGCCCCGATGCACACCTGGAACAGCGCGAAATCGGCCTGGTCAACATCACCGTCGCCGTCCGCATCGGCAAACGGAATGGAACAAGGACACTCCTCCGTCGCGCAGCTCGTACCAATACCCTTGAACTTGGCCGCCGGGCAGACGCCGTAGTTCATCTCCTCACATTGACCTGCCTTGACGCAACAGGCACCCAGGCACGTCGATGCCTCGCACACGCTGCCCAACGCACCGGCTATCCCGTCGATCGATTCACAATACCCCGGCGGCTCTGCCCCGCACGTCCCGTCCGTCTTGCAGCAGGAAGCCAGGCACACTCCCGCCGAGCAAGCCGAGCTGGCGCCGCGGAACACTCCGCCCCCGTCGGTGCAGGTCGCGGACTCCACGAAATCGGAGCAGGCACCCGTCATCGAATCCGTGCAGCAGGCGCCCGGACACGCCGCGTTGGCACACAGCTTGTTCGCCGTCCACCGCTGCTGCCCCTCAATATCCGGGCAATCCGCCGCGAACTTGTCCCCGCACGCGCCGATCATGCAACAAGCCCCGGTATCCGGGAAAGGCAAATCGGCAAGCGGAATCCTCAGGCACCACCCAGTGGTCTTACCGGTTGTACTCAGAACGCCAATACCGGCGACAACTACGTCGTTCGCGTTGACCGCAACGGTGTGAGCTCGGTTCAGCCGGGAGAAGGAGCCCAGGTTTCCGCTGGCTGCCAGGTAGGAAGTCAGGTCGTAAACTTTCCAGTTGGCTGGCTCGGCGTCGCGCAGATCCCAGAGAACCGCACGTTCCTGACCACGATAATTCATGCCGCAGGCAAAAGTCCCGTCGGCACTGGCACCATACGGCAAGCCGTTGCTTGTGCTTCCTGCGGTGTCCGGATACGTCGGCAACTCGTTAATCGACACCTGGGTCACGTTCGGGTGAACGCCGCTGATGACCATCTTGAACGGCCAGTTGCCCGCGCGCCCGTCGCTCACTGGCGAGATACCGAAAAGCTGCGTGCCGTCAGCGTTGACTGCCCAGACCTCACCGCGCAAAGTGCCATCCAAACCGGGCAACTGAGTCTGGTTGCCGCCTGCGGGCGGATACTCAAACAACGTAATGAGGTATGGCGCGGCACTATCGTAACGCCGACCGGCCACCCGGCCCGTGTTGGCCACGCTGTTCATCAGCATCTTGCCGCTGCTGATCGACTTGGGAGTATTCGTCAAGGACGGTGGATTAGTTGTCCCCACGACCATCGACGTGTAATGATACTTGTCGCCGTCTTTCCAGATGAAATAGGCCACATCCGTGCTGGTGCCGCGCAACGTATTGCCGTTCGCGAGACTGGGGGAGCTGCCGACGTTCGTTGCTCTTGCTTTCTTGAGCCAGCTGATGCCGCCGTCGTTCGAGAACCACGCTGTGGCCCAGCCTGCGGACAGGCCCGCAACCACCAGTTGCGTGGAACCGTCGACAATGCGGTAATCGGCACCGGTGCAGGTCGTCGCCAGTGCCCCATCGCTGCTCAGAACCTTGCGGCTGCCGTTGGTGGCATCCCAAATCACGCCGTATGTTGCTGGCGTCGAGCCGTTGTCCAGCCCCGTGCAGTTGCCGACCAGATACGTACCGTCGGGCGTCATTGCGCGGATGTCCGTGCGCTCACCCGTGAAGGTTGCGCCCGCGTTGCTGGGACCGGTCCACGGCGGAACCTCCGTGAACACAGGAGCAGCGAGCGCACCCGCCGTCATCATCAGTATCACCGCTCCAGCGAATCCGACTCGCGAAAGACTCATACATCATCCTCCCTCCGGGCCCTTCATCCGGCCCGCATTTGCCCATGCTGTTTCGTTGTGTTGCCCTGCCGGTGACCCCGCGGGGTCACGGCACCATATAGAACCCCACATTCCACACTGCCTGAACGGCCCGTGGGGCCGTTCAGGTGTGGTCAACACGCCCAAAAAACCCGCTCTCCGGCCGGATCCCCGGGGCTCGTCGCACGCCGGCCCGACAATGAAGTTCGATTCTCTCCCTCGGGCACCCCGGGTTCACCCTGCGGGCGGCAGCCCTTCGCCACCGTCCCGCAGGGCTTTCCCACAACCCTCAACGCTCAGACTTCACACAACTCGCCGCAAAACCTCAGCGCCGGCGCCAAAACATCAACGGCAAACCCAGAACCAGCAACCCCATGGTCGCAGGTTCCGGAATCGTCAGCACGAAGCCGGTATAACCGCTGGCCTCAAGACTGCTGGCCACGCCGACTCCCGCGATAACCGGATTGCCTTCGGCATTAATCCCGATGGCAGTGGCCCGACGGAGGTTGCCGTCGAACGGGCCCAGGATGCCGTTCGCCGCCGCAAACGCGGTCAGGTCCGTGGCGACGATGTTGTTCATATCCCGCAGATCCCACATGACCGCCAGCTCGTAACCCTTGGTGTAGTCCATGCCGACGGCATAGTCGCCGTTGGGCGAAATCGAGTAGACCACGCCGTTGGTCGCATAGCCTGAGCCGCTGCTAAGGCCCGGCAGCTCGAACGAAGTTGTGCCGTCGTAAACGAAAGGATACCAGCCGGTCTTGCCGGTCACATGGCCGTAGCCGCCCATGATGCTACCGTCGTCCGCAATGTCGTACAGACTGCCGGCGTCGGTCCCGTCCGGCGCGGCGGCGATATAGCCATTCGCTGGAGTAGTGCCGCCGACATAAGGTCCTACATAGTAGCAGCGACCGCCGCGTACGCCGACCGCCTTGCCTGCATTGGAGATACCATTCATCGTGGTTTCATTAGTCGTGCTCTTGACGTCCAAGGCACCCAGCCCGGTCCCGTTGAAGGCGTCGATGTAGATCGTCTGGGTGTTGGTCTGGAACACGCCGTGGAGCAGGCCGGTGCTGCTGTTGCTCGTGCCCGCCATCCTGTTCAGACCGCCATTGTCGCCGTAGGCATGTGTATTCGTCCGACGAATCTTCGCCCACTGAGCTGTTCCGTCCCAATTGCTCGCAGTATCCCATGCATTCATCGACTGCCAGCCGCCGTTGTCGCCCTCGATCACGACTTTGGTCGTGGTGCCGTCGGTCCAATAGCCGATGCCATCCACGCAAGCTTGATAGCCGCCCGCGACGATGTGCCCGATGACACCCGTTGTGGCGTCGTAAACGAAGCCTGTGTTCTCACCACCGCTGCCAAACCCCAGTCCAGCGGTGCCACCCACGAAGCGGCCATCCGGCGTGATGCCCCGGGGGTATACGCCGACTTTCACGGTGCTGTCTTGTCGGTTCGTCACTTTCGGAATGGCGACCAGACTCGCGGCCATGACGCTCGAAGCGCTCACCGCCGCCACGAGCACCGCGACACCAAACACGGTTGCTTTTCTCCTCATAATAAGCGTTCCTCCTCTTTTCCTCGGGCGCATGCGCGCCTTCCCCAAAAACATTACAACTGGATTTCAGACGGCAGAACTCTTCCGCCTCCTAATCCTGAATCCGCACGTTCGAGGTCGCCCTTCCGTGAGATTCCCGGTCGCCGGGTCTACGCCGTTTCGGAAATCTCCCTCGCTGCCAAGCCGCAAAGCGAGATGTATGTGCCACAGCGACTGGCAGACGCGATCTCTCCTCGTAGACTATACGCTGACGGGATAGCGATGTCAACAGCGATTTAGCCCGATTCGTCAACACGATTTCAGGGAGTTGGTCCACGGATCATATCACGCCGTGTCAGAACGGCGCCTGTCGACCAGCCGATCCGGTCCGCGCAGCAATTCCACTCGAGCGACTGGCTGGACTTGGAGGTGGCGGTTCCGCAACGTCCTGTTGGCGACGCTCGATTCGGAGCTGCCGCCGAGCCCTAAGACACCCTGGAAACACTGCTTACGGTTGTGAGCGATGAGGCTCTCCCACACGGCGAAGAGTGATGCTTTCCGGTGGCCAGTGCGCCCCGGCAGTAGAGCAAGGGCGTGATACTCGAATCGCTTCGCGGATGGCACCGTCGACCGACCCGGCTGCGATTGTGGCAAAAAAACATTGCCGCAGCGACGCTTTTCTCGTAGACTGAAAATCGCTGAAAACATAACGGGTCGCCTGCGGACAGAAATGAGGTGTAGCCCCGTGGACAGGCAGAAAACCAAAGAGGCGGGTGTCTCAAAGCGGCAGGTGGCGTACGAACGCCTTCGGAGGATTCTCATTCTACAGCAGATACCCGAAGGAGTGAGACTGCGCGAATCCGAATGGACCAAGCGACTGAATGTCAATCGCTCTGCCCTGCGCGAGGCGTTCGCCCGCTTGGAGGCGGAAGGCCTGATCGTCACAGGCGAGAAGAAGGGCTACTTCGTGCCCGTTTTGGTCATGGAAGACATCATGGAGGTGGTCGTCGTACGCATTGCCCTCGAGGGAGCCGCCATTGAGCTCATCTGTGAGGCCGGAATGAACACGCCCGAGCACCTCAAGCCGTTGCAGGATGCCTGCGACCTCATGGAGCAGTTGATCAACGAAGACTACCACCTGAGCGTTGCCGAGACTGATAGGCGATTTCATGCCGCGCTCATTGAGGCCTCGCGGAACAAGCGATTGGTGATTGCATATCAGCATGCACCCCTGCCGGTCGTGCATCCCGACATCATCGACGGGCAGCAATGGGCAAATCGCGTCAGGCAGACGCATGAAGAGCACAGCGCCATCCTGGCGGCCATTCTGGCCGGCCAAGTGGCCGAGGCAAAGGATCTGCTGCGAGCCCATCTCACTTCCAGTTGGGGTACCGTCAGGCTGGCGGGCAAGACGGTCTGATGTGGGTCGCCCAACCCCCGCAGAGACCAGTCGTTGGCGAAGATTCGCTGAGTTTTTTGGGGAGCCGATCCGGGGCAAGCCGTCCTGCTCCGTTCGGATCCGCCGATACCGGCCTGCCTCCGCCTCGACCGTCGGTCGGATTCAAGGCTAAGCAAATGATGTACAAAGCCTTATGTCAATCTGGCCCGCTAGGACTCGAACCTAGAACCTTCTGATCCAGAGTCAGACGTGCTACCAGTTGCACCACGGGCCAAGACGTTTTGCGCGGCCCGACAGGCTCGCTGACGATGCCAAACCATGCCGGCATCTCCCTGTCGACGCGCCACTGCAATTGTGTGACGGCGGAGTTATCCTGTCAAGCCGCTGCCTCCAGTTGCAGGAGGGCAATACGCTCTCATAGTCTTATATCTCCTGCGGCCGGGCTGAATGGAACCCTGCGGCCAGACATCCGTGCGGCTTGCGCGCATGTTTCCGGATCGCGGTACGCTTGGGTTGCGGCCCGCAAAAAGGCGGTCCGCCTTAGGGCAAGAATCCGCGACTTGGGGTTTGCGGTCCTTCGGCGAATGACAGGGAGCAGCAACCAGGCGTTTTCTTCGCCGACGCAGGCAGCCCTGCGACTGATTCGGCTTCGTGGGTCGCGAGGGCGGGACATGACGGACACTGACGGAGGTGCCGCAAGATGTGGCCCAAGGGCATCAATGGCCGGAGCTTTCCCAAGGGGACGTCGTGGGCTGACGCTGCTCGCAGGGCAAAGGCTGCCGGTTTCGACTCCATCGAGCCGACGTTGGACATCCAAGGAGAACTGACACCCGTATCCACCGAGGCCGAGTGCCGGCGCATCTCAGATGCGATTCGCGGGTCGGGACTGGAAGTTGCCGCCCTCGCCTGCGGGTTCTTATGGGAGAAACCGTACACCTCAGCGGATCCCCTCGTTCGCGAGGAGGCCGTCTCGTTGACGAAGGCCGCGCTGCAGCGAGCAAGCTGGATCGGAGCGCCGATTCTTCTTGTGCTGCCCGGACTGGTCTCGCATCCGCGCAGTCCTGCCACAATGGTTACAGCTTATGCCGAAGCTCTGCGACGGGCCGACACGGCCTTGACCGAACTAAGCTACGATGCCGAATCGTTTGGGGTGACGATCGCTATCGAGAATGCCTGCAACCAATTCCTCGTTTCGCCGATCGAAATGTGCGACTTTCTCGACCGAGTCAATTCACCGTGGGTAGGGGCGTACTTCGATGTGGGCAGCGTGCTGCGATACGGTTTCCCGCAAGATTGGATCGACTCGTTGGGCAGGCGGATCGTGGGAGTGCATCTCAGGGATTACAAACTGGCGAAGGACCCTGAACCGGGTTTTTGTGCCCTCGGCGAGGGTGACGTTGACTGGCCCGCGGTGATACACGCCCTGCGCCGTCACCGCTACCAGGGTCCCTTGGTCTACGAAGGGAAAGAAGACCTCACCACTGCGGCGCTCTTCATTGAACGATTGATGCACGGACCCTGATGTAGCACAACGCGGCAAAACACCGTGAGCCGCTACCACTCACATCTGCCTCGGCTGCACGTATCCCCTCCGCCGTCGTCACGCAGGCGCCGGTGAGACGAATCGGCAACGCGGCCGTTGGCATCAACCCCGCAGCAGGTCGGCTCAGGGCATGGAAAACGAGTTCGACAGGGCGTTATTATACGGCCGCGATTTCGGCCCTGGCCCCGTGATGCCCGGCTTCTCGGCATGGAAAACAAGTTCCGCTGGGTGTTATTCATACGCTGGCGGTGGGGCTAAAGAGTGCAGGCGACACAAAATGCGGGCCCAACTTCTTGCTAACTCCGTTATTGCCGGGCACATAGGCGATTCGAGTCGCACGCCCGACAGGCACGCCGGCAACGCATGCGAGCTTGCCGGCCGGGCCTCAGCTGGCCGATCGCCAAGAGTATTCGCTCGCGTCGCGAAAAAAGTCTTGACGCGGTGCCGCCGAACGCTTAGATTATGGGATGTTGGGGTTGATGAGGGAGAGAGTTGTGGGAGAGAGAGTGTTCCGCGGCAGGAGCATTCTCTCTTTCTTTTTTTGCGCCGCCCGCGCCCCTCGAGCTGCATTCATTCCTGACGCGTCCGGTCCGCAATAGCAAGGTCCTTGCTCGTCCCACCTAAGAAGCCCTCTTGCCGTCCGATGTTTCCCTCGACTCACCTGCTCGGTAGAATCGCACCTCCTGACACTCTCGTCGAGGCGGGCGGGCTGAATCAAAGATGGATCTTGCGATCAAGCTGCTAATCGGGTTCCTTTCCGGCATCCTGGGAGGACTGCTGGGCATCGGCGGCAGCATCATCATGATCCCCGCCATGACGATGGTTTTCGGCTTGGATCAGCATCTCTATCAGGGGGCCGCGATGATCATGAATTTCTTCGTCGCTCTCCCCGCTGCAATGCAGCATTTCCGTGCCAAGGCAGTCCTGCGACCGGTGATTCAGGTGACGATCCCCACGGCCGTGGTGGGCGTACTGGCCGGCGTGTGGATCAGCAAAGGCTCGTGGTTCGCGGGTGCCAATGAGATCTATTTGTCCCGGCTCTTCGGTGTCTTTCTCCTGTATACGGCGGGCTACAATGTCTATCGACTCATGTCGTCCTATCGCTTGCCGGAAATCGACGAAACGACCGCGAGGACCATTCCGAAATGGAAGTCGGCCGTTTCCGTCGGCCTGCCAATGGGATTGATCGGCGGCCTGCTGGGCGTCGGCGGGGGTATCGTTGCCGTGCCGCTTCAGCAGTTGATCCTGAAAATGCCGCTCCGGCGAGCCATTGCCAACTCTGCGGTTACCATCGTACCCTTGAGCATCATCGGGGCCGTCTATAAGAACGTCGCAAATGCTCAGGCCGGCGTGGATGTGCGAGCTTCTATTCTGCTGGCGTTGTGTGTCATTCCAACTGCGATTCTGGGCGGCTTCCTCGGCGGACGGCTCGCCCACACCGCGCCTCGCCAGGCACTTCGCTTTCTTGTCATCCTGTTGATGTGCTATGCCGGAGTCAAGATGGTTTCTCGCCGGTTGCCGGCGGAAACCGCTGTACCCGAGTCGACCGCTACAGTGCGAGTCTCGCTGGCCTCGCCGGATGATCGCCGCCCGATCTCCTGCACGACGACCAAGGGGTCTACGCGTACTGCTGCCGAGAAATAAGCATCCGCAGCATGCGATGAGTCCGACCGGTGGTGCGGAAGTCCTTGAGCTGCTCTCCCGCGGCCGCGAAGCCGACGCGTTTGTAACATTCGATGGCGGCTACGTTGTCCGGAAACACAATCAGGCTGACGCTTTCAGCCTTGCGATGCGTGAACGCATGTTCCATCGCCATGCTTACCATCATGCGACCCAGGCCCTGACCCCGGTGGCTTGGGGCAATGACACAGTGCCCCATCCACAGGTGGGCGGTCTGAGCGGGCATGAGGTTGAGTTCGAGATATCCCAGCAACTCGTCGGACGCCTCCCGTTGAAAGAGCAAGGCGCACACGTCTGCATTCTGCCAGCCCAGAACTTTTGCCGCAGTCAGCGGCGGTGGAGTGCTCGGTGCCAGCCAGAATAATTCGGCGGCATCCCTGGCCCACCCCGCAACCACCGGCGCTGCTGACGGGTCGAAGTCCCGCAGGCAGTACAATCCGTTGCGCACGCGTATCGGCGTCGTGTACATGGCTGACCACGCAGTATAATCCATTCTGGTCCCGAATACGCACGCGTATCGCTTGCCGTTTCGCCACCGGCGCAGGATTTCCATGACCGTTGATTGTTATCTGGGTTATGTGGTTCGCAGAGAGACTTGGCGGGTGGGGGGACAGACCTTCCACTTGATTTGGCCGGCGGACATCGACGGTCTTCTCGACCTTCCTGATGTGCAGGAGCGGTTCTCCAAAGATCAATACATGCCTTATTGGGCGCAGCCGTGGCCGGCGGGCGTGCTTCTGGCTGAGGCTATACTGGCGGGTGAGGATGGCCAAGGCCGACAGGCGGTCGAATTGGGCTGCGGCATCGGCTTGGTCAGTCTTGCGGCGGCCAGAATGGGCTGGTCGATAACCGCCAGCGACTACGATGAGCACGCCATTGCGTTTGCCCGGTTAAATGCCGCAAACAACAACATCTGCCTTGCTGCGGCGAGGATGATTGATTTCCGACTGCCGCCCGAGTCGTCAGCCTACGAACGCGTGTTCGGCGCTGATCTGACCTACGAACGACGCAACGCAGAGCCCTTGGCCCGATGGCTGGCTTCCGCCCTGAAAGCCGGGGGCGAGGCGTGGCTGAGCGACCCTAATCGATCCGCTGGCGACGAATTCCCGTCGCATGCCCGGGCCCTCGGGCTGAAGGTCGACGTGAGAGCCGTGGAATCCACCTCGCCTGTCGGCTTGCTCCACCGAGGTCGAATCTGGAGAGTCTGTCGACCGTAATCGCTGCTGCCTGGCAGCTTCTGCAGGACGTGAGCCGCCCCCACACAACCGGCTCTCTGGTTAAGCTCCGCTATTGGGACCATCCTGCTCAGAGGCAGCCAGGGTATTTCATTGCCCGCAGGAACGCCGAATCGGCCTCGACGGGTACGACAGGCAATGGCAAAGCTGCTGCGCCGTAACGTTCCCGTTTGGCCTTCACGTGCTCTTAAGGTTACGTTCGCTATGCTCCGTCTGACGAAAGACTCTGCAACGGAACTCCTGAGGCATCGCATGCGAGTACTGGTGATTGAAGACGAACCCGACCTGTTGGAAGCGCTGGCACAGGCACTTCGCGAGGCTGGATACGCGGTCGATGAGGCCTCAGACGGCCGCAATGGTCTGTTCAAGGCGGCCGGGACGGATTACGACGCGATTGTGCTCGACCTGATGCTGCCGGGCATGAGCGGGTGGGACCTGCTGCGGGAGCTGCGGAAGAGCAAGTCGACACCCGTGCTCATCCTGACTGCCCGCGATACGCTTCCTGACCGGGTTAGGGGCCTCGACGCCGGAGGCGATGACTACCTTACCAAGCCGTTCGAGCTGCCTGAGCTTCTGGCTCGTCTCCGGGCATTGATTCGCCGCGGCGCGGGCCAGGCAACCGCGACGATCGACATCGGAGACGTGGCGGTCAACACGGCCGAACGTACCGTCCGAAAAGCCGGGCAGGTGGTTCCCCTGACGCCGACGGAGTACGCGCTCGTCGAGCTCCTGGCGTTGCACCGGGGCAAGCTGGTCACGCGAACGATGATCTACGAACACCTGTTCGACGAAAGCAATGACACCCTGTCCAACCTCGTCGATGTGCACGTCGCCAACGTGCGAAAGAAACTTGGGAAGGAGTTCATCATCACCCGCCGGGGCGAGGGATATCAAGTGCATGGTTAATCTCTTTCATCGTAACTGGTGGGCATTTTGTACGCAGGTTGTTGGGTCACCGTGCGTCTGGGTTGGGGCCCGCAGGAAGGCGGTCCGCCTCAGGTCCATACAATGGACGCTGCAACTGTGGTACGCAGGCGTGCTGGCCGTCGTGCTTGTCGGCTTTGGATCCGCCTCATACTTCGGAATCTCGCGAGCTCGGTGGGAACAGTTGGACTCGGAACTGGCGCGGTCCGTCCAGGAGCTGGCCGCCGGATTTCGGCCGCCGAAAATGCCGGAGCCGTCATCTGTGCCGGCATCGACGACCAACGCGGGAGATAGCGTCTCTCGCGACCCGTGGCAGGACCTGCCCCCGCCGGACTTTGAACTGCCCGCCGCCTTGACCAAACGGTTTGAGCCCAACGAACCCGAATCTGACTACTACGTCATCTGGGATCGCGAGGGCCGCGTTCTGGCGTCGTCGAACGTCCGCTTCGCTGCCGGCGTTCCCTATCCTGGAGTGCGTCCCCACCTGTCTGTTCGACCCCATCCGCCCGGCCCGCCGCAGATCCGCAAAAGAGGCGAATTCCGTGAGGCCTACATCAACGGCCCGCGATGGACTCGGATCCTGGTCGGCACATCCGTTCGTCCGACAGAAATCGAGTTGCGGCATTTTGCCTTCTCGCTCACCGCGATTGGCGCGGGCGTATTGGCCGCCGGCTTGGTTGGCGGGTGGCTGGTCTCGCTTCGCGCCGTCAGGCCGATTCGCGCCATCACCGAGGTGGCGCAGGAAATCTCTGCCTCCAACCTCTCCCGGCGTATCCCTGTCGCCGAAGTCCAGAGCGAACTTGGGAGCCTTGCAGTCGTTCTCAACGAGATGATTGACCGGCTTGAGGCGGCTTTTCAGCAACAGGTCCGCTTCACCGCCGATGCCTCACACGAGCTTCGCACGCCGCTGTCGGTCATCCATACTCACGTTCAACTGGCGCTTTCGCGGGAACGGACCGCTGACGAGTACCGCAGGACGATCGAAACCTGCCGGCGGGCATCGAGCCGGATGAAGGATCTCGTGGACTCGCTCCTGCTCCTGGCCGGCGCCGACGCCGGCCGGCTCACGTTGAACCGACAGCTCGCCGACTTGCGGGGGGTCGTGGAAAACTGCACCGCCATGGTCGCTCCCTTGGCGGAGGCCAAGGATGTCGTCATTGAGACTGATTTGCACCCCGCGGAACTGTCGGTTGATGTGTCTCGGATCACGCAGGTCACCACGAACCTGCTGACCAACGCAATCCGGTATAACCGCAAGGGCGGCCGCGTCGAGATCCGCTTGGATGTCGACGGCCCTGTCGTCGTATTGGCTGTCAGTGATACGGGTCTTGGGATCCCCCTTGAGAACCAACCACATATCTTCGAGCGCTTCTATCGCGTCGATAAAGCCCGCAGCCGCGAGGAGGGCGGCAGCGGTCTGGGGCTGGCGATCTGTAAGACCATTGTCGAGGCTCACGGCGGGACGATCTCATTCCGCAGCAAACCGGGCCAGGGCACAACGTTCGAGGTCCGATTGCCTCTTATCGAAACCCGAATGGCGAAATCTCTTTGAGCCCCAGGCTCAGCCTCAGAGCCGAAGGCCGAATGTCGAATCAGACCCGGAACCCGAATGTTGAAGATTCACCGTGACGGACCGAATAACCAAGGAGGGCCACTGTGCTCGCTGCGTTATTCGTTATTTTCTATGCAGCGATCATCGCGCCGGCCGTCTTGTCCCACGGCCCGTGTTCGCCTGTCAGCCAACTCATGCGGCCGAGTAGACCACGTGTCCGGTTCGCAGGATCTCCGCGGTCAGGCCGCTCGGGTCGTGCCCTTCCTCCCGCAGCACCGGCTCGATGCGGAAGTCAACCCCTCGGCCCAGACGGAACAGCGTCGCCTCGAGATCCAGCAGATCGCCTTCGATGCGGTCCACCAGCACGGCCACGTCGATGTCGCTGTATTCATGGGCCGTGCCGCGCGCGTGAGATCCATAGAGGACGACCTTGCGCACCGGAAACTGCGCCCGGACCACGTCGGCGTATCGCTTCACGAGTTTGATAGCCTGCTGTGTATCCATTGCCGCAACTCCTCGGTCTGGCTGATCAGCCCCTCGCATCGCTCAGGTGTCAGAGATGCCAGAATCCGCTGCCGGTCCGCCGGGTAGCAGTTTTCGACATTCAGCGGCCCCAGCGTGTCCAGCAGGGCGCGTCGTGTCGGATCAAGGAGGTCGAACAGACCACTCAGCGCTGCGAGCGCCACGAGGCTGTGTGTACGGCGGCGTTGAACCCTTGGCCGACACCCACCATGCCTTAAGCATCTTCTCCACCACCTGATGGCACATGAAGCCCACATACAGCAACCGGCCGGTCTGGAGCATGGCCTTGGCAGTGTCCATGTCGTAGCCGGCCAAGTCGACCCAGTATGTCACCTTCTCGTCCACGATCTTATCATACGACCGGAACGAATGCTCACAAGCTGCAAAGCGTTTCTCGGATCACACGCGGGGGGGCCAGGCATCCAGCGTCCGGCCTCGGGTATCGCCCGGCCAGCGAGCGAACTGCCTCGATCCCGTCAGCTTGAGCTGCAGGACGCGCGGGGCGATCACCTCCAGCGTGCGTCCGGCGCGTCTTCATCTTGCCTTAAGGTTGACATCCATAGAATCCCGGTGGCCGTCGATCTGAACGCCGTCGGGATCGGCGTCGACAGTCGACGGTACGGGGCTAGCCATGAAGAAAATCCTGGTGCTCATCATACTCACGGGTCTGCTCGTCGGGGGCGGTGCGGTGTACTGGCATCGTGGCAGCACATCCGCGGCCGCTTTTCGCACCGCGCAGGTCCAACGGGGCGACATGATCATATCGATCGCCGCCACCGGTACCGTTGAACCGGAAGAGGTCATCGACGTCGGCGCCCAGGTCGCCGGCCAGATCCTCTCGTTTGGCACCGACGCCAACGGCAGGACGGTGGACTACGGCTCGCCGGTCGAGGCCGACACGGTATTGGCCAGGATCGACGACGCCCTCTACACCTCCGAGGTCGAACAAGCCAAGGCACAGGTCTTGTCCGCGGAAGGCGGGCTCAAGCGGGCCGAGGCGGACTTGGAGCAGGCCAAGGCCAAGCTCTACCAGGCCGAGCGAAACTGGGAGCGAGCACGACAGTTGGGCTCGTCATCATCGGCGCTGGCAGCCACCGATTACGACAACTACAAGGCAAGCTACGACTCGGCCAGGGCAAGCGTGCTCATCTGCGAAGCGGCGATCGTTGAGGCCAAGGGCAACCTTGCTCAAGCCAGGAGCATGCTGCAGCGCGCGGAACGCAATCTGAAGTACACCACCATCAAGTCTCCGGTTAAAGGCGTCATCATCGATCGCCGCGTGAATATAGGTCAAACCGTTATTTCCAGCATGAACGCCCCCAGCCTTTTCCTGATCGCCAAAGACCTGACGCGCATACAGGTATGGGTGGCCGTGAATGAGGCCGACATCGGTCGTTTGCGCCCCGGCCAACCCGTGACGTTCACCGTTTCCGCATTCCCGGGCGAGACCTTCAAGGGAGAGGTGGGCAAGATTCGCCTGAACGCGTCCATGACCCAGAATGTCGTGACTTACACCGTGGAAGTCGTGGCCGACAATCCCAACGGAAGACTGTTGCCTTACCTCACCGCCGACGTCAAGTTCCAACTCGATCGTCATAACGGCGTGCTGATGGTTCCAACCGATGCTCTGAGATGGACGCCGACCGCGGACCAGGTCTTGCCCGAGGTTCGCCGGACCCTGGAGAACCAGTCGGCCGCCGGGCCTCGGCATGCCGTCGCGAAAGAAACCGCGCCGTCGTTTACAGATACCGACGTCCAGGAGCAGGGCATCCTCTGGGTACCCGAGGGACGGCATGTGCGGCCCGTTTTCGTCCGGCTCGGCTTGAGCGATGAGGACATGACCGAGGTCGAAGGTGACGGACTGGTCGAAGGAATGGCGGTCGTGACGGGGCAGGAAGAAATTCAGGAGACGTCCGCCGGCGGCAGCAATCCGTTCCTGCCTAAGTTCCCTCGCATGGGTAAACGCAGGCCGCCGCCGCCCATGTAGATCGTGCGCCAATGATTGAGCTTCAGAACATTTGTAAGACCTACCACATCGGCGAGATCAGCGTGCCTGCGCTGAAGAATGTGTCGCTGAGCGTCGAGCGGGGAGAGCTCCTCGCCCTCATGGGTGCCTCCGGCTCGGGCAAGAGCACGTTGATGAACATTCTCGGATGCCTCGATCGGCCGAGTTCCGGTCGATACTGGCTTGATGGCAGGGACGTTTCCAAGTTGTCGATCGCCGAGCGGGCAATGGAGAGAAATCGGAAAATCGGCTTCGTGTTTCAGAACTTCAACCTGCTGCCGCGCACCAGCGCCCTCGATAACGTGGCCATGCCCCTGTCGTACGCCGCCGAGCACCTGTCCGAACGCGAAGCCCGTCGCCGCGCCCGCCAAATACTCTGCCGGCTCGGGCTCGAAGACCGGCTGCACCACGAGCCCTCCCAGTTGTCCGGCGGCCAGCAACAGCGAGTTGCCATCGCCCGTGCTCTGGTTAACCGTCCCTCAATCCTCTTTGCCGACGAGCCCACGGGCAACCTCGATTCCCAGACCAGCGTGGACGTTCTTCGCATCTTTCAGCAGCTCAACGAAGGCGACGGTCTGACCGTCATCCTGGTCACCCACGATGCCAACGTCGCCAGGTTCGCGCGACGGATCGTCCACATCCGCGACGGCACCATCTCAAACGGGCTCTTTACCGGCGATGGCGGAGCGAAATCAGGTTCAATGGCGGGGTACGTGGAAAACGGAGCCGGTATATGAGAATCTCGCGAACCCTTCGAACCGCCATGAGGGCTCTGCGGCGCAATCCCATGCGGGCCACGCTGACCACGCTGGGAATCGTCATCGGTGTCGGGGCGGTCATCGCCATGATGGAAATCGGCGCGGGTTCCTCTGCGCAGATTCAAAAGGGCATCTCCAGCATGGGCGCCAACGTCCTGCTCATCATGCCCGGCACGGTTTCCACGGCCGGCGTGACTCAAAGCGCCGGCAGCGTGATCACCCTGACCCCGCAGGACTGCGAGGCCATTATTCGCCAGTGCCCCGCGGTCCGCACGGCCGCCCCCGTCGTGCGGGCCAGAACTCAGGTCGTCTGCGGCAGCCGCAACTGGGAGCCCAACTCCATCTATGGGACGACCCCGGATTTCCTCGAAGTCCGGCAACTGGGCCCCATGGTCGAAGGCAGGATGTTCACCCAACGCGACATCCTCAACGGAAACCGGGTCTGCGTCGTCGGCAAAACCCTGGTTCGCGAGCTGTTTCGAGGGGCCTCGCCTGTCGGCAGGGAAATCCGAATCAAGAATGTGACCTTTCGGGTCGTCGGGGTCCTTAGGAGCAAAGGGGCCAACATGATGGGAATGGATCAGGATGACATCATCCTCGCCCCTTGGTCCACGATTAAGTACCGGGTCGCCGGCTCGTCGCTGGGATCAACCAACCAGAGTATCAGCAGCGGCTCGAGCAGCAGTGCAGTCAACACTCTGAGCAATCTCTACCCTGGCGGTCAGACCAGCCTGTATCCGCAACGCAGCGAGGTCCAGATGGCCGACAACCCCATGCCGGTACGGTTCACCAACGTGGACCAGATTCTGGCCGTCGCCCGCTCCCCTCAATCGATTCCCGCCGCAATGCAGCAAATCAAGGAGGTCCTGCGGCGGCGTCATCGCCTCGGCCCTGACGATCCGGACGACTTTGACCTCCGCGACATGACGGAGATGAGCAACGTTCTGACGTCAACAACGTCCATGATGACCAACCTGCTTCTTGCCGTGGCGACGATCTCACTCATCGTCGGTGGCGTCGGCATCATGAATATCATGCTGGTCTCGGTTACCGAACGCACCCGTGAGATCGGGCTGCGCATGGCCGTCGGCGCCCAGCCGCGCGACATCCTGCGCCAGTTCCTGGTCGAAGCGGTCGTTCTGTGCTTGATCGGCGGTGCAATCGGAATCTCTCTGGGACGTGCGGCCTCGATCTGCGTCCGCATGCTGCTCAACTGGCCGACCGCGCTGTCTGTGGGAGCCATCATCGCCGCCGTGGTGGTCTCCGCGGCCGTGGGCATCTTGTTCGGCTACTATCCGGCCTGGAAAGCCTCCCGGCTCGATCCGATCGAGGCGCTGCGGTACGAATGAGGAATACAGGATGAACGATGAATTGACGGTTACGGCCGGATCGGATCGAGGATCCCTGGCTCATACGCAGGCCAGACCATGCGAAGATCGCGCCGGTTTGATCCGGGCCGCTTTCATTACCCTGGCTCTCGCACAGATTGTGCTGCTATCCGTCCTTGGTTTGGGCTGCACGGTCGGACCGGACTACCGGCGCCCGGATCTGCCCATGCCGGCGGAATGGTCCAGCCTGCAAGCGGACGCGGCAGCGACGCAGCCCGCCAGTGCCCCTGCAAGCCCCAAGCCGTTTGCCGAACGGCACCCAGACCCGCTTTGGCAAGCCCAAGGACCGACGACTCGGCCGACGAGCCGGCCGTGCGACATCGGGAGCTGGTGGAGGAAGCTGAATGATCCAACGCTCGATTCGCTGATCGACCGGGCCGTCCAGTCGAACCTGGACTTGAAAATCGCCACCGCTCGTGTCCGCGAGGCAAGAGCGCAACGAAACTCCGTAGCCGCCGGACTCTGGCCCCAGATCGGCGCCGCCGGCAGCTACAACTACGGCGGAGGCAGCCTGAACGCCGGCCGCGAGGCCTCCGGCGGAACCGGATTGGGCAAACAGGTGAGGAATACCGCCGTCAATTCGGCCGTCCAATCCCTGGTCAACGGTCAGGGCATCGACCCCGCTCAAATCGCTTCCAATGCGGCCAAGCAGGCGCTCTCAACCGCCGTCAATAACAAACTCTCGGACGAGGGCCGGGTCTCGCATCGCGGCCAGAACGTCTTTCAGGCCGGGTTCGATGCAAGCTGGGAGCTTGATGTCTTTGGAGGCGTGCGGCGCGGACTCGAGGCGGCCGACGCAGAAGTCGTCGCTTCCGTTGAGGATCAACGAGCGGTGATCGTCTCGCTGGTGGCCGAGGTGGCCCTCGAATACGTCCAATTGCGGGGCTACCAGCGGCGGTTGGCCATCGCCCACAAGAACATCGAGGCACAACGGAAAACCGTTGAGCTGACCCAGGACAGACGCTCAGTGGGCTTCACGAATGACTTGGAGGTTGCGCAGGCCAGGACGCAACTTGCCACGACCACATCGCAGGTGCCTGTCCTTCAGGACTCCGTTCGACAGACCATGTATCGCCTGAGCATCCTGCTTGGACTGCCGCCCGGTGCGTTGGTGCCGGAACTCGAAGAAGCCTCGGCGATTCCCACAAGCCCGCCTGAGGTGCCCATAGGCCTGCCCTCCGAACTCCTGCGCCGCCGGCCGGACGTGTCTTCAGCCGAGCGACAACTGGCGGCGGCCACCGCTCGCATCGGCGAGGCAATAGCCGACTTGTTTCCCAAGTTCTCCATCACCGGCTCCTTCGGAACCCAGAGCCGCGACATCCGATATATGCTCGACCGCGATAGCCTCGTCTGGTCGCTCGGACCCGCGGTCTCATGGCCCATCTTTCAGGGCGGACGCATCCGGGCCAACATCGAGATACAGAACGCCCGGCAGGAGCAGGCTCTGGCAGCATACGAACAAACCGTGCTCAACGCGCTCAACGAGGTCGAGGCCGCACTCTCCGCCTACTTGAATGAACAAATCCGCCGCCAGGCATTGCTCGAGGCCGTCGAAACAAGCCGCCAGGCGACGGAGTTGAGCACGAGACTCTATGTCCGCGGACTGGGAGCGTTCCTGAACGTGCTTGAGGCACAACGCTCACTGTACGCCACCGAGGAGGCTCTGGTCCAAAGCGACACCGCGATCATCACCGACCTGATCGCCCTGTACAAGGCGCTCGGCGGAGGATGGGAGGGCTGAGAGATCCGAAAACGACCGATTGCACTCTCGCGCTCGTGAGGCTTTTTCCGACACCTCGTTCGAGTATCATGTGTTGCGCCGTGTCGGTGCCGCCCGAAGCTGGCAAACAGAGCGGCTGATCCCTTCTGCCGACGAGGCTTCAGACAGGGCAGACGGCCAGGGGCGGTAACCGGCCGGCGGACGGCCGGGATTCACGAGCATCGGAAACGGTCATCATGCTGAAGGAACAGCCAAACCGGTCGCCGACCAGGGGAGCGCGATCCTGGCTCGATCTCTCGGATTCCCAGTTGCTGGCTCAGTGCGAAGTCGATTGCTACCGCGCCAGCGGCCCCGGGGGGCAGAAACGCAACAAGACCTCCTCGGCCGTCCGACTCCGCCATGGCCCCACCTCGCTCATTGTGACGGCTGCCGAGAGCCGCTCTCAACACGAGAACAAGGCCCGTGCACTCAGGCGTCTTCGCGAAGCCATCGCCATGACGCAGCGAAACCCCCTCAGACCGGGCGATCCGCCGCCGGACTTCTTCCTTTCCGCGTTGTCCCGAGATCCCGGTCTCAGGGTGAACAGAAAAAACCCCGACTACTACCACATTGTTCAATATGTCCTGGATATGTTCTCCGCCTGCGCAGGCAGCACAGCCGACACCGCCCGCTCGCTGGGCATTTCAGCAGGCCACCTGATTCGCTTCCTGAAGAACGACGACACGTTGTGGGAACACGCCAACCGGCTTCGCCGGAAGTTCGGACACGCGACACTGCGCTGACGACGGATGGGTGCCCGCGAACCAGACGGTCCGGTTGCGGGTAAAGAAGCAGAAAGCTGGGCCCGCAGACCACGCGGATCACACGGATCGTGGTGGCCGGAGACGCGGGGCAAGGTAACAAGCCGCGCCGTCTTCGTTGCGCTACGCCGTGGAAAACGCGGAGAAGGCTGGATCGCAAGTGGTCGGGATAGACGCCCACCAAGAGTCCGTCCCGGCGGATTCGACACGGTGAACACAACACGACATAAAAAGGCGTGCCGGACGTTGGGGGCTAGAGGGTCCGGGGGCTTTCGGATGATGGCGATTCGACAAAAAAAGGTCCCCGGTTTTTCCCAAACCCGGGGACGCAAAAATGAGATCCCAAACCACCCATGATCCGCCGTGAGCGGAATGCTCCCAGGCTGGGGGCGATCACACTAGTCGCCTCTATTCTGGCGCTGACGCTTCCGTTGCGGCTTGCTCGCAGGTCGGGGTCGATTACACTAAATAACAACCACAAAACATTGCCGCCGCAGTTGCGGCTTGCTCGCAGGTCGGGGTCGATTACACTACGTGCAAAGGCTAGCATTCGACATTGAGAGTTGCGGCTTGCTCGCAGGTCGGGGTCGATTACACTCTACCGCTGCTGATCATCGTAGCCCATCGAGTTGCGGCTTGCTCGCAGGTCGGGGTCGATTACACTCGCGGTCTGGATGACCGCAATCCGGGCCGGGTTGCGGCTTGCTCGCAGGTCGGGGTCGGTTACACTCGCCAGCGTGCTGCTTCGATTGCCTCGGTAGTTGCGGCTTGCTCGCAGGTCGGGGTCGATTACACTTGCATTCTGGTCGGCCCTACACGGTCGCTAAGTTGCGGCTTGCTCGCAGGTCGGGGTCGATTACACTATTCGTGGATGAATATCCTGCGCTCGTGGCGTTGCGGCTTGCTCGCAGGTCGGGGTCGATTACACTAGAATTCAGCCGGCAATCGTCCGGCATAGCGTTGCGGCTTGCTCGCAGGTCGGGGTCGATTACACTAGACTCGGCCGGCACACCCGGCCAGATATGTTGCGGCTTGCTCGCAGGTCGGGGTCGATTACACTCGAACGAATTCCGGTGTCTGGGCGATATCAGTTGCGGCTTGCTCGCAGGTCGGGGTCGATTACACTACTCGGTTTCATAGCAGAGACTCCATTGCGGTTGCGGCTTGCTCGCAGGTCGGGGTCGATTACACTAACAGGCAGTCGGGCCTGGATCAGAGAGGCGTTGCGGCTTGCTCGCAGGTCGGGGTCGATTACACTGCGGGCCAGATTGGCGCCTACTAGATCAGCGTTGCGGCTTGCTCGCAGGTCGGGGTCGATTACACTAACAGGCAGTCGGGCCCTGATCAGAGACGCGTTGCGGCTTGCTCGCAGGTCGGGGTCGATTACACTGGTTTTACTCACAGGGAATGACTTGCGCGGTTGCGGCTTGCTCGCAGGTCGGGGTCGATTACACTCGCGACTCTGCTGCGCCCAGACGGCCTCCCGTTGCGGCTTGCTCGCAGGTCGGGGTCGATTACACTCGGCGATTGCTGGCCGCCACGAACGTGACGGTTGCGGCTTGCTCGCAGGTCGGGGTCGATTACACTGGGCGGGGCCAGCGTTTCCCACTCCTGCAAGTTGCGGCTTGCTCGCAGGTCGGGGTCGATTACACTATGATCGGCGCTGGCCATCCGAGGGTCATCGTTGCGGCTTGCTCGCAGGTCGGGGTCGATTACACTATCATGCAGTGAGGCAGGCCGGAATCGCAGGTTGCGGCTTGCTCGCAGGTCGGGGTCGATTACACTACCGCGCACGTGCAGCAGGTCCGCCGGGCGTTGCGGCTTGCTCGCAGGTCGGGGTCGATTACACTGCTCAGTACCGCTACTAAGTTCTACTTTTGGTTGCGGCTTGCTCGCAGGTCGGGGTCGATTACACTCGAAGCAAAAAGACATCCTCACCGTTGGAGGTTGCGGCTTGCTCGCAGGTCGGGGTCGATTACACTGGACCGCCTCGCCTCAAGCATGGAGCCACCGTTGCGGCTTGCTCGCAGGTCGGGGTCGATTACACTTGTGGGTGGGGTGGTGATATGCTCATGCACGTTGCGGCTTGCTCGCAGGTCGGGGTCGATTACACTACAATGCCGGGCAGCCCCTTGTAGTCGGTCGTTGCGGCTTGCTCGCAGGTCGGGGTCGATTACACTGTAGGCCGGGTGGCCTGGATCAATTGGCGCGTTGCGGCTTGCTCGCAGGTCGGGGTCGATTACACTCAGCGTCTTTATCCGCCGCCCCAATGCCTAGTTGCGGCTTGCTCGCAGGTCGGGGTCGATTACACTCCAACCCCGAGGCCTACCAGGCCGTGCGCGTTGCGGCTTGCTCGCAGGTCGGGGTCGATTACACTTCCCTGTCTGAGTACGGCGCATCGCTCGGGGTTGCGGCTTGCTCGCAGGTCGGGGTCGATTACACTCGTGGATGGGCTCGAGCGCAAGGTGTCTCTGTTGCGGCTTGCTCGCAGGTCGGGGTCGATTACACTAGTTCCCGCGCAAGCGGTTTGCCGCACAGGACTTAGGCAACGAAGGGGGTCAGAAAAGCTCGAGTTGGCACGGCGGATTCTCGGGGGCCTTGCGCCTTTTTCCCCAGAAAACCCGCATCCGCTCGTACTGTCTCTCCGTGATGAGGAGGACGCGAATCTCGCCATCGGGCGGGACCGCGGCTTCCACTCGCTGGACGTGCACATCGGCATTTTCCTGGCTTGCGCAGTGCCGCACGTAGACTGAGTATTGTATTCGCGTAAAGCCATCCTTGAGCAGCCTCTTACGGAAGATGGCATACTCGCGTCGAGCGGCCTTCGTGTCAACCGGCAAATCGAACATAACCATGAGCCACATGAATCGGTACGCGCTGAGGTTCATGAGTCATTCCTGACTCCAACCGGCAAGTCCAGGCGTCTGCTTTCCCCGCGAAGGCAGGCCACCAACGAAGCCACCGTTCGGTGCAGGCCGACCATGAGCGGTCCCATCTGATCGCCGACCTGCACCGTGCGGGTGAGCAGAGCGAGCAGGTGTTTCTTGGCCCGCTGGTCAATCTCCGTGATATTCCAGTCGATCAGGTCACGCACGCAGGCGTCCACCAGTGGCCGCAGCGGCTCGAGCAGGTCGTCCGCCAGGCAGAAGTTGTTCCCTCTCTGCTTGTGGTGAATGCCAAGAGCTGGTAGCAGGCCGCCGCCCACGAGCGCGCGGGCCACGGCCGCCCGCATCGCGGCATAGCCGTAGTTCAGCATCCCATTGATCGGATCTTTGCCCTCCGGGCGTCGCCGGAACCAGGCCGCTTGTGGGCGGTCGCCCAACCACGCCCCCCAATAAATCTTCGCCGCCTGAGCCTCGACGTTCGATGGATCGCCGGACTTGACCTCGCCCGCCAGCGCGAGCAGTCTGCCTTGAGAAACCTCGCCTGACGGGAGATTGCGGGCCTGAGCTTTGATTTTGGCGATGACGATTTGCTGCCAGAGCCGCTTGTGCAGCGGCTTCGACGCCCTGAGCTGATCCTTGATCCGCCAGACCCCCTCCGTGTGGCTGATCATGGGCAATAGGAGGCCGGCTGGCAGGTGGTCCCGGCCGCAGATTAGCACCCCGCCGCCGAACTCGATGATCCGCGCCAGGGCTGCGTGCGAATACGTGACGCCGGGATGGTCCACAACCACGAGTCCGATATCTTCGCAGGGGATCGACGCGATTGGGGCCTTCACCGAAGCATCGTGACGTAACAACTGGATCTGATCCAGCTTCACCGCCAGATGCGCGGCCTCGTGCGAGATTTCGATGGTGCGCTTGATCACGGCGCGGGCGCCTCCGAATACCATATCGGCGCGCCGGATCGCCATATCAATCTTTCTCGAGCCGCTTCACGTCGCCAAGAGGCCCGACCTGAACCTTGTACGGCGGTCGGTCAGGCTCCGGACCGCACAGCCTCAGATCGCCTGGGGTGACGGCCCACCGGTCCTGCTCACTCGCCTTACGTGCGTCCCAGTGCGGGGCGAAATGGATGCGGCATGAGTTGCCGGCCTTGTCCAGCTTACAGACGACAAAGTACGACGCCGGCTCCTCCGGTCGATCCTTTCGACGGGCATAGATCGTCTCGCCCTCGGCGAGAGACATGACGAAAACGCCGTCGTGGTTATCCGACCGGTCCACCGCCGGCCTCGGTTCAGGCCGGGTGCCATCCGGATTCCTCGGCGGGTGGAGGCGCCTGGCGGCATCCATCGTCGTGACAACCTCCCCGATCCATTCGGCCACAGCCTGCCCCCCTCGCTGGCGGATTCGCTCGCGGATTTCGACGTGGTGGTTGTTCCCCCCGATGTAGACTCGCCTGGTCCGGGGATGCGGTGCTCCCGGATTGTCCGGGTCCATGTGCGGAACCGTTTTGCCACTGGCCGGGTCGCACTGCTTTCGGGGAATAATGACCGGGTCGCTGTTCGTCCGAAGAAGCACCACGCTCTTGATGGGTACCCCGCTGGCCATCGTGAGCTTGCCCTCCCTGACCAGTTGCTTGATCTGATTGGCTGTGAAGCCGTCAGGGTCGAGCCCATTGGCGCGCAGACACTTGCGGATGCGGTCGCGCAGGGCACGATCCCGGACGATGCCGCTCTTTTCGGGTGAGGGGTCTTTCATCGCTGAAAGCTGCTTGCGGAGATCCCGCTTCCGGGCGTCCGCTACGCCCGCCTCATCCAGCCTGACACTTAACTCGTCCCACCCCTCGGGTACGCGCAGATGATTGGGACTCAGGCGATCCACGCTGATCCGATTCGTAAACAGCGTGTCAATGCGCTCGGTGCGATGCGACGGTAGCGGCCCGACAACGGGACCGTAATGAGTATCTTCATGCAACGCTCCGACCAGACGCCGCTTCACAGGTCGGTGTGAGACGATCAGTACACTTGCGGCGCCTCGTTCATCACGCTTCCCCGACGCCAACTCACTCGAATCAAAGCTCTCGTAGACGCGCGAGAGAATCTGCTTGCGGAAAGAGGGCACGTCGCCCCATGGCGGATCAGTCGGCTTTCGACGCGGCCATTGCCGGTGTTGCTCGTAGTATTCGGCCGCTTGCGCGGCCCACGATGCCAGCGTATTCTTGATCGTCGGGTCCGTCAGCGCGATCGTGACCGCATCAATTGCATGCTGACGGTGGTCGCCACGGTTTTTCTCGGCGAGCCGCAGCTCTTCCTCCGCCGTTAGTTCGCCGTGTTTGCTGTCCCTTTGTGGGGGCTTGAGCGTCTCGAAGAGTTGCCAGTCCTTCCGCAGCATCGCGGTAAAACGGCCCATCGTGAAGAACACCTTCTGAGCGCCCTCCCCATCTCCCCGCTCTGGAAGTCCCCGGCCGTCATATAACGCGTCAGCCAGGTACGCGGCAACCTGCCGAGCCGCATAGGCCGTATCCGTAAGCTGCGAATTCTTCCACTCCTCGCCTTCCCGGACTTCTCGCGTGAAGTTCTCCCACTTGCGATCAGAATCGCGCTTGTTGAAATAGTCGCTCTTCTCAGGCTTGATGTCCTTGAACACCTTCTCCGCGAAGCGGATCCTCTCGTCGAACGCGCTGCCCCACCATTCACGCGGCGTCTGGTTGGTCTTGCCGCGATTGCACGCCCGATGCACCAGGACTTTGTTGTTCAGCCCGTTGTCACCGCATCGGCTGTAGGGGACGATATGGTCAATCTCCAAATCATCGCCCCTCGCAGCGAGAAGGTCGGTCAACCCGCCCTGGCCGCAATAGGGGCACACATTCCTCTGCTGGCGCGCCAGAACGACGCGATCCACGGCTGCACGCTGCTGACTGAGCGACAGCCTTGCCGCTTCTTCCTCCCCGAATGCGGCCGGGAGGATTTCTTTGATGATGGCTTTGCGGATCTTGTCCCGGTGTCGGTTCCGGGCGAGAGCTTCGTTGCGCTGACGCTCGGACTGCTTCGTCACCCGGGCCATCTCAATGACAACTCGGTCCGGTTTGCGGCCAAAGCGGCGCAGGTACGCCACCAAGTGGCGGCGAACCTCGTGGATGGCTTTCCGGACGACTGGATTTGAGAGTGTGGGCGCCGGCGGCAATTCCGGCACGCCCGCGACGATCTGGTGCTTGCCCAGGCGCATATAGTACCGATCCGCAGCGCTCAGGCCCGGCGCGCCGGTTTCATATCGCCGACGGGCGTGTTGATCGTTTAGTGTCCTGGCATAAAGCTTGCGCGCTTCCTGTTGCGTTGGCCACCGATTGTTGACTGAGTCGAAGCGGTTCATGATCGGCAGGAGATTCAGGATAGCGCGGCGGGAAAGGTTCAACCGCTTCTCAAGCCTGGGGCGGCGCTTCCACGCCTCGACGAGCCGATCCGCAGAGGCCGCGTCCATGGCCCACCATCGTTCGGCCCCCGCTCGGAGCCTCGCCGCGTCGTCCGCCTGATCGGGGTCGAACTTGAGGACGGCTCGATTCACTGACTCGCGTTGATCCTCTGCCAGTAGCTCCCATTTCGCCTCAGTGAATGCGCCATGCACAATCTCACGGTGGAACCAGTCGGTGTTGATCTCGCGGTCTTCGTCGGCCTCGATGTTTAGCTTGACGGTCTTATCGCGAGGCTTAATCCCCAGGGCTTCCTTGATGTCCGTTACACTGGCCGTGGATTTGGGCTCGGGTCTCCCCCGGGACTTCTTGAACAGCGGCCCCCGGAGTAGCCGTACAACCTTGTCGCGCTCTTCGGGGGTTAGCGGTCGCTTCGGCTGGCCTTGACGTTCGATGAGGATACTGTTGACTGTCTCGACGACGCGGAAGTAGCTGGCGTGCCGGTCGGCGATAGGCGCGCACCGCTCAGTTGGCTCGAGGACGCACCGGCCAAGGGTACCGGTGTCCCAGTACGTCCGGCGCTGTCCGAACAGCAGACCTTGATGACGCCAAGTATCCGTCTGGGTGGGATCGTCCAGCGACCGGATCACATCGTCTGTCAACATCGGGCCAAGTTGCGAGTCCTTGAAGGATCGCTGGATTTCAACAATACGATGGAATTCCCTCCGGATGAGCTCTCGTCCAGCGAATAGCTGCTGATCTTCGGGAATACGGTATTGCCGATTGCGGATCGGCTCGTTCCATGTGATACCGTCATGCTCTTGGCGACGTTCATCGATCAAATCCGCCATCAATTGGCCGATGGTCGTGTCCGGGCCCCGGTCTCTCATGAGCTTGTCGAGGCGGTCCATACCATCTTTGACCTTGCCTTCATTCGGATCGTCCGGGTCGGTGGTGATACCGACGGCCCCGCGGCGCTGCGAGAGGTGGACCACGATGCGTCCGAACTCGTGCGGCGTCAGTGGGCGCGAAAGGGCCTCGCGTCGCAGATACCACGGGTTGGCCTGAAAGAGCATCTCCAGGTCAGCCGGATCTGTCGGAAGAAGGCCGGCTTGAGTAAGGAACGACCGCAGGTGACGCTTGCGTGCCGACCGGCGGGCTAGAGTTCGGCGTTGGGATCGCTTTTGCCGGCGGGCTTGGTTCTTGGGGGCCCCGCGCTTGTCCTCCTGCTCATCCACCCCGGCAGGGAACACGCTG
>ERZ795050.1375-NODE-1375-length-31754-cov-5.601880_pt1 | contig 31754 bp, 24 predicted proteins | sample MGYA00375134_ERZ795050 | MGnify/ENA primary metagenome ERZ795050 (study PRJEB30179, sample SAMN05720221) | activated sludge metagenome | isolation source: Anaerobic digester | place: Japan | collected 2015-05-26 ... | reverse complement strand
ATGGTAAAGAAGGATTAGAAGAAATAGAAAAAGATAAATATGATTTAATATTATCAGATATAATGATGCCCGAAATGGACGGAAAAGAATTTTGTATAAATTTTAGAAAGATCGATAAAGTAACTCCGCTTATAGCACTCACAGCTTTTAATAGTAAAGAGGATATAGATGAACTTAAAAGAATAGGTTTTAACTCTTTTATTTCTAAACCTTACACAAGGGAGGAGTTAGTTGGTGGTATTTCAAATTATATAAGTGTAAAGGAGATTATTCCAGAGGAAAAAAATTTATATGAACTTGCTGAAAAATCTAAAAATTCAGAAAAAATTGATAGATTTAAAAAATTATTTCTAGAAGATTTGAAAAATAGATATGACGAATTAAAAGCAGGTATAGAGAATAAAGATAAGGATAAGATAAGATTTTTTAGTCATAACTTAAAAGGGATTGCTCCGACTTTAGGCTTTCCTCAGTTTGCTGAACTTGCAGAAAAAGCTTCTTTACTTTACAAAGAAGACAGGTGGGATGAGCTTGTTAAAATAAAAGAAGAATTTTTAGAAATGGTTGATAAAATCTATAATGATCTATGATTAGTTTAATAAAATAATTTATAGAATAAAAAATTGAAACATTTGTTTAATCAACTTTAATTTATTTGAACTTAATCTTATGCTCATTTTCATCAAAATAAAAGGTAATAGGACCACTCATCTCTTTTTTATTAATATAAATCTCATCACCAAATTTAATGGTGACACCATCATATATTCTTGATTTTATAGAGACAACAGCATTTTTAAATGTAATAGATTTTCTTAAAGTATTAACAGTCTGCTCAATTTCTTTTTGTTTATCTATAAGATTAAAAAAGAGATCTATTTTTCTTTCAAATTCATCAAGTTTATTGTCAGGTAGTTTTGAAAGGAAACCTTCAGGATCCTTAAAATAATTTTCTCCAATAGCAAGTTTAGCCTGTTTCAATTTATAAGCTATAGCTATAGACTGTTGTTTAAGTTCAGCAAGTTTATTTTCACGATGAATATCTACACCAACTATTAAAACTGTGGGTACTGATAGTTTTGAACCCACTTCATTAACATAAATACCCTGAGAAGCAAAGATTTCACCCCCTATAATAATAGCCTTTCCTGTGCCTTTGATTATACCACCACATGTAATTTTTGAATGTAAAATCGAACTTGAAAACTGAATATTATTTTCGCATTTAATGACTGTATTTTCAATATATTCACATATAAGATTTCCTTTTACAAATATATTATTTTTTTGAGCTTCACCTGTAATTCCATGTCTAATATTACAATTCCCGCCAACCCTTAGATTCGAGTTAAAGACTGCATCTTCGACAATAAGATCGGCTGAAGTCTCTACAGTAAAACCAGGATTTATTTTCCCAATTATATGAATGGATGATTCAGATTTGATATTACCTGTTGAAAGATCAACATCTTTTTCGATTTTAAGTACATTGGAAATTGATATTTTATTAAATTCATCTACTTCAATTATACCATTTATTTCAGCACTTACTTTAGTTCCATCGATTTTTAAGTTTTTACCCAGTTTATAACCCGAACTTTTCTCGATTATAGCAGGCAATTCCTGTCCAAAAACATCATAGCCTTTTTCAGGTTTTTTAGCTGGGATATATTCTCCTATAACATCACCCGCCTTAACATTTAAAAACTTTTCTTTTTCCTTAAAATCGATGGTTCCATCTTCTTTTATTTTTCCAGCTTTTTCATGCAAATCAAAAAATAATTTTACCTCTTCTTCTCTTCCGTTAATAGGCTCTTTCCCTTTAGCGATAAGGATTACAATACCATAACCTTTTTTCGCATAATCGAAAGCTTTTTGAATATTTTCTTCTGAAGTAGTATTAATTATTCCTTTTTCTTTTATGGCTTCAAATATATAACTTACAGATAAATTGGGCGAAGTTTTTAAGTTAAAAGGAGGTAAAATAAGATATGCATAAAGATTGTTTTTTAATGTAATAATACAATCATATACATTTATTTTAATGCCACCAAATTCAACAAATCCTGTTTTTTTTGTACAAAACCCACCAAGTCCTTCATTATAATAAATATCTTCACCCTGAAAGTAATTTTCTATTCCCTCACCTTGAATAATAACTTCATCTGCAAAGAAAAAGTTGTTCTGAAGTTGTTGAAATAATGATTGGTTTTTGCTATCTTGTAAAATTTGAGAGATTAATTTTCTGACATTAAGAGTTTTGTCAAAGAAATATATCGCATCTTTTATACCCATACAATATCCTTATCGGTAGATTAGAAAAATATGAATACTTTAATTTGATTTGAATATAGCCCAGACAAGATTGTCTTTATACTTTTTAAATTGTAATTTCTCGTATAATTTTTGAGCAGCATCATTTGTCATTCTAACAAATAAAGAAGCTTCCCTCATCCCAAGTTCGATAAAAGAAAAATACAACATTTTATAAAGCATTATAAAAGCAAATCCATGATTTCTAAATTTAGGTTCGACATAGACTCCTCCAATTTGAAAAAATTTATCTGAAAAAGCATTCCATTCACATTTTGCAACTGGTTTAAAATTATGTTCAAGAAAAAATAACTTATAGTTTTTTAAAATCTTATGAAGATTCAATAGAATAAATTTTTCTGATAAAATAGTCATTGGATATCTCATCTCTTCGAATAAGTATCCTTTTTGTAAATTTATTAATCTTAATAAATCTTTCTTATCTGTTGCAAAACAAAATTTAATATCATTCTCTTTGCTATTAAAATAAGCCTCTAACTCATTCATTTTTTCAATAAAACATTCTCTATTAAGAGTATATACATAATATTCATTCATTTCTAATAGGTTGGACAATAATTTAGAATTGTAATTAAATAATTTTTTTGAGGTTATTGCATCACTTCCAAAATATTGTATACCTCTTCCTATATCCCATAAATTATTTGTTGAAAATAAAAAATAATTAAAAAGAGATATCCCTTCATCATTTAAAGAAAAAAGATGCAATTCGCCATTAGATTTATTGTAAGCAGAAATAAAATTACAAATATTATTCATAAATTTATCGGGTAAAATAAAACTGAATTTTTCAGAGTTCGAATATATCGCATGATGCAAATAAATATTTTTGCAACCATTATTCTCTAAAATAGTAAGAAGGTGAGATTTTTCTTCTACAGTTAAATTGTTTTTAATTTTAAATCCGTTTTTCATTTATTCTAAAAATAAAATTTTATTTTAGATTTCAGAAAAAATTTATTAAATTCGATTTTAAATAAAAATTGTTCATAAGTTATTTTTATAAAGTCATGAGATAAATAAAAAATTGATTACAGGTAAAATGAAAAATATATAAAATAAAAATACCAAGATAAACATACTGATATATCATTAAATTGAATGTAAAACATAATTTTAATTTTAATAGATATTTTTTGTTAAAATTCATACAATTAACTTGTTTATTGCATTATTATTTTATATAACATTTAAATTTTAAAGTTCTATAAATTAATGTATAATAAAAGTAAGTAAAAATCTTTATGAAAATAAATGAAAACTTTAAAGATAGGAGAAAATAAAAATTAGTATGAATAAAAAAATACTTTATAGAATTTTTATTTTAACTTTAATTGTAATTGTTTTTATTATTATATTTCAAAATCCAATTTTTTCAAATCATGTAAATAATGAGACTTTGAAACTTAAAAATATATTAATTTTACATTCATATAATCAAGGTTATGAATGGTCTGATAATATTCAGAGGGCATTAATAGATAATATATCGGTATTGGAAAATGTCGAAATATATACGGAATATCTAGATGCAAATCGAAGAGATCTGAATGATCAATATTTAAACGAATTTGAAAACTATTTAAAGATTAAATATAAAGATATTAAGTTTAATTTGCTTATTACCGTTGATGATAATGCATTTGATTTTATGTTAAAAAGAAGAATGTTTATATTTGGTGAAGACATTCCTATGATTTTTTGTGGAGTTAATGACTTTGATAGGTCAAGGATAAAAGGTTATAAAAATATTACAGGAGTGAATGAGGAAAAACCAATAAAAGGAAATATTGAACTTATTTTAAAGATAAATGAAAAAACATACATGAAATTGAAAAAAATCGGTGTAATCGCAGGTTCAAGAGTATCAGAAAGTAAAAATATTGAAGCATTTAAGAAAAATATGAGCTTAATCCCTTCGAATATAAGAGTTGATATATTTGAAAATCTTGAATTTGATGAAATATTAAAAAAGTTAGATGATTATAGTGAAAATGACGTTATTTTATATCTTTCTTATATTTTATCTCCATCAAAATTAAGACATCATAATAATATAAACTTAAAAAAAATTTATGAACATACTAAAGCTAAAATATTTGTTGTTAATGATCATTTAATAAAAAACTTTGTTTTTGGCGGTTTAGTCGTTACTTCGTATGATCATGGCGAAGATGCTGCAAAAATGGCAATAAGGGTTTTAAAAGGAGAGGATATAAATAACATAAAAATAAAGATGGTTGCAATAAAAAAGCCGGTCTTTAATTATGGTTCTTTGTTAAATTATAAAATTCCTTTTGGTATATTACCAGAAAATAGCATATTGGTTAATCTTTATGAGAATGATAATTACAGAGAATTTTATAAAAGTAAAAAACAAAATGATATTTTAAGTTATGAACTATTTCAAAATTATGGTCTAATTATGCTTTTAATCGATCCTGAAAATGGGAATATCATAGATGCTAATAGGAGAGCCAAAGTATTTTATGGATATGATGATATTACAAAGATGAAAATACAGGATATAAATACTGTGAGTGAAGAAGAAATAAAAGCAGAAATGAAAAAAGCAAAAGAACTTAACAAAAATTACTTTAGTTTCAGGCATAGACTTGCAAATGGGCAGATTAGAGATGTTGAAGTATATTCATATCCAATAGAAATTTATGGGAAAAAAGTATTATTTTCAATTATTAATGATGTAACTGAAAAAGTTTTAGCAGAAAAATTAAAAAAAGAAGAGCAAAAAAGAGTTTTTATTATATTGATCGCCTTTTTAATTATATCTTTTCTTTTTATTTTTACTTTAAGTATTTATTATATTAACAAAAGAAGATATACTAAAGAACTTGAAGAGAAAAATCATGATTTAGAAAAAGCGAATCATGAAATAAAGTCTCTTCAAGGGATAATACCGATCTGTTCAATCTGTAAAAAAATAAGAACAGATGAAGGATACTGGCAATCAGTTGAAAATTATATTTCAAATCATTCAGAAGCCCTATTTTCACATTCTATCTGCCCCGATTGTGCAAAAAAATACTATGGAATAGATGTAAATGAAGTTAAAGATTCAGATTAAAATATAAAAACTGAAGGATATGATTTAAATTAGCAGGAAATATACAGGTAATAAAATTAAATAAAATGTAATAAGATTAAATAAAACATCAAAAAGAGAAAAATAATAAAAAAAAATTAAAAAGATATTTGAAAAATAAAATTAAAATATTATACTAATTTCGTAATATAATTAGCTTGGGGGAGATATGCATAAGAAATTATTTGTTCCTGGTCCAATTGAAGTAGCTGAAGATGTTTTACAGGCAATGAGTGCTCCAATGATTTATCATAGAACAAAAGAAGCGTCTGCTTTACAGGAAGAAATAGCTGAAGGGATGAAAAAGGTAATGCAGACTAAGAATACTATCCTTTTTTCAACATCATCAGGTACTGGTTTGATGGAAGGCTCAATCCGCTCATGTACTGAAAAAAGAGCTATAGTCTTTTCAGTGGGAGCTTTTGGTAAAAGATGGTATGAGATTGCCGTTGGAAATGGTGTTCCTGCAGATATTTACACTGCTCCATCTGGTGAAGCTATAACACCCGAGATAGTAGATCAATATCTTTCAACTGGGAAATATGATGTTATGACTATAACACATAATGAAACATCTACTGGTATTATGAATCCTGTTGAAGATCTTGCAAAAGTCTGGAAAAAATATCCCGATATAGCTGTTTTAATGGATACTGTTTCTTCTATGGGTGGTGTTAGCATTAAAACAGATGAACTTGGTGTCGATGTTTGTTTAACATCTTCTCAAAAGGCTTTAGGACTTCCTCCTGGACTTGCTATCTGCTCAGTATCACCTAAAGCACTTGATAAGGCAAGAAGAGTAAAAAATAGAGGTTATTACTTCGATTTACTTGAACTTTATAAATATGTGGCTGAGAAAGAGCCATATAACCAATATCCTTCTACTCCAACATTATCTCACTATTATGCATTAAAACATCAGTTAAAGAAAATACTTGAAAAAGAAGGACTTGAAAATAGATTTAAAAGACATCTAGAAATGGCTGAATATACAAGGAATTGGGCTAAAAAATATTTCGCTCTTTATCCAAAAGATGAAAAATGGTGTTCTGTAACACTTACAACAATTTCAAATACAAGAGGGCTTTCTGTTAAAGGTTTGAACGAAGAACTTGGCAAAAGAGGTTTTATGATTTCCAACGGTTATGGTGATTTAAAAGAAAAGACCTTCAGAATAGCTCATATGGGTGATTTTACTGTAAAAGATATTCAAGAAGTCACTGGACTGATTGAAGAGATCTGGAACTTAAAATAAAATAATTTTAAAATAAAATAATTTTTTATTAAATTTAAAAGGCTTATAATTTACTTTGGCAAATTGTTGTAAGAAGATCATTTTGAGTAATAAAACTTTATTAAGAAATAAAGGATCAAAAAGGGAGGATATCCCTCCCTTTTTTCAACATTTTAATAATTTTTCTTGATTTCTTTTTCTTAAAAGGTTATTTTTTTAAAGATATTGAAAATGAGGGTATAATATGGCATGTTTATTCGATTTTACAAAAGAAAAAACAAAAGGCATTCTTAAAGTTACAATTCCACTTAATGATATTGAAGAAAGATATCAAAAAAAGGTTAAAGAAAATTTACCTAAGATTAAGGTAAAAGGTTTTAGACCTGGTCATGTTCCTGTAAATATAGTTGAGAAATATTATGGTCAGCAATTCAAGTTTGACGCACTAAATGATATTTTATCAGAGGAATATAAATCTTATATTGATAAAGAGAATATTACACCAATTTCGCAGGCAAATATCGATTTTGATGAAAAAGATATTGATTTTACAAAAGATGTTAAGGTAACATTGACTTTTGATTTACCTCCTTATGCTAAGTTGGGAGATATTACAACATTAAAAACAGATAGGATAACTATAGAAGTTACTGAAAAAGATATTGAAAAAGAGATAGAATCTTTCAGAAAAAGATATATTATCATGGAAGAGATTGATAGCCCTATAGAAAAAGATTTTTATGCTGATATAACGGCTAAAGCTTTTGATGAAAATGGAGAACTTCTTAGAACAATAGATAGAACATTGAAAGTTGGTGAAAATCTTAGTAAATTAAACCTGGATGATCATCTTTTAAAACTTAAAAAAGGTGATACCACTACTTTTGAAGTTAAATATAATGATGATGTTGTCTTTTCAGATTTTAAAAATAAAAAGATAAAATATGAAGTAACTATAAATAGTGTAAAAGTTTCAAAATTACCAGAATTAACAGATGAATTTGTAAAAGAAAAGGCAAATATAGAAAATGTAGAAGCATTTAAAAAAGATATAGAGAAAAAACTAAAAGATTATGCTTCTTCTTTTGAAAAAAACTATAATCTTGCTTTCATTTATGATAAGATCAAATCAATTTCTGAAATTGAAATACCTCAATCTCTAATAGAGGATAATGTTGAAAATGAAATAGATAGATATGCTGCAAATACATATGGAATAAAAAGAGAACAGCTTGAGCAGATATTAAAACTTACAAAATCCTCGATGGATGATTTTAAGAATAACATAAGACCATCAGTTGTAAAAGATATAGAGGTAGAATTAATACTCGATAATATAATAAAAGAAAAGAATATAGAACCAGATGAAAAGATGTGGCAGGAATTAAAAGAAGATCTTTCTAAAGAAATAGAAGATAAATCAAAAGTAGATGAAGAGATTGAAAAAAGAAAAGCAAATTATGAATATTACTTGAAAAGAAAAGCTGCTCAAGAGTATATTTTGGAAAATGTTAAAACTGGGAAGACCAAAAAGTATGAGTTTAAGGATATAACTACCCTTTCAGAAGAACTTGAAAAATTACTCAATCCTCAGAAAGATAAAAAATCAGATAAAAAAGAAGAAAATGAATCAGAAAAAAAAGAGGATAAAGATTCTAAAGAAAAATAAGATTTAAATAATTTGAAAACAATTGATAGCTATAGTGAGGGATAGATGAAAGAGAAGAATTATCTTGTTCCAATTGTTATTGAACAAACTTCAGCAGGTGAAAGATCTTTTGATATTTTTTCAAGATTATTAAAAGATAGGATTGTATTTATAGATGATGAGATAAATGATCAAACAGCAAAACTTGTAATTGCTCAGCTATTATTTTTAGATTCTGAAGATCCTGATAGAGATATACATCTTTATATAAATTCTCCAGGTGGAGTTATCACTTCGGGACTTGCAATATATGACACAATGCAACTTATCAAACCAGATGTTTGCACCATCTGTATAGGGCAGGCAGCTTCAATGGCAGCAGTTTTACTTGCAGCAGGGGCTCCAGGGAAAAGAACAGCTCTTCCACATTCAAGAATAATGATACATCAGCCTTGGGGAGGTTTCCAGGGTAAAGCTTCAGAAATCGAGATTCAGGCTAAAGAGATGGCGAAAATGAAGACTCAGATTCTTGAGATTTTATCCAAGCATACTGGCAAATCTATTAAAAAAATTGAAAAAGATATCGAGCTTGATTATTTTATGGATGCACAGTCGGCTATAGAATATGGATTAATAGATAAAATTATCGAAAGCAAGGCTAAAGAAAATAAATAAAAGTAAAAACATTATGATTAAGAGATTGAAAAATGGGTAATGAATTAAAAAGATGTTCTTTTTGTAATAAAAGCTCGAAAGAAGTCAAGCAATTATTTGTTGGCACAACTGCAAATATTTGTGATGAATGCATCGAGTTTTTATATGATCTTGTAATAAAACAACAAAGTAGAAACAATTTACCTAAAGAAGCACTTGATTTTAATAAGATTAGACCTACTGATATTAAAAATTTCCTTGACCAGTATATTATAGGGCAGGATGAAGCCAAGACAGTATTATCTGTTGCAGTATATAACCATTATAAAAGGATTTATAGTAAAAAAGTTAGTGATGTAGAAATTGATAAATCAAATATCTTGCTTGTTGGTCCAACAGGTTCGGGTAAAACACTTCTTGCCCAGACCTTAGCAAAATTTTTGAATGTTCCTTTTGCTATAGCAGACGCTACAACATTAACCGAAGCGGGATATGTCGGCGAAGATGTAGAAAATATACTTTTAAGACTTATTCAAAATGCCAATGGTGATATTAAGGCAGCTGAAAGAGGAATAATTTATATCGATGAAATAGATAAGATTTCAAGAAAGAGTGAAAACCCTTCAATTACAAGAGATGTTTCTGGTGAAGGAGTTCAGCAAGCCCTTTTGAAAATTATAGAAGGCACAATTGCAAATGTTCCACCTGGTGGTGGTAGAAAACACCCATATCAGGAATTTATCCAGATTAATACCAAAGATATACTTTTTATCTGTGGAGGTGCTTTTGTCGGACTCGATAAAATTGTCGCAAGAAGGATAAAAAAGACACCTATAGGGTTTAATCGTGAATATGTAAAGGTAGATGATAAGGTAATAAATTCAAATATAGAAAGTGAAGATTTAATAAAGTTTGGTTTGATTCCCGAGCTTGTGGGAAGACTTCCAGTTGTGGTTACCCTTGATGATCTTAAACTTGATGAACTAATAAGAATTTTAACTGAACCTAAAAACGCAATTATAAAACAATATCAATATTTAATGGCTTTAGAAGGGAAAGATCTTGTCTTTGAAGAAGATGCACTTAAAGCAATAGCCGAGCTTTCAATAGAAAAAAAGCTTGGTGCAAGAGGACTTAGATCAATTATTGAGAAAAAACTATTGAAACTTATGTTCAATTCTCCCGAAATGGTTGATGTCAAAAAGATAATCATAACAAGAAAAGTTATAGAAGAAGAGATAAGTCCTATTTTTGAATATAAGGAAAAACTTTCTTCAGGTTGAAAAACTGAAAAAATGGTAAGAAATCGAAATTAGAAAAAAATGCATCAAGATAAAGTCATTGTTGCTATCGAAAATTTACCTGATGAAATTACTTCTTATTTAAAAGATAACTTTAAGTTTTATGATTTATCTTACTATCTTAAAGACTATAAGACGATAAAGGATTATCGAAAAGATAGCAGGCAGAAGTGGAATAATATATTAAAAACACTGCCTGCTTTTGAAAGACCCGATATCGTTCTTTTTAGGACCTATACCATTTTAGATAAGTATATAATAGATATATTTCCTCAAAAAATCTTATTTTTAAGAGCCGGCTCAGGATATGATAATATTGATATAAGATATGCGATAGAAAAAGGTTGTGTTGTAGAAAATACCCCTTTAGCAAATACAAATTCAGCATTTGAACATACGGTATCCCTTCTTTTTGCAGCACTGAAAAAGCTAACTTTGTTTGATAAGGTCACAAAGGATGGCAACTGGCGTGATAATATTGGACTAAATATCGAAGCAGCCGGTAAAAATATCCTTGTTATTGGTTATGGTAATATTGGTTCAAAAATAGCTTGCTTTGCAAAAAATTTAGGGATGAATCTATTTTTATATGATCCAGTTAAGTCACTTTCTGGTTTATATGAAAAACTTCCAGAATTTCAAAATTACAGTGATGAGATAAGATATATTTATGATTATGATTTTACCCCTTTATATGAAATGCTAAAAAATATGGATATAGTGACATTTCATGTACCTTTATATGATAAGACTTATAAGATGATAAATAATGATTTTTTAAATTCATTGAAAGAAGGTGCCATATTGATAAATACCTCTCGAGGTGAGCTTTTTGAAAAAAATAACACTATCTCATATTTTAAAAAACATAAAAATTCTATTCTGGCAACTGATGTCCTTCCTGAAGAGCCATGTTATGGGAAAAATCCTTTTTTTGAACTTGAAAATTGCATAATCACCCCTCATATTGGCGCCTATACAAAAGAAGCAAGAGCAAGGCTCAAAGAAGAAGTTATAAAATGCATCGATTCTTATTTAAATGAAAAAAAGATCCTATATCCCGTAAATCCAAATTTCTATTTTTCTCCTTATTTCGCTTATTGATAATCCATATTTACTTATTAATTATCTATATTTTACCTTTTTTAACCCATATTAGTAAATTCTAAACTAAAGGCAACTGTTGGGTTCCCTTTAGAAGAAAAAGTAAAACTTAAAATGAGAATAATTATTTTCAAAATTTAAATTAATTGTAAACTTTAATATTTTGTTATGTAAATTTATTTTGTAAAGTTGACAAAAAAAGGGATAGTAGATTACTATTATAACTTTTTAAAATATTATAGGATAATCATGGTAGAGTTTTCCAAATAATTATAGAAGATTAGAGAAGATATTAAATCTTTTTAATAAAGAAGAATATTATGATTGATAAAAGTTCACGACATTCAAAAATTATAGGTAATTTTAGTGAGAATTTGTTATGTATTTTTCTATCTAGATCGGGGTTTGAAGTAACAATAATTGATCATACTGGTTTAAATATAATTGCATATCATAAAATGACAAAAATAAACTGTTGGCTGCATGCGAATATTTTAATTGCGAACCCTGGATTGGAATTTATGTTGAAACAGAAAAATATGCGGATTTGTATTTAATAAGTCTTGAACATTATGAAGGTTGCTATAAAACAAAAGAAGATAAGGCAATTGATGATTGGAAAATGAATGATAAATATAAAGAAGCATATAGAAAAGATGAAGATATTTGGAAAATTCATTTAGATTTCGATTTAATTAAGTGGGGATTTTAATTAAAATAATCTATTTTTATCAAAAAATTGAGCAGCAGCCATTTAATTTAATACAATCTTTTAGGTTATCTTCAGCAAATTTTAGAAATTTTGTAGATGGATTTACTATTGCATCGACATCGTTTTCTAATAATGCGAAATCAAGATCTTCTCTATATTTACCGAAAGGGCGCATACATCCAATGTAAATCAATCTGTTTTTAAGTTTTTCTTTTGAATATTTGATCAATTCAAGAACTCTTTTTATCTCAATCTTTTTCACATTTTCAAATTCTGTGTTTTTTGTCGGGATTAAAATATTAAAAACAAGTTTATCTGTTGAAATTTTAGAGATAAAGTCGATTGCCTCCTCTTCAGAAGAATTTTCCCCATAATAAATCCCTATTGTTATATGAGGAACAATTTTTGGTTTTCTCCCGCTAATTTTAAGTAAAAAGTCGTTGTAAGCCAATATATTTTCCTGTAATTTTCCAAGGTCAAGATTAAGATTATATATCTGTTTAATTATTTTATCACTTCCAGAAATATCCAGCGAAATTGTATCGAAGATAAGGGTTTTCTCAAAATGTTCTGGTGGTATGTAGCCTGTATGAGCATTTAATAAAATATTTTTTTCTTTTATTTTTAAGATTTTTTCATATTCATTATAAAATGGTACAGATCCATTTTGAAGGCTTCCGCCCGAGATTAAAGCGGTATTTTTGTTTTTTAATTGATTTTCAAGATTTTTATCCTTAATATCAATCATAGATTTTAAGTATCTTTTATTACAATGTTTGCATGATAATTCGCAGTAACTGCCACTTACAGACAAAGAAACAACCGATTTTGTAGAAATTAATTTTATTTTATTTTTCACCAGAAAAATTTAATCAAAATAAAAGAAAAGAAAATATAAAAATTATTCTTGAAAAAAAAAGTAAAAAGGCAAAACTTATGTTGATATGGAAACAATTTTAATTCGATATGGTGAAATTGCACTAAAAAAGGGAAATAGAAAGAGGTTCGAAAAGCGGCTTGTTGATAATATTAAAAACAAAATTACTGAAGGCATCATCAGATATCAGCATGGAAGAATCTTTTTAGATGTGCAGGATTTTGATGAAACTTTAATAAATAAACTTAAAACAATTCCTGGAATAACTTCTTTTTCTCCTGTCATAAAAGTCGAAAAAAATTTTGATATTATTAAAAATAAATGGACAGAAATAATAGATAATAATCCAAAGCTAAAACAAACCTCAACTTTTAAGTTTGAGGTTAAAAGGGTAGATAAAAGTTTCGCAATTCATTCTGACGAGATGTCAAAACTTTTAGCAGAAGCGATAATAGAAAAATTTCCAGAATTTTCAACAAAAGTAAAGCTAAAAAATCCCGAGTTGACATTCTATGTTGAGATAAGAAACGATTTTGCTTATCTTTTTTATCAAAAATATTATGGTGTTGGAGGATTGCCAGTAGGCATCGCAGGTAAAAGTCTTACACTTCTTTCGGGTGGGATAGACTCTCCTGTTGCAGCATATCTTGTTATGAAAAGGGGGATGAAATCTGATTTTATATATTTTCATGCTCCACCATTCACTTCTGAAGATGCAAAAGAAAAGGTTATAAACCTTGCAAAGATTCTTACAGAATATGAAATTAAAAGTAGACTTTATATAATTCCATTTACAGATATTCAGACAAAGATAAGGACTTCATGCAATATCTCATTCATGACAATTTTAATGAGAAGAGCCATGATGAATATTTCAGCAAGAATTGGAAATTATTATAAATACGACTGCCTTGTGACAGGAGAGTCTTTATCTCAGGTTGCTTCGCAGACCATAAATTCATTAAAATGTACAGATGATGCTTCAAACCTTTTTGTTTTAAGACCACTTATAGGTTTTGATAAGGAAGAAACCATCAAGATAGCTGAAAATATTGGAACTTTTGAGATTTCAATATTGCCTTTTGCAGATTGCTGTTCTTTATTTACCCCTTCAAAACCGGTAATCAATCCAAAACTTGAAGAGGTTAAAAAAGAAGAGGAAAAATGGTTTGATGAAAACCTTATAAACGAATCTCTTGATAGGATGGAAATTATTAAGTTTTAGTTTAAATAGATTTAATTAAAATACTTTAATATAATTAAAATAATTTAATAAAATCTGGAGAAAAAAATGCCAGGAAGAGGGAAGATACAGATATTTTCCGGAAGATCTGCTGAAGATTATTCAATTGAGGTTCTTAATAATTTAAAAGGATTAAATGAATATACCTCTAAATTTGTAGATTTAAATGGAGAAAAAACCGTCAAGTGTTTTTCAGATGGGGAAATAGAGATAGAAATACTGTCATCTGTAAGAAAAAAAGATATATACATAATTCAGCGAACATCTAATAGGAATTTTAATAATCTATCCACTCATGAAAATAAAATTGAACTTTATCATCTTGTTGATTCACTTAAAAGAAGTCATGCAGGAAGTATTACAGTTATAGAGCCTTTTATTTCCTGCTCTAGATCCGATAGAGCATATGCCAGAAACTCATCAGGACTTGCTATCCACTTTAAAACTCTGGTTTCAATTGGTGCGAACCATATTATTACTTATCAGCTTCACTCAGAAAAATCCAAGATGATGGTTGACCCTGTCTATGCTTATATCGATGATGTGCCATTATATCCTCAGATTCAAAAATATATATTAAAAGAATTTATTAAAACAAGGGAATATTTACATAATGAGGTAAATAAAAATTGGGCGATCTGTTCAGTTGATGCCGGTGGAGAAAAAGTTGCAAGAGCTTTCGCAGATATTTTTGGTTGTCAGTTAATAATAGCAAATAAAAGAAGAAGTTATTCAAGGGTTAATACGATTGAAGGTATTTCTCTTCTTACAGATGAACCTATTGAAAATAAAATCATCTGGGTAATAGATGATATGATTGATACAGGCGGGTCTGTTGTAGAACTTATAAAGACTTTGAAAGAAAGAAAACCAAAAGAGATAAATATAGCAATAGCACATCCCGTATTCTCTGGACCAGGAATCTCCAGAATGATTGAACTTCATGAATTGGGTTATATAAATACTCTACTGGTCTGTGATACAATATGGATTTCAGATCAAATGAAAAATGAGATGCCATTTATGAGAATAATCCCAACAGCACCTATCACAGCAGATATTATATATAAAACAAATATTGGTGAAAGTCTTTCTGCATATTTTGATCCAGTAAATCCATATCATGTACTTCCATATTAATCTGTTTTAATATTAACATTTATGTATTAATCTTTTTAGATGGGTAAAATGGGATCCAAAAATAGAACTATCACACTTGAAGATATCGAAAAGCAAAGATATAGTAAAAGTTTAATAAGATTGCCGTATAAAGGTGATATATTAAATAAAATAGTTAATCAGGATATATTCGAAGCAATTGAATATCTACCCGATAATTTTGTTGATCTATTATTTATTGATCCGCCTTATAATATAAATAAGAATTTTCATTCTATAAAATTTGAAAAAATGGATGAAGATCAGTATTACAATTGGGTTGACAGCTGGCTTTCAAAAATGATAAGGCTTTTAAAACCAACTTCATCTATCTATATCTGTTCAGAATGGAAGACATCTCCAATATTATACGATGTATTAAAAAAATATTTTTATATTAGAAACAGAATTACATTTGAAAGAGAAAAGGGAAGAGGAGCAAAAACTAACTGGAAAAACAACTGCGAGGATATTTATTTTTGTACAATTTCCAATCAATATACTTTTAATATAGAACAAATAAAGATAAAAAGAAAAGTAATCGCTCCTTATAGAGAAAAAGGAAAACCAAAAGATTGGTTTATTGAAGAAGATGAAAAATATCGGCTTACATATCCATCAAATATATGGACCGATATTACCATTCCTTTCTGGTCTATGAAAGAAAATACTCCTCATCCGACTCAAAAGCCAGAAAAACTTCTTGCAAGAATAATACTTGCAAGTTCAAATGAAAATGATGTTATACTTGATCCTTTTGCTGGAAGTGGAACTACAGCAGTTGTGGCTAAAAAGCTTGGGAGAAACTTTTTAGCCATAGAAATCGAAAAAGAATATTGTCTTTATGCACTCAAAAGACTGGAACTTGCAGAAAAGGATAAAAAAATTCAGGGCTATGATAATGGAATATTTTTAGATAGAAACTGTCTAAAATAGTTGTAATTTATATTTTCCCAAAAAATAATATAGAAAAATTAATATAAAATAGTAATATAAAAAAGAAATAAAAATATAAAATCAATTTTGCACTTTAATTAAAATTTTATAATTAAAGTTGTATTTATTCAAAAAAGTATAAAAATAAAATCAAGAACAAATAATTAATAAATCTTTAAGGATTAATATATTTAAGGACAGATATATGATTGGTATTAAAAATTCTACAATTATATCTTTTGACCCACCAAAAGTTGAAGAAAATATAGATATTGTAATTGAAAAAAATATAATAATAGATAAAGGTAAAGATATCTTAAAAAATTATCCCGAAGCCCAGATAATTGAAAAAGAGAAAATAGTTACATCTGGTATCGTTTGTTCTCATACTCATATATACTCAGCGTTAGCAAGAGGATTAAATGTAAAAATAAAAAAAAGTAAAGACTTTGTTCAAATACTTCAAAATCTATGGTGGCTTTTGGATAGAGCTTTAGATAAAGAAATGGTCGAAGTCAGCGCCCAGGTTTGTGCAATTGAAGCCATTCTTTGTGGCGTTACAACATTAGTAGACCATCATTCAAGTCCTAACTTTATAGAAGGAAGCTTGAAAACAATTAAAGATAATTTTGAAAAAATCGGAATAAGATCTATTTTATGCTATGAAACAACAGATAGAAATGGTCTTGATAAAGCAGAAATTGCTGTTTATGAAAATGAAGATTTTGCAAAATTGATTGATGATGATAAAAAGAAAGGAAATGAAATCAAAAATGTTAGATTAACAGAAGCAGCTATTGGCGCTCATGCTCCTTTTACACTTTCAGATAAAACATTAAAAGATCTTTCAAAAGCATGCGAAAAAACAAAAAGAGGGATTCATATACATATTTCAGAAGATAGATTTGAACCTTCATTTAGTAGATTTAATTTTGGAAAAGATCCTATTAATCGATTGAATGAATTCAATCTGATTTCAAATAAATCAATTATCGGTCATGGGGTTTATATTTCAGAGGATGAAATTAATTTAATTAATGAAAAAGATGCATTTTTAATACATAATTCAAGATCAAATATGAACAATAATGTTGGATATAATACTTTTCTTTATAAATATAAGAATGTTGCAATTGGAACCGATGGTATTAATCATGATTTGATTTCAGAAATTCAAACTGCATATTTCAAAAATAAGGATGCGAGTGGTCAGATTTCCCCTTATGAATTTTTAAAAATGCTTAACAATGGTAATAATATTTTAAATAGATATTTTGAAGATTTAAGATTTGGCAAAATAGAAAAAGGATATGTTGCAGATCTTGTTGTATGGGATTATAATTGCCCTACTCCATTAATTTCAGATAACATTGCTTCGCATATAATATTTGGCTTTAATTCTGGTTTTGTTAAAACAGTTATAATAAATGGAGCTATTGTATTAAAAGACAGAAAATTTAATTTTGATACAAAAGAGATATTTGAAAATTCACAAAAGCTGGCAATTCGTCTTGCAAAAAATATGGAAAATATGATTTAAATTGTAAAATATGATTTAAATTTTTTTAAGATTTGAATTACTAAATATGATTCAAATTTTTATATGGTTTAAAGTTTTAAAATAATAAAAAAAGATAAAAAGATTAAAAATAAATTAATAAAAAAGGCGGAAAATATAAGATAAAAGAGGGGTTTATGAATAATATTTTTTTAGACAGAAATTTGATTGAAAAGATCAATGGTAAAGCTCTAGAGTTAAAAGATTATACCGTTAAAAATCTTTCAAAGATAATTCAGGTAAAGGCAATGAGTAATGATGAAAAAAATAGAATAATGCTTCTTAAAAATTTATGTAAAAAAGCAGGAGCTGATGAAGTTAAAATTGACGGACTTGGAAATTGCCTTGCAAGGGTTGGCACAGGGAATAAAAAATTGGTAATCGATGCTCATATTGATACAGTGGATGTTGGAGATATAAACTCATGGGAAAAAGATCCATTTTCTGGAGATTTTGATGATAAATATGTATATGGAAGAGGTGCATCAGATCAACTTGCTGGTGCAGCTTCTATGATTACTGCAATTAAAATATTAAAGGATATTGGATATAAAGGTTTAAATGATTATTGCGTATGGTTTAGCTTCACCATTATTGAAGAAGATTGCGATGGCCTTTGCTGGAAATATTTAATAGAAGAGGAAAAATTTATTCCAGATTTTTTTATCTCCACAGAACCAACAAGTTTGAATATCTATAGAGGTCATAGAGGTAGAATGGAGATGGAAGTTAAATTAAGAGGAGTCTCATGTCATGGTTCAGCTCCAGAAAGAGGAGTTTCTGCAGCATATCTTGCATCAAGAGCTGCTCTGGCAATCGAAAAGCTAAACTCTGAATTAAAACCCGATAAAGAAAACTTTTTAGGTAAAGGCACAGCCACTGTTTCCATAATGGAAGTAAAAGGTCCTTCGCAATGTGCTGTTCCTGATATAGCAAGATTATATATAGATAGAAGATTAACAGAAGGGGAAACAAAAGAGTTGGCGGTTGAACAGGTTAAAACATATATTTCTAATGCGACTGGTTTAGAAAAAGATAAAATTGAGGTTACAATTCCCGAATATAAAAAACCAAGCTGGAAAAAAACACTATTTACTCAGGAGTTATATTTTCCAACCTGGGTATTTGCTGAAAGCCATCCGCTAATTCAAATAGCAAAAAATACCTATATAAATCTTTTTGGAAAAGAACCTTTAATAGACAAATGGACATTTTCAACCAATGGAGTCGCCGTAGCGGGCCATCACAAGATACCATCTATGGGTTTTGGACCTGGTGATGAGAAAGAAGCTCACGCACCAAATGAAAAAGTCAGAATAGAGGATCTGGTTAAGGCTTCAAGTTTTTATGCTGCCTTCCCTTATGGGATAAGTTAAAATTGGGCAAAAAGATAATTAAAGGAATAAAAAATAAAGAATAAAAAAAATAATAAAAAATAAAAAAGACAAAAAAGAAAATTAAACGAATAAAGAATAAAAATAAAAAATAAAAAAAATAATTCAGGGGGATCTATGCCATATAATTTAATAGAAAAAAAGGAATTAACAGAAAAACTCGAAATTCTTTCCAATCTTAATATTGATATGTATCAAAAAGATTTCCTTTTGACATGGGAAAAAAGTTATGATGAGATTCTTGCAACTTTTTTAGTTGCAGAGATTTTAAGATCTCTTCGATATAGTTCCTCTGGGACAAGACTCTGGGATTCTGGTCTTGCAGTTTCAATATTTAAGGATAATTCAACAAGAACAAGGTTTTCTTTTGCAAGTGCCTGTGATTTACTTGGGCTTTATGTTCAGGATCTTGATGAGGGGAAAAGTCAGATAGCACATGGCGAAACAGTAAGAGAAACTGCAGTAATGGTCAGCTTTTTAAGTGAAGTTATCGGGATAAGGCATGATATGTTTATTGGAGAAGGTGATAGCTATATGAGAGAATTTGGTGTTGCTCTTGATGATGCTTTTAAAAGTCAGGTAATACCCGATAGACCAACTATTGTTAACCTTCAAAGTGATATAGATCATCCTACTCAAACTATGGCTGATTTTTTACATTTAATAAATTACTTTGGTGGTATAGATAAATTAAAAGGCAAGAAAGTAGCAATGAGCTGGGCTTATTCACCATCATATGGTAAGCCTTTATCTGTTCCACAAGGAGTTATTGGTCTTTTTACAAGATTTGGAATGGATGTCGTTTTAGCCTATCCAGAAGGGTATGATTTACTTGCACAAACATATGATATTGCTAAGAAAAATGCAAATCAAAGTGGTGGAAACTTTAAGGTTGTTTCTTCTATGGAAGAAGCATTTAAAGATGCCGATATTGTATATCCGAAAAGCTGGGCTCCTTTCAATGTAATGGAGAAAAGGGTTGAACTTTTAAAAGCAAATGATCAGATGGGATTAAAAGAACTGGAAAAGCAGTGCCTTGAAAATAATAAAAAATTTATAAATTGGGAATGTAATGAAAAGATGATGAGCCTGACAAAAAATGGTAATGCTTTATATATGCATTGTCTTCCTGCTGATATTACTGATGTTTCATGCAAAGCTGGGGAAGTCTCGAAGAATGTATTTGAAAAATATCGAAAAGATACATATGATGAAGCAAGCTATAAACCATATATAATTGCTGCTATGATACTACTTGCAAAGAGAAAAGACCCTGCTGGTACTTTGAAAAAGCTTTATGAAATGGGGCAAAAAAGGATTTTAGCATAATTATTTTAATAATATAGATAATAATAAGATATTATTTTTAATTATTGAGTATTGCTAAAAAAACAATTTTTAGGTAAACAATGAGTGAAAAGATTCAAAAAGAAATATTGAAACTAAAGATAGATACAAATGTTATTGTTTTTGATAAAACTACAAAAACTGCAAAAGATGCAGCAACTGCACTTAATTGTGATGTTGCACAGATTGTAAAATCAATAGTTTTTAAGGGTAAATATTCTCAAAAACCTATATTAATATTGGTAAGTGGGGTCAACAGGGTTGATGAAGAAAAGGTAGGTAAAACAATTGGTGAAGAGATTGAAAAAGCTGATGCTGATTTTGTAAAAGAAAAAACTGGTTTTGCAATAGGTGGAGTGTCTCCAATTGGTCATAAAAATTATATAGATATTTTTTTTGATGAAGACCTATTAAAATTCGATATTGTCTGGGCAGCAGCAGGCACTTCAAATAGTGTATTTAAGATTAATCCTAAAACCTTGCTTGAATTAACCAATGCTAAGATAATCGATGTGAAATAGCGTATATTAAAATAAAAACGGAGAGGGGGGGATTCGAACCCCCGATACCCTTTTGGGGTATAACTCCTTAGCAGGGAGCCCGATTCGACCGACTCTCGCACCTCTCCATTTAAACAGTAAAAAATAACAAAATTATTACAAAAAAATGATATTTATTTTTTATAATATATAAATATCATAAAAATATCGCAAAATATAGGATTCACTAAATTGACTATAAAAAAGAAAACGGAGAGAGAGGGATTTGAACCCCCGGTACCCTTACGAGTACAGTAGTTTTCAAGACTACCGCCTTCAACCACTCGGCCATCTCTCCATACAACCAAAATACCTTAAAAATCTTTATTGTCAATAGGATTTTTGACTTATGATTTTCACTTTATCTTGAAATTTGAAAAATTAAGGTTAATGTAAAGAAAAAAGATAAAGGGATGATATGAAGCTTTCAGAAATATTAGAACCATTGAAACTTCAAAAACATACCAAATTTGGTGGCGAAGATTTTGACATAAGCTGGGGTTATGCATCTGATTTGCTTTCTGATGTCATGGGCAGAGCCGAAGCTGGTGCAGTTTGGTTCACCATACAAAAACACCCAAATATTGTTGCTGTCGCTACCTTAAAAGATCTTACTGCCATTATTTTAACATCAGATTCTAAACCCGACGATGAAACTATAATTAAAGCAGATGAAAATGGTATTCCATTATATTCCACACCATATTCGACTTTCGAAGCCTGTGGAATACTTTATAAATTATTAAAATAAGAAGTTTTTATTATTTTTATAAAAAATATTTTTTAGATTTTTAGAAATATTGCAAAAATATTGCTTTTATTATCATAAAATTTTTATATATATTAAATCTTTTTTTTGATAGAGTTTTTTTAATAGTGATTAGAAATTTTTAGTTTAATATTTTTTGTAAAATTACTTTTTAATTAAATTTAAAATTTTGATTTTAGTAATAATTTAAGTAAAAATTTTAAGTGGAATTATGATTGCTTTATTTGAATCAAGATTAAAACTTGTATTTATCATATTTTTGATCATTTTTGTACTTTTATCATTTAGATTGGTCTATGTATCTATAAAAATGAAAGATATACAAACTCCTTTTCAAAATACTATAAGTTCTATACAAAGAGGAGAAATTTTAGATAGAAATGGGAATTTACTAGCTGGCAATTTTCTGGTATATACAGTTTTTATTGATCCTTATGTCATAAAGAATGTTGAATATGTCGCAAGTAAAATAGCTCCATTTACAGATTATGATGAAAAAACACTAATTTCAAAGATAAAAGCATATAAGAATAAAAGATATCTGGAAGTAGCTGAAAAAATTGACAGAGAAACATTAAATAAAATTTTAGGATTAAAAATTAATGGAATATATTATAGGACAGATATTCTAAGAGAATACCCTATGTCTGAGTCTATATCTCCTCTTATTGGATTTGTTGACAAATATAATAGAGGACTTGAAGGACTTGAATTTTATTATGATGGTTTCCTATCGAAGGGGGATGATTATTCAATAAAACTTACAATAGACAGTTTCATGCAGCATGTTTTATATAATGAAATAATGAAAAAAGGGATAGAAGAAGATGCAAGCTGGGGTATTGGTATAATATCTGATTCGCAAAATGGAGAAATCTTAGCTGTAGCTAACTGGCCTTCTTTTAAACCAGATTTATATTCAACTTACTCAATTGAAAAGAGAAAGAATAAAGCTATTTTAAATGTATTTGAACCTGGCTCAACATTTAAAGTATTTATTGCTGCAGCACTTTTAGATAGCCAAAAAATCTCATTTAACGATTATTTTACCTGCACTGGTAAGTACAGTGTAACTGAAAATCTTTTTATAAATGATACAGGAGTACATGGTAATGTAAATCTAATGGATATAATAAGAAAATCCTGCAATGTTGGCATAATTGAAGCTTCGATGAAAATGAATTCAAAAGATCTATACGCATATATAAGAAATTTTAATTTTGGTAATAAAACTGGTCTTGAATATCCCGCTGAACCTGAAGGGATATTGAAACCTTTAAATAAATGGACCAAAATGACAAGAGCTATAATAAATATAGGTCAAGAAATTTCTGTTTCTGCAATTCAACTTATATCTGCATTTAATTCTGTTGTAAATGGTGGAATTCTATACGAACCAAAACTTGTTATAGAAAAAAATCTTAGAAATTCAACTTCTGAAAAGATAAAAACAAAGGTTATAAGAAATGTCTTATCTTCTCAAACCTCAAATACTATGAAGCAGGTTTTAATAGAAGCTCTTAAAAAAGATGATGCTACAGGTAAATCAGCATATACCGATCTTGCTATTGTTGGTGGTAAAACTGGAACTGCTCAGGTGCCATATTTAAAAGGTAAAGGTTACGATCCCAATCAAATCTATACTTCTTTTTTAGGTTTTTTTGATTTTGAAGGTAAAACTTATACAGTTTATATAGGTTTATTGAACCCTAAGAAAAATAGGTATGGCGGAACTGCATCAGCTCCAATTTTTAAAAATGTTGTGGAACTTTTAATTCCATACTTAAAGGTTAAAAATATAAAACCTGTAGAGATTTCAATAAATGAAAATGAAAAAAAAGTATTGGATAGTTTATATCAAAATGCGATAAATAGGATTATTAATAAAGAGACTGTGCCAGATTTTAAAGGACTTTCATTGAAAGAAACAATTTATTTAGCTTCAAAACTTGGAATAAAGATAAAATTAAAGGGTTCTGGCTTTGTCGTTTCTCAGTCTGTAATGCCTGGAACTCCTATTTCACAGGATACAATTGTTTTTATAGAATTGAAGTATAAGTAATTATTGTTGGAAATTTTTAATCAAATAAGCAAGACATAGGTAAGATTAAAAGTGGAGATAAATAGAAAAATTATTTTTGTTAAATTAAAAGAATTCAATGATGATGAAAAATTAATTGATGAAAATAATTTAAAGATAGATTTTTTATTGAGTAATTTCAATAGACCAATACCCTATTTTAAGGGCAAAAATCTTATTTCAAAGTATGATATTGTAAAGGAAGCTAAAGTTATAAAAAACTCCCTTACAAAAAATAAAAATAAATTTGCAATTCTGATATCTTTTGCAAATCCACAAATTTTGATTGATTCATCTGATGCTCAACAATCTTATTTAGATCAAAACAGATCGAATGAAAATCAGACGAATGAAAATAAGATTAAAGAAAGATTAAATGAGACTAAACTAAACAAGATATGTATTGAATTTATTTATGAACTTTATGAATATTATAAAAATTATCTAAAAGAAAATAATATTGAATTTGATGAAATTGAAATAGATGAAAAAATTGAAAAAGTTAAAGATTTTTTAGAAAATATTTTTTCAAATGAAAAATATATATTTGACATTATTTTTTATAATCCAGGTAGAAAAACTTTAAGCAATATTGTTCAATTTATTCCAGATAAAGAAATTGAAATATATATTAACCCAATCTTGAAGAATCTTCAAGAGTATAAGATTATTGAAGATTATTGTATTCAAAGTATGAGAAGAAAGATAATAAATATAAATACTGCAAAAAAATTTAGCAATGAATGGACTCGAAATTTTTTAAAAAATAGCATTAAATATATTTATAATAAAGGAGTCGGGGCATTAATAGATTTCCTTAAAGGTGAATATCCCGCCTTGATAATAGGAGCAGGAAGTTCTATTGATGATAATTTAAATATAATAAAAGAGTTATCTAAAGCAATGCTTGTTATATGCGTAGATACCGCTTTAATACCGATTCTTAAGGCTAAAATTAATGTTGACATAGTTGTTTCTTCAGATTCTCAATCAATCAATGCACTTTATATAACATGTAGCAATTTAATTAAATATAAAAAAGAAGAATATCCAATTTTAGTCTGTATGCCAACAGTTCATCCCAAGTTAATACAAAAATATAAAGGCAAAGTAATTTTTTCGTCTATGCCATTTGATCTTGTTAAAGATATAGATTCTATTACTTTTGATAGATTGGAAGTTGGTTCAGGGGGGACAGTTTCCGCTTTGGCATTTGAGATCGCCCTTATTATGAATCCATCAGAAATATTTCTTGTTGGAACTGATTTTTGTTATAGTAATGGGAAACTTCATTGTAAAAATGCATTGTTTGATTCAATTTTTTATGGGAAAGCTAATTTTCTATATGATTATAGCACTTTTATTATGAAAGCTATGTTAAAAGCTAATTCTTTTATTACATTAAATGAATTTGGTTATAAAGTTAGAACAGATCCAAAATTTTTAATGTTTTTAGAATGGTTTAAAAGCCAGATAAACTTAAATAAAAAAAAGGATAAAATATATTTTTTTAGTAATAAAAGTTATGGTTTGTCCTTTATAAAATACTTAGAAAAAGAGGAAATAAATCAATTTATCAATAAAAAGGATTTTTCAAATCTTAGAAATAAATTAAAAGAAATAGAAGAAGAGGTTAGACAAGAGGAATTTAAAAAGATAAAAGATAATTATCTGGAATTTTTAAATAAAATTAATTTAGAGGGTATCTTTGCAAAATCAATGATTGAAAACATTCTAAAAAGAATCGAAGGGGAAAATATTTCAGATTCTATGTATATGTATATAAACTCTTTAGAAAAAAAAATAAAAGATTTTTCTGGATTAAAGACTTTAATAAATATGTCGTTTCAAGAATATTTACTTGCGATTCAATATGAAAATAAAGATATAGATACAATATCTTTTTATAAAAATCTTTTGAAAAAATTGGATGAGATATTATTATTAACAGGAAATCTAATTGAAAAAATAGAAAAGGTTGATTAAAAAAAGAGGTTGGAAGTATTGGGGAGGATAGGATTTGAACCTATGAAGCCGTCTGGCAACAGATTTACAGTCTGTCCCCTTTGACCACTCGGGAACCTCCCCGAAAAGCTGGCGAAGAGAATTGAACTCCCAACCTGCTGATTACAAGTCAGCTGCTCTACCGATTGAGCTACGCCAGCGACAGATTGATTTAAACAGAAAAATATCCTTTGTCAAGGTATTTTATGAGTGAAAAAATAAAAAATGGAAAAATTTTTATTATTGATGATGATAAAATTAGTATAGAAATATTAAAAAATGCCCTTGAAAAAAGTGATTTTGAAATTATCTCCTTCGATAATCCTATTGAAGGTTATAATGCAATAGTTCTAGACGAAAAAAACAGCTGTGACTGTCTAGTATTAGATTTAATGATGCCAGATTTAGATGGATTTCAATTTATAGATAAACTTAAAAAAGAGTATCCAGAAAAATTTTTACCAATTATAATATCATCTGCAAATCAAGATTTAAATTCAATTAAAAGAGCATTGGACTTAGGAGCTTATGACTATTTTACCAAACCTTTAACTGAAGATGATCTTAACATAATTCTACCTAAAAAGATAAAGAATGCGGTGCAATTTTCAAAGATGCAGAAAAAAATAGTTGTCCAGAATGAAAAAATGAGTAAGGATTTACAGCTTGCAAATCAATTTATATTAAAAATATTCCCTCATAACAATATCGAAAAACATGATTTTTATTTCAAATATCTTCCTTATAATGAAATTGGTGGTGATTTTGTAGATTTAATAGAAAAAGAAGATGGATTTGTTTTAATTTTGGCAGATATTTCAGGTCATGGGGTTTCTGCAGCTCTTCTTGCATATTTTTTGAAATCTGAATTTCAAAGATATTTCAGTACCAATAATAATTTGTTGAATTTTATATATTATTTAAACAATGAGTTTTTAAAAAACTTTGGAGATGTATTTTTTTGTACAATTTTTTTATCTATGTTTTCAAGAAAAGATAAGAAATTAACTTATATAAATGCGGGTCATCCACCTCCAATAATATGTAAGAATGAAAAACCTTTTTTATTAAAATCTACAGGTCCAATGGTTGGTTTGATCGAATATCCAATTTTCAATATGAAAGAAGTTGTTGCAGATACAAATTGTCCTTTAATTTGTTATACTGATGGACTTTATGAATTCTGGTTGGAAGATAGAAATGAGATATTTGGTTTTGACCGTTTTTTTAAACTGATTCATATTATTTACTTTAAATTAAAAAATGAAAATAGGTTTAATTTACAAAACTTTGTAAATGACTGCTTTAAAAGTTTAAATTTTTATAGTAAAGGTAATTATAATGATGATTTACTCATGTTTATGATTGAACTATAATATCAAGAATGAAATATTTTTTCCGATAATAAAAATGGATTTCCCCTCCCAGTTTTTCCAGAGGCCGACTCTTCCCGGAGCCGGCCATTTTTAAATTTTAAACAAACTCTTGCATAAATAGACAAATCTCGTAAATTTGGCATATATTAGATGGGGGCTTATGTGCAAAAAAAGATTGTAAAGAAAATATTATTTATATTAATTATTAGTATAACTGTTTTATTTGGAATTTCATTGGGTTTACTCTTTGCATCATTTCAGACAACAGATATAAGAAAAATGGTAGATGATTTTGAATTGTCGGTCCCAACTAATATATATGATAGAAATGGAGAACTAATTGCTCAATTATCTATTGAACAAAGAGAGATAATACCATTAAAAGATATACCAGAGATAGTCATTCAATCATTTATTTCTTATGAAGACGCAGCTTTTTTCAAACATCATGGTTTTTCTTTTAAAAGAACTGTCGGTGCCCTACTAGGGGATTTAAAAAGAAGTATTTTAGGTAGAGGCGGATCACTTCAGGGTGGCTCTACAATAACACAACAACTTGCGAAAAGACTTTTTACAACTCAAGAAAGATCGCTTTTTAGAAAACTAAAAGAATTATGGTATTCTGTTCAGCTAGAAAAATATTATTCTAAACAAGAAATTCTGGAAATGTATTTAAATGAAATATATTTTGGGCATGGAGCTTACGGTATAAAAGCTGCATCAAAACTTTATTTTAATAAGGATGTTAAAGATTTAACAATAGCAGAAGCTGCAATTCTTGCGACTCTTCCACAATCGCCAAAATATAACTCTCCTGTTCTTTATCCGGAAAATTCTAAAAGAAGACAGGAAATGGTCTTTGAAAGGCTTATTTCAAATGGTTATATTACAAGAGAGCAGGCAAAAAAGAGTTATGAAGAGTTCTGGGCTTCATATAGTCAGAGGACCTTTCCGACAGATTTTACAGCTCAATCTCTAATAGTAAATAATGCGCCCTACTATGTAGATGCGGTATTGAAGATGCTCAAAGCTGAAGGCTTTACAGATGAACAGATTTATAAAAAAGGACTTAACATATATACTGCATGTGATTTGAAAATGTACAAAGCATCTGAAAAATACTTGAATGATGCTCTTGCTAAATTAAATGATTCTTATAGCAAGCAATTTAAACCTATTAAATCTTCAGTTTTTAAAGATGCATATGATATAGCAGATCTATTTATTCAGATGACAAATGCATCTCCTTCTTTTTCCTTGGAAAAAAACAAGAATAAATTTAAATTTTATAAACTTGAAGAGACATTAGATATAATAGATCTATTTTCAATTTCTCAAAAAGATAATTTTTTAGGTTATTCTTCTGAAAATTGGACTTTAACTTACAAAAATAACCTTGAAACTAAAATTTTACAGGGTTCTGTTGTAACTATTGATCCTCAAACAGGATATGTTCTAGTATTGATTGGAGGTACTGGCTTTACAAAACAAAATCAGCTTAATAGAGCATTAAGTGGCAAGTTTCAGCCAGGTTCTGGTATAAAACCTTTTATATATGCTGGTGCTATAGAAGAAAAAATATGCACAGCCTCTACAGTAATTCTTGATGCGCCAATAATCTATAAGTTTTCCGAAGAAGATATATGGGAGCCGAAAAATTACTCGGGTGAATATAGTGGATATGTTAGAGTAAGGACTGCTTTGGCGCAATCTATTAATATCCCAATGGTTAAAGTTATGGAAGCACTTGGAGTAATGAAGGCAAGAAAGTATATCGCAAAATTTTATTCTATAAAAGAATCGGATGTTCCACCTTATCTTTCAACTGCACTTGGGACAATAGGTATATCTCCTCTTAAAGCTGCAAAAGCCTATGCAGTGTTAGCTCATGGAGGTATTGATATATTCCCTATTTTAATAAGAAAAGTAGAAGATCGTGATGGAAGAACAATAAGAAATTTCGAAAAAGAAATATTGGATAAATATAAAACTTTAGATCCTTCTGAATTAAGAATTGTTTCGCCGCAAACAGCTTATATAATAAATTCTATCCTTACAGGTGTAGGTAAACCTGGTGGTACAGCATCAAGTTTGGCTAATTATAATTTTCCATTTGAATTTGCAGGAAAGACTGGAACAACTTCGAACTGGAAGGATGCCTGGTTTAATGGCTACACACAGAATCTGGCGACAGTTATATGGATAGGTTTTGACAGAAGTTCATCACTTGGAAAAGGTTTTACAGGTGGAGTTATTGCAGCTCCAATATGGGGAAATATAATGCAGTATATTTATAAGGTATTGAAAGTTAAAATTCCAAATTTCACAAAGCCAGATGGACTTATCTGGGTAAATATAGATGCTTCAACCGGTTATCTTGCAGGTCCCAATACAAAAAAATCATTACTTGAAGTTTTTATCGCTGGTACTCAACCGAAGCAGATTTCTGACGGGTCTCAGATATTTTCTCTTGTAATGCCCGCAAATCCTATAGAAACAATTTCGCCAGATCAGGTTAATTCAAGTACCACTACTAACCCATTTGAAAATATTCAACAAAATACTACAAACCAGGATGACCCATTCGCAATTTTTAATACACTATTAAATAATACTGACAACAATTCTTCAAGCAATAATTCCAGTTCGACTAATGATTCAGGTAGTGATGAAAGTTCAAGTAGTGAAAATGATAATAATGGTAATCAATAATAGGATTTATTGGAGAAAATAAGTGCCACATACGTGTATTATAGTTAATCCAAAAGCAGGGAAAAAACTCTTTATAAATCTATATTTACCAATGGTAACAGCTGTTTTTGAAGAGCATGGAATAACATTTAATATAGAATATACAAAGAAAGCTGGAAATGCCATAGAAATTGCCAAAGAATATCTAGAAAAGGTAGACTTTTTTACAATATTTGGTGGTGATGGGACTATAAAGGAAGTTGTTGCAGGTATGAAGGATAATCCCAAACCCATTGGGATAATCCCTTTTGGAACGGTCAATGTTCTTGCTCTCGATTTAGGGATACCATTTGATCCAATGAGAGCGGCGATGACCATAGTTTATGGCATTAAAAAAAATATAGATATTGGAATAATAAATCAACAACCCTTTGTTTTAATGGCATCTATTGGAATAGATGCAGAAGCTGTTCATAATGTTAATTTAAATGTAAAAAAAATTATAGGTAAAATAGCTTATATAACTTCAGCAATAAAATCAATATTTATTTATAGACCGCATAGAATCAAGATAGATATTTTGGATAGACACATCGTAGATAGCGGGTATGTTGCAATAATATCAAATTCAAGGTTTTATGGTGGCAAATTTGTTATTGATGAAGATACAAAGGTAGATGATGGGCTTTTAAATATATTCCTATTTAAAAGGAATTCGATATTTGATACATTTAGATTATTTATGGGAGTTCTAACAAAATCTCATAATAAGATGAAGGATATTGCTTTTTATAAAGGTTCAAAGATATTGATATTTAGTGAAAAAAAAGTCAAAGTTCAGGTAGATGGAGATAAAGGTCCTTATCCTCCACTGGATATTTCAATTAGGCCATCTTTTTTACCAGTATTTGTTTCTGAAGAAAGATTCGTAATGCCCGAGATGACTAAAAAATATATGAAAAGATTTTTTAAAAAACTAATAAAAGAAAGAAAAAGCTATTTAAAAAATCATTATTCAAAAAAATAATTTTAGAAAACTAAATTAAATAAAGAAAAATTACCTGGTTAAGATAATTAAAAAAGAAAAAATTTGAAAAAATAATAACCATAAAACAAGGTTAAAAATAAAAATTAAAAAGATAAAATAAAGATTAAATATTAAAAATTGAAAAATAGAATAAATATGAAAATAAGACTAAAAGAAAAAAATAAGAAAAAATCAGATAAAAAAAGATTTCCTATCTTTTATGCGGGCAGAATAGTCATAGTTTCTCTTATTTTATTTTATCTTTTAACAAGTTCTATCTTTGTAAATATATTTATAAAAGCAGCAGCTTCCTTTTTATATGAAGAAAAAATAGATATAATGATGAATCAAAATCCTTCAGAATCTGATATATCAAAATTTTCAGTTCCTATTAGATTAATGTTAAGAATTGCAATAGTAATCTTCGAATATCAATTTTATTATTTATTCTATTTGTATTGATAAGTATTCCATTCAAAATCTTTTTTTATAGAAAAAGAAAAGGATTATCTATAAGTGAAAGAATTTCAAAGATTGTAAAAAAAACTTTGATTTCAACTCCTTTAATCTTCTCTTTTATATTTTTTATTTTTTCTTTTCTTTCTGTTTTTTATAGTTTTAAGCAGATAGATGTTGATTTACTAACTACACCAACCATTAAGAGT
>ERZ795050.1365-NODE-1365-length-31957-cov-7.158141_pt1 | contig 31957 bp, 33 predicted proteins | sample MGYA00375134_ERZ795050 | MGnify/ENA primary metagenome ERZ795050 (study PRJEB30179, sample SAMN05720221) | activated sludge metagenome | isolation source: Anaerobic digester | place: Japan | collected 2015-05-26 ... | reverse complement strand
TATGTGCTCTGGGCTCGGGCAGGTGGCAGAGGCAACTTCGTTCTCTACGATTACAGCCGGGAGATCTTCAGCAGCAGCGTCACTGCCGGATGGTACAGGATACAGGGAGCTTATGGCGATTTTGCCGGCCAGCATCTCTACCGCTTCTTCCTGGGAGGCCAGGCCAGCAACAATGTCACCGTCATGGTCAGCTCCGCAGGATATCCCACCTCCTACAGCCTGACGGGAAGGGTGCAGGACGCCACCGGGGAGGGTTTGGCCGGAGTGACAGTGACGGCAACCAATAGCGACGGCGGGAGATTCTCCACGGTGACGGGAGAGGGGGGATACTATGCCATCGATGTGGCCTCCGGAGTTTATGTCATCAGCGCCCGGCTTGAGGGTTATGTCTTTACTCAGACCACAGCTCAGGCAGTAGCCGGGATGGTATCCGCCGCAAGGCCCATTGTGGGAACGCCATCCGGCAGCCGTGCAGCATCCGCCTACCTCTCTCCATTTGCCGCCTCTCCGGAAATGCAAATAAAATGATAATCCAAAAGATATTCGCCCTCACTTGGGCGGAATCACATAGTTCCACCGCCAGACCTTGAAGCTGGTCGCCACTATGCCCAGGAAGATTGCCAGTATCAATAGACTCTGCAGCCATTCAATGACAGTAATCGCATCCATATCCTACACCACAGACAAGCAATCTCTTTTATCGGATAAATGTTTTGGTTTTTCAGGCATCGATGCAAAAGGATGATATGGGGTGAGGGCAACTCTCGCCGAAGATATGTGGCGAGGCCAACGATGCTGAATGTGACATTTCTGGGAACAGCCGGATCGCTGCCCACTCCGGATAGAAATCCCTCTGCCGTGCTGGTCAACCGCGAGGGTGAGATGCTGCTCTTCGACTGCGGAGAGGGCACGCAACGGCAGATGATGAGGGCAAAGACAGGCATGATGCGGCTGAATTACATCTTCCTCACCCATCTTCATGCCGATCACATCCTGGGCATCCCGGGACTTCTGGAGACCCTCGCATTCCAGGGGCGCGAGGAGCCTATAACCATCGCGGGTCCGGTTCATACCATCCGCCTGGTGGAGTGCTTCGAGTCGGTATGCTATTTCTCCAGGAACTTCGAAGTGCGGGCGGTGGAGATGCAGCAGGGGGACGCATTGAAGATGAAGGGCTATTCCGTAAAGGCCATCGCCACCAATCACAGCGTTCCGAGCATCGGCTTTGCCCTCGAGGAGGATGCCCGTCCGGGCAGGTTCAACCGCGATGCTGCAATCTCCCTTGGCATACCTCCCGGCCCTCTCTTCGGCAGGCTGCAGCACGGCCAGGAGATTTCAGTGGAGGGCAGGAGGGTTTTGCCCCAACAGGTTATGGGCCCGCCCCGGCCTGGGAGGAAGATCGTCTATACAGGAGACACGAGGCCCTGCAAGTCGGTTCAGATTGCTGCAGAGGGTGCGGACCTGCTCATCCATGATTGCGCTTTGGCGAGCGACATGGCAGAGTGGGCCAGAGAGACCAGGCACAGTACAGCGGCAGAGGCCGCGGAGATAGCCAGGGGTGCCAGTGTGGGAAGGCTGGTCTTGACGCACATAAGCTCACGCTACTCTGAGGATACATCAGTGCTGCTCAGTGAGGCCCGGTCTATATTCGAGAGAACTCTTGTGGCCGAGGATATGATGTCCCTGGACATCAGGCTGAGGGACGGGTAGGCAAAGCCTGGCCGTCATCTTTTCAATTTTTATGTCCCCTGGGTCCTCTTTCCCTCTCTTCCTGAATGGCCTTCATAAGCTGCAGGGAAAGCTCATCATCCCTGCCGATGAGGGAGATCTCCAGGGACTGCATGGCGCATTCAAGCATCTCCCTGGTATGATTTAGGTCGATGCCCCTGCTCTCCGCCTCAATTCCCCGAAGGTAGAGGCTGTCGATCTCCTCTGCAGGCAGGCCCAGAGCGGAAGCGGCAGAAATGGCCCTTCCAAACATCTCCCTATCGATGTAGTACTTGAGGCCATCTCGATAGATCCTCTCGGACTGCTCCGGCCTTCCCGCATTCCTGGAGATCAATGCCGCCCAGAGGTAGTCTCCGGCTTCGATCAGGATAGATATGGCTCTGTCTATCATTCCCCGGTCCCTGGCTAAAACCACAGCATATTCAGTCTCGCCTGCTTTTGCCAGCACATCTATTCCCTCCTCCACCAGCTCGTTTGGAAGCGATTTTAGATTTTCTATGAGATAGGAAACCTTTTGCTCGAAGGTCATGCTCTGAAACAGTTCGCTCAAATTCGAATCCCCTCTAATGCAAAGACGGTCATCGAGATAAGCCTTTGGGGCTATGATACTTTCTTATGCTTCCGCGGTCAGCAGATCAAAACGTGGCACGCAGCCGAATCCCCCCGGGAGTTTTAAATTGGTTTACAATCATGGAACATATAAGAAGAGCGTTAATCATGACAGAAGATCCGATTACCGGCAGTGCCGGCCCAAGGAGCATGCCTCCTGCAAACCGCCTCATCTACGAGAAAAGCCCCTACCTGCTCCAGCATGCCAGAAATCCTGTAGACTGGCATCCCTGGGGCGAGGAGGCATTCGCCGCCGCGCGGAGGGAGGACAGGCCCGTTTTTCTCTCCATCGGCTACTCCACGTGCCACTGGTGTCACGTCATGGCCCGCGAGTCCTTCGAGGATGAGGCGGTGGCGAAGCTGCTCAATCAGACATTCATATGCATAAAGGTGGACAGGGAGGAGAGGCCGGACATAGATCGGGTCTACATGAGCGCGGCCACGGCCATGACCGGCAGAGGCGGCTGGCCTCTGACCATCATCATGACGCCGGACAAGAAGCCCTTCTTCGCAGCCACATACATCCCAAAAAGCGGCCGCTTCGGGCAGGCTGGGATGATGGAGATCATCCCCAGGATCAAGGAGCTTTGGGACAATCATAGAGATGAGATTGCCCTCTCAGCCGACGGAATACTCGACCATATCAGGCAGATGCAGAAATATCCTTCTTATGTAAAAGGCCATAAGCCCGACGCCTCCGGCCTGAAAGGCCTTCTGAAGAGCGGCTACGATGCCCTGGCATCCCTGTACGACCCCCAGAACGGCGGCTTCGGCAGAGCCCCCAAGTTTCCCGCACCCCATAATCTGCTCTTCCTGCTGCGCTACTGGAAGAGAAGCGGCGAGAAGCTCGCCCTGCAGATGGTGGAGGAGACTTTGCAGGCCATGCGCCGGGGCGGCATATACGACCATATCGGATTCGGATTTCATAGGTACTCCACCGATGCAGAGTGGCTTGTCCCTCACTTTGAAAAGATGCTCTACGACCAGGCGCTCATCTCCATGGCCTACACAGAGGCCTACCAGGCCACAGGAAAAGAGGAGTATGCGGCAGCGGCCAGGGAGACTCTGGATTATGTATGCCGGGACATGACGGGCCCTGAGGGCGGATTTTACAGCGCCGAGGATGCGGACAGCGAGGGGATGGAGGGCAGATTCTATACCTGGACCGCTGAGGAGCTGAAGGCGGCCCTGGAGGCCGGGGAGATGTCGCTCGTGTTGCGGCTCTTTGATGTGCATGAAAACGGCAACTTCGAGGCTGGACGAAACATCCTCCGCAGAACTGGGAGCCTGGCAGACGCGGCAGCAGTCATGAAGATCGATGAGAGGGATCTGTCCCGTCGGCTGGAGGGCATCAGGGCCAGGCTCTTTTCAGCGAGAGAGAAGAGGGTTCGACCCCAGAAGGACGACAAGATCCTCACCGACTGGAACGGCCTGATGATAGCCGCCCTTGCCAAAGCCGCCCGGGCATTTGACGAGCCCAGATATGCTCATGCCGCAAAAAAGGCGGCAGACTTCATCCTCAGAGAGATGCAGACCGGCTGCATGGAAGGCACCAGCACTCCATCGCAAAAATCCGGCTCAACAGGGCAAAAGGGGCTGATGCACCGCTACCGCGGCGAGGCTGCTATCAGCGCCCACCTGGACGACTACGCATTTTTCATCTGGGGGCTGATCGACCTATACGAAACCGTATTCGATGCTCGGTATCTGAAGGAGGCCCTGATGATGTGCGCAGTCATGATGGACTGTTTCCTGGACAGCTCATCCGGATTGCTGTTCATCTCAGCAGATGATGCAAATGACCTTCCAGTGAGGAGCATAGACATCTATGACGGAGCCATCCCCTCAGGAAACTCGATTGCTCTGCTCACACTGCTCCGCCTCTTTCACCTCTCAGGAGATGCGCAGTGGGAGGAGAAGGCCTGGGATCTGGCACGCGCCCTTCTGCGGGCTGCGCAGGGGCAGGCGGCGGGCCACAGCATGATGCTCTGCTCCCTGGACCTGGCAGCAGGGCCTGCGATCGAGGTCGCCCTGCTGGAAGGGCGGAAGGAGGATGAAAGCCGAGAGGGTGGTGGAGCAGATATGATTCAGATGCTCCAGGCCATAAGAAGCCGCTTTCTGCCCAGCTGCTCTGTGCTCCTGGTGAAGGGAGAGATGATAAAAGAGATCGCTCCGTTCACGAGAGAGATGAAGCCTCTAGAGGGAAGGGCCACCGCCTACATCTGCTCTGGCGGCAGCTGCAGCCTTCCTGCTGCGAGCACTGACGATCTTCTGGACTTGCTGGACAGGCTATGATGTTATTCGCGTAGACAGGAGAGGCAAATGACAAAACCCCATGATTTATGATGGGTGGCGAAGGGTACAGATGTTGAAATCGTTCTCCATCTCTGCCAGGCATGTCGACAATAATAAATACTACCAGCCTGGAAGTAGCCTTGAGGGGATTCAAATTTCTGAAGATGAAATTGCATCCGATCCGGAGAGGCACCGTAGTCTCAGAAAACACCGTAGAGGGACATCTATAACTTGTATCCTCTCCAGAATGAGAGGGGAGAGCCCGTTTTGCAATAGCTCAATTCCAATCGTGTCTATTTTCTCACGCGCTGGCAACGCGGTGATGATCTGAATGAACAAACGACGAGATCATATTCCCAAAAAGGATATCATGTACACTTTAAAGGAAGATGACTCTCAATATATAGTTAACGAGAGTTACTTCTATAAGACAGAGCCGTACTACACCATCGTCAAGAACGAGAACGACGGCATCAAGACCACGCCCAGCAGCAGCGATGTGCTGGACGCATACATTGTGCCCATTTGCCTGGAGAGGGCAAAGCTGGCAGGCATCCCTGTCTGCGACTGGACGATATCCTATCAATACGTCTCCCTGCCTGCAATCGTCTACGGATTGAACTACTTCTCCACGCCCTCAGATCACTTCCTGGTTGGAAGCCTGGAGGAGGCCAAAAGGGTGATCAAGCATGTGACCAACCGGGGCAGGTATCCCTTCTGCTACCAGAAGATCAGCGACTCCGCCTCTGTAGCCAAATGCGTCTCCATATTCGGCAAGACCATAAACTGCTGCGATACGGCCCGCACCCTGGCTGAGAAGGTCTATGATACATTCAGGCTGCCCCTCGTCGAGACTGTGCTGGTCAGGGACGATTCAGGCTGCCGGCTGTCATCGCTGGCCCCTGTAAAGTATTCGCAGTTATCAAAGGATGAAACGGAAATTCTGCAAGACCTCCTGGACAAAAGGGTGAAAGGCTTTGAGTAAGTTAGGCATCTTTGTCAATCGACAGACATTAAGCAGCTCTGAGCAGCTCATGGCAGTTGTCAAGTGCCGGGACGTGGCTGAGAGAATGGGGCACACCGTCGAGTTCATCTTCCCCGTGGACATAAAGAAGATACCCAAACTGGATGCACTCTTCATTCGCGCCAACACCGATCCCATGAACGCCACATATGTGGCTGCCAGGATGGCAGAGATGTACAATGTGCCTGTCATAGACGATCCGGCGTCCATCCGCATCTGCGCAGACAAGATCAACATGTACATGCACCTCATGAAGAATGGAGTCTCCATGCCCAAGACCAGGTTCCTGAAGAACAAGGAGCTGGATGATGAGGAGGCCAGGCAGCTCTTCGCCGAGCTCGGAGAGCCTTTGATCCTCAAGGAGCCTTCCACATCCTTCTCAGCGAGGGTGGAGAAGGTCTCAAGCCCGGAGGAGCTTTTCAAGGTGGCCAGGAGGTTCTTCAAGCTCTCCGACTGGATTGTGGTGCAGGAGTACATCGAGAGCAGGTTTGACTGGAGGATAGGTATCATAAACGGCCAGCTGCTTTACGCCTGCCGCTACATCATCCCCTCCGAGACCTTCAAGATCCAGGCATCTGTGAACGGCCATATCGTCTACTGTGATGTTGAGAGCGTGCCCGCCTACCAGGTGCCTGCTGGGGTTATAGAGCTCGGAAAGCAGGCGGGCAATGCCATGGGCAGGGGCCTGTATGGAGTGGACATCAAAGAGAGCAATGAAAAGCTCTACGTCATAGAGGTCAACGACAATCCATCCCTCGAGGGAGGAGAGGATGCCCATTATCCCGACATGTTCGCTAAGATCATCTCCTATCTGATGACTGGAGACGCAACCGCAGACGAGCTGCCGGAGAAGGCCATGAGGCCTCATGGCTTTGAAGGCGGGTACGGTCTAGGAGAGGCTGCGGCCGTTGCCCATCCTCCGGAGATGGCCGACGGCGAGAGCTACTCATACAAGATAGACTTCTCTGAGCACTGAAGAATGGAAGCGAGATTTCCGATACTATTCTGATGAGATGATATTCAATGGATTCTGATCTATGCGAAGCCATAAGCCGGGCCTGCAGCAGCTGCTCATTTTCAGGAGGCTGCTGCTTTGAGGCGAGGCCTCCCCTGAGCCAGGAGAGGATAGAGATATTGATCGAGAACGGCGTTCCCGCAGAGGCAGTGGAGTTTGCAGGATACAAGAGGCTCCGCCTCAAGCCTGACGGCTTTTGTGTGCTCTTTCAGGACGGCAGATGCAGCATCCACTCAATCAAGCCTGAGACCTGCGTGGCCGGGCCGTTTACGTTCGATATCAATGACGGAAAGCTGCAGATATTCCTGAAGAGAGAGAGCATCTGCCCAATGGTTCGGTTCCTGAAGGCCGACAGAAGAGCCTATGACGGACTGCTCGAAAGTGCTGTGGAGAAGATCACGGCTCTTGTGAATGCCACTCCCGAACAGGAGATGGCTGAGATACTCAAGATCGATGAGCCCGATACGGATCTGGTTGCGGAGATCGCCCTTCCGAATAAATAAAACGATGAGACAATGAATCAAAAAGAAGCAATTGAGCCTGGCTGTGCCATGGTTTTGAAGGGCGAAGGAGGGCTTGCCGTATCCTCGCCGGTGGGAACGGAGCATGAGTACTCCATAAATGATGTGGATCACAGGCCGCTTCCCATATCCGACCTGATCATCCGCAGAATCTCAGGAGAGCTGCAGCATGAGGTGCCATTTTCAGGCATTGTGCTCTCCAAAGAGCTGCAAAAGCATGTCATCGAGCTGATTCCAAGGAGGCCCGGCAGCCTGTCCGATCTGGAAGATGGCCTCTACATGGGGCTTCTTGAGCTGTACAGGGCCACCAATAACGAATACGCCTTCATGGGCCTGGGAATGCATCCCCTGCTCACACTGGACCAGACGACATACTGGGATCACGACGAGCAGGAGTACTATGAGGCCTACGATCGCATATTCAACATCAAGCAGCATGGCTGGCTGAACATTCAGGCTCTGCAGGTCAACATACCCTACAGGGGAGATGGGGAGCTTGTGGCCATGTATAACCGCATCCGGGCCCTGATTCCCTACATGGTGGCGGTCTCCGCCTCATCGCCCATGGTTGAGGGGAGGTTGACCCCGTACATGGACAACCGGCTGGTCTACTACAGGCAAAATCAGGATGCAATCCCCCAGATCTGCCGGGGCATTCTGCCTGAGAGGCTAAAGAGCGCTGAAGACTATGTGAGGATCAACAGGCAGATCTACTCCGAGCTGAAGAAGCGGCAGGCTGAGATCCTCTGCCGGGAGTGGGTCAACTCCCGCGGAGTGATCGTGCGCTTCACCAGAAGCTGCCTTGAGGTCAAGGCCATAGACGAGCAGGAGTGCCTGCACTCGGACATGGCTGTCTCGGCCTTCCTGCTGGCCTCTCTTCGAGCCGAAATCGATCTGGAGGAGGACGAGAGCAGCCTGCTCTCCATGCTGGAGGATGCCATGCGCCGCGGCGCAGCAGGCCTGCGGCCGGAGCTGCAGAGGCTGTTTGCCGCAGCGGAGAGGAGCGCAACTGCAGAGGAGAGGCGGTATCTGCCGCTCATCTCCAGGAGGATCGAGCAGGGCAGCCTGGCCGAGATCATGGTGAGGAGGCTGAATGACGGGGACGGGGAGATCAGGCCGCTGCTCTCAGAGATGCAGTGGTGCCTGAGGGAGAACCGGCCCTTCCTGGCTGAGGCTGGCAGATGCGGGTAAATGCACTGAAGGTGTGAAAAAGTTGCTTGCGCTTAGGCTGCCTTTGCTGTGGCTCGTGAGCTGGCCGCTCAACAGAGCGGCCTGACCGTGAGGTCATAATGAATGGAGGAAGGATATGACAAACCGATATAATATAGTACTTATTATATTGTTCACAATAGCGATCTATCTACCTGCATCAGCGCAGGGTGGTTACTCTATAAGCGAAAATGGGCTCGATTTCATCGCAGAACATGAGGGAATCCGTTATAATTTATACAATGACCCTGCAGGCCATTGTACAATTGGAATCGGACACTTAGTGCATAAAGGCAATTGTGATGGATCTGATGCAAGCGAACAAGAATTTCTAGATGGTATTACTAGAGATCAAGCATTCGAACTTCTCATGTCTGATGTATCAGTTGCAGAACGAGCAGTAAACACATATGTGACTGTACCTTTGACCCAATCTCAATTTGATGCTTTAGTCAGTTTCGCGTATAATGTAGGATCGGGTAATTTCAAGAACTCTGATCTGGTAACGAAGCTAAACAAGGGCGAATATGATGCAGTCCCCGGCGAGTTGAATAAATGGGTCTATAGTAGTGGAAAAGTTCTTCCGGGTCTCGTTAGACGGCGCAGTGACGAAGGAGAATTATTCCAAAGTGAAGGTCTAGCTACCGGCTCATCAAGGCGTGTCATTCTAACCCTTTATGTCAACAATGGGAGCGCAAGTGGTCCAGCTATTTCGGACGCTCTAGTCATAGGTCATGATGGATCGGGCAATAGATTTAGGGATACTACAGATAGCAATGGAGTCGTTACAATCACTGGCGATTCAGGAACCTGGTCGTTCAAAGCGTCGGCTGATGGCTATGAAACAAATAGCTGGGATCAGGAGATAGCTAATACCTGCACCAAGCATGCGTTCCTCCAGAAATCCCTTGGCGGAATTAATTTCACCTCCATCAAACTGAATTACATATCTGTAACTGAGAATAGCACGAGGGGGATAAATTTTGATTACATCTTCAAAGCCCAAAAAGCGGAGGGATCAAGTCATGGAATTGACCTCAACGACTCCATGAATTTAGGCTTTATCGCATTCAAGACAGGTCTAGCTGTTCATAACTACCATTTATGGGTCAATCTTGCCCCATGGGATCCAGATCGAATCATCGATGATCAGATCAACCAATCAGATGTCGGGAGGATTATGCTCGAAGCCGACTTGCAGATGAAGAAGGACCTGAGCAAATATTGGAACCCATGTGCTAACGAAACTGGTAAAGCTTGCCATGATCTTCTTGATAAGAAGCATAAGGCCTTGGCTCAACGGTGCACGGAGAAGTTTCCTGGAGAAATAAAAAATATTGATAACATCAAGTTCTATGCAGTGACCCGACAGGAGATCCTTCCGGACAAAGTTTATGCCTATACAAACGGAACTCAAATATATATTATTAATGCATCGTTGACTATTGACACATCGCCGATTTTGGACCACTCATACTTCAAAGTGGTAAATCAAGATAATTCAACTCTCTCTAAGGGCTGTCTCGAAGAGCTTAATAGATCCTTAAGAGAGTATTGCGAATATAACTTAGAGCTGAATAAGCAGAAGATATTGCCATATGTTATTGCTGAGGTGAACCACGAAGAGAAATATGAGGATCTACGAGAGGTATATGTAGCTCTTGCCTTAGCTCAGTGGTATCTATCGCATGTAAGTCCCTCCATGGATATATTCCAGCGTAATGATAGTTTTAATATATTAAAATCGCAGAAACCATGGAGTCCCATAGACATATGGCGCCAATTTATCGATATATATAACAAAGGTGACTATATATGCTGGAAAAATACGACTAATGGCGACCGAACCATGTCGAGATCTTATTCCGGAGGTGGCTGCAGGTTTCAGAGTATAACGGATCATCTGGTTGAGATTAACGAGATGCCTCCCGAAGTTCAGGATCAAGTTAAGAGAACTCTTTCAGAGGGCGTCATCAAAGACGATGGAGAGACACTATTTGGCAAAAGGCTGTATGGAGATATAAGACGACCCTCTTTAATCTCAAGTTCTAGCTCTGTTTCCCGCTCAAATCCTATAGAGCCCGCGGAAAAGACGCATGAACAAAAGGCACCTGTGAATACTAGCAGTCAAGGCCAGATAAAACATTGGGAGAAGACATTTGGCGGAGGGGGCGACGATCTTTCCAGTTTCGTTAGTCAAACAAGCGATGACGGCTATATCATTGTTGGAAAGACATCGTCGTATGGCAGTGGGTATGATGATATCTGGCTGGTCAAGACGGATTCCCTTGGGAACGAGATATGGGACAAGACCTTTGGCGGGCCAAATAACGATTATCCCGGTTCCGTCCAGCAGACAAAAGATGACGGCTATGTGATCGCAGGAACGACGGTTTCGTATGGCGGTCCATGCTTAATCAAGACAGATTCATCAGGGAATATGGAATGGGATAAGATCTTTAGTGGCGGCGATGAGGCAAAGTCCGTTCGGCAGACGAGCGATGGCGGGTACATAATCGCGGGCAAAAACTCTTTGAATGGAGAATGCGGTTGGCTGGTCAAAACCGATTCATCAGGAAACAGGATATGGGATAAGACAGTTGGAGCAGATTTGAATGGGTGCCGATTGAGCTCCGTCCAGATAACAAAGGATGGCGGCTATATCCTTGCTGGCATTGATTATTATAGCGGCCTCTTACTCTACAAAACCGATAACCAAGGTAATACTCAATGGAACAAAACATTAGGAGGGGCTTCAGATTATTGGGGACTCATGTCCGATCCCGAAGTCCAACTGACAGACGATGGTGGATATATAATTGCATTCATCATGCCTGAAGGCGAAAAGGATAATCGAATGCTCGAATCTGCCTGGCTTATCAAGGTAAATTCAGCAGGTGATAAGGAATGGGATAAAATCTTCAAGGATGAAGGGTCAACATATTCCAGAGCAAATTCAGTCCAGCAGACGAGCGATGGCGGATACATAGTCTCTGGCCGCATCATACAATCTGGCAAGGGTAGTACCAATGCCTGGCTCATCAAGACGGATTCATCAGGAAACAAGGAATGGGAGAGGATCTTTAGTGGCGGCGACATGGCAAAGTCCGTTCGGCAGACGAGCGATGGCGGATACATAATTGCCGGAGATACGTGGTATAATAAGACAAATAAAAATGATTTTTGGCTAGAAAAGATAGGCTCCGATGGAGATGATGGCAGGCAAGAAGATGCTCGATGAAGAAGAGCTCTTTCATGTGCGACCGGAGATGGAGGGACTGGAAGACAGGGTGAAAACAAGCGCCTTCAAAGAGATTAAAAAAAAGCCCGGAGAGGAAAGCTATTCCTATTCCTTCAACCTCGATCACCATGATCTGGTCTGCTGAGGCGATGGATTTCAGGGCAGGCCCTGTCCTCCACCGTCTCTAAAAGCAGCCTGTAGATACTTTTCGCCCGGCCATCGGCATTAAACTCGCCGGGCCCCGCAGGCTCACATGAGTATATTCCTATATTAGGACTTTACATGCTAGTCCTGATAACGGAGATGTGTCTGTTATCTGGTTTTCCCTCAGGTCCAGATATGTCAGGCTAGTGAGGCCGGATAGAGGCGATACGTCTGTTATCCGGTTGTCGTACAGGTGCAGCTCTTGCAGATTAGTGAGACCGGATAGAGGCGATACGTCTGTTATCTGGTTGTAACTCAGCCTTAGTGCTTGCAGGTTAATGAAGCCGGATAGAGACGATACGTCTGTTATCTGGTTTTCCCTCAGGTCCAGATATGTCAGGCTAGTGAGGCCGGATAGAGGCGATACGTCTGTTATCTGGTTTCTGTACAGTTCCAGTGATTGCAGGCTAGTGAGGCCGGATAGAGGCGATATATCTGTTATCTGATTGACGCACAGGTCCAGCCATGTCAGGTTAGTAAGGCAGGATAGAGGTGATACGTCTGTTATCCAATTTAGCCTCAGTGACAGCCGTGTCAGGCTAGTGAGGCTGGATAGAGGTGATACATCTGTTATCTGGTTTGCCCCCAGTTCCAGCTCTTGCAGATTAGTGAGACCGGATAGAGGTGATACGTCTGTTATCTGGTTTCCCATCAGGCCCAGCTCTTGCAGATTAGTGAGACCGGATAGAGGCGATACGTCTGTTATCTGGTTGTCGTCCAGGTGCAGATCTTGCAGATTAGTGAGACCGGATAGAGGCGATACGTCTGTTATCTGGTTGTAAAACAGGCCCAGATGTGTCAGGCTAGTGAGGCCGGATAGAGGCGATACGTCTGTTATCTGGTTTTCACTCAGGTCCAGCTCTTGCAGATTAGTGAGACCGGATAGAGGCGATACGTCTGTTATCTGGTTGTAACTCAGGTCCAGCCATGTCAGGTTAGTGAGGCCGGATAGAGGCGATACGTCTGTTATCCGCTTGTCGTACACGCCCATAGGCTGCCAGAGACCACTCAGGTCCAGATATGTCAGGCTAGTGAGGTCGGATAGAGGCGATACGTCTGTTATCCGGTTGTCGTACAGGTGCAGCTCTTGCAGTTTATTGCAGTGCTCTAGTCCGGTAAGATCTTTGATGGATGAGCTATTAGAATGAAGTACATTGAGATCAACCAGATCTGCGGCATATATAGAACCTTCTGGTTTATTGATTGCAGTCCGTATCGCGGCATCCAGGTTCGGGTCAGGAAATACGACTACTTCATCGCTCTCGCTCATACCGGTAGTCTGCGGTTCATTAGTTCCGGATATCTCAAAGCTGGACACTTTGCGATCATCCATCCCGCCCTCTCCCGCGTGCCTTCCGTCCCTAACCTGAACCTCGACTCTGTACGTCCCTGCTTCAGATGCAGTCCAAGTCCACTGGTTCTGGGTATTCCATTCTGTAGCAGGTTCGTCATTCACGAAGAAGCGGTAGAGTATCTGGTCGCCGTCAGTGTCGGTTGCCTCCGCAGTCCACGTGACGGCAGCACCTGCCTCCTGAGGGCTACTGGGCTTGGCTAACAGGCTAACTATCTCTGGAGGCTGGTTGGAGGTTGCCTCTGCCACAGTTGCACCACCACATGAACCGCAGTCTACCTGTGCAGTCTGCACAGCGCTACGCTCGCCCACACGTCCGTATACAGCAAGCTCTGCAGGGCCGCACAGGCCCGGCACACTGATAATGTACGTGCCAGTGACGGTATCGTAGCTCAGGTTGTATTGTGAGCTTCTGCCAGATTGATTAAGATACGCCCAGGCCGCAGTCTCGCCGGCAACGTATGGTATCGTCTCGTTTCCCTGTAGCCGGGCAGTTACCTTTAGCCTCCCAGAAGTGCATGTCGCCTCAACATCGGGCCGGAATGTACAGCCCATATCATCTGTGATCTCTTTCAGGAGGGGTTTCAGGCTCAGTCCTGACCTGATAGTAAAGAACCTGCCACCTGTGTCTCCGGCGATCTTCTTCATCGCGGCGTCATCCGGGCCTATCACATGGACACGCACGCCCTCCGCTGTAAGCCCGAAGATCGTCCCGTCGAGGGTATCACCCTCATCGTTGCAGCAGTCTCCGTCGGGATGAGGACCTGCATCGGTTAGCAGGATCATCATCTTCTCGGAATCGCTTCGCCACATGGAGTCGGTGAGAGCATGCCTCAGAGCCGCCAGAATTGCTTCAGGTTTGTCTGCCCCGCCATCTGCTTTAAGCCCGGCTAGCCAGGAGCTGAATGTGTTTATATCGCTAGTAAGATCCCCATTGCCCTTGACTCTATAAGCGAAATCATCAGATTTGCCGCAGCCCGAATCCTTGGACATACCGCAGCTCTTGGGAAAGTCCCGGAACTCAACAAGGCCGAGGTTATAATCCACACGGGACGAATGAAGATCATCTGCAAAGTCACTGACGATGGAGCGCAATTCGTTGATCTCGCCGCCCATGCTGCCGCTCGTATCAAAGACGAAAACGATGTCCATTTTCTTTTCGCTCGAGCAGTTAAGACATCTCGTAAGATCCGTCGTATCTGCCGAGGATGCCAACGGAATAAGAACGATCACAAGAAGTGATAAAGCTAACAGAAGTCTCCTGGCGCAATCCATGGTAACATACACTCCAAATCGACTCCATCAAACTTCATCTATTTATATCAATCCTTGGACTGAGGGAAGGAGTCAGGGAGATCTCTTCAAGGGCGGAGATCTGGGCCGTATCGACCAGGCAATTTCATAGGCTCTGCACTATAATCACTATCTACCCGGAAGTGGTTTGTATCCCCTGGTCGCATGGAGGAGCTATGCGCACATTCATCATTGTGGGCCACAGGGCCACCACATCACCCAGCTTCTCTTTGGAGGACATCCCGGGCACCTCCGGGCGGCTGGACATACTCTGCCGGGCAGTCACCGCTGCCTTCGTCCTATCCCACGGCATCAGAAAGGACGTCTGTGTCTACTTAATTCTCCTGGGCGGGCAGGAGCCGAAGACCATCCGGCTCTGCGGAGAGACTCTGCGCCACCTAAATCCCGATGAGCGGACCACGGCAGCACTTCTCAAGAAGGCCCTGGCAGTGCCTGCCACAGAGGAATGGGCCATGTCCACCTCAGGAATATTCGTGCGAGCAGGAGGGCTCGAGCGGCTGCTGGCAGATCTGAAGGATGTGAGTCTGATCTACCTGCGAGAGGACGGCGAGGACGTGAGAGGCCTCGAAGAGGGCCTTCCTGCGGATGCGGCCTATATACTGGGAGATCACCTTGGCATGACGGCAGAGGAGGAGAGGCTCATAGGGCAGGCAGGGGCGAAGACGGTCTCACTGGGGGCGACCAGCCTGCACGCCGACCACTGCATAGTCCTGCTGAACTGGATTTTGGATGTCAATTCAGTCTTTCTATGATACCGAACCAACTTCTAAGAACCTCGATATAATCGCAAATGAACCAGAATACAATGTCCATAGGGGCATCACTTATTACTTAAACCGTCTTATGTCAAGTGCGGCAGCCCCTCCTGAGACTGCTCAAAGACTATGCTTGCGTTCATATCGGTTCCATTTGCGACGCTTCCTATATGGACCGAATAGTAGTAGCGCAAAAAAAAAACGTGAGCGGTTTTATAAGGCAAAGAATCATTTACCTTTAGCACAATAAATCCCTAGTATGAGCAACGATGATGATGGTCTTGCAGAATTGCTTCACCGCTTCGGCTTCACTGAGGATGAAGTAAGCCAGGTTGTCGATGAGCTGAATTCCTTCCGGGCGATCCCCGGCACTACCGTGGAGCGCTATGTGAATCGCATCATAAACACCCTTGACGATGAGGATAGACCTGCCTTCCTGAAGGGAATAATGGCCGGACTTACTATAAGAATAGCCGATGAGGCTCTTTATGAACCGGACTATGCCAAAGATGAAATGAAAATTGACATGGAGCTTCAAAGACTGAGGTTTGAAAGATAGCGATGGATGCTATGAAGGAGAAAAAGCATCTGCCAATATTCTGCGCAGAACAATCCTGTCTCCGGCCTTTGCCTTCCGGAATATCTCCAGCCCCCGGGTCACCCTTCCCAGGTGATTGACAGCCGAATAGGGCTGCGTTTTGCCGAAGAATATGCAGAACGCAGGGCCCGGCGACCAGTAGCAGATATCGCCCGCCTCGGCTGTGGGGGATGGATTCTCGTCTGTCATCTGCAGAGGCACATCGAAGTAGACCTCTTCGCCCCAGAGGCTGGCTGTTCCCTGCATGGGAAGAGCGGCATAGAACGCCTCCCCGATGGCGGGATTTCTCTCATCCAGCCTGGCTATGGCCTTTCCCTTTCCCGCAATTTCGATCTCAATCATCCTCATAATCACTTTCACCCCGCATGGCAAATATACTCATATCTGACCGGCCTGTCTGCATATAGACCGCCCGGACATATACCCCTTTGCTACTCCCAACGGGCGGATTCATCCCCTAACATCTTTACCGTCTCATCAGCCGGATGTGAAGCCGGTCCGAGTAGTTTACACCCAGGCGCAGCGCAAGGTCCCAGGCCTCCTTTGCCCCCTGCATGCCCTCCTCTGCACCGTAGGCCATTATCCAGACCCTCTCCTTTGCCAGACGATAACCGCCGATGATCTCCTCCAGAAGCTGTGCCGTCCAGCACCAGGGCTCTTTGCCCAGCACGAATTTCAGGTGGACATTCTCTTTTAGAGCCCAGTAGTCAAGATTGCAGTTCGACCCCCTCTTGGGGCTGACCACTGCATAATGAACATTTGCTAAAGTCTCTTCGGCAATGGGATTGGTTCCGTTGGTCTCGATGTCAACCTCCTTTCCTTGAGAATGAAGCAGAGATATCAGAGCAGTGAGCTCATCCATCTGCAGTGTGGGCTCTCCTCCGGTGATGACCGCCCTGGCTCCTCTGACCATATTCGCAACATCGCCCGCGGACAGGTCGTGCCCCTGCCGGAGGTTTGTGTCGCACCCCATGCAGCGGAGATTGCATCCTGCCAGCCTAACAAATGTGGCGGGCCGCCCCATGGCCGGGCCCTCGCCCTGAATGGAGCAAAAGACCTCAATCAAGTGCATCCGGCCGCCTTCCTCACTGCACCGCCAGCATCCTCTCGATCGCCTTCCTGGCCCGCGAGGCGACCCGCTCCGGCACCACAACCCGCGGCTCGCAGGTCTGCAGCGCCAGCCGCAACTTGGCCAGGTCAGTCTTCTTCATATTCTGGCAGATGGCGCTCTCGCTCAGCGGATAGAACTCTTTGTCGGGGTTCTCCTTTTTGAGCCGGTAGATCATGCCAGCCTCTGTGCCGATGATGAACTCACGGGCGGGGCTGGATTTGGCATGGCGGCACATTCCCGCAGTGCTGTAGACGTAGTCTGCCCGGTCGATCACCTCCGGCCGGCACTCCGGATGCACCAGAAGCTCGGCCTGGGGATGCTCAGCCCTGGCAGATTCGACCTGATCTATGGTGAAACAGTCGTGCACATAGCAGTAGCCATTCCAGGGTATGATCTCCTTGTCGGTATGGCGGGCCACGTAGGCCGCCAGGTTCCTGTCCGGCACAAATATGACCTTCTTCTCCGGAAGGGATCTGACCACCTGCACCCCGTTGGCCGATGTGCAGCAGATATCGCTCTCCGCCTTGATCTCCGCTGTGGAGTTGACATAGCATACCACTGTCGCACCGGGATGCAGAGCCTTAAGGCCCCGCAGCTCCTCCGGAGTGATCATCTGGGCCATGGGGCAGTAGGCCCCCTTCTCAGGCAAAACGACCCTCTTATTTGGAGAGAGTAAGGCCGCCGTCTCGGCCATGAAGTCCACACCGCAGAAGACGATGACAGGAGAGTCCAAGCGGGCAGCCGCGCGGGAGAGCTCCAGTGAGTCGCCCACCAGGTCGGCCACGTCCTGCACCTCGGGGATCTGGTAGTTATGTGCCAGGATGGTTGCCTGGCGCTCCTTCTTTAAAGCAAGAATATCATCTATCATAGCGATCGAATTGGCCTTCCTTTGAGTAGCTATTATTTCAATCTATTTAAATAGGTGTACTTAATAATATTATCATTATTTAGCGTTTTTCAGCTATTGCATCTCGTATGCCATCTGCCGGACGCGCTGCAAAGCGCAGACTGCATCCTCCATCTTGAAGTCCCTCTTCTCCCGCTCCAAAAACGCGCTGACAGCCTGCAGATCCTCATCCTCCACCAGACCCTTTGCAGCAGCCAGCATCCTCTCATAGCTTCTCTCCGGAAAATAGAGGCTGGAGGCGCAGTGCAGGAGCCTCTCCCTGGCGGCAGAGTCGATAACGCCATTCTGCCAGGCCAAATCCAGGTTGAAGCGAATATTGACCAGAGGCTCTGATTGGGGGGCAAATGTGAAGGGATCGAATGTAAGCGCCACCTCGTCATCCGAAACCAGCCTTCCGCTGCGATAGGCCTCGTATATCATGCCCACGCCCTCCATGCCGTAGGCATCCAGCTCAGAGGCGCGCAGCGCTCCCATGCTGGAGGCCCCGAGGACACGGGCTCCAGCCTCCAGAGCATAGAGTACCTCCTTATGAGCGACGGAGCAGTCCTGAAAGAACACTCCGTCTATGAGGCAGATGACCCTGGCTCCCTCACGGGCCGCCCTGTAGATGTCGCCCCTCTTTGCCGGCGGCCGGAAGTCAGCCTCCAGCATCTCCCTGGCCTTATCCAGAGAGAGGCTTGGCCCCAGGAAGACGACGATTTCTGCTGCGAGCAGCATCTCTGTACCTCCTGCCCACCCTCTCCGGGTCCACGCCCGCTATCTCCAGGCCGGGCACGATCACCCTCACCACGGGCAGGCCTATCTCCTCCCGTGTCAGGTCTACCACAATGGCCCTCTCCAGGCCGGCCTCTTCGAGCCTGCCCAGCATGTGCCGAATGTCCAGCAAGAAGTCGTCGCTATCAAAGGAGGGGATGGCGGAAAAGCTCTTTTCATCCGAGACCTCAAACCAGTGCTTGTTGATCCTCTTTGTCCTCTCGTAGCCGATCTGCCTGCGAAAGTCGGCGATGGTGGTGTCCTCCCTCGCTCCGTGAATCTGGGTGAGGCGGCTCTGCGCCACCTCTGTCAGAGCCCGCAGCACAGCCACCCTGGCACTTGTGTGGGTGCCCATGCCTGTTGTAAGCAGCGTTGGATCGCGCAGGCGCACATCGTCGGATGCGGCAGCACATGTGGCAACGCCGATGTCGCTGGTGATGTCCCTCAGATAGACAGCCACCTCTGCAGCTGCGAACCTGTCCAGCAGATCCCTGGCCCGGCCGTCGCCGATGTCGGTGATGAGCGGACCCATGCGGCGCGATGCCTCCACCAAAGCCCATGCATCCCTTTCGATGACCTCGGCCAGTCCGTGAAATACCGCCTCCTCAATGGTATTTCCTGATGCAAGGCCAGTGGTATTGGTGCGGAAGAGGCGCCTGTAGTCGGAAGAAAGGGGATGAAAGACGGCATTGGCAGGGACTAAAATCTCCTCATCGTTCATGATGTCCCAGCCCGCCGCCCAGGGTATCACGGCGTCCAATGCATCCGCCTGCGCCTCCTGAGGCAGGATAAGGTCGTGCGGGTCAAGGGCGCTGCCGTCCAGGCGTGAGAAGCTGGCCAGTTCCAGCTTTCTGTCCCGGACCTCTCCTGAGTAGCGCTCCAGCCCCTCCATAACCGCCGAAACCCTGGCCTCGATGGGCGTGGCCCCCTTGCCGTTATAGACGGAGACCGCCCCGCGGTCGGCCATGGGCCGGATGGATGAGAATACGGGAATTCCTATCCGGTCCAGGTTGGTTATGTCCGCCACCCTGGTGATGCCGGCGGCTGGCAGCTTTGCCTCTGCCAGCCTGAGCGTCTCCTCAGGGGCAAATGCCCGGTGCGTATCATCTTTGTACCTCTTCAAGCAGGATGAGAGCTTCATCAGTCAAGCCTTGCACGTCTATGGAATAAAATCCTGTTGGAGGTGTCCCCGGTCCTCAAGGATGAAGGAAAGGCAGCATCTCATTCTTCCTGTAGGCCATAGCCTGGCAGGTGGCAATCAGCCGGCCGTCCTCTCCTGTGACTGTGACATCGCAGGCGGCGATCCTGCGGGAGGCATTCACTTCGCGCCCCTCGGCCTGCAGCAGCTCTCCCACCCTCGGCGCACTGATGTAGTTCACATTAACGCTTATGGCCACTGCAACTGTGCCGTGGGAGTTTACGGCCAGCTCAAAGGCGGCATCCACCAGAGAGTAGATGGCTGCGCCGTGGGTCATTGAGAGGAGATTGTTCATCTGCTGTGTGGTTCTCATCTCTAAAACGGAGCGCCCCTCTTCCAGTGCTGCAATTTTAATGGCGAACATCCGGGCATAGGGCTCCTCTTCAAAGCGTTTTTGCAGGGCAATCAGTATACGGTCCAAAGGCATCAATCCTCCTTGCGGTTATTTCTCGAAACAGTTATATCTGCTCCGCCTGATTGGATAGACATATGCCCAGCTCCTCAGCCAGCAGGCCGTCTGGCAGGTCGGAGCCAGTCTCCATTGAGATGAGCGGCAATTCAGCATCCGTCCTCCTCACGCAGGGTGCTATAAACATCTGGTTTGGGAAAAAAATCGATAAGTCTCTCCTGTTGCAGATCTTCCTGGTCATCTCCAGGATCGACTGCACAGCAGAGCACGAAAAGGAGGTCTTTTGCCCCTTTGAGGAGATCAGCGAGTACGAGAACAACGGCTACATCCTGACATCATACTCCAGAAAGGACGAGAACTACAGGGCCATATTCGTTGTCCCCTTCTCCAATTCGCGAGCGCTGGAGAGGTTTATGGAGTCGGTGATAAAGGAGACGGAGAGGGAGGACGTCAAGATCACCCTTTACTGGAGAGGGGGACGTGTCAGGATGAACCTGATGAAAGAGGAGCTGTCCAGGCTGGGCTGCTTTGGCGTCATCAACGTGGTTTACAGGGAGGAGTAATCATGAGGTTTGCAAGCTGTACAGAGAAAATTGAAATTTCGGGCATCAGGAAGTGCTTTGAGGGAGCTGCTCCCGGTGCGGTAAATCTGGGGCTGGGGCAGCCGGACTTCGATACCCCGGAGCATATCAAAAAGGCGGCTGTCCGGGCCATAGAGAGGGGAATGACCAGCTACACCCCCAACTGCGGCCTGCCGGATCTGCGGGCGGCCATTGCTGAGAAGTTCAGGAGGGAAAACGGTATCGAGTGCTCACCGGAGGATATAATGGTTACCAGCGGGGCGAGCGAAGCCCTCTTCCTCGTCATCGCCGCCCTGGTCGATCGCGGAGATGAGGTTCTGATAGGCGATCCGGCCTTCCTCTCCTATGCCGAGCTGACCAAGCTGGTGGGAGGCCGGCCGGTGAGCATTCCTCTGGACGAGGATCTGCGGCTATCCCCGGATGCCCTGCAGGAGAGGATATCGGACAGGACGCGGCTGATCGTAGTCAACTCCCCTGCCAATCCCACAGGCGCAGTACAAACGCCGGACCAGATGAAGGCCATCGCACAGATAGCCGATGACAGCAACGTCGCCGTACTCTCAGACGAGGTCTACGAGCACTTCATCTACAGGGGTGAGCACGTCAGCCCCGGCAGGTTCTCAGACAACGTGATCACAGTCAATGCCGTATCCAAGACATATGCCATGACCGGCTGGAGGCTGGGCTACCTGGCAGCCAAAGGCTCTGCACTGGAGCAGCTCCTCAAGATCCACCAGTATGTTCAGGCCTGCGCCAGCTCCATCTCCCAGGCGGCAGCCCTGGAGGCCATATCAGGGCCGCAGGACTGCGTGGCGCAGATGAGGGACGAGTTTCGATCCAGGCGGGACCTGATGGTGAGAGGCTTTCGGGAGATGGGCGTGCCTCTCGCTGAGCCTGACGGGGCATTCTATCTCTTCCCCAGGGTTGGCGGCGATGCCGTATCGGCACAACTGGGAAAGGCTGGGGTCGTCACAGTCCCGGGATCGGCCTTCGGGCCGGGCGGAAAGGACCACATCAGAATATCCTACGCTGCAGCCAGGTCGCAGCTTGAGGAGGCACTGCGGAGGATGAAAGACATCCTTTAAATAGGAGAGTTGCATTCGCCCTTAGGAGTGATCAAATGAAGGAGCAGGTTGAGGTCAGAGAGCTGAAAGAAGGAAGGTACGTCATCATCGACGATGAGCCCTGCATCATTAAGAGCATATCCCATTCCAAGCCAGGCAAGCACGGCAGCGCCAAGGCGAGGGTGGATGCCATCGGCATCTTTGACAATCAGAAAAGGTCCATAGTCCAGCCGGTTACCACCAAGATTTATGTGCCCACAGTAGAGCGTAAGTCCGGCCAGGTTCTGTCCATCGGAGGGACGTCTGTGCAGCTGATGGACTTGGGGGACTTCTCCACAGTGGACGTCCCCATCACCGATGACCAGAAGGAAAAGGTCGAAGAGGGCAAAGAGGTTCCCTACCTATTCGTCATGGGCAGGACAAAGCTGGACCTGCGCTGAACCCTCCTCCTTTACATCTTCTACTCTTTTCCGGTTATGTTCCAGAGGGGCTGCTTTGCCGACGCCGACCGGGGGATCGATGACGCGAGGTACGCAGTTGTAGGGCTGCCATTCGATGCCACGGCATCATTTCGTTCCGGATCGAGGGACGGCCCGGATGCCATACGCCTCGCCTCCTACAACTTCGAAAGCTACGACTATTACTATGGCCTGGACCTGGCGGATCTCGGGATTTGCGATCTGGGAAACATGGAGCTGGGGGCGGACCCGGCATATGCCGGGCAGACAATCAGGGAGGGCATAGCAATGCTGCCGGACTCAGCCGTGCCCGTCTTTTTGGGAGGGGAGCACTCAGTCACCCCCGCCATTGTAGAGGCTCTGCTGGATAGAGATGGATGCGGGCCCGGTGATCTGGGCATTGTTGTGCTGGACGCGCACCTGGACCTGCGCGACGAGTACGGATGCACCAGCTACAGCCATGCCTGCGCCAGCCGGAGGATCCTGGAAAAGGGCGTTTTGGCCTATGCCTCCATCGGCATCCGGAGCGGCAGCCGGGAGGAATTCGAATTTGCTGCTGAAAATGAGATACCCTTTTTTACGGCTCGCGATGTGCGGGAGAAGGGAATCGACCTGGTTTTGGATCGGGCTATGCAGGGCATGGACTGCGAGAGGCTCTACCTTTCCATCGACCTGGACGCCCTCGACCCGTCGTTTGCGCCGGCTGTGGGAAACCCCGAGCCCTTCGGCCTGACCTCCTGGGACGCAAAAAGGGTCATCGAGCGAACCGCCCCGCGGGCGGCCGGCCTGGACATAACCGAGCTGACGCCGGGCTACGACCGTGGCGAAACGGCGCTGCTGGCTGCGAGGCTCGCCCGCGAGTTCATGGCTGCGAAGGGAAGATGATGCGAATGTCAATGACGGACGTCACCGAAAAACGCCGGTGCTCACACTTAACTTTATAACTGTTAATCGATATGAGTTCGTGAGGAGGGTTGAAATTGCGCTTCGGAATGATCTGTCTTGCCTTGCTGGCCGCAGGGCTCTTATGCACGACGGCCTGTTTTGGCGTGGAAGTGGGAGGCCTCAGGGAGAAAGCTGTTCACAAGGAACCGGTAGTATTGGGAGGAGGGGTTTCAAAGGAGCCCTATGCCATCCATTATAGTGCCGCAGGATCTCATATCATGGCCCGTCAGATTGGACTTGGTGCGCCCAGTAGCTCTCAGTATCACTTTGGAAGGGACTTCTCACTGGGAACAGTAGACAGTCTCTACTATGGTGCGCCGTTTATTCTTCAGTTCCTGGAAGACCCGTAAATCCTAATTTTTTTTAGCTCTTCTTGCACAGCACCTTATCCATGAATATCAGGTTCTCCGGAGCCTCGGCCAGCCTCACCTTCTCACATTTCATCTCGACGATTGCATCCAGCCGGGTAAAGTGCACCTGTTCGATTCGCACCAGCGGCTCGCATCTATTTTGCAGGTGCTCCTTGAATCCCGTGATGCTGCCCCCTTCGCCCATATAGTCTATTATGCGCCGGAAGAGCTTGGGCATGATCGCCGCCTCCTCAGTGACCGCCTCCAGTCCGGCGACGGACAGGCCCCTGTTGGTCCTGTCAAGGGGCCACAGTCCCCGCCCTTCCTCTCTGGCCATTCTCACAGCGGCGGAGAGCGGGCGGCGCAGGTCTGAGAAGAGTCCGTTGTAGTACGTGGGATAGGCCAGGCCACGGGCGAGCAGATGGTAGTTGATGCTCTCTTTAAGCAGAGGCGGATCCAGTATTGTCTCGCTTCCGTTCCTCTCATCGGCCTGGCCGGCGAAGACGAAGGATACCGGACGGCGGTTGCTCTCAGTGCTGCGGCAGAGTATGTAGCCCTCAGTCCCGTCGCTGGCACTGGCAACGAGGCGGTGCGTCTCATCCCAGACCACATCATCTATGCCCAGAAAGGAGAGGAGGTAGCGAGCAGCAGCCTGAGCGGGGCGGGCCGGCTGGCAGTAGCCGGAGTAGTGCGTCTCCAAAGCATCAACAGCCTCGATTCTCAGCTGGGCGTGTCCGCGGGCGTTGACGGCAGCCGCCGGGCCGGAGAGCCTCTTCCAGAGAGAGGGATCTTCAGCCATGAACCGAATCGAATCGCCGTCCGGGCTGTAGCCAGCCACGTGAAAGGTTCCCTTGATGAGAGTGAATGTCATCTCCAACCACTTTAATTATTTTTTATGCACATATTTTCAGTACTTATCTGTTATTAGAATTTAAATTTACTTGTTAAGTAATAGAATATCGGAGAGTGAATGAAAATGGTATAGAGCGCAAATTCGCTTCTTCGCCTCTGTTGTTTGGTTCGGATCGAAACTGTTAAGGGCCGCGCAGTGCAAGGTGGGTGCATGGATTTCGCATTCTTTCCCGCCGTCGATCTGCGCGGCGGCAAGTGCGTGCAGCTTGTAGGTGGCGTTCCCGGCACAGAGGTGGTGGCCCTGGACGATCCCCTGGCCCAGGCTGAGCGCTGGGTCGAGCAGGGCGCAGATCACCTGCACATCATCGACCTGGACGGGGCCATCCTCGGAAAGAGGATCAACGCCCCCATCCTGAGCGAGATCGTAAAGAAGCTGGACATCTTCATCCAGGTTGGAGGAGGCATACGATCTGAGGAGGACGTCTCGGCCGTACTGGAGCTGGGAGCGGACAGGGCCATACTTGGAACGGCAGCCCTCAGAGATCCTGACATGGTCTCGCGCCTCTCCGACCGGCACGGAAGAGAGAGAATCATGGTCGCCCTGGATATAAAGCGCGGGGATGTGACAGCCGAGGGATGGCAGAGGAGCATCGGCAGAAGGGCGGTGGAGCTGGGGCGGCTCTTTGAGGAGAAGGGTGCCGGATCGATTCTATTTACAAACATAGATGTGGAGGGGCAGCAGAGGGGAGTTGATCTGGGGCCGACGCGCGAGCTGGTGGCTGCCGTCAGAATCCCTGTTGTGGCGGCGGGAGGTGTCTCATCCATTGAGGATGTCCTGGCACTGCGGCAGGCGGGGGCGGGCGGGGCTGTGGCGGGCACTGCCATTTATACCGGCAGGCTGAATGTAAAAAAGACTATTGAGGCACTGGGGCAAGGGCGAGAGCATGAGGAGAGGAGAAGCTGAAGGGGTATTTCGGAAGTGCAGGGGGCAGGCAAAGCTGGATCTGGACGGGACTGGAACGGCGTCGGTCAGCTCTGGATCGGGATTTTTGGATCACATGCTAACGGCACTGGCCAGGACCGGCTCGCTGGAGCTGTCAGCCACGTCCGAGCCCGGCTTTTACAGAATCGAGGCTCTGGGAACTGCCCTTGGCCGGGCATTCGACGTGTGCCTGGGCGATCGCAGCGGGATTCGCCGCTACGGCAGCAGCTCCGTTCCCATGGACGATGCCCTGGCGGACGTTGCCCTCGACTTCTCAGGCAGGCCCTATCTGGTCATGGCCGGCGAATTTAGAGGCAGGAGCATCGGAGACTTTGATATTCAGCTACTTCAGCCCTTCCTGGAGGCGTTCTGCGTGGCTGCGAGGCTTACGCTGCACATTCGCTTTTACGGCGAAAACGATCATCACAAGGCGGAGAGCATATTCAAGGCACTGGGCTTCGCCCTGCGCCAGGCAGCAGGGCGAGAGGGGACGGGAGTTCCCAGCACCAAGGGCGTGATATAGAGAGATATTAAAAGGAAGCCTTTCTGCCCGCATCCGGAATTACCGGAAGCTTTTGAGGCATGCATCGCCGATGGGGGTCAGCCTGTAGCCTTCTTCTGTCTTTTCGATTACAGCCGCCTTTTCCAGCAGGTAGAGGTGCACCTCTGCCACGCTCTCCTGCAGTCCGAACTGCCTCTGTATCTCCTCCCGGCTCTTCGTCCCGGAGCCTATGAACCTGATGATCTCCCGCCTGCTTCGAAGCTGCAGAACCTCTCCCAGAAACCGGTGGCCTTCGGCAGGCTCGATCTCGTACCACTTCTTCTCCTCTCCCGGAGCGGAGGGCTTCAGGAGATCGAGGGGGTTGTTGGATGGGTTTGCCATGATAGTAGTATCTAAGGCGGGTGTTTATAGGGATTCTGGTGGGATTGAAGCGTAAAAGGATTTATGTGGAGTGTACCTCAGTCTCTGGAGGAGGTGGCGCGCCTGGCTGAGACGATTCAAATTCCTCTCGCATTCAACCTGATTCCCGGAGGCAAGACACCGCTGTTCTCCCTTTCGGAACTGGAGAGAATGGGAGCCAAGTATGTCTCCATTCCCATGGTCTGCCTCTATCCGGCAGCCAAAGCCATGCTCAAAGCTCTGCAGGCGCTGAAGAACGGCGACCTGAAGAAGGTGGCAGAGGCCGGCATCGACTGGGCGGAGTTCAATGAGCTGATAGGCGTCTCCAGATGGTGGCAGATTGAGATGGAATTCGGACAAAAGGACCCGGATACCGCTCCATAAGCTCCCGTCCCCGCCTGATGGTTAAGCTTAATTTCAATAGAGTAAATCATCCATCCTGAGGTTTGGCTCATGATGAGAGGTCGTTTTAGCATGGCTTTGCTGGCAGTGATGCTGATGGCAACAGCAGAAGCCGACTGGCTGGATGGAGAGTACGTGAGCAGTGGAGGCGGCGGCGAGGTATCTCAGTATTTCACAGATCCCATTTTCACTTCGCCCTCACCGGGCTACAGGTCATCAGATCCCGCCATAAGGGATATGCAGTCATCGATGGACCGGTCCCTGGCAACAGGAGCATCCAGGGCGAGTAATGCATACAATGCAGCACCCTCAGCTTCCAACGCATCCGGCCGGTGGAGCCTGACGCTCTCCCAGGGTTGTGTAGTCAATCTTCAGCTTTACCAATCCGGATCAAGGGTTTTCGGTCCTGGCAGCATCACATATAACCAGATAAACAAAACCTATCCGGCGCTGGCAAGCGGGACGGTCTCCAATAGCTCAATGCAAATTGATGTTGTCTCCCGGAACGGCACAGAGCTGTACTCGATGATATTCGATCTGGAAAGGCTGCATATATCATCTGGCTATATGGTTTACAGACCGGGAATACAGCCCCAATCAGGAACTGCAAGGGCTTTCAGGATTCCATGAATGCGATGATGTGGGCGGTGAGCGGAGAGGCGGTGAGGGGAATCGAGCATGTTCGTTCCAACTGGCACTGAGGAGATTATACCGCGGCGAAGATTCCCCGTGATGACAGCGGCCATTGTAGCCGTAAACACCCTCGTATTTATCTACGAAGTGCTCATACTGATAACAGAGGGGGCTGAGGGATTAAATGCATTTATCAACACATTCGGCATGATCCCTGCCGCACTGTTTGGCGTCCAGAGCACAGCACTGCCCTTTTACATCACACTATTCACATCGATGTTCGTGCACGGCGGCCTGCTGCACATCGCATCCAACATGATCTACCTCTCCGTCTTCGGAGACAATGTGGAGGATATGATGGGGCCGGGCCTCTACATCGTCTTCTACCTGCTCTGCGGTCTGGCTGCCTCCTTCGCCCAGATTGCCGCAAATCCGCTCTCCCAGATCCCCCAGGTGGGGGCCAGCGGGGCGATAGCCGGCGTGCTGGCCGGATACCTGCTGCTTCTGCCCTCAGGCACTGTGCGCATATTCGTCTTCCTGGTGCTATTCACCCACATCACCAGGATGCCGGCCATCCTTTTCATCTCACTGTGGTTCATACTCCAGCTCTTCAGCGGAGTGTCTTCATTAGGGGCAGCGGCAGATATGGGAGGTGTTGCCTACTGGGCCCATATTGGAGGCTTTCTGGCCGGGCTGCTGTTGTCCTTTGTCTATAGACAGTTCATGAGATGGCGCTTATACGGAGGGATCGCATAAGCCATCATACCGGAAAATTCCAGCATCTCATCCATGACCTACCGCTATTCGATATCGTTGGCATGCAGACTTCCTCCGAAAGCTTCATGCAGGTTGGCGGAGCGATATACGGCAGGATGGCAGAGGAGAATGCAGAGATCGGCCGCATCGGCATTGTAGTTCACGGCCCGGAGATCATTGACAGCGGCAGAGCCCTCAGTATCATCAATCACCTCCGGCATCTGGGACGGGTGACGGCTGTCCTGGGGGGGACCATGGGCAGGGTGGCGGTAATTGATGCCGGCCTGGAGGATGTCATAGCCGTCAGCCCCAGGAGGAGGCCAAGCCAGTCCGTACAAGATCTGGAGGCGGAAAATGATCTCATCATCATCCTCAATCAGGCCAAGGGCCGGGAGAGCGGTCTGGCCTTCGGGGCAATGGTGGCCATGGCGGCAAATGCCTCAAAGCCCCTTATTCAGATTGACTGCGGTGGGCGGTTCGTGGCTGTGCTAGCCGGTGAGGCTGAACAGCTCGCAGCACAGATGGCCGCAGATCTTGGCCTTGATATCATCAGGCCGTTGCCCCCGAGCCTGCCGCAAATTCAGTCCCGGCCCCAGCCGGCCTCCCCTGAAGAAAAGACCATAAAGCGGACCCTATCCAGCGTCCTGCCCGGAGAGCTGGTCTCAATCAACGGCATAGTGATCGGCAGGGCAACGCATGGCCGGGTGGAGATAGAGGTTCGCGGCGGCAGGATAGTCGCTCTGCGGGGCATGCAGCCCAAGCAGCACGGAATTGACAAGCTGCCCGCCATCGACCTGGCCAAAGCCATAATCAGGAGCGGCTCCATCCGGCGCAGCCGGATCGGGCCTGGGCCGAAGGCCTCCCAAAAGGGCCGTGAAGGCTTTATTGCTGAGGATGGGAAGGGGCGTGGTATGATTGAGGATGGATCTGAGTATGCCGTCTTCATAGATCACTGTGCCGAGGATGCCTTCGAGGTGGCCGGCGAGGCAGCAGGCGGATACTGCTACGCCGTCACTGTTGGGGATGACACCACAGCCATCGCAGCCGATATACTGGCACGGCTGGGCATCCCGGTAATAGGCATCGTGGACGGGGACCTGGACCATCTGGCGGAGGGCACTGCGGTGCAGCCGGGAAGCATCATGCTGAAGGCCAGGGCAGGACATGACGATCTGGTAGGAAGGAGTGTTCACACCCACATCTTCGGGGGGAAGGACAGAGCTGCCATCGGCCGGAGGGAGATGCTGAGCCGGATCATGGATCTGGCAGGAGAGAGCATAGAAAGCGTTTCGATAAAAAAAAGGATGAGATGTCGGGCAGCTAAACTGCCTCAACATTTATTATCTTCGGCACTCCGCTCTCGAAGTAGACATTGTTCTGATACATCCAGAATCCGTCCCATATGGCTATCACGTGAGATGTGCCGCCTTTGACGTTATATGTGAATCGCCCCCCTGCACCATCGCCTACATAAACTCCATCTATGTAAACCTGGAAGGGGTTGGCACCTGGATAGTATATTATGAGCTGAGTATCGCCCAGAGAGGATGATTGGGCGGATGCAGTCGTTGGCGCTGCCTGTGATGGTGTCGAGGGCGGCTGATCTGCTGCTCCGCCTGATGTGGGGGCGAAGACATCTATGACAACCACATTGCTGGGCTGGTTTCCTATAACATAGTAGAGCATGTGCCTGCCGATCTGGCTGGCGTAGAAGCTCATTGTGTTATAGCCCTGGTAGAAATGATATGTCTTTGACTTGACGCTGGCTGATTCGGTTTGAACCGTCTGGTAGACACCGCCTGCTCCGCCAGTGGGCGCATTGGCCACCAGCTCGATTGTAGATCCAACAGGGCTTGCTATGTACTGGGTCCAGTTGCTCATCCCACGGATCCACAGGTCGCATGCCCTGGACGGGAATACCGACAGGTACTGGGAGTAGGGCAGGCCCTGGCCGTCTCCGTAGAATACATAGGCGGGCATCATCTGGCTGATGTTGAATATCGCAGGAGTGCTTATGATCTCACCGTCAGGCACTGCAGCAGCTCCTCTGCCTGCTGCCTGATAGTACTGAGTATATGGTGTGAATGCTGTGGCGGGCTGCGTCTGCCTGTAGAATGTGACATCGGAGCTGTACCAGGGATAGGATGTGACTGGGGCGTCGAGCCATTTCACCATGCCGGCAATTCCCGGGTCCATTGTCATGGAGCGATCGAAGCCCCTGACATATCCGCCCTCCAGCCAGTCCGGAGGGTACTTCATGTTCGTGTCGGGAGTGAGATAATCTCCAGCGGATAGAGCCAGCGGCATAACAATTGCAATGAACGCAAGTATTACCGCCGCCCTCATCAAGGATAGATTAATTCCTCTGCAATTCATATTCAATCCTCCTTTACAAATCTGTGAATCCATTTGTCCTTCATCGGATTTAAATTTATATATAATCTATGATCGCTTGGGCCTTGCCGGCGGACGGGGGCGTAGACTTCTCCCGAAAGCTTCATGCCTTCGGCCGTCGCATTTGATGAGCGATGGTTATGGTTCTCTGCAATGACAGTGAGATTGATGTGCCGGACGGGGAGATCTGCCAGATCTGCGGCCAGGAGCTGGAGGAGTTCGATGAGGTCACTGGCACTGGCATCCACGGCTACTACCACTGGGTCTGCGTGAGCCACTGCGACGCCTGAGCTGGGGAGCAGGGTGCGGGCTCGTGGCAGCGCCTGGGGGCGGGCGAGGCCGGAGATCCCAGGCGGATCTGCGCAGCACTGATGGGAAGATTGATAAACCAGCAGGTGCTTTGAAGAGCTTCGGTCTGCCCCAGGGCGGGCCGGATGCGGGGATAACCAAGCCAGGCCAACGGTGATAGACTCAAGATCTATTCTCGCAGGAGTTCAAGGGTTCGAATCCCTTTCCCCGCACTTTTTTTACTTTGTAGAGTCCATTTGTAAAGTCCATTCACAATCTGTTTAAAGTCTCCAGGGAGACTTAGATGCCCGGGTAGCGTGTGAATAGGGAGGGTCAAGGCAGGATCGCTGAATTGAGGCATTGATGATAGGAGACACCCAGACTATGCAGCGGAGGCTGTAGAACGGTTCAGCTTCATGCGCTACCTTACGAACTCACACGAACCCGAATTTTTCTCTGTGCGCTCTGTGTCTCTGTGGTGAAAGCCACCACCGGGTACATCTAATACCCCCAGCAAAGCAGAAATACCGTCTTCCGAAAACAAGACTCCCACCCAGAGGACACAGAGAGCTAAGAGAGACGGCTGAGCTCGTGTTCTGCAGGCTTTCGCCCGCAAATTTCCCTGTTCATGACCGCCTGTCCCTGGTGCAAACGCATCCACCACAAAGGCACAAAGACACAAAGGCGCACAAAGTAATAAATTTCAAATGTGTCTTCGTGGCTGCCGTCTTGCCAGGCGCTGGCTCGCAGTTCAGTTCCAATCCAATTTTATGCCCGCAGTCACATCCCTTCTTCCGGCCTACAATGAGCTGCCCCGGGCTGCGTGGTCCTGCGCGCCCGCGCCTTACGCGGACGATTGGCAGCTCTGATGCCGCCGCTGCCCTGGCCGGAGCTGAGGTGCTGCACCATGAGAGGGCAAGGGAGCGGCTCTGAGGACCGGCCCTGGGCGGGTGATTCGATCATCGTCACCATCGACAGCGACGGCCAGCACGACCCCGCGGACATCCCGCGCCTGGTGGAGCCGATATTGCGCGGGGAGGCAGACTTGGTTAATGGCAGCCGGTACCTGAACGGCAACAAGAAGGACACGCCACTCTACCGCAGGCTCG
>ERZ795050.1356-NODE-1356-length-32031-cov-8.993433_pt1 | contig 32031 bp, 28 predicted proteins | sample MGYA00375134_ERZ795050 | MGnify/ENA primary metagenome ERZ795050 (study PRJEB30179, sample SAMN05720221) | activated sludge metagenome | isolation source: Anaerobic digester | place: Japan | collected 2015-05-26 ... | reverse complement strand
TTCCGACCGTTGGTCGGAACCGAGCAGCAGAGTGCCCAGTTATCTTTCCGCCCCCTAGATCTCCCGAGGCGTCTTCCCGGCGTTGTTTCCGACCGTTGGTCGGAACCGAGCAGCAGAGTGCCCAGTTATCTTTCCGCCCCCCGGATATTATGTCAAGCTTGCGAAGCAAGTTGACATAATATCCCTTATCGGTAGCCGGGTATATTCCCCCATATTCCGGCCCCCAGGCCCCAAACCTCATCAGTTGCTCCAAATCCCACCTCCTTCTATAATCACCCCATGAAAATTTCGGTCTCACAACTAAATCCAATCGTTGGCGACTTTCCAGGTAACACCAATCTCATCCTAGTTGATTACCAAAAAGCCACCGCTAACGGCTGTGATTTCGCCGTGTTCCCGGCCTCTGCCTTCTGCGGGGAGCCTCTTTACGACCTTGCTCAGAAACCGACCTTCGCAAATGGCCTTTTTACGGCTTTTTCGACCATGACCAGGGTCATGAATCGCCCAATCGCATTAATCGGCTTAAATGCGCAATTTGGCCGCTTAAATCAAAAATCGCCTTCAAAGGCTGTCGCAGTCGTTCAAAACGGCCGAATTATTGGATTTTATTACAAAGATATCGGATTTGTCGCAGGTGAAAATCCAGGAGCTCTGAAAGACTTGGTCGGCGAACGGACCCTTGAATTGAACCTAGAGTCGACAAGCAACGGGACACAGAAAACTAGGAATGTGACCATAGGAATAATCCTAGATGATGAAGTTCCACAATTTTCACAAAAAGAACCCGATTTAATTTTTCACCTATCTGCGACACCATTTCAAATTCAGCGCAACTTAAACGCCGATCAATCTGACTCCTTCCTGGTTTGTAACAGCTTTCAACACTATCCAAAACTTTTTGACCAGCTTCCAAAAAACGTTCCAGTTATCAATTGCAACCTGGTTGGTGGAAATGATGGCTTGGTTTTTCATGGAGGCTCCAGCGCGTTTATCAAGCTTGGCCAGGAAATCAAAACCATACATCAGGGCAAGTTTTTTGAATCTGACTACTTTGTTGTAGATATCGATGACTTTGAAAACAACTCCAGTCACGTCCCAGAAAACGGCGAACTAGCAAATCACCCAAGCCGCCCAATCCCAAAAGCCATCAATTCTCATGTAAATCAACTGGTTAACGCCTTGGCCTTGGGACTGTGCGATTATTGCCAAAAATCTGGTTTTACCAAGGTGCTTGTTGGAATTTCCGGTGGAATCGATTCTGCTGTGGTATGTGCGTTGGCTGCTTATGCCCTTGGCCCTGGTGCTGTTATCGGCCTTTCCATGCCTTCTACGGTAAACAGCCCGGAAACGGTTAAGGACGCGGCTTTATTGGCAAAAAACCTAAAAATCAGCTTCCATGAGATCCCAATTAACGACATCCTGACGGCTCAAATCGACGCCCTGACCCCTGGTTTTGCTGCGCAACCATCTGGAATTACAAGAGAAAATCTGCAAGCTCGCATACGAGCCGCGCTGTTGATGGCTTGGTCAAACCACACAGGCGCTATGGTGTTGGATACAAGCAATAAAACTGAGCTAGCTGTCGGATATTCCACGCTTTATGGTGATTTGATTGGAGGCCTGTCCGTCATTGGAGACCTTACCAAAGATCGCGTCTATGCAGTTGCCCTCGAGCTTAATCGCCTAGGGTTTGAGATCCCGCCACAAACCCTTACAAGGGCTCCAAGTGCTGAATTAAGGGAAGGGCAACTGGACGTGGATTCCTTGCCGCCCTACCCTATTTTGGACCGAATTGTTCAGATGATTATCGAAGAAGATCAACAATCTAAGGCGGTTATAGATGCTGGTCTGCCGCCCAAAGACGTTGCTTGGTTTTTAAAGGTCCTACAACAAAACGAGTTTAAACGCCGACAGGCTCCCCCAGTCTTGAAAGTCACTTCAAAGGCCTTTGGGCACGACATGACAATTCCAGTTATCAATCGATTCAAAGAGGACCCGCAATGAAGCCTGATCGCGAGATACAGCTAGTTGATGTTGTGTTGGGCGCCTACATCATCTTTCTTTCAATCATGGTATGGAAAGCCAGAGCCGAAGCCGCAGCTCCCACTTTACTTTTATTCCAGCTTGCAGTCATTTTCTTCTTGTATTTCAGGTGTTTGCAATTCCTTAAGAAGAAAGAAGCTACACTCATGCTGATGGATGGATTCAGGTCGGTTGTCCTGATTGCAACCATACCGTTTTTGTTTCTAAGCATCGGAAACATACCTGAGATTCTTAACCCAAAATCCTATGAAGCTGAGCTTCAAGCCATTGATATTAAAATGTTTGGCGTTGACCCCGTTTTATGGATGGAGCAATTTTTACACCCATTAGCGGTTGATTGGTTCCAACTGGCATATATTAGCTATTATCCCTTATTTCTTGTGGGCTTAGTGCTGTTTTTCAACAAACGGCACCATGAGTTCAGAATCTACATAGGGGCCCTTGCGATTACTACGTTGGGGACTTTTGTGGGTTATTTCTTTGTTCCAGCCCGGTCGCCATACTTTGCAGCGCAATTGCCTGAATTCGCACATCTATTTCCCTTTACAGAACCCATAAAGGGCCTGTGGATAGGGGATTTTCTGGCACATGCCTTGGACACAGCTGAAAGCGTGAAGGTGGATTGTTTTCCATCTGGTCATACTGCAGGGGCGGTTTTGGTGATTTTGGCGACGCGGAAGTGGATGCCGCGTCTTTTTTGGGTTGTGTTGCCAATTGCCTCTTCTTTGATCTTCGCCACGGTATATCTTCGCTACCACTATGTTATAGATCTGATTGCCGGGGCGGCCTTGGCTGTTGCTGCTTTTTGGGTGTCAGGTTTGGTGACTGATTGGCTGGTTCGAACTCGTACTGACACGGTTAGTACGGATCCGCAGGAGGCATAATGAAATACCTGGTAGTGGCAATCTCGCTGCTTTTGGCTAGTTGCACTTGCCGTAAAGAGCCCAAGGTGGAGCCCGAGCAACCTTCGGCGGTTGTGCAACAGGAAACGGTCACCACTGCGGTCCCAGGCTCAACTGTTGCAGCCTTAGAAGCCATGGCACCTGTGCTGCCAAGCAATCTCGAAGCTGTTGGCGTTTTTCCAGCCAGCAGGATAACAAACCTTGTAAAATCGCTGCCTGAAACGTTCCCGTTTTTAGCTTTTGCGGTCAATGCCGAGGATTTCACCAAACGATTGTCCACCATTTTTGGTCTTAATCTGGCTGACCTTGAAGGAACTTGTGCCTTTGGCCTTGTGAAGGATGCAGGACCGCTTTTTGTTTGTCCAGCTGGCGAGATAACCCCTGTAAAAGGCGCTTACATTTGGAAAAGTGGTGATATTTCTGGTTATAACGTCAAGCGACATGAGGTTGAAGTTTCATTTGCCAAGATTGGCAAACACCTTGTGGCTGGCTCTGTAAAAGCGGTTCACACAGCAACTATGGTGGCCCAACAGTCTTGGCCGCGGCTTGAAAACGCTCGCTCTCGATGGTTGCCCACTGTGTCTGAAGCGGCTGGTGAAGACGAATATGGCCACTCTGCCCTATTCTTCCTAGAGCCAAAAAAGGCTCCATGGTGCGACAAAAACTGTCAGGTGGTGGCGATCTTCGCCGACGAAAAGCGTGTACGCGCAGTTACCAAAACCAGTGACGAGGCCATCGGGGCCTTAAAAGAAAGGTTTAAAGGTTGGTGGGCAGAGATTGATCAAAAGATTCGCGAGCTTGAAAAGTCATCGCCACGGCCATTGCGTATGACAGATGCCTGGCTAAAACCTGGGCTTTTGCTTTTGGAATCTGGGGAATTGAAGATTAGGGGGCCTGTCGCCTTTTTTAAGGCTAACGGCGATCCTTTGGTGATCTTTACGATCTTGAACCTGGAAGATGTCGCAAAGGTCCTTACTCAATATTCGGAATTTCCGGAATTTTCGAACAAATCGGGGGAGTGATGAACATCCATGAGTATCAGGCCAAGGGGGTTTTTGCCCAATTTGGCGTGTGGGTTCCTAGGGGAAATGTGGCGCACACCGCAGAAGAGGCTGTCGAGATAGCCAGAAGGCTTAAAGGCAGCGTGTATGTGGTCAAGGCCCAGATTCACGCTGGAGGACGCGGTAAGGCTGGAGGCGTGAAGGTATGCAAGTCCTTGGACGAGGTGTTTGAGGCTGCAACAAAAATCCTTGGCTTTACGCTGGTTACCCACCAAACTGGACCTAAGGGGCAGCTTGTTCGCCGTGTTTTGGTAGAAGAGGGGCTTGCAATCGCCAAGGAGCTTTACCTGAGCTTGGTTTTGGACCGTGAAAACGAGCGAATTGTCTTGATGGGCTCTACCGAAGGCGGTATGGAAATCGAGCAAGTTGCCAAGAACACGCCTGAAAAGATCATCAAGGAATCGATTGACCCAATCGTTGGGCTCCAGCCGTTTCAGATTCGAAACGTCGTTGCAGGCTTGGCCCTTTTTGGTGCTACTGCAAAACTGGCGGCCACCTTTTTGAAAGGCCTTTACCAAATGTTTATCGAAAAAGATGCATCGCTGGTTGAGATCAATCCCTTGGTGATTACGGCAGACGGTCAACTTGTCGCCTTGGACGCCAAGATGAACTTCGACGATAACGCCCTTTATCGTCAACAGGATATCGTGGCCATGCATGACCCTGATGAGGAAGACCCTCTTGAGGTTGAGGCCTCAAAGGCTGACCTTTCTTACATAAAGTTGGATGGTGATATTGGTAATCTGGTCAATGGGGCCGGTCTGGCAATGGCGACCATGGACATAATCCAGCACTTTGGTGGTAGCCCGGCGAACTTCCTGGATGTGGGAGGGAGTGCTGACCGCGCCAAGGTCAAGGCGGCGTTTGAAATAATCCTAAAAGACAAACCAAAAGCCATTTTGGTCAATATTTTCGGTGGGATTATGTACTGCGACGTCATTGCTGATGGGGTCGTTGCTGCAGCCCGCGAGGTGGACTTGAACGTCCCACTTGTTGTACGCCTGCAAGGAACTAATGTCGAAGAGGGGCGCAAAATTCTGAAAGAATCGGGGCTTACTATCATTTCGGCGCAAACTATGGAAGAAGCGGCCCGTAAGGTGGTAGCTGCCAGCAAAGCGGGGGTGTAACAGATGTCTATATATGTGGATGAAAACACAAGGGTAATTGTTCAGGGGATTACAGGCTCGGCTGGAGCTTACCATGCAAGAAGCATGCGTGACTATGGAACCAAGGTGGTTGGGGGTGTAACTCCTGGACGCAAGGGAACGTTTGTTGATGAGATCCCGGTTTTTGACTCGGTCCGCCAGGCCGTGTCTGAAACTGGTGCAAACACCTCTGTCATCTTTGTCCCAGCGGCTTATGCAAAGGATGCCATGCTTGAGGCCGTTGATGCTGGCATAGAGCTGGTATGCTGTATTACAGAAGGAATTCCAGTACTTGACATGATGGCGGTCAAGACAGTTTTCGACCTCGCAGGGGCAAGATTGATAGGGCCAAACTGCCCAGGCGTTATTTCTCCCGGAAAGTGCAAGGTGGGAATCATGCCTGGCCATATTCACATGCCAGGTGATGTTGGGGTGGTTTCCAGGTCAGGGACGTTGACCTACGAGGCGGTTGCGCAGCTAACGGCGTTGGGAATTGGCCAAAGCACCGGGATTGGGATTGGGGGAGACCCCATCAATGGAACCTCTTTCATAGATGTTTTGATGGCTTTCCAAGAAGATCCGGACACTTCTGCGGTTGTCTTGATTGGTGAGATAGGCGGAGGGGCCGAGGAGCAGGCAGCGAAGTTTGTTAAAGATAACATGGACAAACCGGTCATTGCCTTTATCGCTGGCAGGACCGCACCACCTGGACGTCGAATGGGACACGCTGGCGCTATCATCTCTGGCGGCAAAGGGACCGCTGAGGAAAAGGTCGCGGTTTTACGTGACCATGGAATTGAAGTGGCACAGACCCCAGCGGATATTGGGATTACACTAGCCAGGCGCATCGGTCGCGCCTAGTTCAAAGGAGTGGTTAATGGCAATTGAGCGTACATTAGGAATTATCAAGCCTGACGCGGTAGCTGCAGGAAAAATGGGCGAAATTTTGAGCATGATTTCAAAGGCTGGGTTTAAAATTGCGGCCATGAAAACGGCCCACTTAACTAGAGAGCAAGCTGCTGAGTTTTATGCCGTTCATGCAGAACGGCCGTTTTTTCCAGACCTTATCGATTTTATGACCTCCGGCCAGATAGTGGCGATGACCCTGGAAAAGGAAAATGCCGTCGCCGCCTGGCGTGAATTGATGGGGCCAACTGATTCTACACAAGCCGGCCCAGACACCGTGCGTGGGCGCTTTGGGACTAGTGTCTCCAGAAATGCAGTCCACGGCTCCGATTCACAGGAAAACGCCGTGAAGGAGATCCTGTTCTTTTTTCCTTTGTGTAAGTTGGTGTAGAGGCAGGAGGCAGGGACAGGAGGCGGGGACAGGGGCAGGGACAGGGACAGGAACAGGGACAGGGACAGGAACAGGGACAGGGACAGGAACAGGGGCAGCTGTTACTACTTGGGTGCTGGAGCGGACTTCAGCGTTGTGGAGGCTGCTCGCAGGCGCTGAGAGCAGGCCGCTCGTCCCAGGACTGCCAGTGTGTCAAAAAGTGGTGGAGTCGCCCTTCTGCCGGTCAATGAAATCCTTAGCAGCATGAACAGCGTGCCAGTTGGCACCCCACTCTCTTCACACCACCCACGAATTGCGGCCTCGATCTCCTGAGGATTGAAATCCCTTATAGCATCAAGGCGTTCAGCCATATCTAAAAGCCACTTTGCCATCACCTTGGGATCCTTATCGCCCTTGATTGCCGAAAGCAGGTCATTTGCAGGCACGTTAAGCTCAGGTTGCCTGAAAAACGCGGCCTGAGGCATGAACTCGCCAAGAACCCTCATTCGTTCCTGGAACAGAGGCACCACCTGAAGTAGCCAATCCATTGGCATCATGCTGTCTCGGATGCGTGCCGCCAATTCTGCAGGCTGCATGTCACGGATGCGCACGCCGTTTAGCCACATCAGCTTTTCCACATCAAAGACGGGTCCCCCAAGGCTGATCCGCTTGAAAGAAAACTCCTCAATGAATTCAGGCAGATCAAAGACTTCCCTTTCATCAGGCATCGAGTGACCCAGCATAGCCAAAAAGTTCAGCATCGCCTCAGGCATCACGCCAATCTGTTGATAATAAAGTAGGTTAACTGGGTTTTTGCGTTTTGAAATCTTGGACTTATCGTGATTCCTTAACAGCGGCAGATGGACCCACTTTGGAGGCTCCCAACCAAACGCTTGGTACAGCAAAATGTGTTTTGGCGTCGAGTTAATCCACTCCTCTGCCCTGATCACGTGGGTTATTTCCATCAGATGGTCATCTACCACATTTGCTAAATGATACGTGGGGTAACCATCCGACTTCAGAAGTATTTGATCATCAATTTGGCCATGGTCAATAACCACGTCGCCCCGAAGTTCGTCATGCACTGTGGTGGTTCCATCTGGGACCAGCAGGCGAATTACATGCGGCTCACCAGCTTTCATTCTGGCAAGGGCCTCATCCTTGGGAATTGAACGACAAGTCCCGTCATATCCCTTGTTTTGCTTGGCCTCGCGTTGGCGTTCACGAATCGCGGCCAAAGCTTCAGAATCGCAAAAACAGGGATAAGCACTGCCATTTTCAACCAAGTCACGGACATGTTTTTGATAGATTTCAGTGCGTTCAGACTGGCGATAAGGGCCATATTCACCACCAACATCTGGCCCTTCGTCCCAGGTCAGACCAACCCACTTCAAGGCGTCAAAAATCGCCTGTTCGCTGGCCTTGGTGGAGCGTTCCTGATCGGTGTCTTCAATCCTGAGAATGAATTTTCCACCGTTCTTGCGGGCAAATGCCATGTTTATCAATCCCACATAGGCGGTTCCAACGTGGGGGTCACCTGTAGGACTTGGAGCAATTCTTACACGGACAGGTCGGTCACTCATGATAGGGGCTCCTTTTAAGAAATTCTAAGGCTCCGCGACGAGCTCGCGGATTTTGTCTGGAAATCGTATCGAACGCAATCGTTCAGCTTGTAAAATCGCTTGGACTTCGGCTACGGCCACGTCTAAATCATCGTTGAAGACTAGGTAACGATATTCACCAGCAGTGGCTATTTCGATTCTGGCCTGTTCCATTCGCCTCGCGATCACCTCATCGGTGTCTGTACCGCGGTCAATCAATCGTTGCTTTACTTCGGCCAACGATGGAGGCAGCAAAAAAATAGTGGCAGCTTCAGGGAAACGGCGCATCAAGGCTCGCCCACCTTGAAAATCGATTTCGAAAATAACGTCATTTTCTTGCGCTGTTATGCGCTCAATTTCCGCAAACGAGGTGCCATATCGATTGCCATGCACAACTGCCCACTCTGCAAATGCATCCGCTTTGACCATATCGTCAAAGTCTTGGTCGTTGATAAAGTAATAATCCTTACCGTCTACTTCGTTTGGCCTTGGGGGGCGAGTGGTATGTGATACCGCAAACACGCAGTTTGGGTCGTCGGCCATCACTCGTTTAATAATTGTTGATTTACCGGCCCCGGAAGCAGCGCTGATGATAACTAAAATTCCCTTTCTGGCAGCACCTTTTGACAATCTAGCCTCCTAGAACTAAGCCGCGAAGATGCTACCCCAGATTGCTACGTGAATTCAAGGCCAGAGTCAGGCAGTTCCCTGATGCTGGCATAATCATTGTGAGATACAATAACGTGATCAAGCACTTGAATATCAAGGATTTTTGCTGCTGCCAAAAGCCTTCTGGTAAACACCAAGTCAGTTTTGCTGGGCGTGGGATCGCCTGAAGGGTGGTTATGCACGAAGATAACCCGCCCTGCCCCCTCCTTTGTCAGCAGTTGGAAGACCTGTCTAGGCATGATGTTTACCCCACTTTCCCAACCCCTTGCTATCACCCACCAATCCTTCAATTTATTTCTGGAGTTCACGGAAACAGCAACAAAAGACTCGGTCTGGTCGCGTCCCAAGGCTTTAAAACGTTCGTAGACGTCGATTGCCGTTGAAAGCGGGGCACCAGTCAATTCTGGGTCAAGGCTACGGCGCCCAAGCTCAAGCGCAGCAAGGATTCTGCACGCCTTTGCATGCCCCAATCCAGCGATATTGGCAAGCTCAGCAGGTCGACGCCCCGGAATTTTCCTGATTGAGCCCCAAGTCTCCAAAACCTGACCAGCAAGCTGATCACAAGGCGCCTTTTGCGTACCTGGGGATAGAATCAAGGTCAAAAGCTCCTTGTCCGACAAAGCAGAAGAGCCCTCACCAGCCAACCGTTCTCTAGGACCATAAGTTCGAATATCCATGGCAACCTCAACGAAAGTCAGTATGTATATCGAGTTTGTAGACGGGAGCGTTTCTTTTGGGGCATGGACGGAGGACGGGGACAGGGACAGGAGCAGGGACGGGGACAGGGGTAGGATCAGGGACGGGGATCTTGCTAGTTGGAAGCTGGTGCTAGGATTGCTTAAGCCAAGTATGGCGCAGTGATGAAGAGCAAAACTAGTTCAAGCTGCATCATTGCCCAGGTTCAACAGGCGGCGAGGCCCAGTTATCGTTCCCTCCCGCAGCATCCAGTCGCTCGCACAGCTTCTCTGTCTCGTTATCCTGCTGAAGGTGCAGCAGCATACCGAAGGCTTGGCTGCCAAATACCATCAGGAGCCCAACCGGGATAAGCGCGATAGTGAAGCACAGTGCGAAGCCAAACGTCTCGTTGAACTTGATCAGGAACCCGGACGTCTTGAACCTGCTTAGCTGCCTGATGTAGCGCAGCGCCTCCAGGACCGATACCAAGACACCGATCATGAACAGCAACCCAACCGCCAGGATCCGTGCGAAGGACGCGAACACTTGAAATGCCGCCTTTCGGCTTGCGGCCTTAGCCGCTTCCAGTTGCGCTTTAAGGTCTTGAATTCGTAGCTCTAAGCCGGTGTTCGTTTCTTCTAGCTCGATGCGACGGGCCGCCAGTTCCAGTTCCTTCCCGGTGACCCTTTCAGCCTGCTCGTTGCGATACTCATCAAGGTACCGCGCCTCGACAGCGTCATAGATGGCTTCATACTTCGCTACCAGCGCTTGGTTGCCAGACAGTTCCCACAGGATCTTCAGGTAGAAATACGTATTGACCGGACCCTGGAGGCCGCTGTCTGGGTCCTGGATGTAGGCGTCCAGGTAGACAGCAACGTGCCGCTCGATAATGTCGCGTGATTCCGAGATGCGGCCAGCCTTATGTCCGATGATGGCGCAATAGGTGGCCATCTCGACCTCTGGACCGTTCGGAACCACCTCGGACTGGGGCAACAGTTTCGGGTCGCGAACTGTCGCACCCGCATTCGACCGCATAACGGCACGGCACGCATCGAATGCCGCAAAATACATTTGCTTGCTCAGCGCCTGCTTGAGGATGTCTTCAAGCACCCGCGGACGGGAGGTCAGCGTCACGACCTTGGACAGAGCGGCCTCCGCGTCCGCACGAAAACCCTCCGCCTCCAGCTCCGTAAACAACGACATCAGCTGTGAGATGTTTCCAGTCTTTGCGATGATAGCCCGGTTCACGCGCCCGACGTCTGACTTGAACCCCTTCTCGACTAGCTCCTTTCGAAGTGTCAACAGGTCCTGGACACGCCGCAGCCGTTTTTCAACGTTCTCAACGACCGCGGGCACCAGGTCTTTGGCCTGGGCGGCCGCAGCGAAGCGAATTAGAGTCTGGAAGTGGCTGATTCGCCGGGCCGCATCCGCCGCACGTTTGAAGGCTTCGGACATCTTATTGGGCGCTAGGCGGCGTGAGACCTCAGCAATCGTCATGAAGTCCTCAAACTTCCGGGACCGTTCAAGCACCGCATCTACAATCGCCGAAACCAGGGGCCCATTGCCCAAGTCGGCAGCCAGCTTCAGCGCATCAATCAGGTCCTCTTGGGCCCCCTTCTTCGTTAACGAGGCCTGGAGCATCTCGGCCGCACCGGTCTTGTCCTGCCGCTGGTTTAGGAACGTGGCTAACAGCACGTAGTCGCGGATGCTCTTGGCGCTAGTGACAGCCTTGGACCAAGCCATCTCTGAGTTATCGACCCCATGGGCGACCGCCAGCTGCGTGTATTCGACCCAGTCTTGAGTCGTTCGCGCACTCTTGAACGCCTTCTCCATCGCGACAATTGCCTCACCTTCGATCCCGTTACGGTAGGCATAGTCGGCCAAGCCAAGGAAGCCCTTGCAGTCACGGGCCGTCGCGACAGCCTTGCGGTACATCTCGGAGGCATCGGTCGAGCGCCCTAGCCCGTTCAGGAACACGGCAGCCTTCAGGAAGTCAGTCGCTGATTTCATGCGACCCAGGAGCAGTCCGAGCGTCTCTTGAAACTGATCGGGCGGTAGATTTAGTTTCGACAAGTGATCCAACAGGACGCCCTGCTCGGACGTAGATCCAGATATGCGGAGCAGGGTTTCCAGCGCGGCCTTTGGGTTGTTTACTTCCTCAAAATAACGCAGAATGTTCATCAACAACGGGACCTCGCCTGCTACCACCTTGAAGTCGCGCACCACTCGCAAGAATAGCGTCAGAGTCTTTGCGCTGTCGTTGTTTTCCAGGTACAGGCATCCCAAGGTGTAAGCCTCCTTCAGGGTGCCCTTCTTGAACGAATCCAGCGGGATCAGATAGTCGCTGGCGACCTCGGGCATCGGGATCTCAATGACGCCGCCAGAGGCCTCCTCGATCATCACGATGGTCTTGTCCACTTCGTTAGCGTTCAGTAGGCGATTCACCGTCGTCAACTTACCGTCGATGACCTCACCATACGGGTGGTTCTGTGCGAACAGATCCAGCGAGTAAAACACGACTAACAGCCCAGCCAGAACGATGATTACCACCTTGAACCGTTCAAACAGGTCTCGCTTGCGGAAGATAACGAACAGCAGCGCCAGCAGAACCGTTAGGTAGAAGAACGGGGCGGCAACGTTCGCCTTCACAACACTCATAACCCAGTTCAGGACTTGGTTGCCCACACCGACTTTGACCTCCTGGTCGTATTCGGCCTGAAGCAGCGCCAGTTTCTGTTCTAGTTGGGCCCCCTGCTGGACCAGCGGCGCGGTCTCGGTAGCGAAGGCGTCCTCCAAGGTCTTGAGCTGCTGCGTGACCTCAGCATCGACTGCCGCTTTCTTTTGCAGGAACTCCCTATATCGGTCCATACTGCCGTCCTGTGCCAAAGCGAAGCACGGGATCAGCACCAGCGCGAGCAGCCCACAACCCCGACCCACAATTTGTCTGTAATGTTCCATACCTACCTCCCTACGGTTATCCAACCATTGCCTTGAATCGCACCTATAACCCACCAGCGGTCACAAGGCCCGCCGCTCGGCCGACCCGTAAACCCATTTTGGATTAGGTCTTGATGCTAACTCTAAGTGGAATCCAAAACAAGCGTTTTTTAGGCCCGGTAAAATTTGAAGCTAAATGTGCAAAAACTTCCTCCACAAGAAAAAGTTGTTTGTACAATGTGCTGCAAATTTGGCGCAATGCGCGATGAGTAATATCCAAAATGCTTAACACACCATCGCTTAAGATGTTGTTTTATATTGGTATATTGGTGGTAGCAAACATCTTGGCATTAAGGATAGTGGAGATTCTGACGACTCCGCTGATGAAGCCGATAAAGACGATAAATCTTATCAAAAACAGCATGGGGTATAAGCGAAAGGCGAACTAAGGCAGTGACCTTGCAAGTCTAAAGCCTGTGCCTGGGTTGCGGTCGCCCGGTTCGATGTGATGGCGGAGAGCTGATCGAATCCAGCCTGCGTCGTTGCCCCAGGAACCTCCGCGGATGACGCGGTCTAAGCCAGTGTCTGGTCCCAGAGGATCACGGCAATCCGGGTCACATGCAACGCTGCGGTTTTGTGTATACCAGTCATGCACCCACTCCCAAACATTGCCGTAAACATCGTACAAACCCCATGGGTTTGGTAATTTTTGAGCAACTGTATGGGTTTTCAGATCTGAATTGTAAGAATACCAAGCAATCTCAGCTAGGCCTGTTCCTGAAGGATCCCCATCGTCACACACCGGTTCATAGTCGTATCCAATGTTACCCCCAATCCAATATGGCGTCGTGGTACCAGCTCTAGCCGCGTGTTCCCATTCAGCCTCGGTAGGTAAACGATAACCTTTGCAGTTAAGCCCTTTGAAATCTACCTTACAGTTGGTTGCGCCAGAACCCAAAGTACCTGTGCAGTCTTCCAAGGTGTAACACTCTTCAAGGCCTTCCTCTTTGGAAAGCTCGTTTGCAAAATGGACCGCGTCATACCAGTTTACCCTCTCCACAGGACAGCCGTCACACAGGGGAAACGCGGATGGGCGATTGCCAATCAAGTCGAACCACTGTTGTTGGGTTACCTCCGTTTGTTTCATTAAAAAAGGCCGTGTAATCCGAACCATCTGAACTGGGCCTTCATTACCAACCCTGCAAGCCTCATCGACGGGAGAGCCCATTTTGAAGGTACATCCTGGGATTAAGCACCAGTCGTCAGAGCAGAAACCGAAGCCGACACATGTGTCGATCTGTACACACGCGTTGCCATCATATTGGTAGCCTTCGTCACATACACATAGGGGTTGATTGGTGCTGGAGACTACACAAGCGCCATGGCTGCCACAATTAACACCTAGGCATGGATCTGGAATGCAGTCGTTACCGGCTCTAAGATACCCTTGGTCGCAGATGCATAGCGCTTCATTAGCTGCTGTGACTACACAAGAACCGTTCTCACTGCAGTCGACGTCGGCACAGGGTGAATCTGGCACTTCATCTTCCACACATTGTGCGCCGTCAGAATGATAGCCAGGCCGACACAGGCAGATGGCGGTATTGTCATGAGCTAGTGCACATACACCATTGCCATCGCATTCAATTCCTTCGCAGGGGTTATCTACCTGGATTTCTGTACAAACACCCTCTTGCAGTATAAACCCTTGGTCGCATACGCAAATAGGGCCCTCGGCGCCAAGTGCGCAACGTCCATTGTCACCACAATCGACATCTTTGCACGGATTAGTGGTGGCAATGCAGTCGTTACCTTCGGGATGGTAGCCTTCGTTGCAGACACATAAGGCTGCACCAGAGCCGCTGACAACGCAAGTACCATAGCCGCTGCAGTCAACGTCTGAACAAGGGTCTTCAATGAGGACGCACTGGTTGTCATCAAGACGGTAGCCTTCGTTGCATACACACAGAGGTTCGTTGGCAGTTGTTACCACGCAAAAACCATTGTCGCCACAGTCGAATCCAAAGCATGGCCCTGTTGTGGCAACACAATCGTTGCCTTCCAGATGGTGGCCTTGGTCACAGACACATAATGGTTTGTTGGCGGCGGTTACTACGCAAGAACCATGACCACCGCAGGTGACGCCTTCACATGGAGAGGGTGGAACTTGTTCAACTTCAACCTCGACACATTTGGCTCCATCCGCCAGATAGCCAGGTCGGCAAAGGCAGACGGGGGCATCATTATGAGCAAGGGCACAGACGCCATTGCCAGCACACACGATTCCTTCACATGGGTTGTCTGGTTCCAAGATTTCGGTGCAAACTCCGGCTTTTAGGACAAATCCATGGTCGCAGATGCAGATTGCCCCCTCTGCTCCAACGGCGCAACGACCTTTGCTACCGCAGTCAACATCGATGCAGGGATTCTCGAATTGGTAGATATTGCCTTCGCAGGCGACGAAAAGTAGTGCAACTAAAGGCGAGACTTTCTTGACCATGGAAAACCTCCACATCTACTCGAAGTCTTTTTTGACCATGCAGATAAAGACAAATGGGGAGTCGCCAACATTTTTGTATTGGTGTAACTCGTCAGGTAGGACCAAGACAGAGTCGCCGGCTTCAACTGGAGTTTCACCTGCTTCGGAGACTACCATGCCTTTTCCTGCGACTATGTAGTTGACGTGGTCATAAGGGTGGCCGTGGAATGGGGTGTTGCCGCCAACCTGCACAGTGAATATTCGCATGGAATATTCAGGAGTTCCATCGACCTTTCCAATTGTAACCTCTTTCGAGACGCCCTTAGCGCCAGGCATCGTTATAGGCACCACTGTGGAAGTTCCTTTTTTGTTAACAACCATTGTATAACCTCTTTGATTAAAACAGACCGGGGTTAACAGTACCAAAACCTTAAACTTAAAGCCATGCAAAATTAGCCCAACCTCACAGCCTGCCCCTGTCCCTGTCCCTGCCTGCCTCCCGCCCCCCTGTCCCCGCCCAACAAATCCGCCTGTTCCAATTTCCTACTTGCACAAGTGCGAATTTGTGATAACCTTCCCCAGCTTTTTTGCCCGGGGCGTAGCGCAGTCTGGTTAGCGCACTTGACTGGGGGTCAAGGGGTCGCTGGTTCGAATCCAGTCGCCCCGACTGCGGCATAAGCCCGTAGTTGGTCTGGGAAACACGATGGCCACTGCGGGCTTTTTTGTACCCAAAATTCACTAATCGGACCCAATTTCACCACTTTAAGCTGCAACCGCGCCCTGCCCTACCACCCAGATCCCCTCCAACTCAGCTTTTGGCGTTGATACGGCTCGTCGATTGTGCTAAACCATCATCAGTTATTTTAGGGGAAATTTGCCCATGGATTGGGTGGTTTCGTTATTTACAGAACAGTCAGTTGCAAACTCCATATTGATCCTGGCCTTGGTGGTGGCATCTGGTCTTGCTTTGGGTTCCATAAAGTTCAAGGGCATTTCCTTGAGCGTTGGCGGTGTTTTGTTTGCTGGGCTGGCCTTTGGCCACTTTGGATTTTGTTTAAACCCAGATCTCGTGGATTTCCTTAGGGAATTGGGGTTGATACTTTTTGTTTATTCCATCGGCCTGCAGGTTGGGCCTGGCTTCGTATCATCGCTCAGAAAACAGGGCCTAACATTAAACCTTTTTGCAATTGCAGTTGTCGTGCTTGGAAGCGCTACCGCTTTGGTCATATCCTACATTGCAAAGATCGACAACCCGGCCACCATAGGTATGCTTTCCGGTGCTGTTACCAACACCCCAAGCCTTGGAGCTGCCCAACAGGCACTGGCCACGCTTGGGCGTTCCAGAGAGGCCATTCAAACGGTTGGGATGGCCTACGCAGTCTCATATCCATTTGGAATTGTTGGCATCATTTTGACGCTGGTTTTGATTAAGCGCGTTTTTAGGGTTGATATTGCTAAGGAAGCCGCTGAATTTGAGACTTTACGGCACGGGCCTACGGAGGCGCTGAACGGTATTGACATCTTGATAACCAACGAAAACCTACATGGCAAAGCAGTCAAGGATGTGTTGGCCATCACAACTTCAAAAGTCGTTCTTTCCAGGCTATCTCGGGATGGCAAACAGGTGGTGCCTACCGCGAACACCATCTTGCAAGTCGGTGATATTGTTCATGCAGTAGCTAAAAAAGAGGCCTTGGATGCCTTTCAAACTTTGGTGGGGCAGCGTTCAGAAGTTTCAATCACTGCGAGCCCATCCGAAATCGTAATCGCCAGTGTTGTGGTTACCAAGCCGGAACATGTTGGAAAAACGCTGGTTGAGCTGGCCTTACCTGCAAATCATGGTGTGGTAATTACTAGGGTGACTAGGTCTGGTATCGAGTTTGCCCCAACTAGAAATATGAGAATGCAGCTTGGCGACAGGCTTGTAATCGTCGGTAGTCAGGAGGGGATAAAGACTGCATCCGAGGCGCTTGGAAACGAAGTTGGACAATTAGATCGCCCCCACACGCTGTCAGTCTTTTTGGGTGTCTCTCTCGGGGTGTTGGTTGCTAGCATCCCCTTTACTGTGCCTGGTCTTCCTGCGCCGGTCCGGCTTGGATTTGCCGCAGGGCCCTTGCTGGTTGCGATAGTGCTAGGGCGAATTGGCAGAATAGGTCCCTTTGTCACATATCTGCCAAACGCCGCGAAAAAATTGCTTGCAGAGCTTGGCATTTCCATGTTTCTTGGTTGCGTCGGCCTTAAATCTGGTGAGCGTTTCGTCCAGCTGTTGACGTCTGGAGATGGCTTGAAATGGATGGCGCTTGCAATGCTGATTACCTTGCTGCCCATTTTGATAGTCGGTTTTACTGCTCGCATTTGGAAGAAGATGAACTACGTTTCGCTTTGCGGATTGCTAGCAGGCAGCATGACAGACCCGCCGGCGTTGGCTTACGCGACCCAGATGATAGGCAATGATTCGCCTTCCATTTCATATGCGACCGTTTACCCAACCACCATGATTCTTAGGGTGTTGTTTGCTCAAATAGTGGTTTTGTTTTTGGCATAGGGCTGGTAACCTGCCCTTGTTTGGTCTTTAACATGAGGGGGCTTAATGAAAATTTTGATTGCAGACGCTTTTGATGCAAAGTTGCCTGAACGACTGGCTGTTTTTGGAGAGGTGTTTTCCGATCCTGGGCGGCTGGCCGAAGCAGATGTTGTGCTGGTGCGCTCAAAGACAAAAGTGACCAAGGAATATCTGGAAAAAGCCCCAAATCTGAAGCTGGTTATTCGAGGTGGCGTGGGGCTTGATAACGTTGACAAGGCCGCGTGCGCAAAGAGGGGTATCGAGGTTAAAAACACCCCACAGGCCTCGTCGATTGCGGTTGCCGAGTTAGCAATGGCACTGATGCTGGCTGTCCCCAACCATATCGTTGCCGCTCACAATGGAATGACCGAGGGTAAGTTCCTAAAGAGCGAGTTAAAGAGGACTGAACTTTACAAAAAGACCCTGGGTTTAGTGGGTATTGGCATGATTGGAACAGAAGTGGCCAAGCGTGCCGCCGCTTTTGGTATGGAAGTCATAGCCTCTGACCCCTATTTAAAAGAGCACCCAATCGCAAGGTTGGTCTCATTTGAAGAGCTTTTGGCCCAGGCCGACTACATCAGTTTTCACACCCCTTTGACAGATGAGACAAAGGGGATGTTTAACAAAGATGTGTTTGCAAAAATGAAGGACGGGGTTATTCTGGTTAACACCGGCCGTGGGAAGGTCATCGTTGAGCAGGATCTGGCAGATGCGCTTGTCGCAGGCAAGGTGCGAGCCTATGCCACGGACGTCTGGTACAGCGATCCGCCGCCTGCGGATTGTCCACTGCTGAGTGCACCTAATGTGTTGATGACTCCGCACATTGGTGCCTCAAGCAAGGAAAACCTGGGACGAATTGGTGATGTGGTGGTTGAGATTTTATCAAAGAGGGTTGGCTCCTAGGGGAGCAAATAACTTTTAATCAGGAGGGATTGTAGATGCTAACCGACCTAGAAATTGCTCACAGTGTAAAAATGAAACCGGTCTCGGAGATTGCAGAAAAGCTGGCTATTCCACAAGAGGCCTTAAACTTCTATGGAAACAACATCGCGAAAATAAACAGGGATTATCTTAAAACCCTGGCAGATAAGCCTGATGGGAAGTTGATCCTGGTGACCGCGACCACCCCGACGCCAGCTGGTGAAGGGAAGACCACAGTGACGGTCGGGCTGGGCCAGGCGTTGGCCTTGCGCAATAAAAAGGCCATGGTGTGCATTCGTGAGCCTTCTTTGGGGCCGTGTTTTGGTATTAAGGGTGGCGCTGCTGGTGGTGGTTATAGCCAAGTGGTACCAATGGAGCAGATAAACCTGCACTTTACAGGCGACATCCATGCTATTGGAACTGCCCACAACCTGCTTGCCGCGATGGTGGACAACCACATTCACCAAGGTAACGCCCTTGGAATCGTGCCCAAGACCATTCGTTGGCGCCGCGTTTTGGATATCAACGAACGCGCTTTGCGCAGCATTGTGATTGGACTTGGTGGCAAGGCAGATGGTGTGACTAGGCAATCTGGATTCGACATCACAGTTTCAAGTGAAGTCATGGCCATTTTGTGCTTGGCTACCGACCTTCGCGATCTGAAGGAGCGTCTTGGAAGGATCGTAGTTGGGGAAAGGCGTGATGGGTCCTTTGTAACTGCGGCCGACCTGAAGGCTCATGGCTCCATGGCGGTTTTACTTAAGGATGCGCTGGATCCAAACCTGGTCCAGACCTTGGAGGGAGTGCCTGCCTTTGTGCATGGTGGTCCCTTTGCGAATATCGCCCATGGAACCAACACGGTTGTGGCCACCAAGGCGGCTTTAAAACTGGCGGACATCGTCATCACTGAGGCAGGCTTCGGAAGCGACCTTGGTGCCGAAAAGTTCTTTAACATAGTGTCTCGTCAAGCTGGGCTTAATCCAGCGGCAGTTGTCTTGGTGACTACGGTTCGCAGCTTGAAGTATCAAGGTGGAGCCCCAATGAACGTGCTGGGGACTCCTGATACGGAAGTCCTGCAAAAGGGGCTTGGCAACCTTGAGGCACACCTGGAAAACATTACTGGCTTTGGGCTTCCTGTTGTGGTTGCAATCAATCGTTTTGGGTCGGACTCAGAGGAAGAGTTGGCACTGGTCAAGAAGGCCGCGGCCAATTTTGGGGCCAAGGCAGTTGTCTCTGAGGTCTTTGCTCGTGGTGGCGAAGGTGGTTTAGAGCTGGCAGACGCGATCCTTGAGGCTGTTTCTGGGGAACAAAAGCCATTTAAACCTCGCTACGACCTTGGAATGTCGTTCAAAGAGAAGATCGAGATCTTGGCCAGGACCGTTTACGGAGCTGATGGCGTTGATTTTGTTGATGGCGCTGAAAAGGAACTGGCGGCACTGGAAGCGGCTGGTTATCGCAATCTGCCTGTCTGCATCGCAAAAACGCCGTTATCGTTGACAGATGACCCAGTAAAGAAGGGTCGTCCAAAAGGCTTCAGAATTTCAATTAGAGAGGTCAGATTGTCAGCAGGCGCCGGTTTCATCGTAGCCATCTCAGGCCAGATAATGATCATGCCAGGTCTGCCAAAGGTCCCAGCCGCCGAACGCATCGACATCGATGATGAAGGCAACATAAGCGGCCTGTTCTAGGCCCCCACCCTGCCCCCGCCCCTGTCCCTGCCCCTGCCCCTGCCCCGATGACACCGCCGTCAATTTGGTCTACAATCGCTCCCTGCTCTCTTGAAACTTGGAGAACCTATGAAAACCAAAATCCTTTGTTTGTTAATGGCAGGTGTATTTATGGCTTGTTGTAAGAGCGAGAAGCAATCGGTGGCTAAAGCTGAGTCGCCTTTGTCAACGCCCGCTCAATTTGTTGAGTGGTATTCGACGACTACTGCCCAGATTGAGGACGCAGCGGCGGTCGCCTATTGGAAGGCCGCAAATTCAGGGCAAAAGGCCGATTTTGATGACTATGCGGCAAAAAGCTTGGCTTTGAAAACCCACCACAGTAACAAGGAACAATTTGAGCAGATCAAAAGTTGGCTTGCATCCGACACAAGCCTGACTGATATCGAGCGTCGCGTGTTGGAAGTAGCATTTTTGGCCTACCAGGAAAACCAGGTTCCAAAAGAAGACCTGGAGGCGATGGTCAACAAGTTAAGTGAGATCGAGCAGACTTTTAATACATATAGGGCCACTTTAGATGGAAAAACCTATACGAACAATGACTTGCTGGAAATGCTGGCTAAAGAGACCGATACAGCAAAGCGACAGGCCATCTGGGAGGCCTTGAAGCAGGTTGGGGAACAAGTCGGTGCCAAATTGATTGAACTGGCCAAAATCAGGAACGCCGCAGCCCGGAAGATGGGATTTGCTAACTATTGGGAGATGGCCATCAAGAGCCAAGCTCATGACCCGCAGACCCTGTTGACGCTGTTTGATAGGCTTGAGGCTGAAACAAGGCAGCCATTTGCTGACATGAAGGCGGAACTGGATGCAGAGCTTTCCAGGCGTTTTGGAATTCCGCCCGAAGCAATGATGCCTTGGCACTATGACAACCCGTTTTTCCAGGATGCCCCCCCAAACGAGGCCATCAATCTGGACGTGTTTTATGCCGGCCGAACCAAGGAAGACATCGTTGAGCTGGGGCGCAAATTCTTTGAGGATTTGGGTCTGGAGTTCGATGATATCGTTGCCAATTCCGACTTTTTTGAAAGGGAAGGCAAAGACCAGCACGCATTCTGCATCACCCTGGATCGAGGTGGCGATGTACGAATGCTGCTGAATATTAAGCCGACTGCCGACTGGATGGATACGATGCTCCACGAGTCTGGCCATGCCGTCTATTACAAATACATTGACCGTTCACTGCCTTACAACCTTCGTGAGGCTGCCCACATCTTCACAACTGAGGCGATAGCCATGATGATGGGGGCCCTTGCCAAGAACCCAACTTTCCTGATTGAAAGAATTGGCGCCGACCCTGCAAAGGTTGAAGAGGTGCGCCCGGCGATACTGGAGCAAAGGTGTCGTGAGCAGTTGATTTTTGCCAGATGGGCCATGGTGATGTTCTCGTTTGAGCGCCAACTATATGAAAATCCAGACCAAAACCTGAATTCGTTGTGGTGGGACACGGTGGAAAAGTTCCAGATGTTAAAACGTCCTGCTGACCGCAACTTGGCTGATTGGGCGGCCAAACCTCACTTTACTATTGCGCCGGTTTACTATCACAACTATCTACTTGGCGAATTACTGGCGGCACAATTGCGAGGCAGCCTTGCGCAAAAACTCGGGCACACTGGCCCAACCTGGGCGATGTCTTATTCAAATCGACCTGAGATTGGAAAGGCTTTGATCGAAACTGTGTTTGAGCCTGGAATGCGCTACAAATGGGAAGACTTCGTTAAAAAGGCCACTGGCAAGCCGCTTGGTCCAGAAGATTATGTCGCGGAAGTGTCCAAGAAAGCCGACTAGACCCAAAATCCCGGCTATGCGCCGTAGTCTAGGCGATATGACTCACAAGAACCTGCAGTTAGCGGTTTTACCTGAATAATCAAAGTACCGCTGTCATTTTGACAGAACATTCCGCAGTTAGCGTGGCATCCATCGACATTAAAGTTCAATTTGACAGTGCCACCATACGATGTCCGACATTGTTTTGCTGGAGGATTGCCGTTTTCTTGGCAGACGTACTCAACACACAGCTGATATTGCTGTCCCGCTGGAACCGAACTCAGTTGCACCCATGGATCAATGCGTCCAAGTGGGTCATCTTTCACAAATACCGAATACCAGTCCTCGTCAAAAGCCGGATTAATGTTTGCGAAAAGGTAGGTGGCATCTTCATCTTTATCGGTGATTCCTGGCATAACCCTGGCAGTTTCTCTGGTGTCGTTTTCTTCATAGACGTCGGTTGTTCCTATCTGACAGTCCCCCCATTGGCATTGGCTATTGCATTGCATGGTTCCACAGTTATTACACGGAGCATTATCACCTTGGCCACAGACTCCTTGCCCTGTACAAGCTCCAGGTGGGCCCCAATTGCAGTCCGAGGTGCAGGTAACAATGGCAGTTCCACAATTACCACATGGTTGGCTTGTTTGTGAGTTTGGGGCACAAACGCCTTGACCGGAGCATGTGCTCCAAGCTCCCCATTCACATTGAGCGTTGCATTGACGTGTCTGATTGCCACAATTACCACAACTCTGTGAATCTATTGCATTAGGACTGCATTCTCCTTCACCGGTACACTGCCCGGGCTCGCCCCATTTGCAGTCTTCTTGGCATGTTACAAGGGCAGTTCCACAGTTCCCACAGCTTTGGCGGTGGTTTCGTTTGGACTGCATACCCCTGTTCCAGTGCAGGCACCCCAGTCACCCCATCTGCACGCCTGAGAGCAAGTCCTTGATCTTTCACCACAATTACCACACGACTCGGTAACAGTGTCGCCAGCGCTGCATTCGCCTTGATCAGTGCACTCGCCGTACTCACCCCAGGTGCAAGCATCAGTACATTCCCTAATTTGCTCGCCACAGTTCCCACAAGCCTTACCCTCTTTGGCTCCAGGGACGCAGACTCCTGCCCCAGTGCATGCACTCCATTCACTCCATTGGCACTCGCTGGTGCAATTTCTGGAACGTTCGCCGCACTGTCCACACCCCTCTTTTTCGATAGCACCAGCAGCGCAAACGCCTTCACCTTCGCACGCAGTCCACTCGTCCCAGCCACATGTTTCATTGCAGAGCCTGCTTTTTTTACCGCAAAAACCACATGATTCCTCTTGGTCAAAGCCAGCTCGGCAGACCCCTTCACCGCTGCATTGAGACCAAGGCGTCCATTTGCAATATTCGCTACATATGCGACTTTCCTCGCCGCAGTTTCCACAAGGTCGGACCTCTCTAGTTCCAGCTTCACACTGGGCGTTGATTTCGCACGACAGATCAGTGTTAGGTAGGCAAACAAAAATCCCATCCTGATCCGGTAGGCTGACGGCCTTGCAATCCCAACCCTCAGGGCAGTTGGCCACGCATGTCATATACATATGTACCCAATCTCGCTAGGGACACAGAAGCCAGAAAAGCAGTCATTGTTACTTTGACAAAAACTGCCAAATTCACCTGCTGTATCTCGTGGCGCCACCTCTTGGATTAGACCATCATCAGTGTAGGTTATATCCAATGGCCCAGCAGGATCGTCAGCCAAATCCCGCTCTGACTTCGAGTCAGGCTGTCCCAGATCCAACGTCACTCGTGGTTCAGAGGTGTCCTGGGTTACATCGTTTTCGACTTCATTTGGGGTGTCCCCTCCTCCACAACCAAGTACTAGGGTCAAGGTCAGAATGCCAAAAAGATAGTTTTTCATGTTTGCTCTTCCCCCGTTTGACGCCCTACGCTCCATCCAAGTCTGTAAACTGGACAGGTCCACCCGTGATGGACCTGTTCAAGCTTCAATATTACCACTATTGTCAAAGCAAAAGACTCAACAGTTGCCCATAAATCTCGCTTTCCAGGTATTAAGACCGAAGTTCATTGTGTTGGCTATAAATTTCGTCTCAATTCCCTCAAGTGGGCAACTATGTCCAAGGTGGTACCATTATCAGATATTGGGGGGATAAAGACAAGCAACAAAACGGTTCTGGGGCAGGACGCGGGGACAGGTGGCAGGAACAGGGCCAGGATCAGGGGCAGGGACAGGGGCAGGACCGTGGCTAGAACACATATGGGATGAGGCGTTTGGTTTTGCGCTTGTATTTTGTGTATTCTGGAAATTCGGCTGTTAATACCTTTTCCTCGTAGTTCATTCTGATTAGTAAAATGGGGAGGTGAACTGCCAGTATAAACAGCGTCCACCAGCCAAGATTTTGCAAAACCAAGCCAATTACAGCAATAAATTCCACTGCATACAGTGGGTGACGAACTATCCTATATGGCCCATGCTGCACAAGTTTTCTGGCCTCAGGCAGAATGCTAAATGAGCGCCCTAAAAACGACAGAACAAAAGCCGATAACAGATGCCCGATGCCAACCAATATGAGCCCCGCAATCGCCAGCTCCATGCTGCTAACCCAAGGCAACAGCTTAAATTTCATCAAAAAATCAATCGCCTGATGTCTTGCGGGTCCTGACTTGAAAATCAATGGGATCTGGCTGGGAAGCATCATTAACGCCGGCAAAATCACCGCGTTAAGAAAGGCCACAATCCTTGGCATGATTCCACTTGATTTCCTTAACGGAGGACTGCGGAATATGTAAATGCCAACTAGCAGGCCTGAAAACAAGACAGCCGTCAGTCGGACCACGATTAATCTGATTTCATCTACTGTGGCAGTTTGGTCAAAAACCTTTGGCCCCAGCGCCAACACGACCTTTAAAGCCCACCAGCCAATCAATCCAAAGTAGCAAATCGCAATAATACGGGTGATGATATCAATCGAAATATTCCAGATCTTCCGAAAATTCACCCTACTCTCCTTAACTAGGCGGTAATTTTTGGGCTATTAAGACAACTATTTCAACGGCACGCCAAGCCAATCAACTTCAATGACTGGTCCCAATTCTTTTAAACCATCAATCAAGCTGTCTCTATCGCCAACAACCACAATGACCATGTTTTTTGTCGATAAAACCTTTTTGGCAACGGCAGTTACATCGTCAGCCGTTACCGCGGCAACCTTGATCGGATAGGACTCAACATAGTCCAAAGGCAATCCATAAAGGTACAAGTCAATCAATTCATTCGCGACATTGTTAGCTGTCGCAAAACGTGCAGCATAGGAATTAACGATTGAATCAATAGCATACTTGAGCTCTGCCCCAACCAAAGGACGTGAAGAAGCTATATCATCGATTTCCTTCAAAGTTTCGCGAATAGATTCCACTGTGGCGTTGGCTTGGACTGGCGCCATCGCCGCAAAAATTCCAGGCTTATTACCGTGATTAAATCTGGTTCTAGCCCCATAGGTGTAGCCCTTATCTTCACGCAGATTCAGGTTTAATCTGGAAACGAAAGAGCCTCCAAGCGCATTATTCATGACGTCGATAACTGGAATATTTTCATCTTGTCGGGTAGTTCCAAGCCCGCCAACCAAGATATTGGACTGGACTGCCTTTGGTCTGTTCACCAGATAGATTGTACGCCCGTTGGTCAACGGAGCAGGTTCTGGCAAATCAAGGCTGGGCTTCTGTCCCTTTGGCCAGCTCCCAAAGGCCCCTTGTGCCAGCTTTTTCAAGTCATCTAGTTGAACATCCCCAACAACTATCAAGGTAGCATTGTTAGGGACAAAAATCCGCTTCCAAAACTGCACAATGTCGTCGCGACTTATCGCCTTGATCGAATCAGGAGTCCCAGACATTGGATCGCCATAGGGGTGGTCACCAAAAACTGCCTTTTGACCCACCATTCTTGCTACCGTGGCTGGCTGATCCTGAATCCTACTCAAATTCACCAGCCGCTCTGCCCTTTGGCGCTCTAGCTCCTGGACCGGAAAGTCTGGGCGAACCACAAGGTCAGCCATCAGCTGGAAGGAGCTTTTGATGTTAGTGGTCAAGGTAGACATTGACACGATTGCCGCTTCCGCAGACGTCGAAGTATCAATGATTGTTCCTAGATTTTCCATTAGTTGGGCTATCTGCTGGGAGGTCTTTCCTGCGGCACCTTCCCTCAACAAAGAAGTCGTCATGGAAGACACACCCGCCAGTCCCTTTGGATCCGCTGCAGCGCCACCAGGCACAATCAGAACCGCAGTAGCCAAGGGAAGCCTAGAATCTGGTACATGAACCACCCGCAGGCCGTTTTCCAGGTGAAATTCCTGCCTTGCTGGCAAAGTAAACGGATTTTCACGACCTTTTTCAGGCATTACTGATCTGTCCAACGTCGTTGCAGCGTCGGAGTTTGACGGCGCAATGGACGGCAAAGGCCTCACCCTAGCAGTGGCGCTATTAGCAACAAGATACTGCTTGGCAACGCGGTTAATATCCGCTGGTTTCAAATCTAGGTATCTTTGCAGATCCCACCTGAATTTGTTTGGCGCTCCAAGGTAGTGATAATAGGAGTTCATCTGGTCGGCTAAACCACCAAAACCTCCAATATTTTGCATACTTCGGACATAGTCGGCCAAAATCGCGTTTTGCGCCCGCTCCAGTTCTGCCTTGGTAATCCCTTTGGCAATGACCTCATTAACAATCCTTTGGGCGGCCTCTTCTAATTCTGACAGGTCGCGATCTGGACGTGGGGTCAGGAGCATTAAAAAGACGCCAGAAATCTGAGACGAGTTGTGAAAAGTGTAGGCCTCTTGAGCAATCTGCCGTTCCTGCACCAGCTCTTTATACAGCCGCGAGGTCTTTCCTCCACCTATGATCTGCGCAAGAACGTCCAAGGCAGCATCGTCTTCGTTGTACAGGGGCACCGACATCCAAGCTTTGTAAGTCCTTGGTAACTGGACTCTATCTTGGATTTCCAGCACAACATCCTTTTCAAGGGTTGGAACCCATGATGCAATCCTGGACACTGGCGGTCCTGGTGGAATCGCCCCAAAATAGCGGTCGACCAGCTTAAGCGCTTCATCGGAATCAAAGTCGCCAACCAAGGCAATCGAGGCGTTGTTTGGGGAGTAGTACGTTTTAAAGAACTCTTGGACGTCTTTCAGCGTGGCAGCCGCAATATCGTCCATATAACCGATAGTTGGCCAAGAATAAGGGTGATTTGGGGGGTATAAAACTGCCAATAACTGTTCCCAAACGGTGCCATACGGACGGTTGTCATAGTTTTGACGTCGCTCGTTTTGAACCACCGAGCGCTGATTATCCAACCGCTCTTGGTCAGTTGCCTCAAGCAAAAATCCCATGCGGTCAGCCTCAAGCCATAGGGCCCTTTCCAAATAACCTGCAGGCACGACCTCCCAGTACCTGGTCCTGTCAGTTGAGGTCGCCCCATTTACTTGGCCTCCAATATCCTGAAGCGGCTTGAAGTAGTCGTCGTTGTAGTTTTGCGAGCCCTGGAACATCAAGTGCTCAAAAAGATGGGCAAAACCAGTGCGCCCAACCTTTTCATTTTTGGCCCCAACGTGGTAATTGACGTCAACAGCCACCAAGGGGACAGAATGGTCTTCAAGCAAAAAAACTGTCAGTCCATTTGAAAGTTTTTCAACTCTGATTTCAGGTTCCCGAATCGGGTTTTCCATGGAATGCACCTCCGTTACCACCAAAAATAGTGTGGCAAAAGCAAATAATTGGGCTTTTTTCATATTCATCAATTACCTCAATGTTGGCTTTGACCGGCCTAGCTTGATTCCTTAGATAAAAATAAGTGCCAATATAATGATTATGACAACCGCAGTGCCTGCTGTAGCAATCAAAATCCACTTGAAACGCTTTTTACCGCTTTCAATATCCCTAATTATTGCAGCAAGTTTTGGGTCATCAGGAGTGATTCTAAAAAGCCTTTCTACTATCGTTTTTTGCTCGTCTACAGCCTCTGATTTTGCTAGTTTGGCAAGCAGAATTTCCCTGATGAAGGCTTTGACTGGCTCAGGATTGGGCAAAGCTGGGAGCAGCCATTCCCCCAGATCGACTATTTCGTTGCTGGGAATGTTTGGATTAGTCATCAGCCAATCCCCAATAATTTCCACTACTACAGCAGAAGTTCCCCCAAGCTCGATAAGTTTTTCTAAAACGGTACGCCTAGCACCAGGTCCATTCAAGGTTGCCAACGTCTTTAAATGAACGTCAATCCCCTCTTTGGCCAAGGCCCTAGCCCAGGACTGAAACGGGGCTTCCAAGCGCCCAGCCAATCGTAAGGTTAAGCCCAGCTTAATCTCATCTGGAGGGCCTTTAGCAAAGTGTTCTTCGAACCATTCCCAAAGCTCTTTTTGGACCGTGTGGTCAGGCATTAAATCCAGAATAACTTCAATATAATCCGGCCACTGCGGCCTACAGGTGGGGTCATTCAGTCCTTCAAAAGCAAGCGTTCTACACATGGCATTCATCTGTCGCCCGCTTTCGCCACGCATTTGCCGCCATAAAAGGACCCCTATCTCCAAGGCTTCCTTACGTAATCCGCCTTTCGCTAAAACCTGCTTACTGTTGTCGAATATCCAAATCAGAAGATGGTCTGGAGTGGATGGCAAAGATACGTACTTATTTAGTACCTCCAACACACTTGACGGATTTTTAGTTGCAGCGGCAAGCCTTTCCTTGGCAACTGTCATCGAGGCAGCGTAGCCCGGAAAATCCTTGGCAAGCTCCACAAAATGATGGCCTCGCACCTCTAATTGCTTCATTAGTTCCATGACATGAGGCATTACTTCTGTAGCGGGAACTGGCTTTTCAGTGGCCTGTCGCAGAACACTCCTAGTTTGTGCAGGAATACTTGGCATCTCTTCAAGACAAGTAACAAAAGCCATCTCCTGCGGCAGACTGATTACTCTGGAGCCACCCTCCAGTCTTGTTGCATCAAAATCACCTGCCTTAAGATGCCGCCCAAGGTAAGCCATCAAAAGTCGTTCGCGACTATCCCAAAAGGCAGATAATGCGCGCTCTTTGTTTTCTGCAAAGCCTCGGTCTAACTGCCGCGATATAACCGTCCTGTTAGATTGGGCTTTATCAACAAACCGTTGTGGAACTTCATCAAGTCCCGGTACATCGCCGCCGGACATCAAGTAAAGTTCATCAATGACGATTAATGGCCAAGCCCCGTTTTTAACAACCGGAATTTTTGGGATAACCTTGTCAATCACTGCTTTGGCATCATCAACGTATCCCCGCTCAATCCAAATTGTGGCCAAGATGCCTGAGCTGTCGACAAGGCAAAAGCCTTTGTTAATCAAGCGTTCAAATACCCGGATCGCTTGAACAAGCTGGCCACCTACAGTAGACAACCTAGCTAACACAAACTCCAAAAAACTCTCTGAAAAGTCATCCCTGGGATCCAACCTTGTAGCTATCGAAAGGGCCTGCGATTCAAGACTAGCAACAATTTCCCTTAATTCTGCAAGAGACCTAGGGTCTAGGGTGTTGTCTAAGGTTACAACTCGTTCTCCACCAAAAGTTTCGGTCACAAGTTCGTTTAAAGCCATAAGCTCTAAAATCGAATCCTTAACCCTTGGAGTGGCGTCAGACATGCGGATAGCAAAGGCCACATCAAGCCGATTTTTTAAAACAGAGGCCACAACCAGGGCATGCTCGTCACCAGAGTTTCTTTCCAAAAATGCCAATATCCAAGGAATTCTGGCATCTTTAGGGTTAGAGGAAGCCAGACGCAAAAGTAGTTGGAAAGCCGTCTGAACTGCGGGAACTGGACAGCTGACCATGAAGGTTTCGGCCTCACGCATAAAAGATTCCGCAAAATGGCGCTTCACCTTGTTGGCATAAAAAAGATCAAGTAAATTCCAGGCATTAACCTGCGAATCAAGCGGAAGCATTGGGATCAGGTGATACCAGTCTGAATGAACTGAATTTAAAACAGCTGTTACCACCGACTCCGGAAGGTCTAGGGAATCTTCAGCTTTATCCAACGCATCGAGAATGGTCAGAAATGCCAAACGTGTTGCATCTACCCATCCATCAAGTGGCAGCCCCTTTTCGGCGGCCAGATGCAGCCGGTCCAAAATTGTGGGTAGTTCTGAAAGTGAAACCCCTTCATCAAGGTTTTGAGCGCGTTCTTCAATTTCCTGAAGAATCTTGATGCCTGGAAAACGTTCTTGTGAGCTCAAAGCAATCCCTCGTGAAAGGCCCCATCACTAAGAAAGTCTGAAGTTAAAAGCTATTTGGGTCAACCCAAAATAGCTACTTATCAGGTGAGTCTTTGACGCGACGCGTCTTTAAGCGGTTGAAAACAACCAAAATAGCAAGCAGCAAAACAATGGGCCAGATTGAAGCTTCAGCGGCGCTTGCATAACACCCTTTTCCAGCGGTGTTAACGATATCTTCTAAATCACACACTTTGCAGTCATCTGGGCAGATGAAGCAGTTTTCAGGAGGTTCGCAGATGGAGTCCCCGCAAAGCGGCACTTTTGGCTCGTTGGAGTCCACACCTGGGTTGGAGTCTACGCCTGTATCTGTAGTAGCATCGGGCGTTTGGGGGTTTTCAGGTTCTTTGCAATCCTGAGGACAAGTCTGCCAAGTCTCGTCACCATTGCACTTGTTGTCGCCACATGGGTATCCGCAGTCTTGGGGACAGTTGTTCTTTGTTTCCGCGCCGTTGCACTTACCATCCCCACATCTGGGAGGTTCTTCACAGTCTGCAGGACAAGTCCTCCAAGTCTCATCGCCGTTGCACTCTCCATCCCCGCATCTGGGTGGTTCTTCACAGTCTGCAGGACAAGTTGCTGGGGTCTCATCGCCATTGCACTCTCCATCACCACATTCAGGGACAAGTACAAAGCCTCCGTTGGCCTCGACTAGGTCAACGACCCAGTCGTAGTTGACGTCCAAACGAGTGTTGTAGCCGCGCTCCGCACATCTTTCATCGCCAGCGGAAACAACCCCAATTATTTGCATCACGCCATCAATCTGGGCGAAAACTGGTCCACCAGAATCTCCACCACAGGTCATTTTAGGGTCTCTGGGATTGGTGATGTTCCAAAAACCGTTGGGCCAGACCTCATAGATGGTCCCGTCAACCTTGTATTTTTCACCAACTAGGTATTCATCGGGGTCGCGTGTGCCGAAACCAACGAATGTTATGGCTTTGCCAGTCATGGTTGACGCTGACTGTCTGCTTAAAGGCATTGGTTCGACTTTGACCTGGTTTTGCAAGACTACAACTGCGATATCTCGCTCGGTTATCATCTTGTAGCCCATTTTGGAGCCATACTCCATGACCTCTTCGTTGTACTGCGGGTGATACTTGGCAAAAGAGACGGCGTACTTTGTGCCGGAGTACATGTCATCGCCCAAGGCAAAAGTCTTGACTGTGCTTCCCTTAACGCAATGGGCCGCGGTAAGGACAACTTTTGGGCCAATCAAGGTACCAGTGCATAGACTACTGGACAAAGGACCATCACTAATCGTCAAGGCTCCAACAGCTGGATACCCAGTTTCCTTTGTTCCTCCAATAATAGCCGAAGCATACGAGGAATTATCCGGTGCGTAATCGTCGACTTCCCCGCATGCGACGGGCAAGAGCGACGCGAACATCAAAATTGTCAGAAGATTTCGAGACAACACTGAAAGCCTCTGAAAGTGACCAGTCAAGATTTTATACTTCTGGCGCTGGAGTTACAATCTGCGAAGGCCACAGCCAATCTATTCGTAGAGTTCCTCGATTAATTCGTTGATGCGTCTGGTGTAAGTCTGCATTGCTTCCGTAACAGGCATGCCTTTTATGGCGGCCCAAGCATCAAACTTTGCCTGTTTACGCAAGTCCAAGATACCAGGGCGAGGTCCGCTTGCATCCCCAACTACAGCCTGTTTATAAAGGGCATATAGGCCCAGCAAATCACTCGGGTCCACGTCTGGTAGCTGTCTGGCTTTGGCACAAGCCTGTTCAAAATCTTGTTGTATCTGGCCGAGTTTCATCTGGTTGTTTTCTATAGAGTCTGACATTACTACCTCACTAGGGTCCACAATGACGCCACGCGTTATTGTACTAATCGTGGGCCAAAAGTCCAATTGGGGGGGGCGGTGGCGGGGGCAGGAAGATCATTGTGCTGTTAAGCAGGATTTGGAGCTAAAAGAGGTCGAGAGGGCACCCTGCAACATGGTCCGGGGGCAATCCTGGAGGGC
>ERZ795050.1345-NODE-1345-length-32270-cov-16.813379_pt1 | contig 32270 bp, 26 predicted proteins | sample MGYA00375134_ERZ795050 | MGnify/ENA primary metagenome ERZ795050 (study PRJEB30179, sample SAMN05720221) | activated sludge metagenome | isolation source: Anaerobic digester | place: Japan | collected 2015-05-26 ... | reverse complement strand
GGGAGCCACCGATCTGGTCATAGAGCAGTTTTTAAAAGGATAGGGTTTTTGCAACTGCCTTAAAATTGAACGGAATAGTTTTTTATTGACAACTCATCATATCCATGTTTTACTTACTTAGTGAAAGTAATCAAAGGAGGTTCGGTATGAAACGAACACTAGGAATGATGGGCGTTCTTTTGCTGGCAGTTTCTTTTTTTGCCATGGCAAATGGACAGGGTGAAACCGGTTCTAAAGAAGTGGTTCTGAAGTGGCCCTGTATCTGGGTCGGCAAGGATTCCAAGGCTGCGGAAGTAGAAAAGCTGGTCAACGAATTTAATGCAGCCAATGCGGGTAAAATTCGGGTCGAAATAGAACCTCAGCCCGATTACGATGGGTATGAACAGAAAATCCGTACATCCATCGCTGCCGGCGTTGTTCCGGATATTTTTACCCTGAAACTGAATCCCACTACTGCGGAATATTATAAGTCAGACCTTCTCATGGACTTTTCTAAAGAAATTGCTGGCGATTGGAAGTCCTCTTTTAAAGCGGGAACCCTGGAACAGGCAACCATTAATGGGGTTATGAAGTCGATACCCTACGAAATTGCCATTACCCCTATCTGGTATAATGAAGCCCTCCTTAAAAAAGCTGGCGTAAGCTACCCCAAAACGGTCGATGAGATGTGGACCACCTTTGATAAACTTAAGGCCGCGGGTGTTACCCCCGCCAGCCAGATGACCGGCGGTACCAATGCCTGGACCAGTATGCTCTGGTTCTCCCATTTTGCTGCCTCTATCGGCGGCCCAAAAGTCTGGGATAAACCCCTCACGGACCCCGTATTTGTTCAGGCCGCAGCACTGCTCAAGAAGATGTATGAAAACGGGTATACCACCCCCGATGCGGTTGGCGGGGACGCGGGTGTATCCGGCGGCCACTTCCTCGCGGGTCGTACCGCCCTCTTCAGCAACGGTCCCTGGTATATTGGCCGGGTAAAGAAGGAAGCCCCCGAAGTATTTGCCAATACCAAAGTAGCCCCTGCACCTGCTGCTGGAACCTATAAGAATGCAATGATCGGCTTCCTCCAGGCTAATATTGCCGCGGGGAATACAAAGGATCCCGCAAAGAAGGCCGCCCAGATCGCCTTCCTTAAATGGATGACCAAGCCGGAACATGTAAAACGGATTGCCCTCTCCTCAGGAGCCATGTTCGCAGTTTCCTTTAATCTAACTGAAGCGGACCCGGTAGACCCCCTGATGAAGCAGTTCTATGAGCTTTCTAACAGCTCCGCCTTCAATGTGATGCATCTGGAAGGCGCCAAGGGTGCTGAGGTTGTGGCCGAATTCGGCCAGCAGCTGGCCAAGATGGCCCTCGGCCAGGCTACCCCGGAAGAGTTTATGAAAGCTGTTGCAGCAAAGGAGAAACGGTAATATGAGACGAGACGGGAGCGGTGTCTCTGGCCGTCACAGACTGGGGATCGGGATTTTTCTCGCTCCCGTCCTTATCTTGTATGTGGCCTTTTTTCTGTATCCTTTGGTGTTCATCAGCATCACCAGTTTGATGGAATGGACCGGAATCTCAAAGGCCCAGTTTATAGGGTTCGAAAACTATAAGAAGTTGTTTTCTGACAGCACCTTTATCATAGGTATTCGGAATAACTTTATCTGGGCCTTTGCCTCCGGCTTTATCCAGATACCCCTGGCTACCCTGGTAGCCCTTATTCTGGCCCGGAAGCCCCCCCTCTGGAAATTCCTGCGGACCCTTTATTTTCTCCCAAATGTTATTTCTGCGGTTGCCCTGGCCATGCTCTGGAAGGCTATTTACAACCCCGCCTATGGCCTGCTGAATGGTTTGCTGTCTCTCCTGGGGCTTCCGGGCCACAACTGGCTGGGAGATACGGCCACCGCTTTAACGGCGGTGATTGCCCAGTCGGTGCTCTATATCGGCTACTTCATGATTATTATCCTCGCAGCTATTACCAATATCCCGGACAGCCTCTACGAAGCAGCCGAGATTGATGGGGCCTCGGTGGTTCAGCAGACCTTCCGGATTACCCTCCCCATGATATCGGGAACCCTGGTTACGAGCATTACCCTCGCTATGGCCTATGGAATGCGGCACTTCGAAGCTACCTTCCTTATGACCGGCGGCGGGCCCGCCTATGCGACTACCACGATGGGAATTCAGCTGTACAACAAGATGGACGCCTTCCGTTATGGTGAGGCCAGCGCCATAGGCGCGATCCTCATCCTGCTTGGAACGGTCCTCATTGTCCTTATCCGGTCCCTGCTTTCTAAGAATGACCCCATGGCGGAGGCTGCCCAATGAACAGCGTACAAAGAACACTCAAACAACAAACAGCTTCAGTACTTGGGAAAGCCGGTGTTTTTATTGTTTTAGCCTTTTTCTTTATCATTGCCGCCTTTCCCCTGGTCTGGCTTTTTATTTCATCACTTAAAACTAATCTGGAACTGCAAATATCTCCCTTTACGCTTCCAAAGGTTCTGCAATGGTCAAACTATGGTAATGCCCTTAAGATGGCAAACCTTCCCGCCCTCTTTCTTCATTCCATATATGTGGCCTTTGGTGCGGTGTCTTTAAACCTACTTGTTACAAGCCTCGCCGGCTTTGTGCTTTCCCGGGAACAGTTCCGGGGCAGGGAACTTGTGTACACCCTGCTTACCGCTGGTGTACTGGTGCCTATCATCTCATTCATGGTTCCCTATTTTACCCTTATTACCAGGGTAAAGCTCTATGACAACCTGATCGCCCTGATTATTGTCTATGCTTCCATCAATATACCGGTTTCAATTTTTCTGGTGACCGCCTTTATGCGATCTATCCCCAAAGAAATGGAAGAAGCGGCAGTGATTGATGGATGTACCTTTGTACAGCGATATACCAAGATCGTCCTTCCCTTAGCCCAGACCGGCCTTGTTACGGCGGGGACCTTCTGTTTTATCTACGCGTGGAACGAGTTTATCATGGCCCTCCTGCTGACCAGTTCATCCTCAAGCAGAACCCTGCAGCTCGGTATACGCTTTTTTACGAGCCAATTCGTGACGGATTATACCTCCATGTATGCCGCCATTATGATATCGATAATTCCAAGCATCGCCCTGTATACGATGCTCCATAACCGGATTATCTCCGGTCTGACCGCAGGAGCGGTTAAAGGATAGGTTTACTATGAAACAACATATTACTCTCGGTGTGGTCTGCCTTGCACGGAAGACCTATGACTGGAAAACTGCAGGAGAGATGTGGAAAAAGCTCCGGCAGGAACTGGCCCAGCTGGAAGCGGTGACCCTCGTTGCCCCTGAAGAACTGGTAATCGAGGTGGAAGAAGCGGAGGCTGCCGCAGCGCTGCTTGCGGAAAAACGGGTTGATGCGGTGGCGATCATTTCTGGCACCTTCCATCTGGGGCATCTGGCGCTGGTGATTGCCAAGCAGGTAAAAAAGCCCATATTGCTCTGGGCGCTCCCGGAATTGCCCTATGATGGGGGTAAAATTCGGCTCAATTCCGTATGCGGTGCAAACCTGAATGCGTCAAACCTTTATAAGGGGGGCATCCGGAACTACCGGGTGGTGGTCCGCCCCGATATGGATCAGGACTGGCTCGATGCGATCCGGGTACGGGTCGCCCTGTCTACCGCCCGGGTCGGAATTATCGGGTATCGGGCCCATGGCTTCTTTAACCTGAGTACCGCCGATTTAGCCCTGTACAATCAGCTTGGGGTTCTGGTGGACCACTTTGAACTGGATGAGGTCTTTAATTACCCGGTCCCGGATACTGAGGTGGCCCGCAGGAGGGAGCAGCTTACCAGGGTCTTTGATGTTTCCGGAATAACGAATGACCAGCTTGATAGGGTGGCAGCCCTCTCCGCAAAACTCGATGCATTCCTCACCGCCAAGCGGCTTACCGCACTGGCTATCCGCTGCTGGCCCGAGTTTGCCGCCACCTATGGGATCAGCCCCTGTGCTGCGATGAGCCTCCTCCAGTCGGAGGACCGGATCCTCGCCTGTGAAGGGGATGTGGAGGGCGCCCTTTCCATGCTGGCCCACCGGGCTGTGGGGGCCGAAACTCCCTTCCTCTTTGACTTTTCCCAGATTGACCTGGAAGAGAATTTTGCCCTCTTCTGGCACTGTGGCGTTGCCCCCTGTAACCTCTGGGATGGCCGCTGTGTCCGGTCCCTGGATACCTATTTTGCCGGCGGCAAAGGAGTTACCGCAGATTTTGTTCTCAAATGCGGTGATCTTTCTATTCTGCGCCTCGATTCCTGCGATGGGAAATTCAGGATGCTCCTGGATACGGCCCGGGCAGTCCCCATGGATAAGCTCCTTAAGGGTACCTATATGAAGGCTGTCTTTGACCGGAACGTGGCCGATGTGCTAGCCACGGTGGTCAATAACGGCATAGCCCACCATGCGTCGGTCGTCTATGGAACCTATGTAAAACCCTTTGAAATCCTTGCCCACATAGAAGGCTGGGAAATCGTAAAATAAATGTATCATATTTCCGCACCCCCGGAGTGGGGGTAGCGGAGAATTATTGCCGCGGCAATAATTCGCAGCGAGGGGGAGCCGCGTCGGAAAGTGGCCCCCCTCTTCCCGAGCCTATTCTTATTCCTGCCGTATATGGTGCTCCCCCCTTACTATTCTTTTAGTGTTTTCCGGTAATTTTTAAGAGCCGATTCTCGTCTGCTTCATCACAATGAAAGGTTTGGCCGGCCCGGGACGCCTCCAGGGTCTTTCTCATAAGGGCGAAGGTTTTAGGAGTTATGGGATAGAGGATTGCCAGGATGGTGCCGAGAGCAACGAAGGCCAGGGGGCCGAAGACAAAAATATAACGGATGCCCTGAATTGCTCCGGCGGATTGCTGAGTAGCTCCGGCGGCATAACCGATGCCCTGCAGAAGGAGTCCGAATATCCAGAGTGTTAGGGCCTGCACGAGTTTTCTGCAAAGGGTGAAGACTCCTGCAACAGAGCCCGCCCGTTCAATGTGGTTGGTCAGTTCATCCGCATCGGATGATTCGGGCAGCATGGCCCAGGGCATGGCTACAACGGGGGAAAGTCCCAGGCCGAGCAATGCGGAGGATATAAGAATTAACAGGGTGGGACTTTCCGGTGACAGGGTTACAAAGATGAGGGATACCAGAAATACGATTCCTGCGCCGATTGCATAGGATCGGCCCTTTCCGATACGGTTCGATATGGTAATGTGCAAAGGCAGGGACAATAACTGGAATATCAGCATGGATCCAAGGCAGAGGGTATAAATGCTGCCCCGGCCGATGTAGTAGGTAACAAAATATACAAAGGATGCGGAGAGGATATCTAGTGCGGTATAGCCCAGCAGGTACATACCGATATGAAGTCTGAAGGACCGGCAGGCTAAAAGGCTTCGCAGATCCTTAAAGGACTGTAGGAGCCCAGCACTCTGTTGGCCGCTGTTCTTATTAACCCTGGCGGTGGGGATGTCCTCTTCCCAGGTTCCTAAAAAGACGATGATCCAGGGAAGCGCATAGAGGAGGCCGAATATAAGTCCCACAAGGAAAAATCCCTGTGAAGGATTATCCTTATAAAGGTTCTTTACGAGAAAGCCCGGTATAGTACCAGCGAGCAGGGCTGAAAGCTGGGAAAAAAGCATCCTCGCTCCAGAAAGCCGGGCCCGTTCACGATAATCACCGCTCATCTCGGTGGGTAAGGATGAGTAGGGGACCATGACGATGGTGTAGACCGTACAAAAGAGGATATAGCTGAACAGGTAATAAACGAAAGTTGCCAGTTGGCTTGGGAATCGGAGGGTGATCCAGAGCATCCAGAAGCTGATGAAAACAGGGACGATGCTTGCGAGGAAGTACACCCGCCGGCGGCCAAAGCGGGACCTGGTACGGTCGGATATGAGCCCCATAAGCGGATCCGAGATGGCGTCCCAGGCTTTCCCGACCATGACCACCAGACCTGCCAGAAAGGGAGAAAGGCCTACCACATCGGTAAGGAAATACATAAACAGGGTTGATATGATTAAAAATGAACCGCCGCCATAAAGGTCTCCCATCCCATAGGAAATGATGGCTCCAATACCGATCTTTTTTTTCTGTTCTGCCATGCTGGACCTCCTTTATTTGTATTCCTTTATTTGTACTGCACCAGGATGTTTTTTCCACGAATACCCGGATAGGCGCCCTTCTGTATGAGGGGAAGCCGGTCAGGGTGGGCTAGGAGCCATTTGTTTTTCATAAAAAGGCACTGGGACTCGGTTCCGGAAATACGATTTGCCAGAGTTTCCTCCGAAAGGGGGGTATTGGTTCCCCGGGGTAAGACGATAAGGGTTTTAAAACCCTGGTCCGAAAGTCGGCAGGGGGAAAAATGGAGAACCCGGGGATACAGTTCGATACATTCACCGGCCTTTAAGTACAGTCCGAGGACCCTGCTTGCATCATAGTGCCAGTTATCATCAATATCTTCCCATTTCCCCAGGAGCAGCATCTGGTCTGTCAGGGCCACCATCACTTCAGGAGTTTTATGGTACTCAAGTCCATTTAAGGTCATGTTTGGACCTGCCACATAACCAACCTGAATGTCGGTGTCGCCAAATACCAGGTTATACAGTTCCTTCCCGGGCAGAGCCTCCAGTTCCGGGACCGAGGCAATGTATTTGTTTTCCGGGAGTTCCGAGGGGATTAGGGGTGCAGCTCTTTCGAGCAGTCTATCCATATAGGGATGGACAATAACCCTTCCGTATCCTTTGAAACGTTTATCCTCTACCGAAATAATGGTTAGTTCCGGATTCAGCGTCTCCAGATGCTGTATGGTGCCGTTCCTCATTGGTGGTCTCCTTCCTGGACCGTAATGGCATAGGGTTTGCCTGTGGGCCTGCCTGGATACAGGGCTTCGCATTGTTGGACAGCCTTCTGAAAGAGTTCTGCCCAGGGAGAATCGGCACGATACAGCACCGGCGGCTCTCCTAAAAAGGCCCTCACGGAGCATGCCATACCATGAGGCTCAGGGCTTTCATAGGTTACACCGCTCCAGAGGTGCTTCCAGGAGCCCGGTGGCAGGTGCAGCTTCCGTTCATTGCAGGCCGGTTCCAGCACCGGTGCTACAAGGAGGTCCGGACCCAGGAGATACTGGTCCTTAAGATGCCAGGCCTCCGGGTCTTCTTCATAGTGGAGAAACAGGGGCCGCATGACCGGTATGCCCTTTTCTGTATTTTCTTTTACAAGAACCTTGAGATAGGGCAGAAGGGCGCGATGCAGATGTCCCATTCGGGCAAGGTGGGAGAGTGTTTCTTCGTCACTATCAAACTGCCAGTTGTCCCGGGGGCGGTTTCCCTCATGGCCCCGCATCACCGCCGTCAGGGCAGAAAATTCTGCCCAGCGCATAAAGAGTTCCTTGGTACGTTTCATGCCAAAGAGGGTAGTGTAACCGCCGATATCGCTGTGATGCAGCCCATGGCCCGACATGGCCAGGGACAGGGCTGCCGGAATGACCGAGGGGAGCCCGTCATCTTCGGACCAGTCCACATTCTGGTCGCCGGCCCACATGAGGGGGCACCATTTCTGGGATCCGGGCCCGCCGGCCCGCATAAAATAGACGATCTGTCCCTTTGTTTCAGGGTGTTCCAGGTACCACTCCTGGACTGCCTCATAATTACAGCGTGCCCAGAGGGCGGGCCATTCGTTGTGGGCCAGCTCCGCAGAACGGCCCGAAAAGAGGACCGTATCGGTGGGCAGGTACTCCCCAAAATCGGCCATCCAGCCCGAAAGTCCCAGGGCAAGCAGATTGCGTTTAATGACCCCCTTAAACCAGGCAAAGGCTTCAGGATTGGTAAGGTCTATGATACTCGCAAAAAACTCCCCAAAATCAACCAGGTAGGTGCGGCCTTCACTGGTTCTAGCCAGGTAACCCCGGGGTTCGGCTTCCTTAAACAGGGAATGATCCTGCAAAACATAGGGATTGATGTAGCCCAAAAACTTAACCCCTTCACTGGCCCATATTTTTATTGCCTGGACAAGCCCGGGATACCGCTCCTTGTCCCACTCCCAGTTCCAGCGGAGCCGCTGGCCGAAACTGGTAATGCGGATACCCTCCCAGTCCTGAGCCCAGATTCCGCTAACGGGAACGCCCGCTTCGCGGGCGGCCCGGAGCTTCTGTTCGCAGATCCCGGTGCCTCCCTGAATCCCGAGAATTACCCCCACCATGATCCAATCGGGGAGTTCCCCCTGATGGCCAAAAAAAGCGGACTGATCCTGGACCGTTTCGAGCATGCTGGACTGGCTGCCGAACACAAAGCGGCCAGGCAGGTCCCAGAAATAGAGTTCATGATGATCGCTTTCGGAAAAATCAAAGATAGAATAGGCGGAACATTCCGCATAACACCAGAATCTGCAGGAGCTTACAAAGCTGGTCTGGGGGAAAAAGGTCCAGAAGTAGTCGCCCCCCGCACCCTCAGCCACATCGGCAAGCCAGGTAACATAGTTTTTTTTATTCCGGCCTACACCCTGTTCGCTGGTCCAGAGTGGAAAGGACCTGCCCCGGAGGTTAAAATAGCTGAACTGTTCCCCGCAGCCATAGATCCGTTCATCAACCTGGGCTGAAAAATGAAAACGCCACCTGTTAAAGGGCTGTTGGGAAGTATGCTCTGGGTCAGCCTTGCAGGAGAGCACCAGGCGGTCATCAACAATAGCCGCTTCGATGATTAGACTGCAGGAATTATTGCTGAAGCGGATGACAGGGTGGTCCGATCCCGACTGCAAAACTTCCCAGTCCTTTAGACCCACAAGTTCCCTAAGCCGTTCCGAAATGTGAAAATTACCCCGGAACATACGATAATTTGCCTTCCCACGGCCGGCACATACAAAGGGGTGTTCCTCTGAATGCCTGAAGATTTCTATACCCTTAAAAAATAATTGCAGCGAATTATCTTCAGTAATGACTTGCAGCAGCGTCTGTTCGTTGGTCATTGGTTACTCCATGATTTACTTACATTAAGTAAGTAAATCATGGTTTCACCGGGGCGTCAATCAATTTTTGTGGATTTAAAGAGGAGGGCGGGACCTGCGGTCAGCCGGGTCTCCGGCAAAGGAATCTCATCGTAGCGGCCCACATTGTTCCAGTAGGTATAGCCAAAATTTCCCGCGTTTTGCACCCCGAGGAGTTCCCTAAGGACATAATCGTTATTGTAGTATTTCCGGTCGTAGGAAACATTCATGTAAAATGCCTGCATGTAGGGCCGTATCACCGCCAGGTTCCGGGCGATTGCCATGGCCCGCAGGGTCCCCAGATTATAAATCCGATAGGGACGCAGTTCTGGCGGGTTGTTGGCGAGGAAGGTCTGCTCAAAGTGGCTGGGATAGTACATGGGGCAGATTGCATCCACATAGCGGGCAAGGACCTCAACCTCCTGTCCAGTACGGGCGCCGGTCCGGTACCAGCCATTTGCTCCATATATATCTATGGAGATGGGAACATTCACATGGCTTCGCACATACCGTAAGAATGAAAGGATCGCACTTTCCATGTCCATCCCCGGATCCCGCCAGCGAAAGCTGGCCTGGTTCAGATTCACCCCGTCGGTGGGGAATCGTATATAATCAAACTGGATTTCATCGAACCCCCGCTCGTGTAGTTCTTTACTAATGGCGGTGATATAATCCCACACTGCTTCCGAATAGGGGTCGACCCATTTTTCATCATATTCGGTCCTGGTCCCATCCGGGTTCTCATAGTATCCCTGCCAGGGGGTGTTTTGGGACGAATCCCAGACCGCATACTTGCCCCCTTCTTTTTTATAGAGTTCCGGGTCCTTGAATACTACAACCCGGGCCACCAGGTAGGCCCCGTGGGCCTTCATGGTAGACACGAACTGCTCCAGATTTACGGGATTAAAAACCCGTCCTTTGGCGGAAATCCCAGGATTCTGAGGACTAAAGCGGAGTCTGCCATAATCATCCTTCATATCAATAACCACCATGTTGAGCTTTTTTGTCTCCAAAATCTGCACATAGCGGTTCAGTGTTTTCTGGTCCAGGGCGTGATTCACCGGAAGATACAAGCCTTCCCGGTTCAATGCGGTTTTTAGGTTGGGTTTGCTGTCGTTCTGCCCATAGGGTTCCTGCAGGAGCCACAGTTCAGAAAGAATGACCGGTACCGCTCCGGAGCTTGCCCAGGTTGATGAGGGGACAAGGGCGGCGGCCAACGGTTTTTCCGTAAGCAGCGCCTCCGCTTTTGTCAGTGTCGCCTGTATCTGATCCGGTTCTGCATTCCAGCGGAGTGTATTCTTGTCCTGGGGAATCGTGCCCGCTAGGGGAAACAGGGCAAGTTTACCCTGCTGAACATAGAGGAGCCGGTTATCCAGCCTGATTAGCCCATCCTGGACTTTAAATTCATCACTACCCTTATAAAGCAGATTAAACCGTTTGGCATCCCAATCGAGTTCATAGAGCCGTTCCCGGAAGGTCTGGAGGGCAAAAACTCTGGGTTTACCGGAGGACTGATCCACAAGAATATCCCCGACTTCGTCGGGATTGTCCGTGGTTTCATGCAGCTCAAGTCCCTGGTTCAGGGCTATCCATTTAAGCACGGAGGTCCCTTTCGTCTGAGAAGAAGTTCCCGAAGAAGCACTCGATGCAGCAGCAGTTTCACCTAAAGATAGGGCATAGACCCCATAGATGCCATGGGTTGCAAACACCACCGGCCCGTTCAAATTTGCCACGGCTACAGCTTTAAGCCCATTGGTTTTAGCCGGGGGCATTCCGAGGCTTTTCCAGCTTAATCCCCCATCCCGGGAAAGAAACACCCCGTCTTTAGATGCGGTAATCAGCATGGCCGGGTCCGCAGGATTATATTCCAGATCCTTTAAATCCTGCACCTGTCGGATGAATTGCTTTTTTCCCTCCACAATCTCTTTAATGACCTTTACGGGGAGCCCCTGGTTTCGTGCTTCCCAATTAGCCAGGTCCCGAGAAAAGAAAATTCCCTGATCGGTGAGTATGTAGCAGCCCTGGGGCGTGGATACTATTTTTTTAATCAAGCCGCCGGACCAGAGCTCCTCCGGTTTTGCCCTCTCAGAAAGCCTGAAAAGGCCCTGAGCTGTTCCGATCAGCAGGCTCTGATAAGGTCCGGTTTCCTTGACAATGGTCCCTGTGAGACCCGTCTGTGCCTGCAGGGGCAAGGCTGTACATAAACTGAATGTTATAAGAGCAAAAAATTGATGAACATAATGGGGCTTCATGACTGGTACCATATCCTAAAATGGCCGCTTTGTGTAGCGTTATGCATGTACAAAGGAGATTACCCCTTTTATACTGAACATGAGTGAGGAGGCGTATAATGGGAGATCGGAATAAAAGCGTCACCAAAACGATTGGAATTCTTACCTCCGGCGGGGATTGTCCCGGCTTGAATGCTGCAATCCGTGGGGTCTGCCGGGCTGCCTATGACCGGTACAACATGAGCATCATCGGTATAGCCAATGGTTACCGGGGGCTCATCGATGGGGATGCCCGACTCCTGAAACCCGAAGATTTTTCCGGTATCCTCACCCGGGGCGGCACCATCCTGGGAACCAGCCGGGAAAAGCCCTTTAAATCCCGCAATGGAGAATATGATGCGGATGTGGGGAAAGATAAAGTAGAAATTATTAAGGAAAACTATAAAAAGCTTAATTTAGATTGTCTTGTGGTTTTGGGTGGAAACGGTACCAATACTACTGGTTATTTACTTTCACAGGAAGGTCTTAATGTCATAGGGCTTCCTAAAACCATCGATAACGATATAGTCGGCACCGACATGACCTTCGGCTTTCATTCCGCCGTTTCAATTGCTACGGAAGCCATAGACCGGCTTCATTCTACCGCCCACAGCCATAACCGGGTAATGGTCATTGAACTCATGGGGCACAAGGCTGGCTGGCTAGCCCTCTATGCGGGAGTCGCCGGCGGCGGGGATATCATCCTGATACCTGAAATACCCTATGATATCGATGCAATCGGCCGGCATCTCCTTAAACGGGCCCGGGACGGCAAAAGCTTTTCTATCGTGGTAGTGGCCGAAGGGGCCCAATCGGTAGAAGAGGCCAAGATGGATAAGAAGGAACGAAAAAAGTATCGGGAAAAGACCGCAAAACCATCCATAGGTTACCGGGTTGCCCGTGAAATTGAAGCCGAAACGGGCATGGAAACCCGGGTAACCGTCCTGGGTTATCTGCAACGGGGGGGCATCCCCAGCGCCTGGGATAGGGTGCTGGCCACCACCTTTGGCACCGCCGCAGCGGAACTGCTTGCCCGGGGTGACTATGGAAAAATGGTAAGCCTTAAAGGTAACGAGGTGGGCTCTGTCGACTTGAGTGAACCCGCGGGCAGGGTGAAAACAGTACCTGAGGACCACTATATGCTTGACACCGCCCGATCGGTCGGAACCTGTCTGGGGAATGAGTAGGGAACAGATACCGCTTTTAGTTAGCGGATGTTGAGCCCTGTCTTAATCCTGCTTCAGAGGAAAGGCCGCAGAAAAATGGTATCCTCCAGTTTCGTCCCTACCTGGGACTTTCTCTGAAAGGATGATTCCGCCGGCCTTTTCCACAAGCCCCCGGATGATCCCATGTCCCTGACCCCTGGCAGAACAATCCGGAAGATAGGAAGGGCTATTTTCATGAGCAGTGTCCTTATGGTTGATTGCGTCGCCACATGCAGTTTCACCGCTTTCTTTATAGGAATAGAGCAAATGCTTTTCCTGTTGCTGAATGCTAATCTGAATTATTGGAAAATCATAGCTGCCGTGTTTTATAGTATTAGTAATCAGTTCATTTGAAATCAGCCCGATCGTAGTGGCGATCCCCTTGGAAAGGACCAGGGATTCATCAACCTGCATGGATAACTCCAGGCTGCCCCGACCTTCCAGCCAAAGTTTTCTCAGGGTGCGGCCTACAGAAAAAAAATACGAAGGAGCCGACACTGCCGCATCAATAGACTGGGTGTCCCATATAGAACTAAGAACGATAAGCCCATGCAGCCGCTGTTCAATCTTTTCCCTGAGTTCTTGAGATACTCCCTCAGAATCGGGTACCAGGTACGGAAGGGTCCCCAGCATGAATTGTAAATTATTGTGGGTACGGTGCCGTAATTCTCGCAAGAGCAACTCCTGTTCCTTGCCATACTGTTCAATTCGCTGTAACAACTCATACTGGTACAGACTTTTGGAACAAAAATTCAGCATTCGTTCCACGCTGCATAATATGCCAGGGCTGGGGTCATTCTTGGTTGTAAAAATAATACTGCCCTTAGCGCCATGGTCTTCTCCAAAGGTAAATGGAAACCAGTTTCCATCTGGTTTAAGAAAATTTACTTTGGAGGTAAATACGCTTTTTATTTCCTGGGACCGACTCCCACAAAGATTTTCATAATCACCGAAAAACGGATTATGGTAGTGGATATATAACCCGTCAAAAGAAACGAGCTGTTTCACAGACCGTTCCAGACAGGCGAAAATACGGGAAGGGTTTTCACAATTAAATAATTCTGAATAGAACTGGCGCTCAACAGAGAGTATACGCAGTTCCTCAAACATGCTTTACCTGCTGTAAGGCAAAGGTTTTGGCTCCGCAATCGCATATCCCTGGGCATAATCCACACCGATTCTGTGGAGCCGCTCAATTACAGAGGGGTTCCTGGCAAACTCAGCGACGGTTTTTAACCCAATGACATGTCCCATGGAGTTAATCGATTCTACCATGGTAAAGTTAATAAGGCTTTCATCGATATTTTGCACGATGGAACCATCAATTTTTAAATAATCGACGGGCAGATTTTTAAGGTAATTAAAGGACGAAAACCCTGAACCAAAGTCATCCAGAGAAAAGGTGAAACCGTGGCTCTTCAGTTTCTCAATAAAGCGGGTTGCATAGGAAAGGTTCTGAATTGCCGATGTTTCGGTAATCTCAAGACAAAAGCTGCCGGGACTGACACCGTACTGGCCTGTAATATTGATAGCATAATCGATAAAGGTTTCATCGAGCAGGGTTGCCCCGGAAAGATTTATAGAAAATATCCGGTTAATAAGCTCATGGTTCTGGGACTTTAACTGTACCCAGGCTTTTATGGAGTTCTCAAATACCCAGCGATCAATAGCCGAAATTAAACCATAGCGCTCTGCGGAGGGAATAAAGGCTCCAGGGCTGATGATGCTCCCATCATCCTGCTCCATCCGGATCAGTATTTCCAATTTGGGGTGAATCCCCGGAAGAGCCCGCAGGGGTTCGATAAGCTGGTACCAGAGTCTGAATCTATTATCTTCCAGGGCGTTGTTGATTTTGCTTACCCATTCCATCTGGCCCCGGCGGAGTATGTATTTTTCTTCATTCCGCTGGAATATCCGTATCCGGTTGCCGCCCTCTTCTTTGGCGATATAGCAGGCATCATCCGCTGCCGCAAGCACCATATGGATATCCGTATCTTCACTGCTGAGCGGAACAAGACCTATACTTAAAGTGATGGGGAATAAATTATTCTGCCATATAAATTTATGATTCTGTACCGCTTCCTGAAGCCGCTGGGCAACCTGCTGAGCATTTTCCAGCACACAATCTTTAAGGATTATAGCGAATTCGTCCCCCCCAAGCCGGGCTGCTATATCATTGCGCTGGGTAAGGGTTTGGATATAGGTGGCCACCTGACGCAGCAGTTCATCCCCCGCCATGGTACCGCAGGTGTCGTTTACAATCTTAAAACGATCTACATCCAACTGTATCAATGTATGGGATCCGCCGAATCTGCCCAGTTCCTCCAGTACACCTTGAAGCTTTATTGCGAAATCTTCCCGATTTCCAAGCCCGGTGAGCTTGTCGTGGCTGGTCTGGTAATCGACAGTGGCAGAGAGTTTCCGTAGTTCCGTAACATCCCGGAACGCCAGAACGTACCCTTCTGTTTCATTGCCTGCCTGGTGAATTTTTGTGATTGCACCGTCCAGTATATAGGATTGCCCAAGCCGGCCCTTAAGAATCACGTCCCTGAAGCGGTTTGGCACTTCCTCTTTAGGCAGCATGGTGGGCAGAATAGGATTCAGGGTCTTGGAGTCTATGAGGGATAATATTTGATGTATCGGTCTGCCGCGGGCCTCTTCTTCTGTCCACCCGCTCATCTGGCTAGCCACGGGATTTAAAAACAGGGCTGTAAGATCATTATCAACAGCTATGAGCCCATCGTTCACACTATGTAAAATAGCGGAAAAAAGCCGCTCCTGTCTCTTTATTTGCTGTTCTGAATTGAATTTATATAATGCTATATCGATTGCGGTATACAGTCCCCGTTCTTTGAATGGTTTGAGAATGTATCCATAGGGTTCTGCGGTCTTTGCCCGCTCCAGGGTACGGTCATCCACATAGGCGGTTAAAAATACAACGGGAATCCGTAATTCCTGTTTAATAATTTTAGCCGCCTCAATACCATCCATGGGGCCATTCAGCATGATATCCATCAATATGATGTCTGGCTTATGCAGCTTGGCCTTTTCTATGGCATCTACACCTTCTGAACAGGTTTCACAGATGGTATAGCCAAAACGTTCTAGACGGCGCTGGAGGTCGAGGGCAATAATTTTCTCATCTTCAACAATTAGAACCCGTTCTTTAGCCATATTATTTCTAAGTATAGCGTAAACTCGGCATAGGTCAAGGTCAAATTTGTTTCAGATGTTGAAAAATAATGTTAGCCCTCAGCTCAGGCGGTTCCTGTTCGGCATCGATGATAAGGTCTGCCAGTTCTCTGTATAAATTTGCCCTCCGTTCATGAAGCTGCCGGTGTGTTTTTTCAGGATCCCCGGTTCTGAGGAACGGCGGCAGGCTCCCACTTCGCTCTGCGGTGATCTGAATCCGTTTCCATGCTGTTTCCGGGGATAATTCCAGATAAATTATGGTACCAGAGTGCTTTAATAGATCCATGGCTGGGGGGTTATCCACTATTCCGCCTCCGGTGGCAATAATGTATGGTTCATGCAATGCTGTATGTTGTTCCATATTGATGAGCTGAAGCAGGTGTTTTGCAGCCCCCAGTTCCGCTTCTCTGAACGCCTGTTCCCCCTGCAGAAATAGTTCCCGGGGAGACTTCCCGGATAAACGGGCAAGTTCATCATCCAGATCAAAAAAGGTCCCTGATATAAGCTTTGCAAGGGCTTTCCCCGTACTTGTTTTTCCCGAATGTTTGGGACCCACCAGTATTAATAATGAGTGTTTACTTGTCTTTTCCATAGACCCTAGAGTATTCGATTTGCTAGAATAGACAAGGGGGTTAGCATAAATTGCAGGGGCCTGTATATCTATTTAGTATAGTTTGTCTCTCTTCCTTGCCTATCTGGATTACCTATCTCTATATAAAACGGAGAAATCCGCAGTTAAACAGCTGGCTCTTTCTCGTTGCCCTGGGTGCAGGGGCACTTTCCATGCTGCTCGGGAGCATATTGCAGGTATTCATGCCTGTACTCAGTTCTGGCAGTCCGATTTCCCTGTTATACACCATTTTTTTACGGAATGCCTTTTCAGAAGAGGCCGGACGGTTTGCAGTATTTTGGATTCTTTTATACATAGCTTCAAAAACTATGGCCGGAAGCAGAACCTATTCCAGGGAGACAGTGATTTATGTTGGTGTGCTGGCAGGTTTTTCCTTTGCCATGCTGGAAACCCTTTCCTATGGCTTGCTGGATATACAGTTAGTCCTGATCCGAACCTTGACTTCAGCCCCCTTGCATGCTGCCTGTGCCGCCAGGGTTGGTCTTGCGATTTTCCTGTTTGCAAAAAATCAGCCAGAAAACAATACTTCCCACCGGGTATCAAGGGCATTATTCTATGGTATCAGTGCGGTGTTGATACATGGTGTTTATAATCTTTTACTTCTGTTTCCATCGACCCTTGCGATCTTGTCCATAATTCTCGCCTATGTGGCCCTCGGATCTGCCCTGGCCCATGCAAAAATGGACAGACCGTGAAGATTACTGTAAGTTTTTGCTAAAACCACTTGACTAAAGTTTCGTAAATTGGTAGTCTCTATAAACACACGACGCAGGGTAGAGCAGTTGGCAGCTCGTCGGGCTCATAACCCGGAGGTCGCAGGTTCGAGTCCTGCCCCTGCTAACAATAAAAGGCCGGTTTACTTTGGTATGCCGGCCTTTTTCTTTTGTTTACCTTATAACAATGTAGCATGCGGACCCTATGCGGACTGCAGAACCTGCTATTTTGGAACCTGCTCAGCTTTTCCCCTATTTTACCACCGCTTCGGATGCCGTATACCCTTCTCTTGTATAGACCTTTTTGGGGTTATTGGGATCCAGAACCCGCTCTCCCTTATAAATGAACACATACCGATAAGTTCCCGGTGCAAGGGGTAGAATCAGTTCATAGTGACCGGGTCGTATTTCCGGCAGGGTATACATGAAGGGGTCCCAGTTATTAAAGGTTCCCGCCACCGTCACTCGCTGCCCCGGGTCTCCATCAAACATAAAACGGAGACTACCCGATGGAGCGCTGTAGACAACAGGCTTCTTTTCAATATCAACAGGATAGACATCTGGCAGGGTGACTATGGATTGCATAATCCCGGTAGAGGGATCCATTTGATATTTGGGATTATTGGGATCGGTAATCCAGAGCCCATCAATAATCAGCCGATATTGGAGCTCCTTCATTCCTTCGGGGAACTCGTATACGTAAAAGAGGACTCCCGAATCTATATAAACTGGTCCTGAGTTTTTCGTTTTTTTATTCTGATTTTGCTCTGCGGTGACCGTATCAGGCGGATTTTCTGATTTCATCAGCTTTTTAAACCAATGAATGTTGCTGAATCCCTCATGAGCAAAGGCTACTCCTACTCGACGGGATGTGGAAGGAAAGGTAAATATGACCGCATCCTCATAAATTTCAGGAGAAGAGGCTTGTTTTATGGATAACAGATGGTCCACAAAGCGGAATGACTCCATATCAAGGCCGTAGAGTATGCTGTGGTAGAGGATGAGTAAAAAGAATAGCACAAAGCGTTTCATATGTTCTTTACAATTATCGGACAATGCTTCAATATCTTGAGTATGCCCTCTTTGCAGGATTTACAGGAATTTAAAGCCTCTTTAAAGGAAATTGGCCGGGAACCCTTTGTTTTGTCAGAATCGGGGGAGCCCTATGAGGATCTGCCCTTGCCTGATACCGAGCCGGTTCCTCTGGAACCGGGCGAAAGCGATGATACTGTTTCATCGGTATCGGCAGCGGAAGCCCAGTTACCATCTCTATCGCAAGATGTATTTTCATTGCCCTTAGATTCTATGGAGGAAGGCAGGACATCCGGTCCAGAGTCCTCAGATGAGATTGATTTTACCAGTTTTTTAGATGCGGTAACCGAAGCAGCCTTTGCAGAACCAGAAGCATCTGAAACACAAACTGAAGCAGAAGCCGGAGAAGCTGGAATAGAAGAGTCTTCACCAGAGCCGGAGGATATGAATTTTGCAGTCCCCGATGATCTTCTGCAGGGTTTTTCCGATGAAATAGAAGCAAGCCGCTCAGAAGAACCTGGATCGGAAGCACCGATATCGGAGGAGGCTCATGTTGAGGATTTTTCCCTTGATGAATCAGCCTTCCCGGCAGAAACCTCCCCTGAAATAGAACAACCGATTCCTGAAGAGCTAATTAATGAAGAATCCCCCGAAGTACCTGAATCGGATATTATCGATCTGGAAAACCTTGGCGGAGAAGAGCTTGGTTTTGAAGAAGCCCCTGCAGTCCAGGAGGAGCCAAAGGAGCCCATAACAGCAAGCTCCGAAACTCCCCCAGTTGCTGGAGAAGAAGAGTCTTTTGATTTTTCCATCCCCGAGTTTGAAGGTTCTTTTCCCGAATCAGGTCCCAGTGCTCCGGTTTCTTCAACTCCAGCCGATACCTTGGGATCTGCTTTTAATGAATTTGAGGAATTTTCCCTGGGTTCAGCAACCTTCGATGTCTCTTCAGGTACAGAAAGCCCGGACAAGCAGGAAACTGGTCTTGGCGTCATGCCAAGCATGGAAGATTTCTCTCTGACCGGGATTGATGATCTCTTTGCTCCGAATAAGGAGCCCGCTAAGGAAGGTTCATCCTCAGGCAGGACAGCAAAAACTGCAGAAGCCAAGTCTTCTACGGTAGAAGAAATATTGCTTTCCGAAGAGGACTATCAAAAACTGGAACATACCCTTGCGTCCTACCCGCTTAATCTCAGAATTGCCTGTGAAGAATTAATTGCCGAGCAAGCAATTCTGCCCGATCAGATGGCCGCTCTGATAAAGTTACTGGTCCGGGGAGCCTCAGCAAAGGAAACAGCGGCCCTGGCAGGCCGGCTTTTAGGGCGAAGCATCTCGATTCCGAAGGGCTTTGAAAAAAAGACCGGTGAAGAACTGGAGGCTGAACAGTCCAGTTTTACCTATATCTTTCTGCATAGGGTGCTGCCGATCCTGGAGCTGTTTACCTTTGTGTTCCTTGTTTCTGCCTCATTATTTTACCTAAGCTTTGAGTTTATCTATACCCCCCTGAAGGCTGAATCAATCTATAAAAAAGGATATGAACGCATAGAAGCAGGGGATTACCAGCGGGCCAACGAACGCTTTAATGAAGCATTCAATCTATGGCGTAAAAAGTCCTGGTTCTTTAAATATGCCCAAAAATTTAGAGATAAACGGCAATATATCTATGCGGAACAAAAATATGAAGAACTACTGAAATTTTATCCCCGGGATAAGCAGGGGGCCCTGGAATTTGCAGACTTTGAAGCAACCTACCTGCATAATTATACCAGAGCAGACAGAATCCTTAGGGATCATCTTCTTGACTACTCATTGGATGATAAGGATGGTCTTTTAGCCCTTGGGGATGTAAATCTTGCATGGGGAGATCTGGAACCATCCCGATATGAGGAAGCCAGGAAAGCCTATGCCCGCTATATGGAACGCTATGGCAGGGAAGATCCTGTGCTGGAACGGATGCTGAGGTATTTTATCCGCACCGACAACCTGGCGGAGGTACTTCCTCTGCAAGCTTACTTCATGGAATCCAACAAAACAAAAATCAGCGGTGCTGCCCTGGCAGAAATGGGAGGCTACCTGCTTGATAAAAAACTGCAGGATGTGAAGGGTGTACCGGATAAAAATATAAGTAATATAGAAGGAGTACGGGAAGTCCTGGAACGGGCGATTAAAACCGACAAAACGCTCCCCGAAGGGTACTATCATTTAGCCCGTTATTTTTCAAAATTCGGCAAACAGGTTGATGAGCAGAGGATGCTGGAAAAGGCCCTCACAGTCTTTGATACAGCCCCGGAACTGTCCAGTCGCAGAATCGGTTATCATATCGATGCCTATCGGCGCTATGCCCTCCTTCTACGTAATAATAAGGAGTTTATCACAGCCCAGGCTCAGCTTATTGCAGGTATAGGTGTCTATGAAGACGCGGTTCAGCGCCGAGTCTTATCCCGTTCATCCGAATATGGCAGACTCTACGCGGATTTGGCAGACATAGAATATTTCAGTGCCGGCAATTACGATAACGCCCTTAAGCTCTATTCAAGTGCCTTGGCTAATGGCTGGGCACCTCCAGAGATTCAGTACCGCATGGGAGTTATTTATTATACTAAAAACGACTGGGGAGCAGCACTGGAAAAGTTCTTTGCCAGTTCTCTGGAAGCGCCCTTAAACCGGCGGCTGCTTTTTGCTCTCGGCAATACTACCTATATGAGGGGCGATTATCATGCTGCCCAGGGGTATTATAATCGCCTGCTTGATATTCTGGAAACAGAGCGGTCCCGGTTCCCCATGCTTGTTCCTAATGAGAGGCCCGAACATATGGAACTTGTGGAACGTTTAATGATGGCACGAAACAATCTAGCTGCCACCATGGAAAATCTTGCAGATCTCACGGGCAATACCAAACTCCGCTCTCAAGCCCTTGCCTTATATGCCGAATCTTCCAGAGCCTGGGATCTTATAACCCGGGATCCTAAGAGTATGGTCCGCTCAGATTCTAAAAATTTGGCATATCTGAATACAAGGAATGCCCTGTATCCCACAAGAAATTATGAACGGCAAATATACGCAACTATTGATAGGGATGTAGTTGAACCTTCTCTTTGGGAAGAATTACTACAAAAATAAAGCCCTCTGTTGGACGATACTGGATTTGAACCAGTGACTTCTACCGTGTGAAGGTAGCACTCTCCCGCTGAGTTAATCGTCCAACAGAGGGCCATGCTTCTGTGAGGCAGATAGTAGCATCAGAAAGGCGGATCTGTCAAGGCAAAATCCCTGTTGTTATGATAGCTAATTTTGAATCATAAATGTCTACAAATGTATACTTAAACAAGCTTTTCAGATCAATCTTATATGCATGGTAGTTTTAAGTATATATAATATAATTAAATAATATGGCGTCGTTTGCAATATTTGTCTTGGCATGGAATTTGCTGGATAACTTGTACAAACAAGCAATACAATAGGACAGCAAGGGTATGATATATACAAGTACAGCCGATGAAATGAGAACAGAGTTATTTAGAAAATCGATTCATTTTTTAATTGCCATAGTTCCCAGCCTCGCTGTAATTAGCAAAGTTGGGACCTTAGCCTTATTAGGCATGGGTATTCTGGTATATGCCTATTCTGAAACCCTTCGTCTTTCCGGGGTAGTAGTTCCTATCATTTCACAGGTAACTTCCATGGCTGCCCGAAAACGGGACCAGGGGCATTTTGTATTAGGTCCTGTAACTCTGGGGCTGGGAGCCATGCTTGCATTGCTTCTGTATCCCGCTCCTGCTGCATCAATCGCTATATATGCCCTTGCCTTTGGTGATGGACTGGCAAGCCTCGTTGGCAAGCTTTTTGGCAAAATCCGGCCTGCTTTATTGATGGGAAAAAGTATTGAGGGTTCTTTTGCATGTTTCTTTGCGGTTTTCTTTATGGCCTATAGGGTTTCAAGTTCCATTTCTGTAGCTTTTATAGCAGCCATCACGGCTACGTTTATCGAGCTTTTACCCCTTAAGGACTTTGATAACATCCTTATGCCAATCGGTGTAGGATTTGCGGTTCAGTTTTTACAACCATAAATAATACTGGTGCAGATTTTTACAGTACATCCAGGTCCCAAAAGCAAGGATGAATACTGCAATGACAGGCTCCAGAAGGGTGTCCGCATGGATCAATATATCCCTGCCTAATAGGACCAGTAAAATCCCAAGGCTGACATATACATAGTCCTTACTGCTCTTATTTTTAATAGAAATAAAAAAACTTAATATGGTGATTCCAACTATTGTTGCTTCAATAAGAAAAAACATATCTATAAATCCATATAGAGGGGTTAGGGCCGTATCCCAATTCATGCTGTCTATGGGAACCCCTGAAGCAAGGGCTAAGCAGATTGCGGCATTTAATATGAGCAATATGCCATAGCGCTGCATTTCCATACCTGCTGCATAAATACTGGCCAAAAACAACGAAAAAAGCCCAAAAAGACGGCTGAACAATAAGATTTTGCCGGTAAACACCGCATAGGTAAGAGATGTGTCGTAAAAAGAAATGAGGGGGATAGCCATACGGCTCATTTCCAGACTTAAGGACAGAACAAAGTTTGCAAAAAATAGTATTTCCGGTGCCTGGGTTTTTTCAAATAATACAAATATGGTTATACTTGCTGCAAAGCTATAGAGCAGACAGAACAAAATAGAGATAAGCGGAGTATAACTATGGACTTTAAAAAAGGGAATCATGAGGGAATGGAAAAAACCATATGATCTGTTTTTTGCCAGTTCACTGATCTTTGGGAAAACAGAAAAGGTTTGTACGGCAAAAAAGCTGAATACCACCAGTATAAGGGCGCTCCAGAGGATCCCCAAGATAATTAGTCGATTTCTGCCTGAAAGGGTCATGTCATAACCATAACTTACAATAGGGCTATACTCAAGACCATGAAATAAATGCCGATAAGAAAACGAAGGAGCATCACATGTATAATCGGTTATATACAAGTATTATAATAGGTCTAGGTCTCTTAGCAGCAAGTGCTCTGTGGGCAGGGGATGCAGCAACCTTTGTCGATTTGGGATTTTCGGCAAATGGTCATTATTATACCTTTGGACAATATGGGGTTGAATTTGGAAGCCTAAAACCCTGGGCCGAACTCTATATTGTTGATGTCCCTAAGAATAATTTTGTAAGTGGTGGTCGACTGTCCTATGTACATGCTGCCCCTATTATTCCAGGCCAGGATGGAAGCGGTGCTCTCTACACCTTACTTGCTGCTAATGGCTCCCTTTTCAAGAAGTATGCTATAGATTTTTTAAGACAGAGCAGGCCCCTCTATCTTTCTATGGAGGCAAATGCAGGCTCACAGGTTGATAATACACCGATAGAATTCAGGGATTTTGAATCCGGAGATGCGTTTACAGCAAGTATAGTGAGTCTTGTAGATGGAACAGGCGAGACTTTAAAATCATCCTTTTTTATCAACCTGGAACGAACTAAGGCTGATGGAAGCAAAAAGAAGTATGTTGTAGGTACTCCCCAAATTAAACGACCTCTTATAGCTGCCTATCGTATTTGTCGGGTCATGATAGCTCCTCAGGATGGATCCATGATCTTTGTAATTGAAATGACAAAAAAGTCCGCTTCTGGTAATGATATCCGCTATATGGTAGAAGCCCTGCGGCTTTAAGCGCAGCTTGAAACGCAGCTTTAACAATCAGTCTGCGCCGGGACCGTAAATCCAGTCCCGGCTTTGCAGGAAGTGCAGGTAATCTGCAAAATCTGCTTCAGTCTGTACCTGCTCCGCAGAGATACGCTCTGCCGGTTCGGGGGAAAAGAGCTCCTTTAGTTTGTTCTCAATTTCAGTAATCGTTATATCCGGATTCCATAGTGAAAGCTGGGTCACCGGTGATGGTACTGAACGGGTATGTCTACTGCGGGATTTTTCAATTTCAGGTTTTAAATAATAGTGTAGTTTGTCGAGCTGGGAAGCAACGAGCAGGGTCCCATGATGAAATGCCCGGTCCGCTTTTTCACGGAAGGCTGAACCGGATATTTTTTTACCATGTAACAATATATCGTGCCTTTCATTGAGTTCCGCGGGGAACCCGAGCTGTTCTAGGGCGGTTTGAATCAATATAAGGTTCTTTCTCCGGTCAAAAAAAGCCTTTGGACCCATAAAGGTGAAACAGAGGTTTCCCAGGTCATGCCATACGGTTCCGCCGCCGCTCTGTCTGCGGGCCAGAGGAACCCCATCTCGAGTAAGGGCCCCCAGGTTGCACTCAAGTTCAGGGTCCTGAAACCTGCCGATAACCACCGCATCGGTGTTTTTCCAGAGAAAAAGCAGCTCTTCCTGGCTATCAAGCTTATTAAAAAGATAGTTCTCCAGTGCCAGGTTTTCATAAATAGTATGGGAAAGGGAGCATACTACCCGTCTCCTTTTTGGCGCTTCCGTCATAGGGACTGCTATTGTTGTTGTCCTGAAGCAGACCTGATAGGCCGCAGTACCTGGGTTACCAATTCAGTTTCTTCCTTTAAGGTTCGTATATAAACGATTGGTTCTAAATCCAGCCGCCGCCAAAGACCCTCCTTCTGCACTTCTATGGCCATGGCAGTAAAGAGGTCCCGTTCGGGCTTTTCGCGCAACTGGGCAAAAAGATACAGGCCCTTGGGAATAGAGCAACCCTTTGCAGTATCAATATGTAAATTTTCTGAATCTGGTTTAGCACCTGTAAAAAGCAGGGGCCCTAAATAGTTTGCTGGATCGGGATCAATAGTACCGGCGGTTTCCTTATCGAGGGAAAAACAGGCAACCTGTTCTTCATAGATGATCTGACTAAAGGGGGCTATAAACAGATTCGGGGAATACAGAAAGGGGGCTCTCAGATCCAGGGTGTAAATCATCAGACTCATGCTGGGATTCTATCAGATTTATCCTGCTTTTAAAAGTGAGGCTCCTTTAAAGCTCAGGGAATATGAAGGAGCCTCACACAATGGGAGCTGAATTAAAGCACGGGGTGTTTTTTACTAGTACCATGAACAAAGGGGTGAAAAATTGATGAAATCCTTGAGGAACTATCGATTCAGGAACTCTTTAGTTACTATTCAGCTTGTACTATTCATCCTGCTTGCTTCCTGCAAACCTGAGACGGTTCTGCAGAATGTAATCTCCTTTGATACAACCATGCCTGTTTTTTCCGGTGTTAAGGCCCTCTCAGCGACCCAGGTGGCTTTTGACTTTTCTGTCCCGGTTACAGCCCAATCGGTACACTTCGATCCAGTCTATGCGGTTGACCATATCGAAGATGGTCAACGGCTTCTCGTAACCTTTAAGGACCCTTTACCGGTTGGCAGCCCTATCATGGCGGATCTTCTGGTGGCAGATACCAAAGGTAACACAATTAGTGTTCTTACCCCATTCCGATCCCGTAACGACCGTGTGCCGGGTCTTTTAATCACGGAACTTCGCACCGAATACAGTAAACCCAAGGTTGAGTTTATCGAACTTTATACCACATCGGCGGGGAATCTGGGTGCCCTTTCGGTCATTACCGCTATTAATGGAGTTAGTAAGCCCCTGTACGAGTTTCCCCCTGTAGAAGTGTCTCAGGGAGAATACATCGTTCTCCATCTTAGAACAATAGAAGAGGGCTGTGTGGATGAAGTATCAGATGATCTCTCCCGTTCAGCTGGCACTGAAGCGTCTCCTTTTGCAAGGGATTTCTGGATCGGAGGAAGTACAGAGGGCCTCAGAAAAACCGATGGGATTGCCCTGGTGAACCAGGATGGTTTAATTTTGGATGCGGTGCTGTTCAGCGAATATAACAGCGGGGACTGGCTCAAGCAGGAACTGGTTCAATACAGTGCATTCCTTGCAGCCTCAAAGGCATGGACTGGGACTAACGGGCTCAATGTCCCTCCGCAGCCCATCGATGCCTGCAGGAGCAGTTATACCACTACGACCAGAACCATTTGCCGGGATGAATCTGCTGCGGATTCAAATAGTGCCGGGGATTGGTATGTTACCGTTACAAGCGGAGCTACTCCAGGTTTACCAAACCGCACCGAACGGTATACGGAAACGGTAAAAACGCTCAAGTCGATAAAAAAGAAAAAGTAAACCCCGGGGCAGACAGGCCCTGGGGTGTTAAGGGCACAAACCAGGTAATACATCCTATTGCGAAGCAGTGCCCAAAAGAATAAAAAATTACATTGCTATAATTAAAGCAGATCCTTAAAGAGATTCTCTAATTCATGTTTTGGCAGAGCCCCTACCCGCTGCCGCACTACCTTGCCATCTTTCATCACCAGAAGGGTAGGTATGGAGACAATCCCGAAGCGGTTTGCAAGCTCGCTGTCTTCATCAACATTCACCTTTCCGACCTTAAGTTTTCCCGCATATTGGGTAGCAATCTGGTCAATCAGGGGGGCGACCATCTTACAGGGCATACACCATTCTGCCCAAAAATCTATTAAAACCGGTGTAGAGGCTTGCATGACCTCCGCATCAAAATTGGCTGAGGTCAGGGTTACTTCTGCGCTCATGGGGTGCTCCTTTCCTTGGTTAATTCAGTGGCCTCTTAAGGCTTATGCCTTACAAGGCGATACGTATATACTACAAAATTAATGTAAAAAAGGCAAAGCCTAACTATGGGAGCTGTGTTCAAGGTGGACCAACTGATTGGGAACAGTATTCAAGGTGGACCGGCAGGGTACCTGTACCAAGGCTTAAAAATAGGATATAGTCCCAGTTCTATGGTATCCCTGTTTATTCAGATTCTTTTTACAATTTTTGTAGTTGTTGATCCCTTTGGTATTGTACCCATGTATATCGGCCTGACAGCCAGGCTTACGGCGGAAGAAAAAAAGCGGACCATTAAACGGGCCGTTATAACCGCCTTTTTTATCCTTTCCCTGTTTATCCTCGCTGGCAAATGGGTTCTCTTAGTTCTTAATGTTCATCCCGGGTCCTTTTTTATTGCCGGCGGTATTATGCTGTTTATCGTGTCCCTGGAAATGCTCTTTGGCCAGCCAAACCGGTCTAAGGTTTCCAGCAATGAAAAGCCCGATGAAGAGGATGATGATGAACGGACCTCGGTAGCCATCTTCCCCCTGGCCATTCCGATGCTGGCAGGTCCAGGTGCAATTACCACGATTTTACTCTTCACCAGTTCCCAGCAACCGCTCTATATCATCATGCCCATGCTCTTTGTAGCGGTGGCCTTTACGCTCATCACAACAGCCTTTTCTCTCAGGGCTTCTGAAATAATATTAAAAGCCCTGGGGCGAACCGGTGTATCGGTAATTGAACGGATTATGGGTCTGCTGTTATCCGGTATGTCGGTGCAATTTGTCTATGACGGGCTCGTTAAACTCGGTATTATTATTAAGGTTGTTCAATGAAAGGGATAGAATTACTGGCCCCTGCGGGCTCTCCGGAAGCTCTGGATGCGGCAATAAATGAAGGGGCCGATGCGGTTTATTTAGGTTTAAAGAACTTTAATGCCCGTCTCCGGACGAGCAATTTTGCCTATTCCCAATTCGAAGGGGCGGTAAGAAACCTGCACCGGATGGGGAAAAAGATTTATGTAACGGTAAATACGGTGTTTGAGCAGCGGGAAGCAGACCGGATGTACCAATTCCTGAAATATCTTGCAGCCATAGGTCCCGACGGAATTATTGTTCAAGACCTTGGGGTCAGCCGTATGGTACGCCAGCACTTTCCCAGCCTCAAACTGCATGCATCGACCCAGATGAATATTTCCAGTTCCCGGGGCGCTAATGTGCTTTCCAGGCAGGGATTCAGCCGGGTGGTTTTAAGCCGGGAACTTACCCTGGATGAAATACGGACCATCCGGGACCGGACCACCATGGAACTGGAAATCTTTGTTCATGGAGCCCTCTGTGTCAGCGAGTCCGGACTCTGCCTGTTTTCGAGCTACCTGGGGGGTAAATCGGCGAACCGGGGCATGTGTACCCAGGCTTGCCGGCGCTTGTACCGGGTAAATGATGAGCCGGGCTACTATTTCAGCCCTGCGGACCTGCAATTAATCGATCAGGTGCCGGCCTTTGCTGATATGGGTATAGCTTCCCTTAAAATCGAAGGCCGTATGAAGAGTGCCGAATATGTAGGCACTGTTGTTTCTGCCTACAGGCATCTCCTGGATAACCTGGATGGGGATCGGGAACGGGCCCTTGCAGAAGCAAAGGCTATTCTGAAACACGACTTTGCCCGGCCAAAAACCTCCTTTTATATGGAAGCCGTCGGCCCAAGCGCCTGGCTCGATCCGGATCAGGCAGGCGGCACCGGTATCCCGCTGGGTAAAATCTTAAAGGTCCGGGGCGCAGAATCGGACCGCCGGGCTATGCTGGAGAAATCCAGTGTAACCATAGAAGCGGGGGATTCTATCCGGATCCATAAGAAGGACGATTCGGACCGTCAATCCCATAAGATTACGTTCGCAGAAACTACCGGAGAAGGGGTATGGATTTCCATTCCTGACAATTTTGATGTGGGGGATTCGGTATATATCATACAGACCCGTACCATGACCAAACGGTACCCTTCGGTGTTGCCGAAGGACCTGAGCCCCTTTAGAAGGATGCCTGGCCGGGAAACTGCGCCTTCTGTACTGCTTCCGAAGCCTCAGAAACAGGAAAAGGACCACTTCCCCGAAGGGATCTACGCTGCCGTATCCCGTATAGAAGACCTTTTTGTGCTTCAATCGGTTAAACCCGTGCGGGCCATGCTTTCCTACACCAGGGCGGCTGCCCGGGCAATTCTGGATAATAACACAGCCCTGCCGTTTTCAAAAAACGAACTGATACTGGTGTTAGACCCCTACTATCCGGAAGCCCTTGATTCGCTCCTGTCAGAAGAAATTCCCCAGCTGCTTGCCTCAGGCTACCGGCACTTTGTGATTAATAATATGGCCCATCTATCACTATTCAGGGGAACCGATGCTCGACTTATCGCAGGGCCCTACCTCTATGCTTTTAACAGCTGGTCCTTTGCCCAGCTTCATGAACTGGGACTCATGTATAAGGTAAGTCCCCTGGAAAATAACCGCCAGAACCTGGAACGAACCGTGAGTGATGACCTGAGGCCCTTTACCTTTGTAACCCTCTTTGCATACCCAGCCCTGTTCCGTATCCGCTCTGACCTGTCCAGTATGTATCAGTTCCAGAGCTTTTCCGATGGAAAGGAGGGCAACTTCAGGCTGCTCAGTGCTCCTGATGGCACTTTAGTGATACCGGAACAGCCCTTTTCGATTATAGATAAGGAAACCTTTCTCAGGGAGGCGGGCTTCCGCCGCTTTATTCTGGACTTTTCCGGTCCGCCCCTGAAAAAGGTTGACTATAAGGATGTAATGGCCGCCCTTAAGGCGGGTAAGAGCCTGCCCAATACCACCCGTTTTAACTGGAAGGACGGTTTTTATGCTAATCCCGATGAGGGATTTAAAAAACCATCGTCTCCACCAGCGCATCCTCGGCAATCTCAGAAGCCACGAGATCGCTAGTATCCAGGTTTTCCGGCACTGCTTCGGCTGCTGCGTTCTGTTCTTCCAGGATTTCCTCCTGCGATGCTCCCTTCTTTTCTGAAAAATCGGGCCGGAATTCCACGTGTTCCGCAATAATGACAATCTTTGCCCGGGGTTTACCGTCGGTTCCCTGCCAGCGTTCCTGTTTTAATCTGCCAACCACACGGACCCCGCGGCCCTTGTGGCCCAGGTTATAACAATTTTCTGCAAGTTTTGCCCAGGTTTCTACTTCAAAAAAGCTTACTTCCTTTTCGAAACCCGTATCCTGTTTGTAGAAACGGTTCGAGGCCAGGCTGAAACTGCATACTGGGGTGCCCTTGGGGGTTGAACGGAGCAGGGGATCTCGAACCAGATTCCCCTCAATCAAAATAGAATTTAAATTATTCATCGGTGCCTCCCGATTGCTAAGGATGGGGACCTGTAACGGTCCCTTGTTGATATCCCTAGTACGGAATGTGGGGCATTATCTGCATTAATCAACCGGATATTATTCTGTTAATAATTTGATTATATAGAGTTGGATATACAGTTTCAGCGATTCCTGGGCAGGCAGTTTCTGCAGATTGGGGGTATTTACCAGGGCCTCTGCCAGGTTTGAAATGCGATCCGAGGTAAAAGGCGCATTTTTAAGGCTCCTGATGGTCCTTCGCAGGTAGTCTCTTATAAGAGAATTGACGTCCTCTGTAAGGTTGTTTTTTGCATCCACATTGATGATCCGGTTCCACCGATCCAGCAGTTCTTCCATATAGGAGTCAATTGTATGGCCCTCTGGGATGAGCCGGTTTTTTACTTTGAGGGCTGCTTCCCTAAGCTCTTTCCGGCGGTCCCGTTGTTTTACTTCCGATTGGGTATCATCGGCCTGTGTTGCCTCTTCAGGAGTTCCTGAAACAACCGATGGGCTTACAGATTTTTTTGTTTTTTTTCGCTTCCGGCTCCGCTGCTTAAAGAATGCAATAACTGAAGAAATAATTGGCAGGGAATACCAGAAGGGCAGCAGAACCTTAACATCGGTAAGCAGGTCCTTCTGTTTCAAGAGGAGAAGCTCGCTTAAGGGAACCAGGGTTCCCTTATAAAAGAGCCGGGTATGTTCAGGAATGCCGTTTTCCCCCTTTTCGAGCTCCGTATGAACGAGATACAACTTTTTATCATCCAGCAAGGCAACCAACGTCGGAGAAAACCGCTCTGTAAGTTCCCAAAGTTCCTGTTCAAAGGCTTCTTCATCCTGCATGGCCGGTTCATTCTCATAATTCTGCATAAGCTTAAACCAGCGTTGTGAAATAGCCATTTTTACTTTAGGGCGTACTTCACCGAGGAGCTTGAAGCAAAGCACGAGCATTTTACTTTTTTTTACAAACCATTTTTCGCCCTTATGCCCCTGGACTATGAGGAGATCGGGCAGCTTGTCCTTAACATCAGAGGTGGTTGTTTTAGTTTTCAAGTACTGTTCCAGGGCTTCCTGAGTATACTGCCCCAGAAGCGGAACCCCCTTGGTGTCGGTAAAGCGGATTATTTCATCAATAGTATAATAATAGGGTGCCTTGTCCAGCTGCAATTCAAGGTTGCGAAAGGCTGTTTCGGCTTCCTTTTCCCGGGTTACCTTGCCTTTATAAAAATTATTATATACCTCAACTACCAGGACCGCCTGCAGGGCCGCCATATCCTCCGGAAGCCGGTCATTCTTTTTCTTGATATCATTTTTAATCTGTGTGCAGAGATAGGCCCAGAATGGATAGATGAAATCTCCGGAAGCTTCCATATCACGGATAGCATCAAAGGGGCGAACCAGAAGATGGTTCAGAGTATCCCTCAGCTGGGTTTCTTTTCCATGAAAAGCTGGTGCCAGTTTGTGTTGCATATATTCTTTGTTGTTATGGCTTCGCAGATAATGGCGCACCTTTAGGAGGGCAATCTCCAAAAGCCGTTTCTGAATCATCGCTGGGAGCAAAAGGGCCGAGCCCCCATTGTCGGGGAATACAAGTTTAAGTATAGGAGGGTTTTCCTCTGGCTTCTGGGCAATCAGATTAGGCAGGTCATATTCTATATTGATGTTACGAACCTGATTCGCGGGTAACACAATGCCCAGGCTGTTTTCGTCAGGAAAGGGCAGCTCTGCCGATTCATCTATATTTCTGTAGGCTTGTTGGATTACATCGACGTAAAATTGATGAATAGAAATAACCGTGCCGGCTTCATCGGTGATGAGTTCTACTTTACCCTGTTCGGCCAGCTTGGAAAGCTCTGACCATACCTTGCGCCCCGTATCCTGGGCCCAGTAAGCCAGGTCTGCCCGTTCAGCCTCATAATGTTTTGCATATTTTTCCAGGAACTGTAAAAATACAGCGACGCTGACCTGGGGGGTGCGGTTTTTATTGGCATATAACCGTAATATCGTATAAAGGTCCGTACCAGAGCTCATGATTACCTATATCATAACCGGAATCGGGCAAAAGGACAATCATTTTGACATTTTATATGGTCCTATATACCGCTGATGGATATAATACGTTTATACCCTGGTTAGGGAATAGAATGAAAAACCCAGAGAGGCTGATAGATGTGTGGAATTGTTGGTTATTGCGGTCCAAAAAATGTGACCCCCATCTTACTGGATGGTTTAAAGCGTTTGGAGTATCGGGGCTATGACTCCGCAGGTATTGCGGTTCAGACCGAAAACTCCATAAAAGTTGTAAAACGGACCGGTAAAATTCAGGATTTACGGGCCATAGTTCCTGCAAA
>ERZ795050.1329-NODE-1329-length-32555-cov-5.894369_pt1 | contig 32555 bp, 30 predicted proteins | sample MGYA00375134_ERZ795050 | MGnify/ENA primary metagenome ERZ795050 (study PRJEB30179, sample SAMN05720221) | activated sludge metagenome | isolation source: Anaerobic digester | place: Japan | collected 2015-05-26 ... | reverse complement strand
TGATTTCGTTGACTTCAAGTAGCGCCTTGGGGGGACCATCTCCCTTCGCTGTTCACTGACACCTCCTAAGAAACTTGACGGTTATGCGCCTATATGGTACGTTTAACTACATTCTTGTTTTTGTAAAGGATATAACTATGAATCTGGTATCGTTAGTTCCACTTTTTCAAGAAACTGCACCAGCAAGCTCATCGGGCAGTTTCGTCTCAACAATCATCATGTTTGGAGGTATGATACTGATATTCTACTTCCTCATGATTCGCCCTCAGCAGAAAAAGCAAAAAGCTTTGCAAAAAATGATTTCAGAAATGAAAAAGGGTGACCGTGTGGTTACCATCGGCGGCGTGTATGGTACTGTACATTCTGTAAAGGAATCTACAGTCGTCATTAAAGTTGATGATAATGCACGCATCGAATTCAGCAAATCTGCTATAGCTTCTGTTATCAGCAAAGCTGAGCAGTCAGAACCTGAACAGGAAACTAAATAGTCTAAATTTTTAACAGCTGGAGTTTGTTCATGAAAAAGTTTTCACGGCTTGTTATAGTGCTCGTAGTTGTTATTACGGCATTTCTTTTCCTGCTGCCATCGATTCAATGGTATTACCTTACACCAAAAGATCAGCAGGCATTAGCGCTAGGATCTCGCGAACAAATCCGGGAGTATTCCTGGAAAATGGCACGGGTAGATTTTCAAAAAATCGAAAATTTGTTCAAATCGAATAATGAAAATCCGCTGCCACAAGATCTGGCGTATGTTATCCCCATAGCAAAAAAAGCTTATAAACTATACAAAAAGCCGCTCCCGCAAGTGTGGAATGCAAAGGCTGTGGCATCGGTTTTAAGCCCATCGGACTTAGTAGCAGAGCTGGAAGGCTACTATAGAAAGAAAATTCTCGACATCAAGAATTTGCAGAACTATGCTGTTAAGCTCGGTCTCGACCTTTCCGGCGGTCTTTCCATTGTGATTCGTGCTGACATTAACTCGCTCGAGAAAAAATTAGGAAAGACACTCAATGCACAGGAACGTGCCGATGCGGTGAATCGCGCTATTGAAGTGCTTAACAGTAAAATTGATAAGTTTGGTCTCACAGAACCGGTTATCCGGCAGCAGGGAACCGAGCATATCTATATAGAAATACCTGGTGCAGCAGATCCTGAACGCATCAACAGTATTATTATGGGCAGGGGAAGGCTGGCATTTCATATCGTTAACGAAGAAGCTAGCCAGGCATTAGCTGAGTATCTGCAAAAGAATCCCACTGGTATTAATGAAAACAATGTAGTAGCAGAGCCTGGTATCGTTCCTCCTGGGTATGTAGTCCGCAAGGTGTATAAAAAGGATGCTTACGGGCTCGACGAGTGGACGGGGCAGTACCGGGTTATTACAGAAGAAGCAGGACTTGATGGTAATCACATTAAAGATGCTGCTATTTCTTCTGATCCTGTTACCGGACAGCCGACGGTAGTATTCCATCTCGATCCAGAGGGTGGAGAGATATTTTATAAGCTTACAACTGCAAATGTTAAAAAACGCATGGCTGTTGTACTCGATGATAGAATAAAATCAGAAGCAACGATCAGCGAAGGTATTCGTGATTCCGTTATGATTACTGGTTTTAACCAGGAAGAAGCGCAGAATCTCTCGCTCATTTTGCGAACTGGCGCTCTCCCTGTAGAGCTCATTGTGGAAAGCCAACAGGCTATTGGTTCTTCGCTCGGTGAAGATGCAATACGTGAAGGAAAAAATGCAATTATCATTGCAATTATCCTTGTCATTGGCTTTATGCTTATTTACTATAAAGGCGCTGGTATCAATGCAGCAATTGCTCAGGTTTTAAACCTCTATTTTATTCTCTCAATTCTTTCTGCTTTTAATCTTACACTGACACTGCCTGCTATTGCTGGCTTTGTATTGACGCTCGGTATGGCTGTTGATGCAAATGTTATTATTTTTGAGCGTATAAAAGAAGAACTTAGAGCGGGTAAGGGACGCAAAGCATCGATTGAAGCAGGGTTCCAGAAGGCATTCTGGGCTATTATGGACTCTAACGTTACAACAATTATAGCGGCACTATTCCTTGCTCAGCTTGGTACTGGACCAATCAAAGGTTTTGCCATAACACTGGCAATAGGAAACATGTCGTCACTCTTTACCTCACTGTTTGTCTCTCGATTGATGTTTGATTTTACTACAGACATCACAAAGAGTGAAAAAGTATCTATCAGCTGGAGGATTAAATGAAACACATTTATAAATTCCATACCGCTTTTCTTCCAGCGGTTATTGTTTCGCTTATTTTTATTGCGTTTAGTGTTGTTGGCCTTGTAACGATGGGCCTTAATATGGGTGTCGACTTTAAGGCTGGTATCAACCAAACCGTACTGCTCGCATATCCTGCAGGAGAATTAACCTTTGCCGGTGATAAGCGACCGAGCTTTGAGATTACACAGAATGCTTTTACGCTTGTATTTTCTGGTGCCGAGGTAGAAAATCGTACGCTCGTCTATGAGCTTGCAAAAATTGGCACACTGGGAAATCTTGCTCAGGAGCTTGCTAAAGAAGGTGTAACTTTTACCTTTGCAGAAGGCGCAGAAAGTCTTTCAGCAACGCTGCTAGTTCCCACCTATCAGACAAGCCCCGATTTGGGGACAGACCCGGTTGTTGTGTATCGTTTCCCGCAAACGGAAGCTGAACGGTTTGGAGCCATCGAGGAAGTACGCAAAGCAGCAAACTCTGTTGGTTCAGCCAATGTTCAGCAAGTACAGAATACACGGGCAAATCAGTATATGATTCGCATCAGTGATCCAGGCAACGATTCAAATTTTGCTCAGAATACCACTCGAAAATTACTTGCAGCATTTGAAGCACAGTTTGGCAAGAATAGAGTGGTGTTCATGAAAACCGACTATATCGGTGCAAGGTTTTCAGCTGATCTTGGCCGATCTTCTTGGATTTTGGTGCTGGCATCGCTTGCTGTCATTATGATTTATGCTAGCATACGATTTAAATTTCAGTATGCTAGCGGAGCAATTCTTGCGCTTGTTCATGATGCATTTATCATGTTGGGATTTATGGTCTGGACACGCATGGAATTCAATACTATTTCAATTGCTGCAATATTAACCATCCTTGGTTATTCAATCAACGATACCATCATTATTTTTGATCGTGTCCGCGAAGATCACAAATTGTTTCCAACAGATTCGTTACAGACAATTTTTGACCGTTCAATATCAGAAACCCTCGGACGGACTATTATCACCAGTATAACGACCCTTTTAGCAGTATTAGCGCTGTATTTTGGGACATCTGGTTCAATTAAAGATTTTGCTGCTGCTGTTACGGTTGGTATTATTTCCGGTACTTATTCAACTATCTTTCTTGCATGTTCATTTGTACTCTTTGAACAGCACATTCGGGATAGAAAGAATAAAAATACGGTTTCAAAAGCTGCAAAAGCATAACTCGATTACTGACAAAAGTAAGGGGCTGTCCATGAGGACAGCCCCGTTTGCGTTCTGTGGGCACTAAGCAGATTAGCCACGTTTAATTGAAATTACTTTTTCCTGTGTATCTTCTGACTTTGGCAGTGTTATAGTAAGAAGCCCATCTTTGAATAGAGCAGAAACTTTATCGTACGCAATGTTTTTAGGAAGACTGAATGTGCGTTTAAAGGAGCACACTCTGCGCTCGCGCATTAGATAATTTTTCTTTTCTTCTTTTTCTTCACTCTCTTTGTGTGATTCAATGGTGAGTACTTTGTCCTGGATTTTTACTTCTACATCCTTTTCTGATAATCCGGGGAGTTCGGCTTCGACAATATATTTGTCGCCTTCTTCCCTGATATCAACCACAGGCATTCGTGCAGGGTATGCAAAGTCATTGCCAAAGAAAGATTCAACAAGTTTGTCAAAGTCGTCAAATACCGATACGACTCTGTTAGGATTGTAAGTTACTAAGTTTTTCATAGTGTACCTCCTGTCAAACCTCTTGCGTACTCTTTGTACCGCAAGGATTTACTGGTATGGCACCTTGGCATACAGCCCGGTTTTCCATATCCGTAAAAGTATATAGCAAAAAACGTGCCAAATTATTAAATTAATTGCTGTAATTTTTTTTGAAAAAGTATCACTGGAGCGTTTTCATGGAACTACAGCGCACTGTGAGAGGTTTGAAATAAAATATTATATTATAAGGAAATAGCTTTGATGGCTTATGGGGGCTGTTCTGCTCAGGTTCTCTCGTGGTGTTTCTTACGTTTATTGCGAAACTGCTAAGCAGCAGTTTATTGAGAAATGTTGGCTTGTACTGTATAAAAAATAGACGATGGGTAATAATAATACACTTATAATGTGTTTAAAAGAAACATTTTGCTTTTATCACTGAAATTGTTGTGTTTCCAAATGAAAACAGGCTGGCACTGTATTGCTAGTGTCACGAAGCTTGTGCAAAAACATATCCCTACAATATTTAGTAGGGATATGTCGCAATAATGCAATATTTTCTGCACGTTCTGTTAAAATAAAACGTGAAGCTCTCCAAAACAGCATTTTTACATTTTTCGTGACACCAGAATCACTGTAATAGGTTTACTATTTTTCCATATCCGCGGTGTAGTGCAACATCGCGTGCAGTCTCACCATTAGCATTAACAATCGATTTTTGTGGATTGAGTGTAAGAATTGCGAGTACTGCCTGTTCATTACCAAGTGATGCGGCATAGTGGAGTGCTGTATCACCAAGAATATCCTGCACGTTAGGATTTGATGCAAGGAGTGCAGTGAGCAGCGCAGTTTGTTGCGCCGCTGTTTTTGTGTTTATTGCAAACAAGATCGGGCTCACACCTCTGCTGTCTTTCATAAAAATATCAGCACCCTGAGCGACAAGAAGCTTGATGATATCGATGTAACCGTATTCCACAGCAAGATGGAGTGGTGTTTTACCTTTAGCGTCACGAATATTGACGAGTGCTCCTAATGTAAGCGCCTGTTCGATAAATCCTGCATTAGGTTTTGCTTCAAGAATAACATGCAGGACCGATCGCCCGTCAGCATCTGGCGTATTAATTGTTGCCTGCGTCATTACTGTTGCTAAAAGCGAGCCTCCGCTTTTTAATGCATAGCTTAAGGGACTTTCTCCGCTTGCATCGCGAGCATGAATGCTTGCTCCTGCTTGCACGAGCATGAGAGCAGCAGCCTGATTTTCTCGGTAGAGTGCTTCGAGGAGCGGCGTCGTTCCATTGTCATCTCGTACTTCTATTGCTGATGTTTTTGCAATGAGCATTGACAGCACTCGAGTATCGGAGAGTCTCACACTGTAATGTAGGGCGGTTTTACCCTGAGCATCGCCTGCAAGCGGATTTGCGCCTGATGCGAGTAATAGTTCGAGCGATCGTGTATCGTTTGATTCAACGCTCAGAATAAGCGGTGTCTTGCCGTTAAAGTCACGGACATCAACCTGGATGTTTTTCATTTTTAACAGGAGCTGGGTAATTGGCAGGTTGCCACTCTGTACCGAGAGGTGCAATGGAGAAAAACCTGATATATCTCGCGTGTTAACAGATGCACCAAGTGAAAGTAATGTATTAACAGCTGTCAGTGAATTATATTGAATTGCCACCATGAGCGGTGTGCGCTCATCTTTATTTCGTGCATTAATATCTGCGCCACGTGTTACAAGAAAATTACAACCTTCGCGGTTCCCTGCCCGAGCGCTGTAGTGAAGTGGGGTGTTACCCATTGTATCACGTGCTGAAACCACCAGAGGTGTAAAGAACCAGGAGTGGATGCTGCCTGATTCCTGTCCAAGAGCCAACAGTACCGGGGTCTGTCCCCGTGCATTCTGCGAAAAAACATCAGCATCTGCAGCAAGAAGAATTTCACCCTGTTCCCGAAGGTTCATAGTGCAGGCGATATGGAGCGGTGTATCGCCTTCATTATTTTTTGGAGAAGCATTTTTCATCCAATCCAGGATCAGTTTCAGAATATCAGCACTTGCTCTGTTTTTTACTGCATAGTGTAGAAAACTGTTCCCCGCTGTATCGCGTGTATCATTTGCGTAAACACTGATGAGTTGCTTTACAGCTTCTTTCCCATTAGCTAGAGCGAGCGTCAGGCTTGAGAGCCCGTTCTTGTTTTCGATAAAAGGATTGGCATTGCTGCCAGCCAGGAGAGCCAGTGCTTCATTCCGTTTCATACTGATTGCGAGTGCTAAAGCAGTATTACCTTCAGAGTTGCTCGAATCAACGAGTGTTTTCCCTCCTGCACGGAGCAGCATTGTGATTACAGGAGTACTGTATCCGTTAATAATAGCATTGTGGAGTGCTGTATTGCCATTTCTATCTTTTATTGATGGATCTGCGTTGTTTGCGAGCAGGAGTTCGATGAGCTGAACTGCTTTACCCGGAGGCATAATCATGGAGAGTGGCGGCGTACCATCGGCATCTTTAATGGTAACATCGGCTTTAAAAGAGAGGAGCATTTTAACAGCTTCTGTATTACCCGATTGCAGTGCAAGGTGGAGCGGTGTCAGTCCTGCGTCATTTTTGAGATCTACTGGAACGTTGCTTTCTAGAAAGTATTGCAGAAAACCGATGTGGTTGTTTCTTACTGCTTCATGAAGGACGGTTGCTCCACCGGAAAATCGTACCCTGCTGAAATTGGTGTCCCGAACAGCCCGGATAAAATATGAAAAACTATCAAACCCTGATGTACTGTTAGCTTTTACGAGTTCTGCAGCAATGCGCGCCGTAGCTGAACTATGTGGGTAAAAAAAAGCAACATCGAGCGGAGTCCGTCCCTGATTATCGCGAGCATTGACATCTGCGCCCAGTTTTATGAGTGTAACAACTCCGCTATAGGAGAAGCGTTCTACCGCAATATGGAGCGGAAATTTTCCGGTATTGTCAGTCTGGTTTAAGCTTTTTGTATCGAGTACGCGGTCAACAACATTTTTTGCGAGAATTAGATCAAAAGGAGTCTGTCCCGAAACATCACGAACGAAAAGTTTTGCACCGTGTGAAAGCAGCAGTTTTGCAATGGAATACGCGTTGAGATCGATAGCATAGCGTAAAGGTGTTTTGCCTTCAGGATCTTCAGGGTCAGGTTGAGCGCCCATAGAGAGCAGCAGTGTGACCATTTGCTCAGAATTATTGAGTACTGCTAAATGGAGTGGGTACCGTCCATCTTTTGAAGGTTTATTAATAAGCTCTTTACCTTTAAAAAGTTCTTCCATGGCCGCGAGATCATTGTTTTGGATAATTGCAAGAATGTCCGGTTCCTGCTGTTCTGGTGTGGAGACCGGAGCAGGTGCTGGCTGTGTTGCAAGACAGGATGCAAGTACAATAGTGATGATACAAATAGCAATAAAATTTTTATGCATAAAAATCTCCGTCACAATCAATGTGTTATTCTAAAAAAATTTTTCATATTATACTATTATTGCATTGTTTATACTATAATGGTGCGATGGAGGAAAACATGAGGCTTGGTTTTTGTGTTCCTATGAATGACGAGTGGAAAAAGGCCGTGCAGGCGATTCAAAAAGAATTTCCAAATATAGAGTTGGTGTTGGGTGTTGATACATGTTTAGAACAATTTGCGAAGCTCGATGCTGTTGTAGCAAATGCCATAGAGCACAGCTATTACATACAGGCTAACAATTTGAAAGCGGTTTTTGTTCCATTTGTAGGAATCAATCATTTACCAATTGATGTGTTACGAGCACGTAATATTGCTGTGTATAATTGCCATGGAAATGCTTTTAGCGTTGCGGAACGTGCTCTTGCCCTCACGCTGGCTGGTTTTGGAAGAATAATTGAGTTTCACAATGACCTTAAGAATACTAAGTGGCACGGTTTTTGGGTTGGTAAAGGAAGGGAAGATTACTGGGAGTCAATTGAGGGGAAAAAATGTGCTATTTTAGGGACAGGTGCAATCGGACAAAAATTGGCACTGTTCTGTAAAGCATTTTCATGTTCTGTAATTGGGTTTAAGCGAAGTCCATCGACACAGAGCATCCCTGGATTTGATGCTGTAACCACCAATCTCGATGAAGCTCTTACCGGTGCAGAAATAGTTTTTATAACATTACCGCTCACTGAACATACAAAGCATCTTATTAGTGAACGGGAATTAAAGCGCATGCAAGGTGCGTGGCTAACAAATGTAGGTCGTGGTGAAATCGTAGAGGAAGAAGCACTCTACAATGCACTTGTTAATGGAACATTACGGGGAGCTGCGATTGATGTCTGGTATACGTATCCTGAAAAGGGCTCTCTCTATGGACATCCTTCTCGCTATCCCATTGAGGAATTAAACAATGTTGTTCTCTCTCCACATGTTGCGGGCTCTACCTGGCAGGCAGTAATTCATAATATCGAACAAACATGTGATAATATTATAGCATATTTGCGGACAGGAAAGGGGCTGTATCCTGTAAATCTTACAGAGTTATACTAATTTTTTTAGAAATTTTATTGACAATTATTATTTTTGCCTCATACTAAAACTGTGAAACTGCTTGTTTTTGTTTTAAACAATGAAGATTTTCTGGAAGAAGTCATGGAAGCCTATGTCGAAGTTGGAATCAGTGGTGCGACACTCATCGATTCTGAGGGTATGGGAAGATTTTTGACATACGAGATTCCGCTATTTGCAGGCTTTAAAGAATTCATGAAAGGCAATAAACCATATAATAAAACAATTATTGCTGTTGTTCAGAATGAAGAACTCATAAAAAAATTAGTTCCTTTAGTTGACAAAATTATTGGGGGATTTGATAACCCAGGAACAGGAATTATGTTTACAGTGCCAGTAGATTGGGCTATTGGCTTATGGCCGGAGGATTGAGAATGCATCTATTAGATTATGTAAGTGAAGATTCAGTTTTTTTATTAGATATGACTACGACGTTTGAAAGTATAATTGATACAGTGGCCAGAGTGATCGCGCCAAAGGTAGGATGCAGTACTGAGTCGATTACATCAGCAATAAAACAGCGAGAACAAGCATCATCAACTGCTATAGGTTTGGGCTGTGCTGTTCCTCATGCTGCACTACCGCAAGCAGTACATACAGCTGTCGGTGCTGCACTCTTAAAAAAACCGCTTGCCATTGCAACTCCAGATGATATTGCTGTCGATATTGTATTCATACTGGTTGGTCCTTCGCAGGAAGCGCGTATCCATTTGAAACTTTTATCCAAAATTGCACGTATACTGCATGATGACGAAACACGCGCTAAAATACGTTCATGCCAAACAGTGCAAGAATTTATAAAAATACTCGAGAGTGGTGATGCGAATTAGTAATACTCATTTATGGAATATTATCCGTTTTATTATTACTACAATTGTTCTTTTTTTTATCTGGATTATTTTTTCATCAGATTTTAGCGCGTTTTGGCTGCTTTTTGGCTTTTACATAGCAGTTATTATAAGTTTATTTACATATAAATTATTTATCAATATTGATGAGGCTGCACGCCATGCTCTCATTCCTCGCCCATTCAATTTAATAAGAGCTTATATATTTTTAGTCTATAGCATGTATGTTGCTAGCTGGAAAGTTTTTTGTAGCATTTTTACACGTGCAATAAATCCTGGGGTCGTTTATATTAAAACCAAACTATCCAGTGATATAGGAAGATCTGCGCTTGCAAATGCAATTACATTTACTCCAGGAACTGTTGTTATAAATCTTGATGAAGACCATATAACTGTACATTGGCTTTTTGTAGTTTCAAGGCATAGCAAAGCTGCAGGTGAAGAAATAAAAAAGAGCATGGAAGCAAGTATTAGAAGGGTCTGGTTATGATACACTTTGTAATTGATGGTATGGTATTTATTTTTTTACTCTGGATTGTAGCATGTGTTATTAAGCTGATAATGGGGCCATCGACTGCTGATCGTCTTGTAGCGCTTAATTTGTTGTCTGGACTCGTATTGGGTCTGCTTGTGCTTATTGGAACGCAGAAACAATCTTCTCTTTTCTTAGATGTTGCACTGGTTTATGATATTTTCGGGTTTCTGGGTTTTCTTGCAATTGCAAAGATTCTGGAAAAGCACTTAAAATCATATACTGCAGATGAGGAATAGCAATGATAGTTGATATACTGGCATCGATTTTATTTCTTATTTCTGCGTTGTTTGGAACTGTAGGTATTATAGGATTATTCACTTTTCCCGATGCATATGCACGCCTTCATGCTGGTTCGCTTGCTTCAACGACAGCTGTATTTACTGTATTTATAGCATGTTTATTTTCTGCACCTGACTGGCATTTTTTTGCCAGAGTTATTGTAATTATGCTCTTCTTTGTTGTTTCTTCTCCAACAGGAAGTCACGTCGTTATACAATTATTATGGAATTCAGGAATTATTCCATGGAAACAAAAAAGGAATAAAGATGTTTAGTGCAGTTCTTTTAAGTTTAATTCTCGGATTATCTATTCTCTCACTTTCTCATAAAAATTTATTTGTGGGCATCATAGCTTTATCTGCAGTTAGCTTATTATCTGCGTTACTGTTTTATTACTTAAATGCACCAGATGTTGCTATAACGGAAGCTGCTGTTGGTGCTGGTCTTTCTACTATTGCATATCTCTGGGTGTTTAGAGCAGTTAAAACATTGGAGCAAAACACTCATGCGGATAATTAAAAAAATTATTGGTTTTATTACTTTTACTTTAGCAAGTCTTTTCATAGGAATTCTTATGCTTACCAGAATACCATGGCCGACCGAATTAAGAGATATTTATGAAACAAATACCATTCAGGAAACTGGAGCACCAAATATTGTAAGTGCAATTTATCTTGGATATAGAGCTTATGATACACTGGGAGAAACTATTGTCTTATTTATTGCTGCTATGGGAACGTTATATTTATTACGCCACGCACAGAAATCGTTATTCATTGCTACTGATAGTACTAAAGAGACTTTAACATATAAAACTAGAAGGACAAGTATTATCAAAGTCATTGTATCAAAACTGGGACCAGCAATTATTATATTTGGAATGTATATTATGGCTTTTGGCTATCGTTCTCCTGGAGGAGGATTTCAGGGAGGGTCTGTTTTAGCATCAGGTATAGTTATTCTATCATTTGTGTTTATAGAAAATAAATCGAAGTACATGGCGATAACACAAATGTTAAAAAAAATTGAAGTTATGGTGTTTATACTCTTATTGGTAAGTTTTTTCTTGGCCTGTTTACAGGCTCTTTTTTTCTAAAAAATCCTTTTAATGAACTAAAACCTGTAGTGTATATATCGGTATTGAATATTGTTATTGGAATCAAAGTAGGACTAAATATGGGGTTATTGTGTATCGCAATGCTGAGAGGAGAACTCAATGAATGAATTATTGATATATCTCATATTTCTTACTGGTCTTTTTGCTGTTGTGTTTATTAAAAATATCATAAAAAAGATATTTGGTCTTGGTATTATGAATAGTGCTGTTGTTTTGTTATTTATTGTACGAGGCGCTGAAATTGGCGAAAGTGCACCCATTCTGGAAAATACTGTTTATAATGTTGTTGATCCTATTCCACAGGCTTTGATGCTTACTGCTATTGTGATAAGTGTATGTATCACTGCTCTGGCACTCGGACTTGCATATAATTTATATTTAACCTATCGAACATTTGATATAGATGAGCTGAGGGATAAAATTGAGTCTTGAAAACATTTCATTTTTAATAATCGTACTTCCATTGTTTGGAGCAGCTCTAGTTCTTATATCTCGAGTTATAAAAATAAAAATAATTAGAAAACTTGTTTATTACTTAGCGGTTTTTAGTGCATTGGTGTTGCCGATTATACCTATTTATATAACAGCTCTATCTGTTTATAGTGGTAATACTTTCACAGGAACTATCGGCGGATGGAGCTTTTTGAGGGGTATAACCTATTCGTTTGATGGTCTTGCTATAATCATAATCATACTTGGTTATTTGTTATCGATACCTGCATGGATATATTCAAGAGCAATAAAATTGGAATATGACATTTTTGATACTATATACTTTATACAGCTGGCTTTTTTAAGTGCATTTGCTATAACTACAGATATATTTAATCTTTTTGTGTGTCTTGAGGTTCTTGGCATAACGTCATATGTATTAGTTGTTTTTGCGGATAAGCCACATGCATGGTTAGCTTCGCTTAGTTATCTATTAATAAGTGCAACAGCAATGTTGTTATACCTTATAGGAATGTATTTTTTATATAATCTTACAGGTACTCTTGCATTGTCGGAAATTGCAAGTAGAATCACTTCGATTCACGGTAATTATCAAATATCAATTATGATAAGTGCTACAGCAATTATTGCTGCGATAGCACTCAGGGTAGCTGTTGTTCCGGTATATGGATGGCTTCCTGATGCTCATGCAATGGCACCTCATCCAGTTTCTGCCGTGCTATCTGGAATTCTTATAAAAACACCGTTATTTATTCTTTTACGCTTTGTAATTATTTTACCGTTTAGTGAATTTATAGGAAATGCATTTGCTTATGCTGGGGCAATTACTGCCTGCATTGGGGTTATACTTGCATTGGGGCAGCATGATGCTAAACGATTACTTGCTTATCATTCAGTGAGTCAGATAGGGTATGTTGTTTGCGCATGGGGTTTAGCCCTTTCGGCAGGATTGCAAACTTTGTCTGGAAAATTGTTTTTTACAGCTTCATTTTTGCATGCATTGTTTCATGGAATGTTTAAAGGACTTCTCTTTCTTGCTGTAGGAACAGTACTCGATGTTTCTGATTCTCGAGATGTTTTTAAGATACGTAATAGTTTAGTAATACTAAAACAAAAAGGTATTTCGCCATATATTGTGTTACTGGCATTTTTAGCTGGGGCATTTTCTATTACTGCTTTTCCACCATGGAATGGTTATATAAGCAAAAATTTAATTACTAATGCTATAAAATCTGGACCACTGTATTGGCTGTTGTTTGCAAGCTCAATTGGGACTGTCGCTTCATTTATAAAGTTATCACAAATATTCTGGAATACTCATGATAATGAACAGTCAACAATTATTGATAAAAATGATACTTGTAGTAAGCAGAATATTTATATAAGCATTGCGCTCGTTTCAGGTACACTGTTTTGTTTACTAAGTGGTATTGGTGGTAATTGGTTTTATAAAACAGTATATGGATTTGTAAATTCTTTGATGCATGATGTGAGCTATTTGGCTATTCCTGAAAGTATTTATTCGAGGCTTACTTTATTAAAAACATTAATAATTGTCATCTCCGGGTGTATACTTTTTGTTTTATTGCAATGTAAACCAGTGAAACTATTACTGGAGGCAATTGGAATGAGAAAAAGAAGTTTTTCTGGACTGTTTTTTGCATTTTTTATTGCATTTATAGTGTTTTTTGCATATTTGTGGATGAATAGAATTTTAGTTTGAATTTGCCAATTTTTATAAATTAGTATAAGATATATCATATGAAATATAACGCTCAATTATCGAATGAAGGGAAAAATACATTAAATACAAGTGTATTTCATTATCCCTTACGTACAATAAATAAACTGGAAATAAGCATCGGAAGAGTAATAGCTGTTCAAAAAAATTTTGCCCATGAGTTACAATCTATTTCCTCACGGATAAATGAAGAACTTGATATAACCCATGATGCGCAAACAAAGTTACAAAACATAAAGCCATACTTGACGAGTTTCTCTGATCATATTAGGCGTATCATTAAAAATATGGAAGCTGTTAGTAAAATTATTGAAACAAGCAGGGAAGGCTTTAATATTTCAATTGCAAACACACGCGGTGCAATGGCTGCAATTCGTGAATGTAGTAACCGCATGAAAAATGTATATGAAATCACAGAATCAATAACGAAACGTATAACAGTTATTGCAGAGTTTGCTGTAGAAAACAAATTAATTGCGATAAATGCATCTGTTACTGCAAGTAAAGCTGGAGAGAAAGTTAGGGGATTTAAGGTAATAGCTTCTGAAGTATCAAGACTTTCTGCTACTATGGCAGAAAAGGTCACCAACGTTATCGAAGATGCTCAGCGTATTCGGGACTATACCAGCACCATGCTGAGTGATCTCCAGCAGAATATTGAAATTGCACAGCACACACTCGATGATGTCGATAAGGCGTTTAATACGCTTGATGCAATAAAAACAACGATTCGTGAACAAATGCGTGAAACCGCAGGTATGGTTCAGGATAAAACTAAACTTGAAGAAACACTGGCTGTTTTTCTTGAAATATTAACAGAACTTGATAAACAGATTATGATGCTCAATCAAAAGATCCATGATTGCACAAACACAAATAGTAAGCAAAATTATTATATTTCTAATCTATTGGAATATTTACCACAATCAAAAAACATGGCAGAATCATTGATTAAAGCATATAAAAATGTTGATACAACACATAAAGTATTACGTATGTATGAGCTGCCAATCATAGAGTATGATCCTGCATTAGCGCAGCTTGTAAGAGAATTTCACTACACTCATTTTACCTGTGTTCGTTTAGTTAGATATTCAACAGACAGAAAAATAGTACCGTATCTAGCGGATTCGTGGAGTCTGGATCCTGATGGTGTTACCTGGCATTTTTTTATAAAACAGGATGCAAAATTTTTTGATGGCTCTCCTATTACAACGGATGATATACAATATACCTTTGAAAGACTGATAAATCCAGTTTTGCATTCACCATATTCAAATATGTTGAATATGCTTGTAGGTTTTGAAGATTTTTATTCGGGTAAAGATGAGCACCTTGCTGGATTGAGAATCATAGATGATCATGCATTTGATTTTATACTTAAAAGGCCATGCAACTTTTTTCTCTCACTGTTAACGAATGGTTTCTGTTCAATTCTCAAGCGAAACGATCTGTATTATGGAAAAAAATTTCCAAGAGATCAGATTGTTTCATCTGGTCCTTTTTGTTCTGTACCGGGTAAGACTGGGGATGTAGATGTACTTGCAGCAAATCCTTATTTTATAAATGGTCAAGCACTTGTTGATGCAATTGAAATACATAGAACTTCAGAAAGTATTGTAGACGATTTAATTTCAGGTAAAATTGATTTTGCATATGGTCTACAGGCTGCACTGGAAGAGGATTTAAGAGATAAAGGGTTCAGGGGAGAAATACGGCATTATACATCACGATATTGTTATGGAATTGTGGTAAACTTTCAGCATGAAAATGCGTTAACTCAATTTAAGGATGTACGAAGGGCATTTGCTCAGGCAATCGATAAGGATGGCATAATTGAAGATATCTTTGGGAAAGATGTAGTCATAGCAACAACACCATTATCTGATGCAATTCTAAATCTTAAGAACGATCCGCTTCCATATAATCCAGAATTTGCAAAACAAGTTTTTAAGAAGTATGGTGAGGAAGGATATTTTAAGGAACCGTTAACACTGGCTTATGTGGATTCTTCAATAAATTATGGTGCAAGCGAGCTTTTGAATCGTTTAAAAGATCTGTTTGCAGGGTATAACGTTCCTATAGAAATAATTAAACTGTCTGCAGATGATGCGCGTCCTGATGTATACAAGAAATACGATCTGGTTTTTTTACGTTTTATGCCGGAGTTAGATTTTTATGCTGCATTGGAACCATTTATCAATCCTCATGGCGGAGATAATTATTTTAGCTATACAAATGAGATGCTCTATCAAAAACTACAAAATTCAATTGGCATTAAGGATGCAGATAAACGCAGATTGTATTTTGAAGACTTGCTTGAACAATTTACTGGCGATGTTTTTATGGTGCCATTATTCTTCCGAAGGGTGCTTGCTGCAATACCAAATTATTTACGAGAAGTATTTTTAACACCTGAAGAAGCTTTTGTTCCTGATGTGGTTTACTTTGATGAATTTTTAAGAAATAAAGCATTACAGTGCAATAAGAAGGATGTGATAAACGATTTTATTTTCAAAATTAATGAAGTTCTAGCTGTAAATGAAAAAATAAAAAGTGTTGGGAAAAGTTTGGAGTTAATTGCTTCCGATATTTTAAAGCAAATTTCGTTCCAGAAGAAAGTAACATCAAAAGCAGAGTTTGTTTTAATTAATTTTACGGATAATGTGGAAAAATTAAAAAGCGCAAATAATAAAACAATAGAAGCTATTCATATTATGACTGATAATACCGAAGCAATTTCATCAAACGCACAGTTTATTCAGAAAAGCCTTGAAGGTTTTTTACAGGAACTTGTTAGTATGATACAAAGCGTACAGAACATAAAAAAGGATATCAAAGGGGTATATAATATTGTAAAACTTATTGAAGAAGCAAATGCAACAATAAAAAGTGTTGCTGTCAATGCGTCGATTATTGCCAATAAATCTGATGATTCATCTCAGGAATTAAAAAAAGTTTCGCAGGATATCAGTATGCTTGTTGAAAAGAATGCACAGGAAATAGCAATTATTATTAAAGAATTGCAGGGATTAGATGAATCAATGAAAACGGAACTTAACGAATTGTTTTCTGCACATGATGAAATCGAAGCAGCTATCCATGATATTAAGGATCATACATTAAACCTCAAAGGATTAAAGCCTGTTCTGGATTCTGTACATGTGTATACTGAAAATCTCGAAAAAATAAATACTGATTTATTTACAAGAGCCGATTTAGCAAACGCAGCAGTTGATGCAATCAATAATTCAGCTGAAGTCTTACAAAACTCGGCAGAAAGTTTACATTTTGGACTTGCACTTGAGACTGCCGTAATCGAAATAATTGATGATATTACGATTATGCTCAGTACGATAAGTAAGTTATATTTAACAAAATCAGCATGTGATTAAATTAGGTTAGGTTTTTATTGACTCTGTTCGTACATTCCATCCGTTTTCGTTTTCATAGAGAGCGTTTGCATCAATCCACATATGCTGCCCCTCTTCACCGGAAAGATGAATTTTTAAAGCAGGAATGTTAATTTCCACTACTTTAAATACTTGATTTTCAAAGTTTACCCGAGTGCCTTCTTGTGGCAATGATTTTCTTACTTCGGAATAATAATCAAATTCATATGATAAACAGCACAGTAAACGGCCACATGGTCCTGAGATTTTAAGAGAATTAAGCGAGAGATTTTGATCTTTAGCCATTTTAATAGAAACAGGCATCAGTTTATCGGTTATTGCATGACAGCAAAGAATTCTTCCGCAAATACCACATCCACCAATCATGCGTGCTTTATCGCGTACACCTATTTGACGCAATTCAATTCTCACTTTTAATATAGCTACTAAGTCTTTAACAAGCTCTCTAAAATCGATACGGGTTTCTGCAGAAAAGAAGAAAATAATTTTGGGTTCATCAAATAGATAGTGAGCCCCAATAAGGTCCATAGCAAGGCCATGTATCTGTATTTTTTGTTTGCAAATCTCAAAAGCCTGTTTTTCTTTTTCTATATCATGTTTGCGTTTTTCAAGATCAGCGTCGGTAGCTTTACGTTCAAATGTCATGAGTTCTGTTCTTAAAACTTTCGAAAGATTCTGTACCGCTCCGAGAACTTTGCAGATATCTTTTCCGTATTTTGTTTGCGCTATGACAAAACTGCCGCTTGCCAGTTGTTCCTGAGTTGCAATGAAATAAGTCTCATTGTTTGCATCTACTTTTATTCTGTATAATGTTCCTGAGATATTAGATCGATCAATGAAATCGTTATCCTGTATAACTGGAACTTCATCTTCAATGTGTAAATCGTCGTCGTTTATATAATGCGGATGCATCCGTATTCTCCTCTGTGCTAATACAATAAATCTATCAGTAATCCATAGATTTCATCAAGACGTGCAAGAATATCGAGTTTATCTCGCTGGCTCGATAAGATTTCTGCTGCGAAATGTTCAAGCTTTTCATCAATAATAGCAATTTGTGTATACTTTTTTCGTTTTAACAGATTCTTGCTGCTATTTTTTTCTTCAATAGCATAAACAGTATTTATAATGTAGCTTGTAAAGCGTTTTACAGCTGCTTTATATGCCTGGATTGTTGTTGTACTGATATTTTTTCTTAACGCATCACCACTGTTATGAACAAGATCTAAAAGTTCTTCGATAGCAGTTTCCTGATCATCAGGTAAAAGAATTGTAGGGGCTGTTTCTGTGGTTTCAGATTTCTCATGTATAGTTGTAAAAAGTTTTCGAAATACCTGTTTTGTTTTATCCTGTTTTTTTTCACGGGCAGCTTGCGTATGCAGAAATGCATTGTTTGAAAAATCTGCAGGATTAATTTTGCTCATAGACCGGGAAATTGTGGCAATGAATTGGAAAAATACATTTTGTTTGGATGTTTTTCTATAAATTGCTGCATTTCTTTGAGAGCCGTTTCGGGATTACAGGTAATCGTGATATCTCCATGAATGCTAATTTCTCCATCGGTTTCAAGAATTGGTGTAAAAATATTACCAATTACCTTTGCCCCTTGAAGAATAGTGAGATGCTCAGAAACAAAGATATCGCCCTTGAGTACTCCTGCAATGATTGCACTTCGAGCAGTGATTCGTGCTCTACAGCGGCTCGATGTGCTGATAACCACAGCTCCATCAGACTGAATTGTTCCCTGAAAATCGCCATCAATTCGTACAAGACCTTTCTGGATAATCGTACCTTCGAGTCTCGTAGTTTGGCCTATTATGGTTTCGCTTTCTTGCTGTTTTGACTGCATGATATACCGTATTATTTAGTAGTGACTGTTCTTACCCGGCTTGTAATGAAGCGCAGCGGATCAATTCGGGAAGTACCGAGATAGATTTCATAGTGAAGGTGAGGACCTGTTGAAATACCGGTATTACCAATATAGCCGATAATATCGCCCTGTTGAACTTCCTGTCCCTTTTGTGCTGCAAAAGCTTTTAGGTGTGCATATCGAGTGAGAAAACCATATTTATGTTCGATGATGATATAATTTCCATAGCCAACATCATATCCCACATAAATAACTTTTCCGTTAGCAGTAGCAATAACAGGATCACCACTTCTGAATGTTGAAATATCAATACCGGTGTGCAAATACCAGCCGCCAAAGATTGGATGCTGATTTTGTCCATAGTACATGGATATATGACCGATACCGCCTTTTACAGGCCATGCACTAGGGAATTCACTTAAAATTGTGCCCTGTGCTTTGATGAGATTACTGAGATCGGTAAGCGGATCGATAGATTGTTCAAGATAACTGTTAAGGTTTTGAACGTAGTTCAATTCAGGAAGACTGGAACCCGCGGTTTTGGAATTGCTAATGATAGAAGCTAAATCACCTTGTGCAGTACCAGTTCCGGATGTATTAGTATTAACACCAATCTGATTAAAGATTGCATCCATGGTAACTTGAAATTGCTTTGATGTCTTGATAAGGCTCGTTACACTATCTCGCATCGAATCAAGTGTCGATTGTGTTGTCTGAAGTGAATTAGCTTTAGCAGCAAGTTCAGCATTGAGTGTGCCATAATGAGCAAGTGAATATCCAACAAAAATCATGAGTGCAGCAAAACCAGCAAGGAGAATAGAAAAACCAAACATGCTCAATTTAAAGCTGACTGTTTTTTTCTCTGAATGTGGAATGACCAGAATGGAAATAGAGCGTTTCGAACGTTTGATGACACTCGACATCCACTTTGTCATTGATATATTTGCCTTGCCAAGCAGTGCATGAACTTTTTTTGCAAAACTTTTCTCTATTTTTTTATATGAATGGAGTGCCGACAAAACCTTCTCCTTATTATATCGTTTATACTAAACTCTCTCTTCGATGTAGCTGATATAATACCATTCTTACTAGTTTCCTGTCAAATATGATTTTATTGTATGGAAAAAACAAGAGGTATGCAGTATAGTTGAGATACCATGAGTACGCAACATCACAATTTAGGACCCGTTGGTGATATGGGAGCACTCGAACTTACTAATAATGGAGAACTCTCTATTACCTTTATCGGTTCAGGTAGTGCTTTTTCAAAAAAATTTTTTCAAAACAATGCACTTGTCGTCTGTAGCGAAAATCATACGCTTATCGATTGCGGAAGCAGAACGCCAGAAGCATTGGCTCTGCTGGGATTATCGGTTACCGATATCGAATACTATCTTATAACACATTCTCATGCAGATCATATTGGTGGGCTTGAAGAAGTAATGTTAGTAAATCGTTATGTGGCAAAGAAAAAGCCTCATCTCATTGCGAGCAAAGAATACGGACACATGCTCTGGAATCAATCCCTTAAAGGCGGTGCTGCCTATAATGAACGACATGATGGGAAAGTGTTAGAACTTAACGACCTCTGGGAATGCTGTGAACCGATTGCTGTTCCAGGCGCAGATCGTGATCTTATGAGGTTTACCTTAGGGTCGCTGCACTTTGATATTTTTAGGACAAAACACATTCCAGACAATGCTGCATCATGGAAAACATCTGCGCTGAGTTATGGAGTTGTTATTAATGAAAAAGTAGCTTATACGAGCGATACAAGGTTTGATCCCGATTTAATTAGTTTTTTAACGAATAACTATGATTTAGAAGCGATTTTTCATGATTGTCAGCTTTTTACCGGCGGAGTGCATGCATCACTCGATGAGTTAGCAACATTACCGGAAGCAATAAAAGCAAAAATGTATCTCATGCACTATGGCGATATGGCGTTGACACAGCCAGAACGTGCAACGATGCATGGTTTTAGGGGTTTTGCAGAACAGTGGCACACGTATTCATTTACATAAGAGGATTTTTGCTATATTTACACTTGACAAAAAGAAAATATCTGTCATACTTAGTGCGGTATAACGGTATTGATGCTTGAAGCTGTGCTGCTTGCAAGTGCAATTATATAGATAAAGTGGAGGGATGGTATGATACTTTCAAGTCCCCAATTTGCCGATGGTGCAGAGTTGCCATTTTACTGCTGGTATGATGCAGAAAATAAATCACCCCCATTGATCTGGACTGATTGCCCTAAAGGCGTGACAAGCTATGCACTGGTTTGTCTCGATATCACCGACCCAGCAATGCCATGGACTCACTGGCTTTTATGGAATATTCCAGGTAATGAAACCCTGCTGCCTGAAGGTGTTGAGCACTATCCACAGCTTGAGAACGGTATGCGTCAGGGCTTGAATAGTTTTTTGGAGATCGGATGGGGTGGCCCCTGTCCGCCAGCAGGAAAGCATTATTATCAATTTATGATTTTTGCTCTCGATTGTCTGTTTAAAGAGGATTTTTTGACATGGCATAAACTTGCACAGGCAATTTCAGGTCATGTTCTCGATAAAGCCACATTATGTGCAGTTGCTGAGGCAGAAAAACCAATTGTATCTTGGGAAAAACTTCGTGAAGGCCAAGGTGCTTTTAATGGTATCAGGTAAGCTTATAAAACTGAGTAAGAATTTATAATAGTGCATCAGAATACCTATAAATAAAATCTTGTGGTGGCAAGTTGATTCCTTGTATATATGCCAGAACTAGAAGGAATTTATGATGCCATGAAGGCATAGTATGGTACTGGACCTGCGAAGCCAATCTCTGGTGGAATTGCGCAGTTAAGTCTTTGACCTAATAAAGCTTTAAGTGAACGATTTGATAATTTGCTCGATGCAAAAGTCGGCTTTTATTTAAGTAGAACCGTTTCGTTAAGTGGAGATATCTACGCTTCTACTGAGTTTACCGAAACAAGTGGTGTATATTGGTCGTCTACTAACCATAAGCATGTAGCGGTGACTTTGTTTACGGACAAACTGGCACAAATTGCTTAGTGTCAGGAAGCTTGTGCATACTGCTAGCCCCACAATACGCTGTATATATATTCCCCTACTGCACTATATGTTCAATACTTTCCATAAAAAGCAAACCGGTAGTAATCCAAATCTGCGTTTTCACAATGTTCGTGGCACTAAGAAAACGTTGGGGAGTTCCCTGTCGATTTTATTGATACTGGAATACAAACCAAAATAGGTGAAAGAATTCTCTTGCGTAGGGTTTGGGAGGATTATGTAAATTCCATTTGTAGAACTGAAATGATATTAAAGTCCGGAAACCATGAGGAAAAAATACCTGACTGTTACTTTAAAATCTGGTCAACACAAGAGTTTTTGGAAGTGATATCAGATAATGCTATGAAAATTAACAAAATTATTGACATCGCTTCAAACGCAATCAAAAACGAATTGAGCGAAGGTTGTATGTTCATAATTGAGCTGGTAGAATCCTGGAAATTCTCTTGCCAATCCTCCTTTTTATTGCAATAATCAGTATGAAATGTGTTTTTTAAAAAGGAGGATTACATGTACGGAGCATTACAGAAAGATCTTCAGGAACGGCTCGACCAAATTCGGGCGGAAGGTCTTTATAAAAATGAACGGGTGATTACTACTCCGCAGGGGTCACTCATTGCAGTTAAAAATGGCAAAGAAGTTATAAATTTTTGTGCAAATAATTATCTTGGCCTTGCCAATAATGATGCAATACGAGAAGCTGCAAAAAAAGCTCTTGATGAATGGGGTTATGGGCTTTCGAGTGTCCGTTTTATCTGCGGAACCCAGACGCTGCATAAGGAGCTTGAAGCAGCTGTGAGCAAATTTCTTGGAACCGATGACACCATTCTCTTTAGCTCCTGTTTTGATGCAAATGGCGCAGTCTTTGAACCAATTATGGATGCCGATTGTGCCATTATCACGGATAGTTTGAACCATGCTTCTATTATCGATGGCATACGCCTTGCTAAAGCCGAGCGCTTTATCTATGAGCATAATAATTTTAATGACCTCGAAGAAAAACTTAAGGCAACTCAGCATAAAAAGTATCGGATTGTAGCAACAGACGGTGTTTTTTCTATGGATGGTGATATAGCGGATTTACCTACGATATGCACACTCGCAGAAACATACAATGCCCTCGTGATGGTAGATGACAGCCATGCTACCGGCTTTATTGGAAAAACCGGGCGCGGAACACATGAGTATCATAATGTTATGGGCAGAATTGACATTATTACAACGACATTTGGAAAGGCTCTCGGTGGTGCATCGGGCGGATGTATTTCTGGAAGGAAAGAAATCATTGAATATATGAGACAAAAAGCTCGTCCGTATCTTTTTTCCAACACACTGATGCCGGCAATAGCTGCTGGTACGCTAAAAACACTTGAACTCCTTTCAGCTTCCACTAATTTGCGCGATAAGCTCGAAGCAAATACAAAGCGGTTCAGAGAAGGAATGACAAAAGCAGGCCTTGAAATCCGGCCAGGTGTTCATCCGATTACACCCGTTATGCTCTATGATGAAAAGCTCGCTCATGCAATGGCAGACAAGCTGCTCGATGAAGGCATCTATGTAATAGGTTTCAGCTATCCTGTTGTACCAAAAGGAAAGGCTCGCATTCGTGTGCAAATTTCGGCAGCACACACAACCGAGCAGATTGACAGAGCAATTGAAGCGTTTGCAAAAGTCGGCAGAGAGCTTGGAGTAATAAAAAAATAATATATTTTAAGTGGTATGGTGCGGTACCGATTGCAAATGGCATGGAATTTACTTACCATGCTGTAACCAGTGTATTTGGTGATGTTTTTTTGCGAGAAGATTACTGATGAAACTTTTAATTGGGAAATCTAAACAAGCTGTAGCGTTAGAATCTTCCATGGCAAATCGTCATGGAATTATCAGCGGGGCAACGGGCACTGGAAAAACGGTTACCCTACAGGTGCTCGCTGAACGATTTTCGGAAATAGGTGTGCCTGTATTTCTTGCTGATATTAAAGGCGATGTGTCAGGAATTGCAAAACCGGGAACACTCACTCCAAAACTGCAAGAACGTATCGAAACATACCACGTAGCTATGCCAGTGTTTACGGGTTTTCCCGTACAATTCTGGGATGTGCTTGGGAAAAAAGGTCATCCTATTCGTGCTACAATTGCAGATATGGGTCCGATACTGCTTGCACGGCTCTTGAACTTATCTGAAGTTCAGAGCGCAGTCCTTTCGCTCATTTTTACCATTGCCGATGATGAGGGACTCCTGCTTCTCGATTTTAAAGATCTTAAATCGATGCTTGTTCATGTACAGAACAATGCTAAGACATATACTCAAAAGTATGGACAAATCTCAACGCAAAGTGTTGCCTCCATTCAACGAGCATTGCTTGTATTTGAGCAGGAAGGTTCGGCTCAGTTTTTCGCTGAACCCATGCTCGATATAAAAGACTTTTTAGTAACCGATAGTGAAGGGCGAGGCTGTATCAATATTCTTGCTGCAGATGAGCTCTATCAGCATCCGCAGCTCTATGCAATGTTTTTGCTGTGGATATTGGCTGAATTGTTTGAGCAATTCCCGGAAGTTGGTGACTGTGAAAAACCGCGTCTTGTGTTTTTCTTTGATGAAGCACATCTGCTTTTTAAGGATATGCCACAGGTGCTGCTCCAAAAAATAGAACAGGTAGTCAGACTGATTCGGAGCAAGGGAATAGGTATATATTTTATCACACAGTCTCCGTTAGATATACCTGAAAGTATTCTGGGACAGTTAGGAAATAGAATACAGCATGCATTGCGTGCGTATACACCAAAGGATTATAAGGCGGTAAAAACAGCAGCAGAAACATTCAGGAAAAATCCTGAATTTAAGACTGATGAAGTTATTACCGAACTTGGAGTTGGAGAGGCTTTAGTGTCGTTTCTGGACAGCAATGGTGTGCCCACAATTGTAGAACGCGTTATTATTGTTCCGCCTCGCTCGCAGATAGGTCCTCTCTTACCGGAAGGACGCACAAAACTTATCAGGGAATCGAAGGTTTTTGGAAAGTATGAGAAAACTATAGACCGTGAATCTGCATACGAAATGATAGAAAAACGAATCGCAGCTCAGACGCTTGAAAATTTAATAACAAAGGATGGGTGGAAAGAAACGAGCGAGACTGATTTTGAAACCTATACTAAGAAAACCTCTCGTGCAAAGAGCCGAGTTCAAAGTGAAGATAATATCACCGAAGAACTATTGCAGATGGCGGCAAAAACAATGCTCCGCAGTGCAGCGCGCAGTATCGGAAGCACAGCAGGCAGGAAGATTGTTCGTGGTATATTAGGATCACTGGGAAGGTAATACAGTATGGTAGTAGTTTTGACAGAACAACAGTGCCGCTATGCTATGGATCATGGTGAATTTGATAGTGAAATATTGCTCTCGGCTCCGCGTGTTGCCATTGTACTAACACAAAGCTGGTGCCCTCAGTGGATGAGAATGCGGACATATTTACAGAATGTGGAATCTTTAGTGCATTCCGAAAATCATTTAAATACCATGATTTTTTACCTAGAATATGATACGGTACCGTGGTTTGAGACATTTATGGAGTTTAAGGAAAATATTTTTAATAACAGGGAAATTCCCTATGTACGATATTATAAAAATGGAAAACTGACAGGCGAAAGCAACTATGTTTCGCTGGAAGGTTTTGTTTCACGTTTGCGATAGAAAAGCTCTCGTATGGTTCTTCCTTCCTGCTTTGCTCGCAATTCAAATTTTGTAACCGGACGCCAATCCTGACGCTCCGCCCAGCCTGATTCATGTAGAGAGGAATTATACAATCCTGGTTCTGCATCGAATATGGCTTTTGCGCTTTCGGCATACTCTTCCCAATCAGTTATAAAATAAATATAACCCTCTGGCTTGAGTTTGCGGGTAAAGAAGGCAAGATTTTCTTTATTTATTATCCGCCGTTTGTGATGTCTTTTTTTTGGCCATGGATCAGGGAAAAAAATGTGAAATCCGGCTAAGCTGTTATCTGCAATGTGATTTGCTAAAAATGGTAAAGCATCACCGTGAAAAACTTTTAAGTTATCAAGTTTTAACTCTTCAATAAGGATGAGCAGTTTTCCGACACCGGGCGTGTGAACTTCTATACCTAAAAAATTGTAATCGGGCCGCTTTTGTGCAATTTCACTTGTTGCCTGACCCATGCCAAAACCAATTTCTATAATGAGTGGTTTGCTGTTTGAAAACAATTTCTCGCTTGAAACAATGCCACTGTCTGCTTCAGTTATACCATATCGACTGTAGAGTGTGTGGTATGCCTTTTTTTGCGCATCTGTCATGCGCCCTGTACGCAGTGCATATGTTTTAATGTGTCCTGATGGATCTATTTGTTTATTGGTATTTTCCATGAAAACATCCCTATCTGGTTTCTAGCATCATATGCGTAGAGAGCACAGCTCACAGCTTGCTCTTTCCATGAATTGTTACCCCACAGCTTTTCAAGCTGGATTGTTCCGTTAGCAACGGGAAGTGCCTTGAGAACATTGTTTCCTGAATCAAAAATAAAGAGTGTCAGTTGTGTATAATCAGACTGTATGATCAGTGTCCCGTGTTGTGTGCCTTTTGAAATCACTGGCAGATTATTCGGAAGCTTTTGCGGAGCGAGCACAGGTACTTGTTTTTGTATTTTTTCTCCTGCTCTGTCAATGATTTCCAGTGTATAGGTATCTCTCGGAATTATTCCAGATGGACTTGCAAGACCATTGCTTCCTATCCAGTATTCGCCAGCATCCTTATGTATTGTCCAGTTTGCGCTTGTTAGATTCCAGAGCAATTCAGCATTGCTCGAGTAAATAAATACATGTTCAATATCACCAATTCCATCGGTGTCACGCACGGCGATAAACATGGATAGCCGCTCTTCTGTTTTTCCATTGTCACCAGGATAGAGAATGAGCCGTGTGCTCACGCTCTGTATTTGCGGAGGGTTAGGTGAGCATGCTGTTGCAGCTGCAATCAGAAAGCTACAGAGCAGTATAATTGCAAGCCTGAGTGAGAAGCAATTGTTCTGCAATGTAAGCTGCCTGCGCCCTCTAATCAATGCCATAGATCAACTATTTCTCTGCATGTTGGTTTGTGCAAATGCCTGTACGAGTGCCTCTAAACTTGTATAGTCCACCGAATTTCTTGTATCAAGATTTTTTAACACCCAGATATTTTTTTCATGTTCAGTCTCTCCACGGATAATAGCAAATGGTATTGCCTTTTTCTCAGCATAGGTGAACTGTAGCTGTATTTTTTTTGTCTCAGGATACACTTCGCAGGCAATACCGGCATCCCGCAATGATTTTGCGCAGCATACATAATCAGTGAGTAGCGTATCGTTAAGATTGAGAATGAGTGCCTGACAGTAACCGCTCACAGGAACTTTGACTTCGAGTGCTTCGAGTGCAGCGATGAGCCTGTCCAGGCCGACAGAAGCGCCAACACCGGGAATATGCTGTTTTGTATAAAGAGAAGCAAGATCGTTATACCTTCCGCCAGAACAAATGGAGCCAATTTCAGGCATTGCATTAATAAATGTTTCAAATACAACACCCGTGTAGTAATCCAGTCCGCGCGTGATGCTTGGATTGAGCCTTAGTGATTGTTCAAAACCTGATGCCTGTGCAAGATCAAGTATTGCACGTATCCGTTTTGTATCATCTGCTTCTCCGCCTGCTAGTTGTGTCATACCAGACAGTATTGTGAGATTATCACCTTTGAGTTCGATAAACGCCAATAGTTTATCCGCGAGAGCAGGATTAGTTAGCTCTGCAAGTTGTTCATGCGTAGCATCGCGACCTATTTTCTCAAGCTTATCTACGGTTCTGAGAATTTCAACGCTCCTGTCGAGTATTCCCTGTGATGCGAGGAATCGATTGAATATACCGCGGTGATTCAGATTAATGGTGAATGCTGGAATTGCGAGGTTGCTGAGTGCTGTGTAAATCGTGTAGACAATTTCGAAATCACTTGCAGCTGTATCAGATCCTACCATATCAAAATCGCACTGCATGAATTCACGGTAGCGGCCTCGCTGCGTATTTTCGCCTCGCCAGACTTTTGCTATATGGTACCGTTTGAATGGCAGATAGAGTTCATGTGCATGGAGTGCCATAAAACGGGCAAATGGTACGGTAAGATCAAACCGCATGGCCACGGCTCTCCCTCCATGATCGGTAAAACGATAAACCTGTTTTTCTGTTTCTCCACCGCCCTTGCCGAGCAGTATTTCCTCATATTCGAGGACTGGTGTGTCTATGGGAACAAAACCGCAGCGTTTGAAAGCATCAGTCAGTTTTTCGATCAGCGCAGATCGCAGAATCTCCTGCTCTGGTAAAAAATCTCTAAATCCTTTTAATACACGGGGTTCAATGATACTCATGTGCGTGTCTCCATTTATCAATATATGTCGATAGTATCAGATTGCATGGTTCGGTGCAATAATTACATAGTGTCAGGAAGATTGTGAAGAGAAAAAAAGCTTGAACTATTTACACAAATCAAGTATATTATGTATAAATAGTTGGTGAAGTATGTCAGAAGAAATGGTAACTAAGATTATATCAGCTGCACAGGAGATCCTATCCCGGCATGGACCGGAAGGATTGACCATGGAGGCTACGGCTGATCGAGCGCGAGTTGCACGAAAGACGGTATATAATTATTTTGCAAACAAATATAACCTTATTCGTGCTGTCCGTTTGCAATGGATGCAAGGGGTTATAGCAGAGCTCACCGCAATCGCGGAGTCAGCAAACCTTCAAATTATCGATAAAATAAACCATATTGTAGAAAAGGGTTTTGGATATCTTAAAAATGCGGGACGTTTGTTAGATAGGGAAAATCTGCGCCAGACACAAAAGCATGAAGCTCTGTATCAGTACACTTTAGAATCACATCTGGAAGACAAGGGTTCTGCTGATATTGAAAATATGGTGAGTAAATCACTCTTTATGCTAATCTATAATATTGTTTCAGAGGCAATCCGGGCTGGTTTTATTATAGAAGATTTTAATGCAGAGCGCATTACCTGGATGCTCATCAACATTATTGGCGGGCTTTTGTACCTTGATTTTGATGAAAATCATTTTACCAAGTATGACCTCTTACGGGATTCGCTTAAGGCTGTAATTCGTGGCATGTTGACTCAGGAAGGGTATGCTGCAATGCAGGAGTCGCCACTTTTAACAGGGAGGGGAATTGCATGACTATAAACAAAAAGCTTTCTACGCTTATAAAAATTATCAGTCTGGTAGTATTGCTTGCAGTTTCACTTTCTGTCTCCTTTATTGCGCGTGCTGGACGAGAGAAAACTTATGAAGCAATCCCCATTCCGGTTAAAACTATGAAACCGATTGCTGGTGATTTTTCTCATACCATATCGTTTAATGGTCACATAGAATCGAATACCATGGTTACGGTGTTACCACTCGTTTCTGGAATTCTAAAAGAATTACCTGTCGAACCTGGTCAGCAGGTTAGAAAAAATGAAGTAATAGCGCGAATCGATGCAGAACGGTATGAGTTGCAGCTACAGCAGGCAAAAGCTGCATGGCTCAATGCAAAATCAACGTATGAACGGGTCGCTCAACTTTATGCTGCACAGGCAACTTCATTGCAGAATTATGAGCAGGCAAAAGCACAGTACGATGCATACAGCTCGCAGTATGATTTAGCAAAATTACAGCTTGAATACACCGCTGTAAAAAGTCCTATTGATGGTGTAGTGTTGGCAAAGCATCTAACAGCAGGTTCACTGGCTGCACCAGAGCGACCGCTCGTCACAATAGGTGATATCAATAACCTGATTGTTAAAGTAAAAATACCGGAAAAGTATTATGAAATTTTTACTGGTAAAAATAAAATAACTCAAATATTAATAATTAGAAATGATAATGAACAATACAAAGGTATTATTCAATCGGTAAGTCCATTTATCTCTGCTGATACAAAAAATTTTGAAGTAACGGTGGCAATACAGGATGATCAGAAAATACTCCGGCCTGGCATGTTTGTAAAAATAGAAATTGAGCTTGCACGAATACCTAAAGTGCTTATGTTGCCAGTTTCTGCACTCGCAGGGTCAAACCGGGTTTGGTATGTTCAGGACGGAAAGGCTTATACTGAACAGGTAGAGCTTACATATTTTTCTGATGATTATTTTGTAATTCCAGAGGAATGGCGCGAGAGAGAGTGCGTTATTGAGGGTTCAGCGTTTCTTCGGGAAGGGAGCCCGGTAGTAGTACCATGATCTTTTCAGATTTTTCGGTAAAACATCCCGTAATCATATCGATATTGCTTGCAATACTGCTTGTATTCGGTTTAATTGCGCTTACCGCATTGAACTATGAGATGATACCCGCAGTGGGTCTTCCTTCAGCGGTTATCGTAACAACATACCCCGGCGCCAGTGCTAACGATGTAGAAAAAGATATAACAAGAATAATTGAAAATCAGATGTCGACGCTTCCCGGTATACAAAACATGAATTCTACAAGTTCGAATTCATTTTCTACCGTTTCACTTGAGTTTAGGAAAGATGTTAATGTTCGGGACAAACTTCCTCAAATACGAGAACTCCTCAACGGAATTCGTGGACAGCTACCTGAAGGAATTCAGGGTGAACCAGTAATTTACATAGTGGAGGCAAGTGCGTTCCTTCCTATTTTTTCTGTGCGTATTGATAGTTCAATGAACAAGGAGGATCTTACTAAGTACCTTGAAGATACTATCAGTCCGGCGCTCTCACGAATAGATGGGGTTTCTAAAATTAATATCGTTGGAGGAAACAAAAGAGAGGCTGTTGTAAATGTAAACACATGGGAGCTTGAATCAAGAAAACTCTCAGTTTTACAAATATATGAAGCATTGCAGTATAACAATTTAAATGTTCCTGCGGGGTCAGCCTCATTTAGGGGAAAGTCAATAGCTTTTACAGCTTCTGGCAAGTTTAAGAGTTTGGATGAGTTAAAAAATCTTCCTGTCGGGTACAGTGGTTCAACCCTTATCTATCTAAAAGATGTTGCAGATATTGAAATTAAGGAACAGAAGCCCGAAATCGTTATCCGCGAGTCTGGTAATGAGTATGTAATGATAGATATTTTAAAACGTGATGAAGGAAATACAATTTTTATTGTAGAAGAAGCAAAAAAAATATTTGATACAATGGTAGTAAATACATATGGTGCCGTTCAGTATCGAATTGTCAGTGATCATAGTGAAACTACTAAAACTTCGTTAAAAACGGTATTAGAAACGGGAATTACAGGATTACTGCTCACTATTTTTGTAATACTGTTGGTGTTGCATGACTGGCGGGCAACAATAATCATTAGTCTTTCAATTCCTCTTTCTATTTTGTTTGCCGTGCTTGGTCTGTATGCAACAGGTCGTTCAATCAACTTACTTACCCTGTCGGGAATGGTTGTTGCAATCGGCATGATTGTTGACAATTCTATTGTCATTCTTGAAAACACATTCAATAAATTTTCACAGACTCATAATAAAAAGGAAGCTGCGCGAAGTGGAGCTGCTGAAATGGGGGGAGCCGTTCTTGCTTCGACACTCACGAGTATCTGTGTATTTGCACCGCTGCTTTTTTTACGCGGTATCATAGGTATCATATTAAACGATCTTTCGTTAACAATTGTGTATGCGCTTGCAGCGAGTGCACTGGTTGCTGTGATTGTTGTTCCATGGCTTTCGTCTTTAATACTGAAAAAAGAGGATACGGTTAAAAAACCTGCCTGGCTCCTGTTTATTCAAAATAAAATTGATGCTGCTATCAATGCACTCACAACAGCTTACAGAAAACTCTTAACGTTTGCGCTTGAAAACAAATTTTATGTAATAGCATTAGCGGTAACAATATTTTTTTCTGGCATTTTTTTACTAACAAGTTTGAAAGTAAATTTTCTTCCTCCTTCGGATACTGGAGAATTTGAAATACGCATAGCAACACCAGCAGGCTATTCGTTGACAGAGACCATTAAAAAAGTAGATGAAATTAACAAGCTCGTGAATGATCTTGTACCAGAAATAGAAACAGCTGTGTACTATGTTGGCTCAAGCAGCGTTAATGCAATAAGTTCAGTACCTAATAGGGCTATCGCACGCATACGGCTCATCCCAAATAATATGCGTAAACGCAGTGTGCAAGAAATTATACCAGTTGTCCAAAAAGAGGTTATGCAAAAAATAACTAACTGTGATGTGACGGTATTAAATGGAGGTTTTGATGCGCTGCTCGCTCTTGGTACTGGTGGGCAGGGTTTTAAAATAGAAATTTATGGACCAAAACTTGCTGATGTAGTTGAGACAGCAAATAAAACGCTTGAGCTAATGAATATGGATCCAGATATGTTTAAGGCTGAACTTTCCGTACGAACGGATGCAGAAGAACTCTACATTGATCTAAGTCAAACATATATGGGTTCTCTTGGTGTAACGCCATATGAAGCCGGAATAACAAGCCGTATTCTCTTTAATGGCATGGAAGCGGGTAAATTAAGGCTTGAAGATGGCGATTATCCAATAAGAATAACTTCAGATCTTATTGATAAGCCAATCAATGAAGATGTATTAAATCGGCTTGCGATTGTTACAAGGGATAAACGATTTATAACATTCTCTGCTTTTTCTGAAATGAAATTGAGGCCAACGCTGTCAATTATTGAGCGCAGAAATAGAAACTTTTCAATTGAAGTTATTGGTTATTTAAAAACCGATGATCAAT
>ERZ795050.1327-NODE-1327-length-32605-cov-8.221475_pt1 | contig 32605 bp, 32 predicted proteins | sample MGYA00375134_ERZ795050 | MGnify/ENA primary metagenome ERZ795050 (study PRJEB30179, sample SAMN05720221) | activated sludge metagenome | isolation source: Anaerobic digester | place: Japan | collected 2015-05-26 ... | reverse complement strand
TCTCTTGCCGTTTTAAATGCCCATCCAACAAAAGAATTCATAATAATTAATAGTATTACTATTATATATACTTTTCGATACTTCCAGGGCAGAGGTTTATAGGAATCCTCATATAAAACCAGGAAAATATACGGATAGATGGAACGGGGATTGTCTATGAAGAGCAAAATCGCTGAGTCGTTGAAACTGAAGTTTGAGCCCGTGGCCACCCTCTGGAGCGATTCCCTGCCCCAAGGTGCCATGCAGTTCAAGGGAGTTGGAGCCGGCTGCATCATGAGCCTCTTCGCCCAGGTTGCGGCCAGGGGAAAGAGTGCTGCCTTCAGCAGGACAACATTCGGCTGCTTTGGCGGCGGCATGGGGCTGGGCTTCGGCAGGCAGTATGAAAACTTCCCCCTCGGCGGGATTGAGGCCTTCAAGTACTTCCTCTCATCGGGGCTTGAGTCCTCCGGCAAGAGGGAGATGATCGAGGGCGTGGAAAAGATCAGGAATAAGGAGATGGCAGAGCATTTCCTGAGGGGAGAGGGCTTTAAAAAGAGCCCGGAGCTTGTGGAGAAGTTCCTGGAGAGCCTCCCGGCGATAGATGTGCCAGCGAAGTACGTCATCTTCAAGCCGCTCTCCTCTCTGTCTGAGGATGAAAAGCCTGTTCTGGTGACCTTCGTGGCCAACGCCGACCAGATCTCCGCCCTGATCGCACTGGCGAGCTACGGCAGAGCGGGAAATGACAACGTCATACTTCCCTCGGCTGCCGGATGCCATCAGATAGGCATCTACGCCTACCGGGAGGCGGCATCGGAGAGCCAGAGGGCGGTGCTGGGGCTGACCGACATCAGCGCCAGGAAGACCGTCAGAGGCATCCTTGGAAAGGAAGTGCTAACATTCGCCGTGCCCTACAGGATGTTTCTTGAGATGGAAGGCAATGTCGAGGGTAGCTTCCTGAAGAGAAGCCTGTGGAGTAGCATGGCAGGCGACTGAAAAGCCCTCCTGAGCGTTGATGCGTTTGAGGATCTGGAATGCCTCCATGCTCTATCTTTTCGTCATCCTCTCCCGCAATTCATCGATGCTGAGCGGATTTAGCGGCTTGCAGAGGATCTCATCGACCTTGAGCCTCCAGGGGTGCTGGGTGGAGGCTGCCTGCATCACCAGTGCCGTGTCGGCTCCCCTGCCGGTCCCGGCGACGGCGATCACCCTCTCTCCGCCGGCCAGCAGGCCCGCGTCCGTGGCCATGAGGACTATCTCAAAGCAGACCTTAACGCCCTGGCAGAAGCAGCGGAGCAGGTTGGCCATGATGGTGGCATTGCCTGTGCCGTAGAACTCATCGGTGTGAAAGAGCATAGTTGCGAAATGCACATGATGCCCGCGCTCTCTCAGGGAACGGGCCAGCTCCTCGGGAAATGCATTCTTCTCCCTGTGAAAGTCATGCTGATGAGGCACTACGACCAATTTAATATTATTATCTCCAAAAAAATCCATAGCCCTTTTTGCCGTCTCCCCTGTTGTAGATGCCAGCACTATTTTGCGGATATCGCCGGGGCTGCATCTCTGCAGTGCCAGGTTGAATACAGCCCCCGTGTTTTCCGGTCCGCCCTCTTCGAAATATACGATCTTTGCTTCCATAGATCCGCCTCCTCGGTTTCGGCCTGCTTGTGGCGATGGGTGGAGCACCGGTGAGTTCAGCGCCGCAAGCAGCCCGATGCAGTTGTTCAAAGGGCCGCTCCAACGGATCTGGCCCTCTCCAGCAGGTCTTTTCTCTCGCTGGCGGCGTTCTTCGAGTTCCCGTCAGCCATGCGGATTATCTCTCTGACATCAAATCCCAGTAATTTCAGCGTCTCTGCAAAATCATCAGCTGCTTTTGCATATGCGCTGATGTCGGGATCGCCCTGGCTGGTGATGATTACAGCCCTCTTTCCGGGCTTTATGCGCGGCTTGAATTCAAAGTCTATCAATGAATACATCCTGTCCTGCATGAGCTTGAACTGCCCTGTGAATAGGTAGAAGTAAATGGGAGAGCCGAAAACAACTGCATCGGCATCCGCGATCTCGCGCAGCAGCTTTGAGACATCATCGTCCAGCCGGCAGTGGTCATGCGTCTTGCAGTAATCGCAGCCCTGACAGCCAGAATACTTCATCTCATTGAGGATATACTTCGAGATCTGATATCCTGCCTGGCTGGCTCCCTCCAGAACTGTCTGGACCAGCGTGTCGACGTTGCCGTTCTTTCTCGGACTTCCCACAATTCCAATTGCCTTCATCTCTATTCTCTCCTTTTCTTCTATCTATAGTTGATTCGATTGATTTAAGGATCTTGGATGATTGCCTTTCCCAGCAGAGTTGCTTTTGAGTTATTAAAGTTCGATCTCATTCAGTTTCGATCTCGTCGAACTTATAATCCTCCCATCTCCTCTTGCCCAGCATTATCTCAAACTCAGGCGGCGTCAAAACGGCGATCCTGTACTTTGCGGCGTCATCCAATGCTACACGGGGACAGGCGGTACAGACCGCCGCCTCAGCTCCCAGATTTAGCAGTCTGTCCGGCTCTATGTCCTCCAGGTAGACCAGGAACATCTCCTTTCCTGCAGCCACCCCCATGGCCTTGATCCTCTCTGCGAGCTTCATCCTCTTCTGACCGGGCTTCCTGGAGACCAGGACGGCGAAGCTGCACGCCTGCCCGGCCCGGCAGATGGCTGCGAACCTGCTGCGCAGGAGGGGATCTGTGTCGATCTCCTCCACATCCCCTGTAACCGGATCTGCGGCGACCACCCTCTTTCCCGTGGCTAAAGCCATGCCCAGGGGATGAAACCGGCCCGTGCCGATGAAGAGATACTCCTCAGCATCCAGTACACTCGCCGAGGCGTAGGAGCATCCCAAAACCTGCCCCGGATATCTGATCCTTCCTCCGGCAGGGCCGATCAAACCCCTGATGCCATGCTCTTTGAGGGCCAGGACCGCCTGATCGATCTTATGGACATGCTGAATGGTGGTGCAGACCCCGATGGTTTTGGCCCTGAGAGCCCTGCAGGCCTTCTCCGCTATTTCGTGCAGGTCCGCGCGCATGGCGGCCTCCAGGAAGATGACGTTTTGCGGAGCTTTCTCCATCTCTGCGCCCAGCTCTGCATGGCCGATATGAAGCATTAGGTCAACCTCGTGGCAGAGCTCGGTATCTACGTCGCATGCTCCAAAGCAGGGGTCTGCAGAGATGATGGCCTCTGCCCCTGTCTCCTCCTCTATGCGGGCGGCAAAGGCGGGCAGCGCCCTCTTTAGCCCCTCCGGGGCCTGCAGGCCGATCCGAGAGGCTCCGCTCTTTTTAATGAAATCTGCGGCCTTCTGCCAGTCGATGTCATAGCCATATGGGCTAGAGCCATCGGTCGAGGGTACTCTGTCCACGCTTATATGCCTCCTCCAGTTTGGTTGCGGTCTTCTCCACCCTTTCTCTGTCGAAGTCCCTTTCCTCTACAAGAAATGAGACAATCTCATCGACGCGAGGCTTTTTCATCTTGATCTCATAATCGTCGGTGACATCCGGATGCAGGAAGAGCTCTCTGATCTCCTGGAAGTTCTCAATCCTATCGTCTCTATCGGCAAGCACAGCCTCCAGGTCTCCCTTCTCCCTTATGAGCCTGAGAGCCGTCTTGGGGCCAACACGGGAGAGGCCGCAGTTGTAGTCGGTGCCGCACATGATGCCGATCTCGACGAGCTGCTTTCGGCTGATGCCATTTTCCATGAGGCTGCGATTGAGATCGATTATCTCCGGCTGAATATCAACATAGATGTTCTTCCTGGGCAGCTTCCTCTTGCCGGTGATGGCCAGGTTTCTGACAACCAGGGGTGCGCCGAAGAGCAGGACATCATAGTCCTGGCTGCCGGCATAGCCCACATCTCCCCGCGCCGCCATGTGGGCAGCCTGGGCCTCACCCTCGGAAGGGGCCTGGATGACGGGGAGCCCCATTGCGGAGATAAGCCTCCTTCCGTCATCGAGTATCTCTGAGCTGATGCATGATGCAGCCTGGGCGTACTTGAAGCCGTCCTGGCCTGTGGCGCGGGCCTCCTTCCAGGCGGCTGCGGCCCTCTCTCTCACCTCGCCCCTCTGCTCCAGCGTGCCCATCTTGAGCTGTGATGGCTTTCCATCAAAGACGAACGCCACTTTAACTCCCGCCTCCATCAAATTGGCTGTTCTGTAGAGCAGCCCTGATAGATGTGATGTGACCCTTCCCTGGCTGTCCATTAGCGGCGTGCCGTCCTTCTGCCGGATAATGGCCAGGAACTGGTAAAGCATATTGAAGGCATCCGCAGCTACCCACTTGCCTGATAGGTCCTCAATCTCGATCCTCTCCCGTTTGAAGAGCTCTCCCAAATCAACGCCCATGATCGTACCCTTATCCCTTTTCTCTGATAAAACCTCTACCAGGTATAGTTTAAATACGTGTTTTGCGCAGTACTATCTTCGGAGTGTCGATAATGATTGAGATTACCGCGGCAGCGGCAGATAGCATTCAAAAGAGCCTGGCAGCGGGCAAGGTAGTTCGCATGTTCCTGGCTGGCATTGATCCCTCTGGGGCGTCCTACGGCCTCGGCCTGGGCGATCCTGAAGAGGAGGACATGATCTTCGAGAGCAGGGGCATCAAGATTCACATGGACCCAAAGGAGGCCGAGCTTCTCAGCGAGACTGTAATTGATTACATAGATGACGGAGTTGAGCGGGGCTTCGTCATTCGCGGCCCGGAGGATGAGCCATCCGCCTGCAGCGCATGCGCCAATGCTGATACCTGCGATCACGATCACAGCAGCTCCAATCATGATCACAACGGCTGCTACCATAATCACGGAACGGATGAGGATACGGGCTGTGGCTGCTGCTAGCCATATTTCTATTTTTATTTAAACGCCCGGACCGGGATTCGAACCCGGGTCGAAAGCTCGACAGGCTTTCATGATGGGCCACTACACCATCCGGACACAGCAGATCCCGCCTCCCAGATTCGAACCGGGGACATCGCGGTGACTGCGCGTAGCACCTCATCGGTGCGGAACATACTACAGCCGCGCACTCTACCAGGCTGAGTTAAGGCGGGCCTCTCGCTACCAGGTATTCCTTATACTTAAGCCCTTCGACAGAAAGACCTGTGTGGCGGGGCAGGTCTGCCCCGATACGACATCAATAAGCCGAACCAAATTCAGGGCGCAACCATTTTAAGCTGGCGTTCAGCCCTAACATTTGATTGTGATTTTATGTTGATAGGAATTATGTCCGATGCTCATGACAGCATTCAGGGAGTAAAAGATGCCATCCTGGCGCTCTCTAAAAGAGGCGTAGAGATGGCCCTCTTTGCCGGAGACATGATCGGATCGGGCAACTGCTACACCTTTGAGGGCTTTGGCGTTCCCATGAAGCTGGTCTACGGCAACAACGACGGCGATCGGGTCGGCCTGGCTCGTGAGTTCGCAAGGGTTGGCGGCGAGTATCTGGGCGACTTCGGCGAGTTCGAGGCGGACGGACTGAATATGGCAATGCTGCACGGCACAGAGGAGGCGCTGGTCAAAGCTGTGGTCGCCTCCCAGCTCTACGATGTCGTCGTACGCGGCCACAACCACCGCCCCGAGGCCACCAGGCACGGCAGGACTCTCCTGGTCAACCCCGGCGAGATCTGGGGCTACCTGACAGGCCGCTCCAGCGTGGCTGTGCTGGATACAAAGAGCCTGGATGTAGAGTTCATCGAGCTGGGCAGGTTCAAAACATTCAGGGAGATAATAAATGAATGAGGAGGCAGTTCGAGCATCGCCTATTCTTCAGATCTTGTGGCGTGGCTGAGGTTTATGGTCAGCTCACCGATGTTCCTGATATAGTCGAGCATGCGCTCCAGGCTGCTGGCCAAAATGAGCCTGACAAGCAGCTCGGATTTGTCGTTGCTGTCTGACGACCTGGCAATGCCCCCTGTGCTCTTCTTGATATCCCCGATCCTGTCTATCAGCTCATTAGCCTTGTTGGAGTTGGTCTGGATCAGGTTGGTTATGGAGTCGTCAATCAGGGTACAGATCTGATCGTCCATGTGCGATAGCTCCTCCTTCAGGCTCTCCGGCAGGTTGTAGCTCTTCTGGCTGGCGATCTCTGCTATTCGGTGGGCGTGATCGGCGATCCTCTCCAGATTGGATGCCGCCTGCATGTAGTTGAAGGCGGTTATGGGATTGAGCGTCTCCTGCCTTACCGACCCCGACCTGAGGATCTCGGTGAACTGGCGGGAGATGAGCAGGTTGAGCCTGTCCACATCGTTGTCCCTCTGGATGACATCCATGGCCAGCTCATCGCTCTTATTGAGCAGGCTGGCAAAGGAGTCGGTTATCATGGATTTGACCACAGTCTTGATCCTCTTCAGCGCCCTCTCAGACTGAAGCTCCTCAGAGCTGAGCAGATCCTGAATTACCACCTTGTTTATAGTCTCCTCTAAAATCTCAGGTCCGATGAGCTTGTTGACGATCTGATGCAGATCCTTCTTCTGCATGGAGGACATATGCCCGGCAGTCACCTCTATTGTCCTGTAGCCGCCTACATAGCATCCGATGATGTCTCTGATCAGATGGTCGCCGACCTTGTCGCCTATATCCAGCCGGGCCCGCAGGTCCCTCTCAGATCTGTCAGTGGACAGTGTGAGGGCTCCGTTATCGCCCTGATTGATGTAGATGATTGAGCCAGCGGAGATGCCATTCTTAGTCGCCCAGCTCTTGGGAAGGGAGACGATGAATGTGGACTTGCCGGTCCTCTGTACCTTTCTCGTATCCATGAGATCCCTTTATGTCGCTTAGCTCATATTGATTCAGATCGATTCAATGATCAGGCTAATTAAGATGCTCTCTCTTTGCCTCCACCATGTAAATGATGGCCTCGCAGATGTTGCAAATATGATCTCCCGTGCGTTCCAGATGACGGTTGACCATGAGCAGAGACGTGCCTTCTGTGATTACGTCAGGCCGCTCGATGATGATCTTGAGGAGCTTGTCTCTGGCTTTGACGTAAAGCCCGTCTATATCGTAATCCCATTTGGTGATCTGCCGGGCCATATCCGGGTCGCTGTTCGTGAGTGCCACCATGGACTGGTCGAGCATCTTTTCGCATATTTCGGCCATGCGGGGTATGAACTCCAGCTTGGTTATCTGGATTTTGTTCTGCGACTGCACTGTGACCCTGGCCACATCTACAGCGAGGTCTCCGATCCTCTCCAGGTCGATGCCGATCTTGAGTATGCCAATGATGCTCCTCAAATCCTTGGCCATGGGCTGCTGCAGGGCTAATAGCTCCATACATAGGTTCTCGATCTTTAGGCTGAGATCGTCCATCTCCTGATCGTTCTTAATGACCTCTCTGGCCATGTCGGCGTTCGAATCCTGCAGGGCTGTCACAGATTGATCTATGGCAGCTCCGACCTTGTCCGCCAGGCCCTTGGTGAGGTTTTTCATCTCCTTCAGGTCTCTATGATAGCGCTCTCGATAGGGGCTCATCCTTCCTCTTCAGCCGAACCTTCCCGTAATGTAGTCTTCAGTGCTCTTCATGGCAGGCACCTCGAAGATCCTCTTCGTCTGCCCAAACTCTATCAGCTCTCCCAGCAGGAAGAAGGCAGTACAGTCGGAGATCCTGGCGGCCTGCTGCATATTGTGGGTGACGATCACCTGGGTGTAGTTGTCCTTCAAGCCCTCCATGAGGCTCTCGATCTTCCCTGTGGAAATCGGATCCAGAGCGCTGCACGGCTCATCGAATAATATGACATCCGGCTTCATGGCCATGGTTCGGGCGATACACAGCCTCTGCTGCTGGCCGCCGGAGAGGCCCAGAGCGGGCTGGTCCAGCCTCTCCGAGACCTCCTCCCAGAGGGCGGCATCCTTCAGGCTGCGCTCCACAATCCGGTCGATGTTCTTTAAGCCGTGAATCCTGGGGCCGTAGGCAATATTATCGTAAATGGACATTGGAAAGGGATTGGGCTTCTGGAAGACCATTCCTATCCTCTTTCGTAGCTCCACCACATCCACATCTTTTCCATAGATATCGATATCGTCGTAAAGGACCTGGCCTTCGATGCGAATGCCAGAGACCAGATCGTTCATCCTGTTCAGGCAGCGGATAAATGTGGATTTGCCGCAGCCGGAGGGCCCGATAAGAGATGTGATCTTCTTTTCGGGAATCTCCAGAGATATATTCTTGAGTGCATGCTTCTCCCCGTACCAGAGGTTCAGATTGCTCGATATGATCTTCGAAGTCACTGCATATCCCTTATGCTCTATTTTATGATCCCCTACGGCCCCCCACCATCAGGCTTGAGCGCACTTTGGATTTTTGCTGCTTTCTTCTCTCGGTTTTACTGCTATGTTGCCTGAATTGGTTGAGGACTATATAGATCTTCCTATATTGACTATACACAGGCAAGGCTATATGCTATGAGGTCATGCGAATCCTTTATATAGAACTTCAAACTGGTATTATGAAAAATGTTCTGGGAGGCCTACAGGTTTGGCAGGTTTGAGCAGCGTTCCGGTAATTATATTGAAGGAAGGAAGTAAACGAGAGACTGGCAAAGATGCGCAGCGAAAGAACATTCTGGCTGCAAAGGCTATTGCAGAGGCTGTCCGGACCACTCTTGGCCCCAAGGGAATGGACAAGATGCTGATATCCGGAGAAGAGGCAACCATAACCAATGATGGGGCAACCATCCTCCGGGAGATGGATATAGAGCATCCAGTGGCCAAGATGATAGTGGAGGTGGCCAAAGCTCAGGATGATGAGATCGGCGACGGCACCACGACAGCCGTGATCATTGCCGGCAAGCTACTGGAGAAGGCGGAGGCTCTGCTTGATCAGGATGTCCACCCTACAGTTATTGTGCGGGGATACAAGCAGGCTGCCGCCCGGGCCCAGAGCGTCCTCGCTGATATGGCCATTGATATCTCTGGCGACGATAGCGCCCTTTTGAAAGTAGCCCAGACGGCTATGCGGGGAAAGGGCATAGAGATTGCCATGGACAGGCTATCCCAGATATCAGTGGACGCGGCGCGTGCAGTGGCCGGCTTTGAGGGCAAGGACATCGAGGAGAACATCAAGACTGTGCTCATTTCAGGCGGCAGGATTGAGGATTCATTCATCAATTACGGCATAGTGGTGGAAAAGGAGAGAACCTCACTGGAGATGCCAAAGCGCATCGAACAGGCAAGGATACTGCTCCTGGAGGGAACTCTTGAGCTGAAGAAGCTGGACACCGATGCAAAGATCACCATCAACGAGGCCAGCGGACTGACCACATTCAAAGAGGGCGAGGAGAAGGTCATAAGATCTCAGATCGATGCTGCAGTCAAGGCAGGCGCTAATGTAATCTTCTGCGAAAAGGGCATTGGCGTTGCCGCACAGAACTATCTGGCAAGGCTCGGCATCCTGGCTGTCCGCCGGGTCAGCAGAGAGGACATGAAGATGCTCTCGCTGGCCACTGGAGCCCGGCTGGTGGGCGATATCATGACAGTCTCACCGGGAGACCTGGGATCGGCGGCTCTTGTGGAGGAGAGGAAGATCGGCAAGGACAAGCACATGATCTTCGTGGAGGGCTGCGAGAAGGCAAAAGCCGTGTCCATCATACTGCACGGCGTCTCCGAGCAGTTCCTGGAGGAGATGGAGCGGGCAGTGGACGACGCCCTCAATGTGGTGCTGGACGTCATACGCTCCAGAAAGATAGTCCCCGGCGGAGGCGCTCCGGAGATCGCCGTGGCTGAAAATCTGCGGCAGTATGCCTCCACCCTGCAGGGCAGGGAGCAACTGGCCATCCGGGCTTTTGCCGATGCAGTCGAGGCCATTCCCCTCACCCTGGCAGAGAATGCGGGATTCGATCCGCTAGACAGCCTGGCAGCTCTCCGTGCCAGCAGCGGCCAGGGCAGGAAGAACTTCGGCCTGGACATAGCCTCCGGAGAGCCGGCGGATATGCTGGCCCAGGGAGTGGTTGAGCCCCTGCGGGTCAAGACCCAGGCCATCAAGTCGGCAACCGAAGCGGCTACTATGGTCCTGCGGGTCGACGACGTCATCGCAGCCAAGCAGGAGGAGATGAAGCCCAGGCCCGGCCAGAGCCCGCATGACTACACCATGCCCCAGATGCCCATGCCTCACTACTGAGGCCTGAGAGGAACGGATCGTGTGCCGGCAAAGCCGGCCCGGTCTACTCTATAACTGACTTCGGAGTGGAGCTTATGGCAGATGCGGAAGGAAGATCCGACGATAAAGCGGAGGCTTCAGGAGCCGAATCGCATGCTTCAAATGAGGCTATGGATGGCGGACCGGGCCGTTGTGATGCCAGCGCCAGCATCGAGGAGCTCTCAGAGCAGCTCTCCTCTGCCCGGAGCCTCGCGGATGAAAGGCTCGACCAGCTGATGCGCTGCCGGGCGGAGCTGGAAAACGTCATGAAGAGGGCGGCAAAGGACCGGGAGGAGCATATGAAGTACGCCTCGGAAAAGCTCATCGCCAAGCTTCTTCCCGTACTGGATAGCCTGGAGCAGGCGGCAAAGCATGATGAGGGCAGCCGGGTACTTTACAATCAACTGCTCGATATACTGTCGGCAGAAGGCCTGGTGCCCATAGCCGCCAAGGGCTGCAAGTTCGATCCCTACCGTCATGAGGCTCTCTTTCAGGTGCAAAGGGATGACCTGGAGGCGGGGATGGTGGCCGAAGAGATTCAGAAGGGCTACCTCTATAACTCCCATGTCCTCCGCTTCGCAAAGGTGGCAGTAGTCAAGGAGTAAGTTTAAAAATTAATTCAGGAGATGAGATCTTGTCAAAAATTATCGGCATTGACCTTGGAACCAGCAACTCAGCGGCTGCTGTTCTGATGGGCGGCCGGCCTGTCATTATTCCCAGCGCAGAAGGAACGAGCATTGGTGGCAAGGCGTTCCCCTCCTATGTAGCCTTTACCAAAGACGGGCAGGTGCTGGTTGGCGAGCCTGCCAAAAGGCAGGCGGTCACCAACCCGGAGGGCACCATCACAGGCATCAAGCGCAAGATGGGAACCGACTACAAGGTAAAGGTCTTCGGAAAGGAGTACAGCCCGGAGGATATATCCGCCCAGATCCTGCGCAAGATCAAGACGGATGCAGAGACATATCTGGCCGACACTGTGGACAGGGCTGTGATCACCGTCCCGGCCTACTTCAATGACAATCAGAGGCAGGCCACAAAGGATGCGGGGACCATCGCCGGCCTGGATGTAGTCAGGATAATCAACGAGCCCACGGCAGCGGCCCTGGCATACGGCCTGGATAAGTCGGGCGAGCACAAGATAATGGTCTTCGACCTGGGCGGCGGCACGCTGGATGTCACCATCATGGAGATCGGCGAAGGGGTCTTCGAGGTCCGGTCCACCTCCGGTGACACTCAGCTGGGCGGCAGGGATATGGATGAGAGGCTGCTAAGCTATGTCCTCGACAAATTCAAGGCCGATTCCGGCATAGACCTGCGCCGCGACTCCATGGCCATGCAGAGGCTGAGGGAGGCGGTGGAGGTGGCCAAGATCGAGCTGTCCAGCGTACTGCAGACCAACATCAATCTGCCTTACATCACAGCCGACGCCAGCGGCCCCAAACACCTCTCCATGACCCTCACCCGCTCGAAGCTGGATGAGCTGGTGGCTGATGTCATAGAGCGCTGCCGCGGCCCCATGATCCAGGCATTAAATGACAGCAAGCTGGAGAAGTCGGATATCGACAAGATCATACTGGTCGGCGGCCCCACCCGCATGCCCGTGGTCCAGGAGTTTGTAAAGAGCTTCATGGGCAGGGACATCGAGCGGGGCGTGGACCCCATGGAGTGCGTGGCCATGGGAGCAGCCATTCAGGCCGGAGTGCTGGGCGGCGAGGTCAAGGACCTTCTGCTACTGGACGTCACACCACTCTCCCTCGGAATCGAGACCCTGGGAGGCGTCACCACCAGGCTGATCGAGAGGAACACCACCATCCCCACAAGGAAGAGCCAGATATTCACCACTGCAGCAGACAACCAGACCAGCGTGGAGATCAATGTGCTGCAGGGTGAGAGGCCCATGGCAAAAGACAATGTCTCACTGGGCAGGTTCACACTGGTGGGAATTCCTCCCGCACCAAGGGGCATTCCGCAGATCGAGGTCACATTCGATATCGATGCCAACGGCATACTTCATGTATCCGCCAAGGACCTGGCCACCAAGAAGGAGCAGAACATGACCATCACTGCCCCACACAAGCTCTCCAAGGAAGAGATCGAGGCCAAGATCAAGGATGCGGAGAGGTTTGCCGCTGAAGATCTGAAGCGGAAGGAGGAGATCGAGGTCAAGAATGCCGCCGACTCCCTCATCTACAGCTCGGAGAAGATGCTCAAGGAGGCGGGGGATGTGGCAACGGCTGAACAAAAGGAGAAGATAGAGAAGGCCATTGCCGACCTCAAGAACGCCCAAACTGGTGGCGAGATCTCCGAGATCAAGGCCAAGACCGAGGCCCTGCAAAATTCCATATACGAGCTGTCTGCAGCCATGTACCAGAAGGCGGCTCAGGCTCAGCAGCAGGCCCAGAGCCAGAGCGGCGGCCAGTCATCAGGCCAGAGCGAGCAGGGCCCGACAGTTGATGCCGACTACGAGGTAGTAAACGACAAAAAGTAGATGGGAAGGAAAGGAACTGTAGATCATGCCCGACAAGAAGGACTACTACGATGTACTGGGAGTTGCCAGGGATTCCAGCGAGAGGGACATCAAGGCAGCTTACCGCAGGCTCGCCATGAAGTACCATCCGGACAGGTCGAGTGAGCCGGACGCAGAAGAGAGGTTCAAGGAGATCTCCGAGGCCTACGCCGTCCTCTCCGATGCCGAGAAGAGGCAGAAGTACGACCAGTTCGGCCATGCCGGAATCAACAGCCAGTACTCGCAGGAGGACCTCTTCAGGGGCGTGAACTTCGAGGATTTGCTGCGCGGATTCGGCTTCGGCAGAGACAGCATCTTCGATATGTTCTTCGGAGGCGGCGGGCGGGGCCGCGGCCATACGCGGGGGCGGGACCTGCGCTATGACATCCAGATCACACTGGAGCAGGCGGCGGCCGGCCTCGAGACGACGATCGAGGTTCCGCGCACAGAGAACTGCTCCACCTGCCAGGGCAGCGGCGCCAAGCCGGGCACCTCACCTTCGGTCTGCAGCAACTGCCACGGCTCCGGGCAGATCACCCGCGCCCAGAACACCCCATTCGGGCAGATGGTCACCTCCTCGCCCTGCCCCAAATGCGGCGGGCGGGGGCAGATCATCACAAATCCCTGCGGAGACTGCAGTGGATCTGGACGGGTGAGAAAGACCCGGAAGATCAGCATCAAGATCCCGCCGGGAGTCGAGGACGGCCAGCACCTCAAGCTGCGAGGCCAGGGAGACTCCGCCGGTCCTGAGGGGGAGAGCGGAGACCTGTATGTGGTCATAAATGTACTGCCCCATCCTAAGTTCCAGCGTGCTGAAAGTGATTTGTTCCTGGATGTCCCCATAAGCTTCACTCAGGCCGCACTGGGTGCCGAGCTGGAGGTGCCAACCCTCAGCGGCCGGGCCAAGATCAAAATTCCGCCGGGAACTCAGACAGGCACAGTCTTCCGGCTGAGGGGCAAGGGCATGCCCAGACTGCAGGGCATCGGCTCTGGCGACCTGCATGTCACTGTCAGGATCAAGACGCCCACGGCCCTCAATGAGAGGCAGAAGCAGCTGCTGGAGGCCCTGGCGGCTGAGTGGGGAGAGGAGAGAAAGAAGCAGACCGAGAAGGAGAAGAGCATCATAGACAAGATTGTAGAGGAGGTGAAGAGCGCAGTGCAGTAAAGAAGCGAGCCAGCTCTTATATCCCATCGGTTAAGGGGCCAAGAAGACCCTTAGGCGGGGGAGATGAATTGGCCCCTTACATGATAGATCGACCTGAGATAGTTTCCAACATAAGTTCCCTGGCAAATGTAACGGCGTAAGCTCTCGCCCTGAGACAGGCTCCAGGAGTAATCCCACGATTCGCCATCTGGTGTCGACCAGCCAAATGTGTCCCAGAATTTTCCATTTTTTTCGGCGCCAGTGCCTCATCCACGCATGTTCAAGATGCTTCCCCTCTGGGAGGGCAAAAAGCTCGATGCCATGGCCATGAGCGGCCCCAGCACCAGTCCCGAGCCGGCCAGGAGGGCTACGGTTCCAAGGACCGCCATGAGCGCTCTCTGCAGTATCCCTGCCTCTCCTGCCGCCAGCCTGATGGCGGCCACTCCGAGCAGGACGTTTAAGAGGGCTATGGCCAGGGTGATGTAGGCCTCGGGGCCGAAGGGGGCGCGGATGAGGCTGAAGGCCATCTGGTTTAGGACGGTGGCTGCGGTGGCCAGGAAGAAGAATCCGGCCAGAGTTCCAGCCAGGCGAAATGAGGTGCGCCGGGAGCCGCGCCAGAAGACGAAGAGGCCTACGATCCCGGCTGCAAAGTAAGGAACGAGGATCATTGCCAGGCTCTGCCCCTCCCAGAGATAGACCGATATCAGCCGCAGTGGCGTCATAATCCTGTCTGTGAAGCTGACCTCCTCTTTGTAGCCCACTGCCAGGCCGTAGTGGCCGGAGGCTCCACTGACGGAGGCTGTAGTATTATTATCATTATTATATACGGCCGCATAGTAGCGGGCGGAGACAGGTGCGGTTATATTGATCCCCGAGATCTCAACGAGGCTGCTCGGGCCGAAGGGCTCATAGACGGCATCCTCCGCCCCGCCCGCCTCCGCGGCCATCACCCGCAGCTCCGAAGCCCCTGGCGGCAGTGAAAGCCGGGGAAGGGGTCCGCTGCTCTCCGGCAGTCCCGGTCCGAGAAGGACCAGGGCCGGATGAAAATCCCCCTCTTCGGGGTCGGCGGACTTGAAGAGTGAGAGGCGGATCCTCTCTCCCTCCTCCACATCCATGCTGTAGTAATGCGCGGCGTCGTTTAAAAAGCCATAGGCCGTCCATGACCTGGCCGGGTCGGATATGTGCATGGCTTCGGTGATGTTGCTATTGTCTGCCGCCGGGCAGGGGAGGGCGAAGAGGAGCAGAAGAAGGGCTGAGAGAGGGCAGATCGGCTTCACGGCGTGGAGGATGGTGCTCTGTACTATTCAATATTTCGGCTTTGCGGGTAGTCTCCCCATTTCATGTTGTTAACTCAGGAACTGCTACCAACATCATAAGTTCCTTTATTGTCCAAATATGATCGGTTAATCCAGCAGCCATAGCAGGAGACCTAGGCGCCCAGCGTCTTTGATCATCTTCAACCTTATTTTTCGCACTAACTGTCTAGAGGATTCCTAAAAACGATAAGCGACCAGCTATCTGTCGTTCAACCTCAATGTCGCTCAGACCATACCATTGCTGAAGTATGAGGATCTTGAACATCACAATGACATCGCAGTTAGGACGCCCACCTCTCTCGGTTTTGTTTTTATACATCTCATCAAGACACTTCCGGATTGGGGACCAATCGATCAGATCCGATATCTGCAATAGCCTATTCTCAGGCATCTTCTTATTCTCTCTTGCCGTTTTAAATGCCCATCCAACAAAATAATTCATAATAATTAATAGTATTATTAGTATATATACTTTTCGATACTTTTAGAGCCGGGGTTTATAGGAATCCTCAAGGATCTGCTTAAATATCTTCAGGTCGTATAATTACCATCATTCCTATTGAGGTGAGGAACCATGGCCAAAAGACCTGAAGAGAGGACATTTCGCGAGTCGGACAATCCCATAGTGGAGGAGTTCAAGGATGAGCTTCTCAGCAAGTCAAGTTTGGGCATTCGCCCCGCCCCGGATGATGATGCCCGCCTCAGGCGGCTGGAGGGGCTGCTGGCGGAGGTGAAGCAGAAGGTCGAGGAGCTTGAAAAGAGGGTTATGGCAGAGGAGGGCAGAAGGTGAGCGCACCTCGACCACAAAAAATTTTTTGGGTCATCCCTGGACATACTTTGCAGGATCGGCATCAAATGCCTTCTTGCATCCAGGCGCGCAGAAGTAGTATGTCCTGCCCTTGTACTCGCTCTTCAGCTTAGCCGTCTTCTCGTCCACAGCCATCTTGCATATCGGATCTATTGCCATAGTCTTCTGTCTCCTTATATTCCCGTTTGCCCCGGACAATAGTTATGCATCTTAAACTCCTGTCCGCCCGGAATCTCCTATCCTATATCGCAGTGCCGGCGGTATATACCTTTTGAGCAGCAGCGAGAGCGATATTACAGTGACCGAGCTTGCCGCCATGGCCAGGCCCGCCAGCTCCGGCCTGAATGTGATGCCGTAGATCGGATAGAGCACGCCCGCAGCCACAGGCACCAGTGCGGCGTTGTAGGCGAAGGCCCAGAAGATGTTCAGCTTGATCCTGGATATCACCTTGCGGGCGAGCTGTATGGCTGCCACGGCATCCAGGAGGTCGTCCTTCATGAGCACAATATCCCCGGTCTCGATGGCCACGTCAGTGCCGCTGCCTATGGCTATGCCCACATCAGCCTGGGCGAGGGCCGGGGCGTCGTTTATGCCGTCGCCCACAAAGGCCACGTGCAGCCCCTCCTGCTGCAGTCTTCTGACCTCCCCGGACTTGTCCTCGGGCAAAACTTGGGCCAGCACCCGCTCGATTCCCAGCGGCCTGGCCACTGCCGCAGCACTCTCTGCATTGTCCCCTGTGATCATGACGAGGGACAGCCCCATCCTCCCCAGAAGCGAGACAGCCTGTTCAGCCGAGGCCTTCAGATGATCTGAGATGGCGAGAACTCCGCATGCTCTGCCATCAATGGCTACCAGCATGGCCGTCCTCCCCTGTGCCTCATATACCGCTGCCCTCTCGAGAATCTCAGGGGCTGCCTCTATGCCGATCTCAGAAAAGAGCATCCTGTTTCCGGCAACAATGCTCCGCCCATCCACCCTTGCCAGCACGCCCTTGCCAGGCCGGGCCTCGAAGTCTGCCGCCTGGATCAAGGCCAGCCCCCGCTCCTCCGCCCTTCGCACAACCGCCTCCGCCAGGGGGTGCTCGGATGGCCTCTCAGCCGATGCTGCCAGGCGCAGCATCTGCTCCTCGTCCACGCCGGAGGCGAAGATATCTGTCACATCCGGCCGGCCCACAGTAAGAGTGCCGGTCTTGTCGAAGGCCACCACATCCAGCTTCTCCGAGGCCTCCAGGGCTTCGCCGCTCTTGATGAGAATTCCCAGCTCTGCGCCCCGGCCTATGCCCACTGTGATGGCTGTCGGTGTGGCCAGGCCCAGGGCACAGGGGCAGGCCACTACTAATACGGAGATGAGGGCGGTTACAGAGAAGAGAAGTGTGCTATTGGCCACGAAGTACCAGTAGGCAAATGATGCGGCTGCGATGGTGATGATTGCGGGAATGAAGTAGGCCACCGCCCTGTCTGCGATCCTCTGCACAGCCGGCCGGCTGCCCTGCGCCTCCTCGACCAGAGATATGATCCCGGCCAGAACAGTGTCCCGGCCGACCCTCGTCGCAGAGAACTGAAGAGAGCCATTTTTGTTCAGTGTCCCGCCCACCACAGGGCTGCCCGGCCTCTTGAGGACTGGAAGGCTCTCACCTGTGATCATGGACTCGTCAACGTAGCTTTCGCCCTCCTGCACTATGCCATCTGCGGCGATCCTCTCGCCTGGCCTGACGAGGAGAAGGTCTCCGGCGGCGACCTCCTCCACAGAGACCTCCACCTCCCGGCCGTCCTTGAGGACGGTTGCCGTCCTGGGCTGCAGGCCGATGAGCTTTTTTATGGCCTCGGAGGTCCTGCCCTTGGCCCCCGCCTCCAGATAGCGGCCTAATGTAAGGAAGGCGGCCAGCATTACCGCAGTCTCATAGAACATGAAATCTGGCGTCAGGACGATGCCGAATGTGCCAAGGATGCTGGAGCCGTAGGCCACGCCGATTCCCATGCCGTACATCACATCCATGTCCAGGCTCCTGTTCTGAAGAGCCCGCAGTGCGGCCTGGAAGATGGGGCGGCTGACGTAGACGAAGACCGGCAGAGATACAACCAGCATGAAGAGGCCCATGAGATTGGGAATGCCCATCAAAAGACGCATGGGCAGGATCTCATGCACTGGCAGGTACATGATGGCCATGAGGAAGATGCTTGCGGCAAAGCCGGCTATGATGCGCCGCTTTCTGTTCGCCTGCTCCTTTTCGAAGGTCTCCCTCTCCCTCTCAGGCAGAGCCTCCTCCCCGGCCAGGCCCAGGTACTGGTAGCCAGTGTCCTCCACGGCCTTTTTCATTTCATCGAGGCCAACCATCCCGGGATTGTATGTGACGTAGGCCTTCTCGGAGGCCAAGTTTACACGCACATCGACGACGCCGTCCAGATTTCTGAGGGCCTTCTCCAGTGCTGCCACGCACATGGCGCAGACCATGCCACCAATCCTGAGCACGGCCTTCTCGTCGATCACATCGTAGCCCGCATCCCGCACAGCCCTTTCCAGGTCTGAAAGGCGCAGCCTCTCAGGGTCGTAGACCACAGACGCGGTCTCCGATCCCAGGTTGACGGAGGCCTCGGCTACCCCATCCAGCCTCTGGAGGGACTTTTCAATGGCAGCCGAGCAGGCGGCACAGACCATGCCCGAGATCCGCAGCTCAGCCCTTTTGCTTGAATCGGTCAAATAAACCTCTCAAACCTCTCCTTGCCCGCCTTGCAGATGGGGCAGACCTCCGGCGGAGCGTTCCGGGCGCACAGGTAGCCGCAGACCGTACACCTCCACACAGGCAGTGAGGGCTTGAGGGCAGCCCCTAAATCGGCGAAGGCCTTCTGCTTTTTGCGCATCTCCCCCTCCTGGGGCGGCCTTCTATCCGGAATTGGCGCGAGCTCCCTCTCGCCGGAGAGCACTGCTCCGGAGACATAGAGGGCGCAGTAGCAGGCCCCAAACTCGGTTATGTCCTCGTCCCTGTAGTCGCAGGGGCAGATTATGTCCATGTCCTCCTCCTTCACCCCCGAGGCCAGGCGGCATGGGCAGGACCGGTATCCGTAGCGCTTCTCGTTGATGAGCAGCCCTCTGACCAGCCCTTTTACAAAATCCCTGTCTGAATTGAGATTGTATCCGCCAGCCTTCGCATCCCTCTCCAGGCTGCTGTAGAGTCTCTCCACATCAGCCGCATCCGGCTCATAGTCCTCTATCATTTGCCGATCGCCTCTCGAATCTCCTTTTCCTTCAGTCCGACGATGCTCTTTCCGCCGACAACCAGAGTCGGAAAGGATATGCTGGGATTGTACTTTTTGACCTCGGCTATTGCCTCGGCCCTCTCCTCTCCCCTGAGGAGGTCAACATAGATGTAATCGAAGGCCACGCCCATGGAAGAGAGCAGTTCCCTGGTCTTTTTGCACCAGATGCAGGTGCTCAGGGCAAAGAGCCTGATCTCGCCCCTATCCTTTCCGGCTACATGCTCGAAGTTCATGAGATCACCGATGGGCTGGCTGTAGCCTCTGAAGGGATAAATAGCTACGTTTATTGGTGGCAAAATAGAAAGAGCGCACCTCCCCCTGCCCTGCGCAGGGGGGGGTGCTCAATATATCTTCAGTGCATGCCCCTTCAGTGCGGGGCCATGATGTATCCTATGATCCTGCCGTAAGCGGGACGGGCGATCATCGTTCCCAGGATTACGCCCAGTATGATGATCAGGGCGAATCCGGTCAGAGCGCCAAATCCCATCACCAGCAGTGGCAGCATGGCCGCCGCCGTGGTCGCAGCCGCCCCAAGGATGATCACGAAGGCCCTGGAGAGCCTGGTCAGGTAGACCTTGCTGGAGGTTGCGGACACCTTGCCCACGCCCGCCTTCTCAGCAGCCTCCGCCGCCCTCTCCTTGATGCTGCGCCCGGCCGCCGACGCCGCAGCCTCACCGCCACGCATGAGCTCATCGGTGATTATGACGAGCTGATCGACGCCCGTCCCTATCACCATTATGATGCCTGCGAGGCTTGCAAGATCAAGCTGCCATCCGGCCAGCGCCCAGACGCCCAAAAGCATTACGACCTCTGAGAAGGATGTCATGACCATCGGCAGGACGATCCTCCTCTCCCGGTAGCGGTAGTAGACCATGCCAGCCACAGTCAGCAGGGCGATGATGCCGGCGATGACCATCTGCAGCTTGAACTGCTCTCCCAAAGCCGCAGGGACCTGGCCGGAGCCGACGACCTCGACATTGACAGGCAGAGCGCCCTCCCGCAGGTGAATGTAAAGCTCCTTGGCCTTCTTGGATCCCTCGTCGCCACCGCCCACCCTCGCCTCAAGATTTCTGGTGGGAGCCTTGCTCAGGCTGTCTGCCAGCTCCGGGGCCAGCGGCGCTGAGAAGATCTCGTCCTTGTCGAGGTACATGGAGATGTAGTGGTCCTCCGGATGCCTGGTGGCGCCGGCGTCTATAGCAGCCTTCTGGAATATGGCTGCGCCCTCCTCAGAGAGGACAAACGGCACTCCCCAGGAGTTCTGGTCCTTTCCGGGAATCTCCACAGACTCCACAGCATCTCCATAGAGGACATGCATGCTTTCGTTGTTCTCAGTCTGAATCCTGATCTCGAACTTGCCGGGCTTGCCCACAACCTCCTGCGCCTCTGCCACGTCCATTCCAGCCAGGTCGATCAGTATGTACTTGTTGTCGACCATCTTCACCTTGATGTCCTGAAGGCCCAGCCGGTTGAGCTTGGAGTCGAGGACGCTCTTGGTCTCCTCCACTGTCTGCTGGCTCACGCCCTCCACGAACGCCCCCTCTCCGGCTGGAACAGAGCCTCCAACATGGGCCAGCAGCTCATTGAGAGACTCCCTCGTGACATTGGTGCGGATCTCATATGTCACGGGGGTGGCATCATAATTGACCTTTACATCTGTGTCCAGGCTCTTCTTGAGATAATTCACTATAACCGACTGAGGAGATGCTTGAATTGTGATCTTGGAGCTGCCCTGCCCCTCAGCAACCTTGGCTCCTGAGTATCCCAGGTCGTCGGCAAGGGTCTGATCCACCTTGCCCGGCACAGTCAGCACATAGCTATCGCCGTGCTTTTCCACAGACGAGGCATTGAACTGGTACTTCAAAATCTCCTCAGGAGAGACATCGATCTGGGCTGTAGCGCCCTGCAGCTTCAGCTGAAGGTATGAGCCGCCCTCCAGATCAAGCCCGAACTTCAGGCCGAAGGCTCCAATGCATATTATGGCCAGGGCCACGACCACCACATACAGAACCACCCTCCTGTCTTTGGAGAGGTTCTCAAGCAGCGTCATCTCTTCTGCCCCCTTGCCGCCTTCTTGGGCCTGCCCAGATACCATCTCAGACCCTGGGCGTTGGTGACCCAGGTATTGAAGATGTCCGCAGCCAGGCCGAATATGAGGACAGTGCTCATGTCTGCTATGACATCCATCCTGGTAAATGAGGGAACAATCAGATATAGGAAGTTGGAGATTATTATGAGGGAGATGACGGCGGCAATCGTTGTCCCGGCCATGGTCAGGCCAGTTCCCATCGCCCCTATGATCTTTTCATCCACAGCTCCCTTGCGCTTCAAGACCCTCATTGAGAGCAAGAGATCCGTATCCACTGAGTAGCCGATGAGCATGAGCAGGGCCGCTACGGTTCCCAGGGAGAGCTGAACTCCTGTCAGGTTCATGGATGCGGCCGCAATCAGTATGTCGGCCAGAGCGCAGATCACGACCAGAAGCGAGACTACAAGCTCCCTGAAGACCAGAAATACGACTATAGCCATCAATATGAAGGAGAGGGGAATGTACTTGACGACCTGCTCCTGCAGCTCTTTGCTGTATATAGGTCCCATGTGCCTGATCTCAGGGCTGACGAACTTCTCATTGGCCAGCTTTGCAAGCTCGGTATACTCGGCATCGCTCATAGGGCCGAATTGCATCATGTATCTGTTGCCGATGTCTCTTATATCCACCAGGGGATAGCCCTCGAACTCTGCTGCCACCTCCTCCTGCGATGCCTCTGAGGGCACTGTTACCAGAGTGCCTCCTGTAAACTCTACTCCCAGCTTCACCGGCGAGCCTGTGGCAAAATAGGTCGCCCCCAGGCTGATAAGTGCTAATATTATAATAATAATAGGAAGCAGCATTATCTGCCTGGGTGGGTACTTGGAAACGATGTCCTGCAATTCCATGTTTTTCTCCTCTAACATATTGCGAATATGATCCCCGGACTTTATGCGCCTTCATAAGAATATTTCGATCTATTTACGGCTTATCGTCATGAGCGCGCCTGCATGGCCATCCGGTCAAACCTTCTCCCACTTCTTGAGATTGGCCACCTCTGAGAGGGTCTTGCCCCGTCTGATCTCCTCATACATCCGGCTTTCAGTCTTCTCCACCTCTTTGGCCCTCCTGGCTATCTCGTAGGCCCTCTCCTTGGGTATGACCACAACGCCGCTGTCGTCTCCAACTATGATGTCTCCGGGCTTGACGGCCTGGCCGGCGCAGGTGATCTCGGAGTTGATCTCGCCCATGCCCTTCGGATCTCCGGCATTGGGGGTTATGGCTGAGGCAAATATGGGGTACTTCAAATCCCTGATCTCATTCACATCCCTAACAGCTCCGTCGATGACCGCCCCCTCTAAACCGCGGTTCTTGCAGCTCAATGTGGCCAGACCACCCCATGGTGATATGAAATTGCTGCCGCTGTATATCACCAGCACATCCCCGGGTCCAGACTGGTCTATGGCCTCCACTGGCTTGGCCCAGTCTCCGGCAAAGGTCTGCACAGTTACAGCGCGGCCCACGATCTTGGTGCCTATATTGATCGGAAGGATGCCGCGCATGGCTCCCTTGCGGTGCATGGCATCGGATATATTGCATGTGGAAACCTCCCTTAAAATGGCGAGCATCTCCTCCTCGCGGCTCAGCCTGGGCGCCGCTCCGGCTGTGGCACCGTCTATGGCCTCGCGAAGCTTCCGCGCGGATGCGGTGACATCGGGGCTTCGCACAATGCTTCCGCCGACGATGACTATGGCCGCACCGCTAGCTACGGCCTGGGCCCCAGTGACGGCATCAATTCCGCCTGCCGCGGCCACGGGTGTCCGGACGACATTGACCGTCTCCTTTAGGAAATCTATGGTATCCTTTCCGGTCATCTGCTGGTCGATTCCCACGTGCACGCAGATGTAGTCCACGCCCATGGCATCAAGCTCCTGTGATCGCTTCACCGGGTCGGGAACTGTGAGCAGGTCCACCATCAACTGCACTCCATACTCCCTCGCTGCCCTCAAAGCGTCCGCGACTGTGGAGTCATCCGATGAGGCCAGCATTGCCACTATGTCAGCGCCAGCCTTGGCAGCCATCTCCACCTCCATGGCTCCCGTGTCCACGGTCTTCATATCTGCCACTATCTTGACTCCAGGAAGCGCCTTCTTCATCTCGCGCACGGCATCCATGCCCTCGCTCTTGATGAGGGGTGTGCCTGCCTCAATCCAGTCTGCACCGCCGGCAATAGCCTCCCTGGCTATCTGAATTGACCTGTCCAGCTCAAGAAGGTCCAGTGCAACCTGTAGAATGGGTTTAATATGACATCACCACACAACAGCACATGTCTTAGTAAAAAGATACATGGTATATAAAATGAAGCTGGCAGAGATTTCTGAGATAGAGTTCGATGACGTTCCACTCGCGCCGCGGGGCCTGGCATTCACCAAGCTGCACGGAAACGGCAACGACTTCATACTGATAGACGAGCTGACATGCGAGCAGGTGGCCGAGGGCATGAAGAGGCTGCTGGCAACCGCCGCCTGCAGTAGGAATTTCGGCATAGGCGCTGACGGCGTGCTCTTTCTCTCCGGCAGCCCGCGTGCGGACCTGTCAATGAGGCTCATTCAGCCGGACGGCTCTGAGGCGGAGATGTGCGGAAACGGCATTCGCTGCCTGGCAAAGTATGCCTTTGACACAGGATATGTTGGGGAGGCATTTACTGTTGACACCCTGGCAGGAGTGATACCGGTGCAGGTGAGGGAGATGGATGGCGGCTTTTGGGCAAAGGTGAATATGGGAGAGCCCAGATTCGAGAGATCTGGCATTCCCGCCTGTGGCGACGGGGAGCTTCTCAATGAGGACCTGCATGGCCTGAAGGTATCGGCTGTCAATACCGGAGTTCCTCATGCAGTGGTATTCGTGGACGACCTGTCCTTTGACATCGGCAGGACGGCGAAGCCCATCAGGCACAGCGAAATCTTCCCTGAGGGGGCGAACGTCAATTTCGCAATGCATAGGGGGAATGGCAGGGCTATTGAGATCAGGACATTTGAGAGGGGCGTGGAGGGCGAGACGCTCTCCTGCGGCACTGGATCTGTTGCCGTGGCCAGCGTCGCCCGCCGGCTGGGGCTGGCAGGGGACAGGGTCGCTGTGCAGACCAGGGGCGGTCCCCTGATCATAACCTTCCAGGGGGGCGAGGCCTTCATGGAGGGTCCGGCAGTGACCGTCTACTCTGGCGAGATCTCGGAAGAATTTATGTGGAGCCTATCCGGGGAGTTATGAGACTGGCGATTGCATCGGCTCTGTTGGTTCTCGTGGCCCTTTCAGCCCTCGCCGGCCCGGCTGCAGGGGAGCAGTATGTAGTGGAGCTTGGAAGCAAGAGCAATCCCAATGCCCATCTCTTCGCCTACGACCAGAAGTGGAGGGAGAGCACTGCCCTGCACAATTACCCCCTGAAGACCAGCGCCTCCAAGGAGTTCACAGACGCGACGCGCCTGTCCACCAGGATGGATCTTCTCTCCCAGCCAAACGTCACAGAGATCAACATAGACGCCGACTTCATAGGCATCGGCCGGATAGGATATCTGGTGCTGGACTCAGAGACTGGTGACGTCAAGGATGAGATGTCCCGCATCAATCACATGTTCGTCGGCAACTTCACCATCGAAGAGAAGATACTGGTGGCCAAGGACCACATGTGCGAGGACGGCTATCTGCCCTGCGCTTGATCGATTCGATCTAGCTGCCGGCCGACTGCCGCATCCATGAGCTCCAGAAACTCCTGCTTTGCCTGCAGAGGGATGGTCGCTCCGGCTGCCACGTTGTGCCCGCCCCCAACGCCGCCCACAGCGCCCGCCGAATGAGAGAGGGCATCTGCCAGGTTCAGGCCGGCGCGCACCAGATCCTGTGTGCCGCGGGCGGAGACCTTCAGATCACCCTCCGGCGTGCGGGCAAAGGCCAGTATGGGCCTGGAGCGGTCAGCCATCTGAAAGCTCATGCCTGCCACGATCCCCACGATGGTGTCGAGTATGGCATCGCCGGCATCAAAGTACTGGATGCTCCTCATGGGCGTTATGCCCTTTTCAGCCACGAGCTTCAGGCCGCTGACCAGATTCTGGCGGTGGTGGGAGAGGAGATGCTGCGCCTCGGCAAATGCCTTATCCCTGTCGCCCATGCAGACCTGCAGCCCTACACCGGCATGGCCGTAGCGGGCGGTGGCATTGAGCAGAGTTGAGTACTCGCTGGCATCGCGCAGTTCAGTTCCCTCCTGCTCTGCCAGAAGCACATAGACCTCTCCTATGAGCCTCTCCAGCCGGACGTGGGGGATGCCGGAGCGCAGGCCCTTTCGCAGCAGGGCAGTCACCACTCCTGCCCTCTCCTCAATTGTGAGGTCGATCCAGCGCCTCCAGCGCTCCCCGCTCTGGCGGATGCCAACCTCCTTGAGAAAGGCGATACAGGCATCCTCATTTCCCGAGAGGCCTGGCAGGTAGGGATCCTGGCAGTACTCCAGCATCTTGTAGACGGGACGGGTCTGCCTGCCGAAGAGCTTGATGTCGCGAGAGAATGAGAGGGCACCGGCTGTCGAGCCTATATTCAGGATGCAGCGGTTGAGGCCCACCAGATGCCCCTGGGCCATGTCCTGCAGGTCTCCCACCGCTCCCACCACAGCCAGCGCTGCCAGATCGTCATTGGCGCGGGGCTTTCCCAGGGCTCTTGCCAAAAGAAATGCTGTGCCGGCACCGCTTATCTGGGTCGCGCCGTCAGCACCCACAAGGTGGGGGTTGATATGGGCAGCGGGGCGGGCCTCGCAGGCAGGGGCCGGCCTGTGATGATCAGCCACCACAGCAATCAAATCCCTTTCGCAGATCTGCCCGATCATGCCGCTGCCAAGGTCTGTGAATACGACCATATCCGCACCTTCGTCCGCCACCTCATCCAGGGCCGCCCCGTCAAGCTGCCGGAAGAACATTGGACGGTAGGAGAGACCCAGCCTATCCAGTGCAGTGCAGACTATAGCGGCCGATGTAAGGCCGTCGGCATCGACGTGAGAGACGACAACAAGATCCCGGCTGCCCTTGATCTGCTCGACAGCCCCTCCAGCCAGCCTGGAAAGATCATCAAACCCTGTAGCAATCTCTTGGCTCTCTGCCATACCAGCATCATATTCAGGATTGCTATAAACATTTGACGTGAGCGCGGGGCGAAACTATTTCGCTCAGATTGATGGACCCAGCCCAGGCCGTGCCGAGCAGCCGGAAGGCCCCTGGCAACTGCACCATCTGAGGATAGCCGGCTATTGCACTGCTCTCAGGGATTTTGGTGAACAGGAAACGATCTTCAACTGATACGTTCTCAGAGCTGTTCCTGGAGAAGACATATTCATTCAATACCTCGCCGCTTCCCCTCACCCTGCCTGTGACCTCGGTATTCTCAGCCGACCACATCTTGAAATCGGTCATCACCGTGCCTGTGCCCGCCACGTTATGGCTGTAATCGATATCAACACCATCGGATGCGCAATAAGGGGCGGCGAGCGCAAATATCAGCAAAGCTAGGGGCAGAACGCAGGATGCGAGATGAAGCTGAAAAGCGTTAGCTTTTGACATAGATCTACGGCCGGACCTGTTTATATGAGATCTTCCCTACTTAAATCCTCTGACATCAAGCGCATATATTTATGGCCGAAGAGCGACAGCTATCGCTCATCATGACCGCCCTCCATGAAGCGCCCGCCCACAGCCAGCTCGACATAGCCCCGACCATTGCCCTGACTTTGGGGCTGCATCTTCCAGCCACAGACGGCAGGAGAATTGAGCCAGCATCCTCCTGGGGCTGCAAAGACGCTGTACTGGTCATAATAGACAGCCTGGGATACGACCTACTGCTCTGGCTGCTGCCGGAGCTGGAAGGCATCAGAGCTCTTCTCAAAAGAGGCCGTCTCTATGCCGCGCGGGCGGTCTCCAATCGCACCACACCTGCCATCGCAAGCATCCTCTCAGGCCTGACGCCGGAGCATCACGGCATCATGGACAAGGCCGGGGCCAAGGAGTCGCCCATACTGAGCCTTCCGGAGATTGCTGCGGCAGAGGGCATGAGCTGCGCCGTTATCATGGAGGAGAACGGAGCTGATGTCTACAGAGGATTGATAGACATCGCCTCCGGCATTCCGGACAGCATCCCTCCGGAAGAGTTCGATAGGCGGGCCTGCCGGCTGACGGCCGAGGCCCTGCAGAAGGGGCCGAGGCTGCTTGTGACCTACTTCATCGGAATCGACAAGAGCATTCACATGGGCCGGGACCTCTCTGGCATCAGGGAGGCGGCCAGGCTCATCGACAGGTGCATCGGTGAGGTGGCGGCAAGGGCAGACGGAGATACACTGCTCGTCATCTGCGGAGACCATCCAGTACACGCCGGACCCTTAAAGAGGAGCAAAGAGCCTTATTGCGTGCCTTTGATAACCGCCAGAGGCAACGGCCGCAGGGGGCCCGGAAAAAAGCAGGATCTGACAGGCTTTCGATAAGTTTAAATGCCACCAGCGGAATAAGGGAGCTTAATGGATGAAGATTTATCTGAAATTTTTCAATTAATTGCAGAAGATGAGCGCAAACGCAGATATCTTAAGGAGGTTGGCGACTGGCTTGTGGAAGAGTACTACGAATTTCGCCAGGCATCCTGAGGCATTGTTCTCTATTTTATAATTAATTTTGTTTGTATTTATATTGATTTTTATTTTCATATTAAATTGATGATCAGATCAATATATGTAGGTCGTTCTCAACTGTGATCGGCGATATGAGGTAGTATTAACGATTAGTATGGGGCATGCTGAGCAGAATCCTTCGCGGGAGTTGCTTTCTATGACATCATCGCGCACGCCGTGCCAAAATGTTTTGGAGAAGTATGAGATCTCTGCAGCAGAACCACAGGAGGACTATGTGCAATTTCCATATCAGAAGGCTTTGTGAATTGGTTACACAGTGTGTGCTGAACTCCCTGCGCAGGAGTGCACAGCCTACTGGTATTTATTATCATAATAGTATCCGCCAGAGAATTCTTTTCACAACGGATTATATTACGGATGATCTGTCTTCAGATCTCATTGTGAAATATTATTCTGACTACTATTAAGCCTTTATTTCAGAAAATATCCTCAAATATGTGTTTTAAAGATCTAACTACAACTATCAACTATGGAAAAGGTTTATATACCACAAAAACCAGGATTATGTTGTGCCAAAATGATCGGACAAGATGTCTGATCACAGGGGATAAAGAAGGCTTATTCATCAGAGGGGATGGATGGACCTTTCTTAAATCTGGAATTAGTAGGGGTAGCGTATTTGGCGAATATATAACATTCGTCATTGTAAATCGATGCGGCCAGATTGGAAGGGGTATCATGAGGAGTAGCAATGAAGGGGAAAAGATCACATCCAATACGCTTCTTTATGGGATGGCACATAGGGAGTAGCAAAAGGGACTTCGTATCCGTATGTACCGGCCGGAAGACCCTCACTGTCGGAAAGGGACGGCTGTGAGGATGTAAAGGGGACGGTCGAGGCTCATCGGATATGAAAAAGCAGGCTGTGAATCAGCAGTTCACAGCCTGCCAGAAAAAGGGATGGCACGGTAAAGATGGGCAATGAGGTGGCATAATCGTGAGAGGGCATATCAAGTTGTTTATGCTGCAGATGAATCCGGAAAAGGCGGGGCAGGCAAAGCTCACAGAAACGCCAGAGAGCATCTGCTATGTGCCGGGCAGAGATGCAGCTTTGCACGTATTTCATCCTTCGCTCAAAGTCGCATCCGGAAGATGAAGGGATTATATGAGGATCCGGATTGAGATAGAAAATAAAGGTCTCAAGTCCTCTCATGAGTTTGAGTCGGAGGAAATGGATGGAGAGGCATTGAGAGAGAAGGTCATAGGATTTCTGTCTGCTTCCGGAGTATTTGAGGAGAGGGGACAGGGCATCGGCTCTCATGCTCGTGATCACGCCAGCACGGGAACGCTCATGGAGCGCCTGGAGGATTTCATCAAATATGAATTCTCCAATACTTGGTTCACCACCCAGGAGCTGAGAGAGAGATACGAAACAGTGGCCGACGATATCAAGCTCAGCACAGTCTCCACATATCTATCCCGCATGAACCGCGACGGGATTTTGGAGAAAAGGGGTAATAGAAATAACAGGCAATATAAGATGATCGAGCCGCCGATGGCTGCCCCACAGAGCTATCAGCGCCAGAATGCCTATGAAAAGAGGAGAGCAGAGGGCAGATAGGGACAGCGCCGGGACCGGATGGCCTCCATTGGATCTTTCCCACCGCCGCCATATGGAGACAAAAAATCCGGTCCGGCCCCACTGTCCGCCATTAGCAGCACTTTTCTGTTAGTACATATCGATCCGGGCAGATGTGAGATTGATCCCAGCCCTGGCACAGGAATTCTCAGGATCTACTGCCAGAACTGCCTGGAAGGCAGCAATGGCCTCCTCGGGGCGGTTATCCGCCGCCAGTGCCACCGCCCTGTTGTAGAGCACCTCCACATTATCCGGGTCCAGAAGGAGTGCTCGATCGTAGCTCTCTGCAGCCTGCCCATATCTTCCCGTCTGATTTTGGGCGAGGCCCAGGCCCAGCCAGCCCCAGGACAGCTCAGGCTGCAGGGCGGTCGCATTGGCAAAGGCCAGGGCTGAGTCGCTATATCTGCCCAGATAGTAGTATGCCCGGCCCAGATCATACCAGAGGCAGGCATGGGAGGAGTCTATAATGCATGCTGCCTGCAGGCTCTCCGAAGCCTCTTCATATCTGCCGGCTGCCGCCTGCAGCACTCCCAGGTTCGCACGTGCGGCAAAATTCTCAGGATCTATCTCCAGAATCTCCTGGAAGCACTCCATAGATGCAGAGATGCTGCCTGTGGCAGCCAGAGCCAGCCCCTTGCCTAGGAGAGAGTCGATGTCATCCGGCTCGAGGCAGAGAGATCTGTTGAAGTGGGGCAGAGCCGATTTAAAGTCGCCCTCCCAGCATAGGCAGTTAGCCAGGCCGCGGTAGGCCCGGGCGTTTTCCACTGCCAGGGCCTGCTCATAATATCTCCTGGCAGAGCTGTAGTTGCCCATCCTGTAGAGTGCATCCGCCATCCCGAGAACCGATTCACTGCTCCCCGGATCGAGGAGAGAGGCATTCTCAAAGCTTTGCAGGGCAGAGCTCAGATCTCCAAGGGAGAGATAGGCCTCACCCGTCGACTCCCAGGCCAGGCGGCTGCTGGCGTCAAGCTCCAGCGCCCTGTCCAGAAAGGCCAGCGCCTGATCAGCCGATCCGCTCAGTAGCAGTGCCCTGCCGCAGCCCAGCAATGCCCGCAGGCTCTGAGGATCCCGATCCAGTGCCCGGCTGTACTCCTGCAGCGCCCCGGAGAGGTTGCCCCGGAGACTGAGTACATCCCCCCGGCCCAGCAGCGCATCCATATTCTGGGGGTCTTGTGAGAGGGCCAGATCGTAGTATTTCATAGCCCCCTCCACCTCGCCCTGCAATCGGAGGGCTTCGCCCATTCCTGCCAGCGACGGGGCATCCTGCGGCGCGAGAGAGAGGGCCGCGCCAAAGCTCTCCTCCGCCTCAGAATAATTCTGCAGCATGAGCAGGCTGTATCCGGAGCCAGAGAGGGCAGAGATGTTCTGCGGCTCAAGCTTCAGGGCTTCCCGGAAGGCCTGCAGCGAAGCATTGTGGTCATGGAGGGCATAGAGGGATCTGGCCCTTCCTAGGAGAGATGGCAAGTCCTGCGGACTGTGGTTTAAGGCCCTGTCATAGCAGGCCAGAGCCTCACCGTACCTGCCCAGGAAAAAGAGGCACTGCCCCAGCTCCCCCAGGGCGGGCGAGCTATTGCCATCGACCATGGCAGCCCTGGAATACACCTTCTCCGCCTCCGCCAACCTGCCGGCGGACTGCAGCAGGCGGCCTTTGCCGAGCAGGCCATCCATGCTGCTGCTATTTATGGCGACAATCCTGTCATATATTTGCAGTGCCCGGTCGTACTCCTGCATCGACTCTAAAACCCCTGCATACTCAGTCAGAAAGCCCGTATTTTCAGGCTCGATTCCCAGGGCGGACTCGAAAGAGAGGGCTGCCATGCTGTATTTTCCTCCGCTGGCAAATATATGGCCTTTGAGTGCCCATGCCTCGGCCAGGGATTGATTTACAGATATGGCACGGTTCAGGCAGCTTATGGCCTGCCCGGATTCTCCGGCATCAATTAGCAGCCGGCCCTTGAGCAGCCAGGCAGGGGCGTATGCTGCATCCATCTGCAGGGAGAGGTTGATGCTGTCCAGTGCTGCAGAGAGAGAGCCATTTCTGCGGAGGGCTTCCGCCTCTCTGAAGTAAGAGAGCGAGCTTTTGCCTGCATCCCCACTGCCAGAGGCGGATACCGGGGGTGAGACTGTCCCCCTCCCATCAGACTGGCTGCCGCCGTCCTCATCCATCTGCTCCACTGCCGGCTCGACCTCTCCTGCCCCAAAAGAGAGGTTGAGGCCTGACAGCGACTGCGTCCTTCCAGCCAGGGCCCGGGCATCTGAGGAGTTGACTGCCAGCACCATGTCGAAGAGGCTGAGGGAGTGATTGTATCTGCCGGCCAATAGCTCCGACTGCCCCCACGCCAGCCAGGCTCTGATGCGACCGGACCGGGCGGCTGCGCTCTCCCCGCAGGATGAGGCATTCTCAAAGCTCTTCAGGGCCTCTTCATACATTCCCAGAGCCAGAGATGCATTTCCCCTCCCAACCCATGCCCCGGCCAGGCAGCTCTGCAGTGCCAGGGCCCGGCCATAGCTCTCCTGCGCCTCGCTCCACTCTCCGGACATCTCCTGAGACCTGCCCATCTCCAGCCATAGTGTGGCGTTCTCAGGGCTTCTCTTAAGGGCAAAATCAAAGCACAGAGTGGCAATGCCGTACCGGCCCATGCGGGAGAGGGCTATACCCTTTCCTCCCCAGGCTGCAGGGCTCTGCGGCGTAAGCCTTATGGCATTGTCAAAGCTCCTGGAGGCCTGCTGAAAGCTGCCGTTGGCCAGGCAGGAATTGCCCTCCCTCAGCCAGTAGGCCGCATCATCCAGGGCGCTCGCCCAGGCAGGAAGGCACAGCAGCAAGAGGGCTGCAGCGAGAAGATAGAGTGAACGGCGCAAGACTATCACCTGTTCAGGGATTTGCAGATGGGATATATTAAGGATCGGGATGGTTGAGCAGTGCCTGGAGATCCTCGATAGCAGAAACGTATGTGTTTAGCAGGTAAGCTTTGTGGTTAGCATTTGTAGGCTGTTTTGCCCCCAGGTTGCCGGTGTCGTCATGATTCGCTCATGAATCGATGTTCTTTTATCATTTCGCAGCGCTCCCAGGATTTTTCTCAAGACGACATGGGGCCGCAATGCTCTCTCGGCCCTATTGT
>ERZ795050.1323-NODE-1323-length-32659-cov-5.212520_pt1 | contig 32659 bp, 17 predicted proteins | sample MGYA00375134_ERZ795050 | MGnify/ENA primary metagenome ERZ795050 (study PRJEB30179, sample SAMN05720221) | activated sludge metagenome | isolation source: Anaerobic digester | place: Japan | collected 2015-05-26 ... | reverse complement strand
GGCGGATGTCACGATCAACGTGAGCTCGAGCGATCCAACCGAAGGCACGGTGGAACTGGCCACCATGACCTTTACGCCGGAAAACTGGTGGGAGCCGCAGACCAACACGGTGTATGGGATGGACGACTTCGACAGCGACGGGCAGGTGGCCTACACGATCGTGCTGTCGCCAGCCACCAGCGCCGACCCGCGGTTCAACGGCCTGGACCCGCAGGATGTCGGCGCGCTCAACGCCGACAACGAAGCGGGCATCACCCTCAGCGCCAACAGCCTGACGACGACGGAGGCGGGGGGGACCGCCACCTTCACCGTGGTGCTCAACACCCAGCCAATGGAGGACGTGACGATCGCGCTGTCGTCAAGCGACACCACCGAGGGCACCGTGTCGCCGTCGAGCCTCACCTTCACCATGCTGGATTACTACCTCCCGCAAACGGTGACCGTGACGGGAGTGGATGATCCGGTTCCGGATGGGAATGTGACCTACACGATTGTGACGGCGGCCGCCGTCAGCTCGGATCCGACCTACAATGGCCTGAATGCACTGGATGTCTCGGTGGTGAACCTGGACAACGATGTTCCGGGCATCACTCTGAGCCCGTTTGCCGGGGTGACGGTGAGCGAACCCGGGACGACGGCGAATTTCACCGCGGTATTGAACTCGCAACCGGCGGCGGATGTGACTGTCAGTTTCACTTCGAGCGATCCCACCGAGGGAACGGTGACGCCGGCCTCGCGGACGTTCACGCCGGCGAACTGGAACGTCCCGCAAAGCTTCACGGTGACCGCGGTTGACGATTTGGTCGCCGATGGCGGCGTCTCCTACACGTTGAATGGCACGGTGAGCTCGACGGATGCCGCCTATGCGGCGCTGACGCCGAAACTCAGCGCGACGACGCTGGACAATGAGCCGGTGCTGACCCTGCCTTCGGGCACCCTGGTTTACGGGATTGGCTGGCCGGGCATTGGCATTGACGGCCTGGCTACGATCAGCGATCCGGACACCACCGATTACGACGGCGGCTCCCTCACGGTGGCGCTGACGGCCAACGGCACCAGCAATGACCGGTTGGAGATTCGCAACACGGGGACGGAATTTGGCCAGATTGGCGTGAGTGGCAACAACGTCACTTACGGCGGCGTCACGATCGGGACGTTCAGCGGCGGAGTCGGGACCAGCCCGTTGGTGGTCAGCCTCAACGTTTCGGCCACGCCGGAGGCCGCCCAGGCGCTGTTGCGGAACATCACCTTCCGCAGCGTCAGCAGCACCCCCTCGATGGATCCGCGCACCGTCACCGTTACGCTTGCGGATGGCGACGGCGGCACGGTTGCCGCGAGCAAGCAGATCGAGCTGTCGCTGGTGCATGTCTGTGACTTCCAGCAGGGCAAGGACGGCGGCTTTGGTGTTTATACCGGCGCGAAGGATTGCGAGGTGTGGATCACCTCGTATTCGACGCCGCTGCCCGCGGGCAGCGGCGCAAGCGGAATCGCGCTGGCGAACCGCACGGCGACGGAAATCCCGCGTGAAGGGTTGCTGCGGTTTGACGATATTATCGGGACCAACCCGGGACAAATCCCGCCCGGGGCGACGGTGATTGAAGCGGACTTGTATCTCAACATCACGGATACGGGAGTGGGCAGTCCGCTGCACCGGATGCTGATTGACTGGGACGCCGATTCGGTGACGTATGAGAGCATCGGGGATGGCGTGCAGCTTGACGATGTGGAAGCCAAGAGCGCCTATTACTCGCAAATGGGCACCGGGGCGGGTTCAAGCTATGGCACCACGCAAACCGGGATCATGCGCGTGGGGGTGCTGCCGGACGTGCAAGCCTGGGTCAACGGCGAACCCAACTACGGCTGGGTGATGCCAAGCTGGGTGGCCAACAACAACCTCACGGCGTTCAGTCCGTGTGAGCACACGAACGTGACGTTCCGGCCGCGGCTGGTCGTCAAGTGGATTCCGGCGGGCCTGATCGAGGCGAGCTTCCGGCAGGGCGAAAACGGCTACACCGGCGCCAAGGACACCCGCATTCGCGAAGGGACCCCCGACACGGAGTACTCCGCCATCGAGCATGTGTTTCCTGATTTCGAGGTCACCAGCGGCCTGGAGGACGCCGAGCATGCGTTGTTCCGGTTTGACGGCATCTTCGGTCCCGGTGCCGGCCAGGTGCCTTACGGCGCCAAGATTCAGGCGGCTGTGCTTCACCTGTTCAGCCGGACGGCTGCCGGGCCGGGGGATGGCGGCACATTCCATCGTATGCTGATCCCGTGGCAGGATACCAATACTTGGAGTTTCTTTGTCGAAGGGATTCAAGCCGATGGCGTCGAAGCCGTGGCAGCGGCTTCGGCCACTGCCGGCAATCCGTCCCTGACTCCGAACGTGGCCAGCGGCTCCGAGACATTCGACATGACGGCCGATGTGCAACTTTGGGCCAACGGAGCGCCCAATTACGGCTGGGTCATCCTGCCGTGGCCGTATGGCGGCGATGGCTGGGGCATTGCGACGGCGGAGTACAGCTCGCTCGATGCACGACCGAAGTTGGTGATCTACTACACGGCGATCCGGATGCTGCCGCCGGTGGTCGGCCCGACCAGCGTGCAGGTCAAGTTCGCCGCCGAGGTCGGCAAGACCTACACGGTGCTGCGCGCCCCGGCGCTCGGGGCGGGTTGGACGGAACTGGGCACCGTGGCCGTTCCGGAAGGCGGCATCGCCACGTTCACCGACAATGCGCCGCTGCCCAACGCCGCGTTCTACCGCGTTCGTGAGCCCTGAGCCGGCTGGCGCTTGACTTATGGTGTTTCGAAGCGGGACGGCGGAGTCGCCGTCCCGCTTTTTTCCGGGCCCTTGGCGGCCCAAGGCGAACTTCCACGAATAAGCCGCCACCGCCGCCCGGGTGGCGGGCCAGCCGATCCTCCGATGCGTATTTCTCCTGCGTTTGAAACAACCCCGGTCCCGGACGCGGCGGCCGCCCCATTATCCCCGCTCACCGCACGTCGCATCCTCCGCCGGAGCGCGGACATTCTTGTCCGTCTGGAAGACAGGGGTCGCCTGAAGCGGGCGGACAGAAATGTCCGTGCTGCCCAACCGTCGCGGGATGGGTCTCCAGCCGCCGCCGGGCAGGCATTCACGGCGGCAACGACCGCGATTGGCGTGGCTTCCGCTCTGGCCGTTTTGCTCCTGGTTGCCTCATCAGCCCTTGCGGAACCGGTTCATCATGGCGTGGCGGCCGGCATGCTGAAAGTGAATCAGGTCTCGGACGTTGAAACCAACAACAACGCCGAGGTGATCCAGACCCTCAGCATCAACAATTTTCAACTGATTTCCTACAACCGCGGCGACTACAGCTTTCGCGTGGGCGTGGGCACAGAGTCCGTCGAAGATGCGCAGCGGGGGGTGGTCATGACTTCGGTGACCGAAAACGGCCGCGACAACTTTGGATCAAACGGCTACCCCATCTCCGCGTTCGAGACCAACGCCAGCGGCGCGCATCGGATCGTGACGTTTCTTGCGACGGAAGGCGGGGCGGGAAATGCGATTGAGTATAACGTGAACGTGGCGGCGGCATGGTTTCCCTACGACCGGTATCTTGGCGGGTTCGCGCGCAACTCGGCCGGCGTCAACGGCGGAACAAACGACCTTTTCACCGGCTCGCCGGGTCTGGTGCTGGGCACGCACTTCCGGGGCGTGGCGGCGGGCCGCTCGGTCGTGGACCTCCGGAGCCACGGCATTGACTCGCGGACCAGCGGGGTGCTGCTGGTGAGCGGCGCCAAAGACGAGAACAATTTCGCCTTGTCTCAAGTTAACACCAACGACGGCACCTGGAACGTTTTCGTCCGTGACAATGCCCAGACTGCCTACTCCAGTTACGAGCAGGACCCGGTTGCGTTTGTCTTCATTCCGCGGACGAACACGGCCCTTATCTCGGGGCGCTTCCGGGGCGACGGAAGCATTGAGCTGTTCAGCGGCGCCAGCCCGCCATTCACCGTCACCAATCTCGGTCCGGGAAGGTGGGACTTGCGCATTCCCGGCCGTTCGCCCACCAATGGCGTGCTGATTCTCTCGCCCGAGGGCGGCGGCGCATGGAACGGTGATAATATCGTCAGCTATCAAATCACCGGGGACGGCTGGGAAATCCAGTCCCGCGACACCCCTGGAAACGGCTTGCAGACGCCGGACAACGAACCGGTGGCCTCGTTTGTCTTCATCCCCGCGCCGTCCCCCGGCTTCACGGTCACTCCCACAAACAACCTGGTGACTGCCGCCTATGGCGGGACGGCGACTTTCAGCGTGGTACTCCATTCCCGCCCTGCTACGAACGTCACGGTCGGGGTCAGCAGCAGCCAGCCTGGCCGCGGCATTCCCAGCCCGTCCACCCTGACCTTCAGGCCTCACGAGTGGAACGTGCCGCATACGGTAACGGTGACCGGCCAGAACAATCCCTCGACCGAGGTTCTGCCGTACATGCTGGTCCTCTCGCCGGCGGTAAGCGCCGACCCGGCGTATCATGGGCTGGATCCGGCCAACGTGACAGCGCTGCTGGTTCCCGCCCGAGCCCACTTGATTTCGCCCACGAACAACACGCCGAATGCCGGGGTGTCAACCGCTCTGCAGGTGCTGGTCACCAACCACGTTCCGGGCAACCTGACGGCCAGGTTTTATGGCCGCGAGGTGTTTGTCCCCTACCCGGCGCCGGATTTCTCGATTGTCCTGCTACCCGACACCCAGAACTACGCCGCGGAGAAATATGGCGGCACCAAGGAGATGTTCATCGCCCAAACCGAATGGATCATCACCAACCGCGTGGCGCGCAACATTGCCTACGTGTCCAACCTCGGCGACATCGTCAACGACGGGGACATTTACCAGGGGCAGCCCAATCTCACACAGTGGCGCAATGCCACCAACGCGATGTACCGCCTCGAGAACCCCAACCGCACGCAACTGCCGGATGGCATTCCCTATGGCGTGGCGGTCGGCAATCATGACCAGGAACCCAACGGCGATCCCAATGGCACGACCCTCTACTACAACACCTACTTTGGCGTGTCGCATTTCGCGGGCCGGTCGTATTACGGCGGCCATTACGGCACCAATAACAACAACCACTTCGACTTCTTCAGCGCCAGCGGCCTGGACTTCATCGTGTTGTATTTCGAGTATGACACGAACGCCAATCCGGCGGTGCTCGCCTGGGGCAGCGAGGTGCTCCGCACCAACACCCACCGCCGCGCCATTGTCGTGACCCACTACCTGGGTGGCGCGCAAACGCCCACCACCCTGAGCGCGCAGGCCAGCGCCATCTACCACGCCTTGAAAGGGCACACCAACCTGTTCCTCATGCTGGGCGGCCATGTCAGCGGCGAAGGCTGGCGCAAGGATACCTTTGCTGGAAACACGGTTCACTCCCTGATTTCCGACTATCAGTTTTACGACAACGGCGGGCAGGGCCTGCTGCGCATCATGACCTTCTCTCCCAGCAACAACCTCGTCCGGGTCGAAACCTACTCCCCCTGGCTGCGTCAATACGAGGCGGACGAGGATAGCGAGTTTTCGTTCCCCTACAACCTGCAAGCCGATGGCCGGATTCCGCCGGACACGAACTTCGTTGTCCTGGGCACGGAGGCCGGGTTGCAGCCGGGCAGCATGAGCAGTTGCGTTTGGCCCGGCTTGAAAGCCGGCAAATCTTACGAGTGGTTTGTCACCGTGACCGATGGCAGTGGCCAGACCGCCACCAGCCCCGTCTGGCGGTTTCGCACGGGACAGTCCAACAACCCGCCGACCGTGGTGAACCTGAGCCGCACGATCTTCGGCGATGCACCCACCAACCTGACGCTGACCGCCTCGGACCCCAACGGCGATGCCCTGACGTTCCAAATCCGCGCGCCGACCACCCAGGGACTGCTGCGTGATTTTGTGCCCGAGGCGGGCACGGTCACCTACCACCCTGCCCACGGTTTCCGGGGCACGGACCGATTCACGTTCGCTGCCACTGACGGCCAGGCCACCAGTTCGATTGCCACGCTGAATCTGGCGATCATTGCCCCGCCAGATGATAATACCAACGGCCTGCCGGATGCATGGGAAGCCGCTTATGGCATCACCGACCCGGCGGGGGATGAAGATCAGGACGGACAGAGCAATTACGAAGAATATCGGGCGAACACCAACCCAACGAATGCCGCCTCGGCTTTTCGCATCTTGAGCCTGGAACGCCTCACCAATGGCTGGGTCAATCTGGCGTGGGCCTCGGCAGGGGGCACGCGGTACCGCATCCAAGTCTCCAATTCGGACACGAACGGGAACTTCACCGGCAGTTTCAAGGATGTGACGCGCCCCTTAACCAACGAGATGGACCCGGCGCCGCCGGGGGTTGCCTCGACCCAGGTATTCACCGACACCTACACCGACACCGCCGCGCCCACCAACCCGGCGCGCTATTATCGAATCCGAATTGCGCCCTGAGCACGGCATTCTCGAGCCCTCCGTGTGGCTCGTTGATACCCCTCCGCTCGCGGAGAACCGTGCACGCGGCCCCCGGTCTGTCCCCAGATTCGCGGTGTTCCCTTGTCAATCTCCGCTTCCTCGGCCATGCTGCAGGAGGTGTTTCATCCGCCCGACACGTGCAGCCTGGTTTGAAAAAGTTTCTGCAAAGCTGGCTCATCAACACTCTGGCAGTGCTGGTGGCCGTCTATCTTGTTCCTGGACTCCGGTTTCGGGATGACAGTTTGCTGACACCCTTTGTGGCGTCGCTGATGCTCGGCATTCTCAACGCGTTCATCCGGCCGGTCATGATGTTTCTGGCCCTGCCCCTGCTGGTATTCAGCCTGGGCCTGTTCATGCTGGTGATCAACGCGCTGATGCTTTATTTGGTCAGCCTGCTGCTGGGGAATCATTTTGAGATTGACGGTTTTGGCTGGGCCCTGCTGGGCGCCCTGATCATCAGCATCGTCTCCACCGTGCTGAACCTTCTGACCGGCACCGGCAAATCCCGCGTCGAGGTCCGCCGCCGCCGCCCGCCCAGCCGGGACGACGACAATGGGCCGGTGATTGATATTTAGGCCCGAGCGGCAGGCTCCGCTTGGGGTGCTGGCCCGACCGCCTGGTAAGCTGCCCGCAGGGTCTGCACACCCCGCGCCTGAAATTCCCGCTCGAAGTCCGTCAGCAGCGACGCCAACTCCGCCGGTGTGGCGACCTCGCGAAAGTCCGGTCGCGCCTGAAAAACCTCCCGCATTTGTTGGAAGTAGGCCGGATGGTCGGTTCGGAGATAGACCGTCCCGCCGAGCGCAAGCGCGCGCCATGCTACTGTCGGAAACCGCTCATTGACGAGCCGGTGCCGCCAATGGCGTCGTTTGGGCCAAGGGTCCGGGAAATAAAGGTGCAAGGCGGCGGCCGAGTGGTGCGGCACCAGGTATTCGAGAAAATAGGCGCATTCGAGGCGGACCCCGCGCAGGTTGGTCAAACGCGCCTGCCTCCCTTTGCGGTCAAGCTTTCGGATTCGTCCCAGAAGCCGTTCCACGCCGATGAAATTCCGCTCGGGATGCCGCCGGGCGTATTCGACAAGGAAGGAACCATCCCCGCAGCCCAACTCGATTTCCAAGGGTTGGGCGCGCGGAAACAACCGGGCCGGGTCAATCCGTTCGAGGATGGACCTCAGTTCATAAATCAAGCTTGGTTGTTCCGTTTTGATGCCTCTTTTTCTTAGCAGAATTCGCCCCGCGGGCTCAAGTTCCGCCCTTGCGCTCCGAGATGGGCGCATTACCCTGCGGGTCATGAGCGCCCAACAGCCCATTTTGATTGCGCGGAACACCAGGACCGACCTGTTTCTTCTGCCGCAAATGGCCAATCGGCATGGTCTGGTCGCCGGGGCCACCGGCACGGGCAAAACCATTACCCTCCAGACCCTTGCGGAAAACTTCAGCGCCCGCGGAGTGCCGGTTTTTCTGGCTGACGTGAAGGGCGACCTTTCGGGTCTCTGCAAGCCGGGTGGACAATCCGCCAAGGTTCAGGAGCGAATCGCTTTGTTGAAGCTTGGGGACTATGCGCCAACGGGCTGGCCGGTGACCTTCTGGGACGTTTTTGGCCGCCAAGGCCACCCGGTCGGCGCCACCCTCTCGGAGATGGGCCCGCTCTTGCTGGCGCGGCTGTTGAATCTCAACGAGACTCAGGCGGGGGTGTTGAACCTGGTATTTCGGATCGCGGACGAGCATGGTTTGTTGCTGCTGGACCTCAAGGACTTGCGGGCCGTTCTCAACCACGTGGGACAGAACGCGGCCGCGTTTGTGACGCAGTATGGCAACATCTCCGCCGCCAGCATCGGGGCCATCCAGCGGAATTTGCTCGCGCTGGAGTCACAGGCTGGCGCCGCGTTTTTCGGGGAGCCGGCCCTCAACTTCGCGGACCTCCTGCAAACCGATTCCCAGGGGCGGGGCGTGATCAACATTCTTGCCGCGGATCAACTGCTTCAGGCCCCCAAGGTTTACGGCACGGTGCTGCTGTGGATGCTGTCGGAATTGTTTGAGAACCTGCCCGAAGTGGGGGACCTGCCGCAGCCGAAGCTGGTCTTCTTTTTTGACGAAGCCCATCTCCTTTTCAACGACCTGCCGGAGGCGCTGCTGGAGAAGATCGAGCAAGTGGTCCGATTGGTGCGCTCCAAGGGTGTAGGCGTGTTTTTTGTCACCCAGAATCCGCGCGATGTTCCGGAGCGGGTGTTGGGCCAGCTTGGCAACCGGATTCAGCACGCCTTGCGCGCCTTCACGCCGGCCGATCAAAAAGGGGTGAAAGCCGCCGCCCAAACCTTCCGCGTCAATCCGAAACTCGACACCGAGGCGACGCTCACGCAACTGGGCGTGGGCGAGGCGCTGGTTTCGATGCTGGACGAGCGCGGCCAGCCGGGAGTGGTCGAGCGCGCTTTTGTCCTGCCGCCTCGCAGTCAGGTCGGCCCCATTAGCGAGGCCGAACGGCGGGCGGTCATGACTGACTCCGTTGTCGCGGGTGTTTACGATCAAGCCATTGATCGGGAATCGGCTTTCGAGCGTCTGGTCGGCGCGATCAGCGCCAACCCCGCCCAACGCCAGGCGCCGGCAGCCCACCAAGACAAGCCCGGCTTTTTCGAATCCCTTTTCGGCAGCCGCGCCTCCACCGCACCGGCGCCAGTCCTGCCAACCGCACCCAAACGCGCGGGGGGCCGGACCCCGGACTCGCTCGGCACCCTCGTCGCCAAGAGCGCCGCCCGGACCGTGACGACGGCCGTGGTGGGTGGCATCACCCGGCAGATCGTCCGCGGCGTTCTGGGCGGCATCCTGGGAGGTCGCCGGCGGTAGCGGGCGGATTTTTCACGGACTTTGAAGGCCCCGCCGTCAAGGTCGCTTGGTTCGTCAATGAAAAAACTGGCTCTAAACCTGTTCTGGCTCCTGATCGCCCTGGCTGGCGCGGGAGCTTACGCCGCCGTCGCCTTCCAGCGCGGCGAGCCGCTCAACTCCGCTTATCTGCTGATCGCGGCATTGTGCACCTACGCCATCGGCTACCGTTTTTATTCAAAATGGATTGCCACGCGCGTCCTGGTTCTCGACGACCGCCGCGCCACGCCCGCGGAAGTCCACGAGGATGGCAAGGACTTCGTGAAAACCAACAAGTGGATTGTGTTCGGCCATCATTTTGCCGCCATCTCGGGTCCCGGGCCGCTGGTGGGTCCGGTCCTGGCGGCCCAGTTTGGTTATCTGCCGGGAACGCTGTGGATTCTGATTGGCGTGGTGCTTGGCGGTGCAGTCCAGGATTTCATGATTTTGTTCTGCTCGATGCGGCGCGACGGCAAGTCCCTCGGGCAGATGGTGAAAGAGGAGCTCAACTCGACGGCGGGATTCATCGCGCTGATTGGGATTCTGGCCATCCTGATCATTCTGCTGGCGGTTTTGGCGCTGGTGGTGGTCAAGGCTCTGGCGGAGAGTTCGTGGGGCGTGTTCACGGTGGGCGCCACCATCCCGATTGCCATGTTCATGGGGAATTACATCCGATTCTGGCGCGTGGGAAAAGTGCTCGAGGGGTCCGTGATCGGGGTGGGGCTGCTCCTGTTGGCGGTGTGGGGCGGAAAACTTGTGTATGAAAGCCCGGAGCTTGCGCGCCTGTTCAGTCTGCGCGACCTGAATCTGGCTTGGGCCATCATTTTGTACGGCCTCATGGCCAGTATTTTGCCGGTGTGGCTGCTGCTCGCGCCGCGCGATTACCTCAGCACGTTCATGAAACTGGGCACCATTTTCGCCCTGGCGTTGGGGATTTTCCTGGTGCTGCCGGACCTGAAACTGCCCGCGCTGACGCGGTTCGTGGATGGGAGCGGACTGGTTTTCTCAGGCAAAGTGTTTCCTTTTTGTTTTATCACGATTGCCTGCGGCGCCATCTCGGGATTTCACACCCTCATCGCCAGCGGCACGACGCCCAAGCTGATCACCCGCGAGTCGTATGCCCGCCCGATTGGCTATGGCGCGATGTGCCTCGAGTCGCTGGTGGCGATGATGGCGCTGATCGCCGCCTGCACCATGGAGCCCGGCGTTTACCTCAGCATGAATGTCAAAGGCGAGCCGGCCGCCACGGTTGAAAAAGTCACCGCTCTGGGCTTCCCCGTAACGGTCGAGCACATGGACGAACTGGCGGGACAGATCGGTGAACACTCGCTGTTTGGCCGCACCGGCGGCGCGGCCACCCTCGCCGTCGGCATGGCTCAAATCTTCTCCAAAGCCGTGAGCGGGCGGTGGCTCGACCTTTGGTATCACTTCGCCATCATGTTTGAAGCGCTGTTCATCCTCACCACCATTGATGCGGGCACCCGCGTTGGGCGCTACCTTCTTCAGGACATGCTGGGCCAGGTCTGGAAGCCCTTGGGGGACACGCGCAGCCTCCGGGCCAATCTCGTTGCCAGCCTCCTGATGGTGGGTGGCTGGGGATATTTTCTGATCCAGGGTGTTCGCGATCCGCTGGGCGGCATCAACTCGCTCTGGCCCTTGTTCGGCATTGCCAATCAGATGCTCGCCGGCATCGCCCTGTGCCTGGCCACCACGATTCTTCTTAAAATGCAGCTTGCGCCTTCCTTTCCGGCACCCCTCTCCACGGGGCCGGAGGCGCCACCTGTGCGGCCACGCCGCGGCCGACCCGCGCTGGCTTTGATCGCCCTCCTCCCGCTGGTCTGGTTGCTGGCAGTGACGATGACTGCCGGAGCTCAAAAAGTCTGGCATCCGGATCCCCGGATCGGGTTCCTTGCCCAAGCCGCCCAGCTCGCAAAGAACCGTCCCGCCTTGGAACAGGCCCTGGCTTCGGCACAAGCGCTGCAAGACCCGGCGGCAATTGAGACCGCGCGCAAAGCCCTGCGCGCCAACCGAACCCTCCGGTTCAACAACCTCCTGGATGCCGCGGTTGCGGGTGGGTTCATGGTTCTGATGACCACCATTCTCTGCCTCAGCGTCCGGGAGTGGATTCTGTTGCTGGCGCGACGCAAACTGGCGGTCCTGCACGAGACGCCGCCGGTCTGGCTCCCCCATTACGCCGTGGCGGAATCCCGCCCGCTGCACCTTGTCAGTTTGCTGGCTTTGGCGCTCGCGCTGGCCAAGGAACTTTGCGGCCAGGCTCAGTTCGAACGCCTGCAACAGGCCCACGCTCCGCTTTGCCCATGCGCCGCCCCTTCCCAAGACCCTCGCGGTGCGAATCTCGAGCGCCAGAAGAACCAGCGACTTTATCTCGCGGCAACCGAAGCCCGTTTCAACGGCGTCCGCCGCTGTTGCTAACCGCCGCTTTACCCCTGATTTCGCAGCTCTTTTATCCATTCCTCCTTATCATGAAACGTATTGGTCTCTTCGGCGGTTCCTTTGATCCGGTCCATACGGGCCATCTGCTGGTGGCCTGTGCGGCTCGAGAGGAAAGGCAGTTGGATCGCCTTTATTTCATCCCCGCCGCTCAATCCCCCTTCAAACCGGAATCCCAACTCGCACCGGCCGCCGACCGCCTTTGTCTGCTGCGTCTCGCGCTGGCCGGACTGCCTTGGTGCGAAGTGGATGATCAAGAAATCCGGCGTGGTGGCATCTCTTACACCATAGACACCCTGAAGGATTACGTCCGCCGTTTTCCCGACGCTGAAATCAGCTACCTGATTGGCGCCGACCACGTTCCCAAACTCCCGCAATGGCGACAGGCCTCGGAACTCGCCCGCCTGGCCACTTTCCTCGTCATCACCCGCCCGGGGGAGCCGGAAACGCCCCTTCCGCCTCCGTTCCGGGGCCACCGCCTCTCCGGTTTTCCTTTCGGCGTTTCGGCCTCGCAGATTCGCAGCCGCGTCAAAGCCGGCCTTCCCATCCAGTACCTCACCCCGCCCCAGGTGGCCGAGGCCATTTACAACAAAGGACTTTATCTTTAGACCGGCCTGGGCCAATTTCCCTCTCACATGGACCCGAGAAAACTGGCGCGACTTTGTCGCGAGCTCGCCGACAACAAGAAAGCCGAGGACATTGTCATCCTCGACGTGCGCAAATTGTCGTCCGTCACCGACTACTTTGTCATCGCGTCCGGCACCAGTGAACCCCATCTCCGCGCCATCGTGGACGAGATTTCCGACAAACTTCGGGACGACCACGGCCTGCGCCCGCGCGCGGTGGACGGCACCCTCCACGCCGCCTGGATCGTGCTGGATTATTTTGACGTGATCGTCCACATCATGCGCCAGGACCTCCGCGAACGTTACGACCTCGAAACCCTCTGGGGGGACGCCCCGCGCCTCAAGCCGGCCCGGAAAAAAACGGCAGGATAGCCTCCCCGGCAGGTTCCTCTCGCTCTCCTGGCCGGCGGGCGGGGAGCGGCGGATGAGACAAGGGGCGGGCCTGTGGACAAGGCGGGCTTTGCTCCTTTTAACCTGGGCGAGTCAAAAAAGGGTGAGATTTTGACAATCACGGTGAAGTCGCTTCGCGTTTCGAGCGGCACACTTTCAGAATACGGGTGACCGGCAAGTCCGGTCGGACCTCCCTGCCGGGTATCGCCTTCGGGTGGAGGGGCGGGGGTGGAATCGAGGCTGCGCCCTCCTCGCCACAAGAAACAGGTGAAATGTTTTACCCGCCGGCCGACAGCCGGGGCTGTGAACCGGGAGGGTCGCGACCGGGAAAAGACTTTAACAACACGGAATAACGTTTAGAGAATCGCCTATGCTCAACCAACAGACCAGTCCGGCAAAAGCCGCGAAGGCCGCCGAGTTCAAGACTTTGGACGGCAATGAAGCCGCCGCCTACGTTGCGTATCAACTCAATGAGGTGATGGCCATTTATCCGATCACGCCGTCGTCACCCATCGCCGAGTGGTGCGATCAATGGGCTTCGGAAGGGAAACGGAACCTGTGGGGAACCATTCCTTCGATTGTGGAGATGCAAAGCGAAGGGGGAGCGGCGGGAGCGGTGCATGGGGCGCTCCAGACCGGAACGTTGAGCACGACCTTCACGGCATCGCAAGGGCTGCTGCTGATGATCCCGAACATGTTCAAGATTGCCGGCGAACTGTTGCCAACGGTGTTTCATGTGACGGCGCGGACGGTGGCCGCGCACGCGTTGTCCATTTTTGGCGACCACAGCGATGTCATGGCCTGCCGGACGACCGGCTGGGGGATGCTGGCGGCGGCGTCGGTGCAGGAAACGATGGATTTTGCCCTGATTTCGCAGGCGGCGACGCTGCGGTCCCGCATTCCCTTCATCCATTTCTTTGACGGATTCCGGACGTCTCACGAGGTATCGAAGATCGAGGTGCTGGGCAAGGAGGACATGGCGGCGCTGATCAGCGACGAACTGATCGCCAGTCATCGCGCGCGAGCGATGTCTCCGGACCGGCCGGTGCTGCGCGGAACGGCGCAGAATCCGGACGCGTTCTTCCAGGCCCGGGAAACGGTGAACCCCTTTTATGCCGCCTGCGCCGACATCACGCAAAAGGTCATGGACGAGTTTGCGGCGCGGACCGGCCGCCGCTACAACCTCTTCGACTATGTCGGAGCGCCGGATGCGGAACGGGTGATCGTGCTGATGGGCTCCGGCTGCGATGTGGCGCACGAGGCGGTGGATTACCTGACCCGGCGCGGCGAAAAGATCGGGATCGTCAAGGTTCGTTGTTATCGCCCCTTCGATGGCAAACGGTTCATGGAGACCCTGCCGGCGTCGGTGAAGGCCGTGGCCGTCCTGGACCGGACCAAGGAACCCGGCGCCGCCGGCGAGCCGCTGTATCAAGACGTGATAGCCGCCCTGGTCGAAGGTCTGGCCAGCGGCTGGGGCAAAATCAAGGTCATGCCCAAAGTGATCGGCGGGCGTTACGGACTGTCCTCGAAGGAATTCACCCCGGCGATGGTCAAAGCGGTTTTCGACAATCTGGCCAAAGCCGAGCCGAAGCACCATTTCACGGTTGGCATTACCGACGATGTGTCCAAGACCAGCCTGGAGTATGATGCGGAGTTTTCCACCGAACCGGACAACGTGATCCGGGCGATGTTCTACGGGCTGGGCGCGGATGGCACGGTGGGGGCGAACAAGAACTCCATCAAGATCATCGGCGAGGAAACGCCGAACTTTGCCCAGGGCTATTTCGTTTACGACTCGAAGAAGTCCGGGTCCATGACCGTGTCGCACTTGCGGTTCGGACCGGAGCCCATCCGTTCGAGCTATTTGATCACCAAAGCCAACTTCGTGGCATGCCATCAGCCGGTGTTCCTCGAGCGTTACGACATGGTGAAGAACCTCGTTCCGGGCGGCACCTTTCTGCTGAACACGCCGTTTGGCCCGGAAGAGATCTGGAAGCATCTGCCCACGCCGGTCCAACAGGCGCTGCTGGCGAAGAAAGCGAAGTTCTATGTGATTGACGCGACCAAGGTGGCGCGGGCCAGCGGCATGGGCGGCCGGATCAACACCATCATGCAGGTGTGTTTCTTCGCGCTGTCGGGCGTGCTGCCGAAGGACGAAGCGATTGCCGCCATCAAGGATTCCATCCGCAAGACCTACGGGAAGAAGGGGGAGGAAATCGTCCAGATGAATCTCAAAGCGGTGGACAACACGCTGGACCACCTGCACGAAGTGCCGCTGACGCAGCCGGTGAACGGGACGGGGGATTTCCTGCCGGCCATCACCCCGAACGCACCGGAATATGTGCGGACGGTGCTGGGCAAGCTGGCGGCCGGCCTGGGCGATGAGCTGCCGGTGAGCGCCTTTTCTTGTGACGGGACCTTCCCCACCGCCACCGCGCAATATGAAAAGCGGAACCTGGCGCTGGAAATCCCGGTTTGGGACGAGGCGGTGTGCATCCAGTGCATGAAGTGCGTGGCGATCTGCCCGCACGCCACCATCCGCGCCAAGGTGTACGATCCCAAGGAGCTGGCCTCCGCCCCGGCGTCATTCAAGTCCACCGACGCCCGGGCGCCGGAATGGAAGGGGATGAAATGGACGCTGCAAGTGGCGGCGGAGGATTGCACGGGCTGCGCGCTGTGCGTCGAGGTGTGTCCGGCGCGGAACAAGACCGAGGCCAAACTCAAGGCCATCAACATGCGGCCGCAAGCGCCGCTGCGGCTGGCCGAACGCGAGAACTGGGAGTTCTTCCTCCGGCTGCCGGAGCTCGACCGCCGAAAGATCAAGCTGACGACCCTTCGCCAACAACAGGTCATGCGCCCGCTGTTCGAGTTCTCGGGCGCCTGCGCCGGGTGCGGCGAAACCCCGTACCTGAAGCTGGCCACCCAGTTGTTCGGGGACCGGATGATCATCGCCAATGCGACGGGCTGCTCCTCGATTTACGGCGGCAACCTGCCGACCACGCCCTACGCCGTCAACAACGAGGGCCGCGGGCCGACCTGGTGCAACAGTCTGTTCGAGGACAACGCGGAGTTCGGGATGGGCTTCCGGGTCTCGATTGACAAGCAGCGCGAGCTGGCCGGCGAACTGTTGCAGAAGCTGGCGGGGAAGATCGGGCAGGACTTGGTCAGCGGCCTGCTGAACGCCAATCAAAGCGATGAGGCGGGCATCTACGAGCAGCGGGAACGGGTGGCGGCCCTGAAGGAGAAACTCCAGAAGCTGGACGGCGCCGAGGCCAGGATGCTGCTGAGTCTGGCCGATCAACTGGTCCGCAAGAGCGTGTGGATTGTGGGCGGCGACGGCTGGGCCTATGACATCGGCTACGGCGGTCTGGATCACGTGCTGGCCAGCGGCCGCGATGTCAATGTGCTGGTGCTGGACACCGAAGTGTACTCGAACACGGGCGGACAATGTTCGAAGGCGACGCCGCGGGGGGCGGTGGCGAAGTTTGCCGCCGGCGGCAAGCCGGTCGGCAAGAAGGACCTCGGGCTGATTGCGATGACCTACGGACACATTTATGTGGCCAGTGTGGCGATGGGGTACAAGGACGAGCACACGCTGCGAGCCTTCCTCGAAGCCGAGTCCTACCCGGGGCCGTCGCTGATCATCGCCTACAGCCACTGCATCGCGCATGGCATCGCCCTGGATGCGGGCATCGGCGCCAAGCAGCAGAAGCTGGCGGTGGAGTCCGGCCAATGGCTGCTCTACCGGTTCGACCCGCGGCGGGCCGAGCGTGGCGAGAACCCGCTGCAACTCGACTCCAGCGCGCCGAAGCTCAAAGTGCAGGATTATCTGCTTTCGGAAAACCGGTTCAAAATGCTCACCAAGAGCAAGCCGGAGGACGCCAAACGGTTCTTCGGCCAGGCGCAGACCGACGCGGAGCGACGCTGGAAGTATTACCAGTATCTGGCCGCCCGCGACTTCAAAGAAGCGCCCGCGCCCGCGCCGAAGCCGCCCACCACCATTGACCAGCAGCCATAACGCCGCCTTTCCGCGCCCAAGCGGCGCGCCCGCCGCTTCCCGGAAGCGGGAAGCGGCGGCGACCGAAAGGCAAAACCGATCGAACCAATCGCCATCAATCAATCTTAACGCTCAATAACGCCTATGGATCTCTCGACCACCTACCTCGGACTCAAACTTCGTTCTCCGCTCGTGGCCGCCGCCTCGCCGCTGTCGGAAGAAATTGACAGCATCCAGCAAATGGAAGAGGCCGGCGCAGCGGCGGTGGTGCTTTATTCGCTGTTTGAAGAGCAGCTCCGCCAGGACCGGCTGGAGCTGGCCCGGCACCTCGAGCATGGCACGGAGAGCTTTCCCGAAGCCCTCACCTATTTCCCCGAGCCGGGGGAATTCCGGCTGGGACCTGACGAATACCTGGAACACATCTCGAAGGCCAAGGCGGCGGTCAAGATACCGGTGATCGCCAGCTTGAACGGCTCCTCGAAGGGCGGCTGGACCCAATACGCCAAGGCCATTGAAAAAGCCGGAGCGGATGCCCTCGAACTCAATATTTACTACATCCCGACGGACATGAATCTGTCCTCGCTGGACGTGGAACAGAACTACCTCGAGATTCTCAAAGCGGTGAAGTCCGAGGTGCGGATTCCGGTGGCGGTGAAGCTCAGCCCGTTTTTTACCAACTTCGCCAACATGGCCAGGCGTTTGGATGATGCGGGCGCCAATGGTTTGGTCCTGTTTAACCGCTTTTACCAGCCGGACATTGACCTCGAAACCCTGGAGATCAAACCCAACATTCTGTTGAGCACTCCCATGGCAATGCGGGTGCCGCTGCGCTGGATCGCCCTGCTTTACGGCAAGGTGAAGGCGAGCCTGGCTGGAACCAGCGGCATCCATCGAGCTTCCGATGTCCTCAAGATGCTCATGGCCGGCGCGGACGTGACGATGCTGTGCTCGGCCTTGATCCGGCATGGGGTCCGGCAGATTGGAGTCATCGAGCGCGACCTGGTCGCGTGGCTCGAGGAGCATGAGTACAACTCCGTGCAGCAGCTCAAAGGCAGCCTGAGCCAGAAAAATTGCGCGGACCCGAGCGCCTTCGAGCGCGCGCAATACATGAAAGCCATCTCGCAATTCCCGGCGTCGCCTCGTTAGGCTTGACGGCGTCCCGGCGAGACCCTCCGCTTCTTTCGAACAACCCGGCGGCCCGCGCGATTCCGCGTGGAAGCCGCCGGTTGTCTTTTTTGAGGCGGCGGCCGGCCGGCGGAGAATGTTTGGGCGACGTTGGGGCGCGCACGGACTGGACCAAATCGGAGAAGCCGCTAACTTGGTTGCATTATTGACATGAGCGTATCATCAATTCGTATGGCAGCGAGGAGCCTGGCCCTGTTGGCCGGCGTGTTCATCAGCTTCAACCTCCCGGGGCAAAGCCTGCGTCCGCCGGCTGTCCCACTGGTCGCTTGCGATCCTTACTTCAGCATTTGGTCACCGGCGGACAGACTGACCGATGCCGACACGGTGCATTGGACGGGCAAGCCGCATCGTTTGGCCAGTCTGGTTCGGATTGATGGCAAGGCCTTTCGTCTGATGGGCCGCGACCCGGAAAGCGTGCCGGCGTTGCCGCAGCGCAGTGTGACGGTGCTGCCGACCCGGACCCTCTACTCCTTCGAAGGCAACGGGGTCCGTGTCACCCTCACTTTTCTGACCGCCGCGCTGCCCGAGGACATAGACCTGTTATCGCGGCCGGTAACCTATCTGACTTGGGACGCCCAGGCCACCGACGGCAACAGCCATGAGGTGGCAGTGTATTTTGACGCCGCTTCCGAACTGGCGGTCAATGAGCCGCAGCAGCCGGTCGTGTGGCAGCGGCACGAATTCGGGCCGCTGACCGCGGTTTCCTGCGGTTCGGTTGAGCAGCCGGTGCTGGTCAAGAAAGGGGACGACCTGCGCATTGACTGGGGCTACCTGTACGTCGCCGCGGACAAGAAGGTTGCGGCCCGCCAAGGCATCGGCGCCAGCCGGCCCGCGGTCCAGGAGGCCTTTTGCGCCGGCGCGTCCCTGCCGGAGGTTGCCGGCACGGGAGGCAACGAATCCGCCGGCTTTGTGACTCTGGATTTTGGCCGGGTCAGGCAAAAGCCTGTTTCCCGCTGGCTGGTGCTGGCCTACGACGATTTGTATTCCATCCAGTACATGAAGAAAAACCTGCGGCCTTACTGGCGCCGGAACGGTTGGGAAGCCGCCGATCTGCTGCGGGCCGCGGCGAAGGACTACTCGGCATTGCAGAAGCGGTGTGCCAGGTTTGACGACGAGCTGATGGCCGACCTGGAGAAGGCAGGCGGACGGCAATACGCCGAGCTGGCCGCGCTGGCCTACCGCCAGTGTTTTGCGGCGGGCAAGTTCGTGGCGGACGCCAACGGCCAGCCGCTGCAGTTCTGCAAGGAGAACCACTCCAACGGCTGCATCGGGACCTCCGACGTGTTTTATCCCATGGCGCCGCAATTCCTGCTGTTCGGGCCTTCGGTGGCGAAGTCCTTTCTGGTTCCGTTCATGAATTATGCGGCCAGCGACCGCTGGAAATTCCCCTTTGCGCCGCATGACCTCGGCACCTATCCCAAGGCCAACGGCCAGGTTTACGGCGGAGGCGAGCGGACCGAGGAGAATCAGATGCCGGTCGAGGAATCGGGCAACCTGCTGATTCTGATGGCGGCGGTCGCCCAGATGGAGGGCCACGCCGGGTTTGCGTCGCTCTACTGGCCGCAATTGGAAAAATGGGCTGAATACCTGAAGGCCAAGGGGTTTGACCCCGAAAACCAGCTCTGCACCGACGACTTCGCCGGCCACCTCGCCCACAACGTCAATTTGAGCGCCAAGGCAATTTGCGGCCTGGGTTCCTTTGCCAAGCTTTGCCGGATGCGCGGGCAGCAGGCCCAGGCCGACGAATACTTCGCCTTGGCCCGCCAGTTTGCGCAACGCTGGATCAAGGAGGCCGATGATGGAGAAAAGTTCCGGCTGGCCTTCGACAAGCCCGGCACCTGGAGCCAGAAATATAATCTAATCTGGGATGAGATCCTGGGGCTGGATTTGTTCCCGGCGGAAGTCGCACGCAAGGAAATGGCGTTTTATCGGAAGGTCCAGAATCGCTACGGCTTGCCATTGGACAACCGCCAGACCTACACCAAGCTTGATTGGATACTGTGGACCGCCACGTTGACGCAGGATCGCAGAGATTTTGCGGCGTTGGTCGAGCCGGTCCATCGCTTTCTGAACGAGACGCCCGATCGGTCCCCGATGACCGACTGGTACCAGACCCGCACCGCCCGAAAGGTCGGCTTTACGGCGCGGCCAGTGGTGGGGGGCGTCTTTGCCCAGATGCTCTACGACAAGTCGGTGTGGCAAAAATATGCCCGTCGCGACCGGACCAAGGCGAAGCAATGGGCGCCCATGCCGCAACCGCCGACGATCACGGCGGTGCTTCCCGCCGCCGATCGCGAACCTGCCTTGTGGCGCTACACGACCTCGCAGCCCGCCAGCGATTGGTATCAGCCGTCGTTCGATGATTCGAGCTGGAAAGAGGGGCGCAGCGGCTTTGGAACGCCGGGGACGCCCGGCGCGGTGCTCGGCACCACCTGGAACACTCGCGACATCTGGCTCCGCCGCGAAGTCGAATTGCCGGCTGGCAATTTGAAGAATCTCCAGGCCTGGCTGCACCACGATGAGGATGTCGAGGTTTACATCAACGGTGTTCTGGCCGTTCGGTGCTCAGGTTATGTAACGGGATATGACTTGTTCCCGCTCACGGCTGCCGGCCAAGGGGCCCTCAAGCCTGGCAAGAACCTCCTGGCGATCCATTGCCGGCAGACCGGCGGCGGACAATACGTGGATTTGGGACTCGCCCGCGTGCAGGACAATTGACTGGGACCGTTTCTCACATTTCTTGCGTCACCCGTTAATGGGACATGACGGGGGATCAATTTGAGAGTAAACTGACGGCAAGAAATTTGTGCGAAAGTTGTTCCCAGCCACAGCGGCCAGTCCGAACCGGCACTGGGGGAATTTATTCCGGGTTGCGATCATGGGGTCCGCATGGGCCGCCAGCGTGCTCGGCACGCCCGCGGCCCCACCCCATCTGCGGGGTGATTTGGGCATCCATGACCCCTCCACCATCGTTCAGTGCAAAGACCGGTTCTATGTTTATGGGACGGGGGACAATATCGTTTCGAAATCCTCGAGCGACAAAGTGGTTTGGAAAGCGGGCCCTACGGTGTTCTCGAGTCCCCCCGCCTGGACCCAGGCGGCCGTGCCCGGGTTCGTGAACACGTTCTGGGCCCCGGACATCATTTATCTGAACGGGGAATACCGCCTCTACTATTCGGTTTCGACGTGGGGCAAGCAGGTTTCGGCCATCGGCTTGGTCACCAATCCCACCTTGGATCCGGCTGACCCGACCTATCAATGGACCGACCGCGGCCCAGTCATCCAGTCGCAGGAAGGCAGCCCCTACAACACCATTGACCCCAGTGTTGTGCTGGACGGGGCGGGCAACCCGTGGCTGGCGTTTGGCTCTTATTGGAATGGCATCTACCTGGTCCAGCTTGATCTGGCCACCGGCCTGCGCATTTCCTCAAATTCCCCAACCTATCGGCTGGCCTACAACGGTTCGATCGAGGCCGCCGGGTTGCTCCGCCGCGGCGGCTTTTACTATTTGTTTGTGAACTGGGGGTCCTGCTGTTCGGGCGTGAACAGCACCTACCAAATCCGCGTGGGGCGCAGCACGAGCATCACCGGCCCCTACCTCGACCGCAACGGCGTGGACCTGGTGAACCGAGGCGGCACGCTCTTTCTGGAAGGCACGGGCAAGTACGTGGGTCCCGGCCATGCCGCTTTTCTCGAGCAGGACGGCCAAACCTGGTTCAGCTACCATTATTACGATGCCAATGCCTACGCCTCATGGTACGGAGCCTATGGACAGGCCAAGTTCGACCTCCAGCCGCTGTCCTGGACGCCAGACCTGTGGCCGGTGTTCACGAACGACTGGTCGGCGGTTTACGACTTCGACACTGATGCGCGAGACGAGCGCGGACAGTACTACGGACTGCTCGAGGGCGGAGCGACCGTGGTTACCGATCCGGCGCGAGGTCGCGTGTTGAATCTGAATGGCGCCGGCCAGTATGTGCGTCTGCCGCCCGGCGTGGCCTACGCGCGCACCTTTGCGGCGGTCATCAAGTGGAATGGGGGGGGCGCCTGGCAGCGCATTTTCGATTTTGGCAACGATACCTCGAGCTACGTGATGCTGACACCGTCGTCCGGCAACGGGCGGCTTCGTTGCGACATTCGCGCGAATGGCACGACCCAAATCCTGGAAACGACCAGTGCAGTCCCGGTGGGGGTCTGGACGCATGTGGCCGTCACCTTGGATGGCAGCCGCGGTGTGCTTTACCTCAACGGGGCGCCGGTGGCGACCAACACCGCAATGAACCTGTCTCCGCTGGATGTGCGCGCTCAGACCAACCACCTGGGCCGCAGCAAGTTTTCCGCGGACCCGGATTTCAACGGGCAAATCGCCCAGTTTCGCGTTCACGGCCGGGCCCTGTCCGCCGCGGAAATTGCGGCACCCCAACCGCGGATTGTCCGGCCGGCCGAAGGCGCGGCTTGGTGGCCTGGAGGGAGCGTTGTGCTTCAAGGGAGCGCGACGGATTTCAACGAGCTGCCACTGGGCCCCGGCGCGCTGACTTGGCGAATCGAGATGGTGGACAATGGGACCACCAACATCGTGGTCGGGCCGCTCAGCGGCATCAGCGAGGGCGTTTTCAGCCTCCCGTCCAACGTGAGCACGAGCGCGGTCTGCCGCGTGGCGCTCACCGTCACCAACAGCGCAGGCCGCACGCAGACCGCTTTCGTTCACCTCACGCGCGGGACCTCCACGACAGAGTGGGGCTCGTTTTATCCGTTCACCACCGGCGGGCTTGATGCCAGCAACCGTTATCACGCCTCGCTTATGGGCGGCGCTTCGGTGCAAACCGACGCGGTCCGGGGCAGCGTGCTGAACCTGTCGGGAGCGAACCAGTACGCCAGCCTGCCGGCGGGTGTTGGGACCTTTCGCACCTTTGCCGCGTGGGTGAAATGGAACGGGGGGGGAGCCTGGCAGCGAATTTTTGATTTTGGCAGCGACACCAGCCGCTGGATCATGTTAACCGCCGCCAATTCCGACGGCCGGTTGGAAGCCGCCATCACCACGGACCGGCCAAACTACGTGCAGGTCGTTCGATCTCCCGGCGGCCTGCCCACCGGTGTGTGGGTCCATGTCGCCGTCACTTTCGATGGGCGACAGGCCATTCTTTACACCAACGGCGTGGCGGTGGCAGTCAACCACAGCGCAAACGTTTTGCCGTCGGATATCGCCACGCCGCGCGCGTATTTTGGGCGGAGCCAATACACCGCCGACCCTTACTTGAACGGCCGTTTGGATTCTATCAGGCTTAGCTCACGGGCGCTCTCCCCCGCAGAGTTGTTTGGCCCCCAGCCGGTAATCCTCCAGCCGGCCGTCGGCGCCACCTATTCCGGCGGCGCCGTCGTCTCCTACTCCGGCGCGGCTTATGACTACGCCGACTCGCCCCTGGCTCCGTCCGCGTTCGCCTGGTCTGGGGAACTGCATCAGGACGGTTTGAGCAGCCCCGCATTCGGTCCCGTCAGTGGTGTCACCAACGGAACGCTTCAAGTCCCAACCACCGGTTTGGCCACCACCAATGCCTTTTACCGGCTGAAACTCCAGACGACCGACAGCCAGGGCAACCAACAAACGGTCTGGCGAGACCTGGCCCCGCAAATCGCGCACGTGGAACTGGCGAGCGTGCCCGCAGGCCTCGAAATCAAACTTGATGGCCAGGCATGGACCACTCCAGCGGTAATCCCGGCGGTTGCGGGTTTCTCCCGAACTCTCGAAGCGCCCTCGCCCCAGTCCCTTGGTGGCAGCAACTACACCTTCGTGCTTTGGTCTGACGGCGGCGCAGGGTCCCATGTGATTACCATCCCGTCTGGCAACACCACCTACACGGCCAGTTTTGTGCCGCCGAGCGTGACGCTGAACGCCTCGGGTGGCCAGCTCACCCTCTCATGGCCGGCCTGGGCGTCCCCACTCGTTCTGCATCAAACCACCAACCTCACTCCGCCGGTGGCATGGACTCCAGTCACCAACACCCCTGCGATCTGGAATGATTCCCTCTTGCTGACCCTGCCAGCGGTCGAGGAGAAGACCTTCTTCCGGCTCCAGACGCCCTGAAGGGGGCCCTCATGCGGAGAGCGCCGGTCCGCCGACTGCCTTCTTGCCACTCATCCTGGCCACTGATAAGAAATCCATGATGGCGCGGCTACGGCCAACCGGAATTCACCCCTTTGACCGGCCAAGGTTTTTGCGGACCGTGTTGATGGCCGGGGTGGGGTATGTCCTGGCGATCGGGGCGGGGAGGGCGCCTGCCGCGCATCGGGTGGACACGGCGGAATTTGAAATTCAGTTCTGGTCCGTCGAGGACGGTCTGCTCGACAATTCCGTCACCTCCATCGAGCAGACCGGTGATGGCTTCCTTTGGGTGGGAACACCGCGCGGCTTGGTACGATTCGATGGGTGGTCATTCGTTTCCGTCACTCCTCGCGCGGATCATGCCACCAACCTGGCCGTCACCGCTCAATGCGTGGACGCGAAGGGCCATTTGTGGTTTGGCACCCCCAAGCATGGGGTGTTCCGTCTGGCTTCGGAAACCGAGTGGCAGAGCGAAGCGACGCCGATGGGGCTGCGAGACGAGCCGATTTCCTGTCTCGGAGCGGGAGAGCAAGGGGAAGTCTGGATCGGCACCGATCAGGGCTTGGTGAGGTGGCAAGAGGGACGCTTCGAGCGCCTGTTGGCCGACCCGGCCCTGGCCGACCCCGCCGTTCTGGGGTTGCATGTCACCCGTTCCAATGGAGTATGGGTTAGCACACGGTCGGGTTTGCGCCAAGTCGTTGACGGAATGCTCCGCCCCGCGCGGTTTGGGCCCGAGGTTTCGGGACAGAGCTCGCCGTTCCTGGGCATTTTCGAGGACCGCCATGGTTTGCTGTGGGCTTTTGGCGACTCGTACCTTTTGAACCTTTCGGCGGGCCGGCGATTCAACTATTTTCGCGGCGGAGGCGCCACCACGCTTCAGGTGTGGACCATCTGCGAAGGGCGGCCGGGGGAACTGTGGATTGGGACGACGGGGCAGGGCCTGTTCCATTTCGACGGCGGGCGTTTTCGTGCTGTGGATCTGTGGGAGAGCCGGGACCACTCGGAAGTGAGGGCGCTGTTTTCCGATCGGGAGGGCAATCTCTGGGTCGGCACGCAGCGGGGCGGTCTCCTGCGCTTGCGGGAACGGACAGTCCGCTGGTTTTCCGGGCCGGGCGGGCCGGCCACTTGCCTGGCAGAAGACCCCACCGGGACAATCTGGGCCGGGTTTCAACACGGAGGATTGCTCGCAGGCAGAGGCGGAGTGCTCGATCCCGCCACCGTCCCTGCCCCGCTGGCGGCCCAGAACCTCATCACGACCCTGGCGTTCAATCGGGACAGGACACTGTGGCTGGGAACCCTGGGCAATGGATTGCACCGGATGCTGGACGGTCGGGTGATGCGGTTCACGCTGGCCCAGGGGCTGGGCGATGATTCCATCCTGGCCTCCTGCACCGTCGGAGGTGGGCGGACCTGGGTTTCCACAGGGGATGGTTGTCTTCATCGTTTCGTGGGGCTGGCGCGGGTCAGTTTTGGGAGGGAAGAGGGCTTGACGGGAGACCCGATCACCGCGATCCGGCCTGCTGCGACTGCAGGAGTCTGGGTCGGTACCAGCAAGGGCGAGGTGCTGCGCTTCGAGCCGCCGAATCGGTTTCGTCGCGTGTCGGACCCTGCCATGGCCTCGGGCAAGGCCATCACCGCGCTGCTGGAAGATTCCGCCGGGCGACTCTGGGTGGGCACCGCCGGGGCCGGCCTTTATTGTCAAACCGGCGAAGCCTGGCGTCATTGGACTTTGACCAATGGTCTGCCCGACAACGCGGTGATTGGCTTGGAGGAATCTGTCAGAGGGGATCTTTGGCTGGCCACAGCGAGGGGCGTCTCGCGCCTGCCGCGGACCTGGATCGGGGGCAGCTCCTCTTCCCACGAACGCCTGCCTTTGCTGATCGAGTTTCCGGCGGCGACAGCCCCGAGCGGAGCCTTGGGCTGGCCCCGAAGCCTGCGATCGCGCGACGGCCGAATCTGGCTCGCAACGGAGTCGGGGGTGGTGAATTTCGCGCCTTCGGCCCTTCAACCGCTTCGTCCGGCTCCGCGTGTGAGAGTGGAGGCTGTGCTGGCCGATGGGCGGGCCCAACCCCGCCTGGCCGCAGCCAGTTCCGCGGCAGCGCTCCGGCTTCCGTCCGGCTTGCGCGATCTCGAATTGCAGTTCACCGCCCCGTCGCTGACCTTTCCGGAACGCACGCGGTTCCGGCACCAACTCGAGGGCTTTGATCCGGATTGGCAGGATAGCCCGGGCAACCGCCGGGCACGGTATGGGCGGTTGCCCGCCGGCGAGTACCGGTTTCGGGTGACGGCCAGCGACGCTGAGGGGAGCTGGACGGGGGCGGAAACCGAACTGGCCTTGGTGGTGCCGCCACCGTGGTGGCTGAGCCCCTGGATCGTTGTTCTCGAAGTGATCCTGCCCATCGCACTCGCGGCGACCGCCGCCCGAAAGCTTTCCCATCGCCGGTTGCGCCGGCAACTCGCCCGCGTGCAGGCCCAGCAGGCGATGGAAAGGGAACGTTCCCGCATTGCCCGCGACATGCATGACGAGCTGGGCTCCAAGCTCACGCGCATCAATTTTCTGTGCGAGCGGGCCCGCAACGAGCTGGCCGAGGTGTCCCCTGCCGCCAACAAGCTTGATTCCATCGCGAGCACGTCGCGGGACCTGCTCCACTCGCTGGACGAAATTGTCTGGGCGGTGGACCCCCGCAATGACTCCCTGGAGCACCTGGTCGCCTACCTGGGCCAATACACGGCGGAGTATCTTCAGAACACGGCGCTGCCTTACGACCTGAAAATGCCGGGCACGGTTCCCGAGCAAGCGCTCTCAGCCGAGGTGCGGCACAACCTGTTTCTTGCGTTCGAGGAGGCACTGGGAAATGCGCTCAAACATTCGAAAGCGACCCACCTCGCCATTAAAATGACCACTGCAGATGGTTGCTTTATAATCCACATCTCGGACAACGGCTGCGGATTTGTGGTTCCGCCGCCCCTGGCCGAGCCTCCCCGCCCCCCCGCCGCCGGTTGGCGGCGGGGCGGAACGGGCTTGCGGGGCATGCGCGCCCGCCTGGGAACCATTGGCGGGCGGTGTGAAATTCAAAGCCAGCCCGGGCGGGGCACTGCAATAACGCTGACCCTGCCGCTGGCCACCATTGAAGCCTCTCCAGCCCCCGCCCCAGCCTTATGAAGCCGATCATTCAGGTTTCCCTTGTTGAAGACGATCCGGGAGTTCGCGAGAACATCGCCGGCTATTTGAACTCGGCTGCCGACATTCGTTGCGTCAGCACCTATGCGACGGCCGACGAAGCGTTGGCGCAGCTTCCCAAAGAAGCGCCCGACGTCGTGCTCATGGACATCAATTTCGAGGAGGGCTTGAACGGCATTCAGTGCGTTCAGCGGCTCAAGCCGCTGCTCCCCAATTCCCAAATTCTCATGCTCACCGTGTTCGAGGATACGGACCGCATTTTTCGAGCGCTGGCGGCCGGCGCGAGCGGTTATCTCCTCAAACGCATGCCGCCCGCGCAATTGCTGGAAGCCATCCGGGAAGTCCACGGCGGAGGCGCCCCCATGTCGGCCTCCATTGCCCGCAAAGTCGTTCAGTCTTTTCAATCTCCCCGACCCGCCGCGGGTGGAGACGCGGAATTGTCCGCGCGGGAGCGCGAGGTCCTGCTGGCGCTGGCCGAGGGTTGCCCCTACAAGCAAATTGGCGACCGCCTTGGGGTCAGCATCCACACGGTTCGGAACTATGTGCGCCGCATCTATGAAAAGCTGCACGTCCACACTCGCACCGAAGCTGTCGCCAAGTTCTACCGCCAATGAGCTCGCCTTGTCCCAAGCCAGCGGCGCCTCTGATTCCCCGCTCCGAGTCCGAAGCCCGGGAGGCAGCGTTGCGTTTACCCACCTTCTGCCTCATTCGATTGGCACTCTCCGTGGGCTGGCGATTGGGCCTTCCCGTTCTCGGCCTTTTCGTTGTTTCAGGTTTTTCCGCCGACTGGCGCATGGTACCCAACCCGCTGGTTACGCGCTGGGCTGCCACGGTCCATCCGACCAATGTTCACCCTGAATACCCGCGCCCCCAACTGGTTCGTCCCGATTGGTTGAACCTCAATGGCCTGTGGGACTACGCCATTACGGAGGCTTCGGAACCCCCACCCACGAATTTCGACGGCTCCATTTTGGTTCCGTTCCCTGTTGAATCGGCGTTATCCGGGGTGGGCCGGCGGCTGTGGGAAACCAACACCTTGTGGTATCGGCGAACCGTGCAAATCCCCGCCGACTGGTTCGAGCGCCGCATCCTGCTGCACTTCGGGGCGGTGGACTGGGATTCGCGAGTATTCGTGAACGGAAGGCAGGCGGCCCGGCACCGGGGCGGCTATGACCCCTTCAGCGTGGAAATCTCTTCCTACCTCAAACGCCACGAGCCGAACGAAATCCTCGTTGCGGTGCAGGACCCGACGGAAGGCAACCAGCCCCGGGGCAAACAATCACGCAACCCGGGCGGGATTTTCTACATGCCGTCGTCCGGCATTTGGCAGACGGTCTGGCTGGAACCCGTGCCCTTCGCCCGCATCGAAGGCCTTCGGATGCATCCCGACCTCGACCGCAGCCTCCTGCGGCTCACGGTCCTGGCCAACCGAATCAATGAGTCTTTCCGGGTAAAAGTGGTGGCCCTTTCGAACGGGGTGCCGGTAGTTCGCGCTGAGGGGCCCGCCAATTCCCCGCTTGAACTCAAAATCGAGCAGCCCCGTTTGTGGTCCCCTGCGGACCCTTTCCTGTATGACCTTGACATTTCAATGGAGCAGAATGAGGTGAGTCTGGACCGGGTCACCAGCTATTTCGGTCTTCGCTCGCTGTCGGTTCGGCGCGATGCGGCCGGTTTGCCCCGCCTGGCATTCAACGGCCGGTTCGAGCTGCAGTTGGGCGTGCTGGACCAGGGCTTTTGGCCGGACGGCCTCCATGCTGCGCCGGCGGACGAGGCTTGGCGGGAGGATCTCGAGATGCTTAAGGGACTGGGCTTCAATACGGTTCGGAAGCATGTCAAGGTCGAACCCCAGCGGTGGTATTACTGGTGTGATCGCCTCGGGCTGGCTGTCTGGCAGGACATGCCCAGTGGCAACAACGTCACCCCCGCCGCCCGGCAGCAATTCGAAATCGAGCTGCAGCGCATGGTCGAGAACCTCGGCAATCACCCCAGCGTGGTGCTCTGGGTTTTGTTCAATGAGGGATGGGGGCAGTATGATACCCCGCGGCTGACCGCGTGGCTGAAGTCCTTTGATCCCTCACGGCTCGTGAGCAGCGCCAGTGGTTGGATTGACAAGCGCACTGGGGATGTGGTGGACATTCACAGTTACCCGGGACCCGAGGCCCCGGCGCCGGACCCGATTCGGGCGGCGGTGTTGGGGGAATTTGGGGGACTGGGTTTGGCCATGACCAACCATCTATGGGCACCCAGGACTTGGAGCTACGCGACCGTTCAGGACACAGCGGAGCTGACCGCGCGCTATGCCGAACTCTTGAACCGCGTTTGGGCGCTGCACAACAGCAGCGGGCTAAGCGCGGCCATCTATACGCAGCTTTCGGATGTGGAAACAGAGTGCAACGGGCTGGTTACCTATGACCGGGCCCTGGTCAAAATCAATGCGGAATCAGTCCGGGCAGCCAACCGGGGCCGGCTCCAGGAGAACTCCATTCACTGGCTCTCCCCCACCGCTCCATATGGCCGGGTTGTCTGGCGGTACACAACGCAGCCGCCCGGCCCGGCCTGGGCCCGCCCAGGATACGATGCGGGACTGTGGCGCCAAGGGACCTCCGCCTTTGGACGGCACACCTTTGAGGCCAGCCACCACATCCGGACGGAATGGAGCACACCGGGAATCTGGCTTCGCCGCCAGTTCTTGATTCCTTCCGGACCGACGGCCACCCCCCGCCTCCTGATCTGTCACGATGCCGAAGCCGAGGTTTATCTCAACGGAATCCTTGCGGCTGCGGTTAAGGGGCAAAGCGCCGGTTACGTTGAAATGCCACTCTCCCCGGCCGCAGCGGCCAGTTTGCGCCCAGGGAACAACCTCCTGGCAATCCACGGCCGGCAGATCGGTACGAACCAGCTTGTTGACGCGGGGCTCATTGTGCCCGCGCAGCGTCCTGGACGTTGAAGGCCCGGAGGGGGCTTTACGCCTCCGCCGGCGGCGTCTTGGGCGGCGTCTCGTTCGAAACTCTCAGCATCTCGTCCACCAGGTTTCGGAAATCCTCCAGTCCCGGCGCGGGAATGATGATGGTGTCGCGGCGCCCCCCCACATCCTCGGTGATGCGCAGAAACCGTCCCCGCGCGTTCTCCTTCAGTGCGAGCAGAAAGCTCTTCCGCTCAATCTGTATTTTCTCGGATCGAATGGTGTCCTCCTCCACCCGAGGTTTAGGCGGATGCCCATGCGACCGTTTGCCGTATGGCGATGGTCTGTCGTTTGAAATCATAAGTTTTTAGCCCGGACGCTCAAAAAAAGCGTTGCCAATTATCGCCAAGGCTAAGGTCCGTGACAATCCCAAATTGTCAACCGCCTATTTGTGTCAACTACGAAAGCGCGGGGCGATCACAAATCGCGGCGGCTCAGCGCTGGTTCCCACGCGCCACAAATAGAGGCCCAGCCCCCCCAGCGAGAGGACATTCAACCCTTGTGAAACCCGGAGCCAGAGGGCAAAGGACTTGGCCGCGGCAGCACGCTCGGCCGCCGTCGAATGCAACGCGAACCGGGCGCCATGTTCCCGGCTCAATTTCGGCTGCAGCCAGGCCGTCTCGAACAAGGCGATACAAAACAGTCCCAACACAGCCGACACCCACCGCCGTTTGGGCGTTTTGCCCAGGTAGATCCACTCCGCTCCCAAGTGCAGGAGGGCAATCACCCCGCAGACCAGGCAGAGATGATAAAACCGCGCGGCCGCCACGTGGCCGATGGCCACGGAAAAATAGGGGAAGTTCTTGGGCCCGAGCAGTCCCTCGAGCGCGGCTGAGCTGAACACGGGCGCGATGCACACCGCATACCCCACTGCGGCCCCAAACCACACCGCCGCATTGAACAAGCCCACGTATCTCAGAAACCCTGTCACGGCCTCACCTTAGAGCAAGGCGCGGGAGGCTGCCAAGCCCCAACTCCCCGTCGTGGCGGGGTTTGACCTTTCTTTTTGCGCTTGTTTCTTTTTACTTTCTCTATGACTCGGACTCCGCGCCTGTCCTTTCTCGGTGGCGCCGCGCTCGAACTGACGCTCCTGGCAATTGCGGCCGCTTGGGGCTCCTTCATTGGGCATCCCCTGGCGGCCCAATGCCGTTGGAATTTCGGCGATATAGTTCTGGGACTTCTGGCGGTTGGCCCGGCCGCCGCCCTCTTCGCCTGGTGCATGCGCTCTGCCTGGCCGCCCCTGGTCCGCTACCGCGCCTTTCTTCAATCCCTCCTGCATCCCCTGTTCGCGGGCTGGTCCCGAGTCCAGATTCTGGTGATCTCAATCCTGGCCGGTCTGTGTGAGGAAGCTTTTTTCCGCGGGGCCCTTCAGAACAGCCTCCACAACTTGCTTGGCGAAGGGCCGGCCCTGCTGGTTGCCAGCGCCCTGTTTGGGCTTGCCCACCGCATCACCTGGTTCTACGCGCTGCTGGCGAGTCTCTTCGGGCTGTATTTCGGTCTGCTTTATCTCTTGACGTCCAACGTGCTGACGCCGGCCATCACGCACGCCCTCTACGATTGTCTCGCGCTTACCTTGCTGCTTCGCCCCCGGCCGGGTCGCCCGCCTCCGTGAGCCCTGGCTCCGGCAGAATCGTGGCGATGACCGCCCGTTCCGGACGGAAGTGCCGCGCCGCAACCTCTTTCACTCGCGCGAGGGTAACCGCCTCATAGAGAGCGTCCTCGTGGTCGCCGTGGTCGTAACCGAGGCCGTAGAGCTCATCCAGCGCGGAGGTCATGGCGAGGCCGCCAAGGTCCTGACGGGAGATTTTCTTCTGCCCGAGGATTTTGGCCTTGATGCGCTTCAGCTCTTCCTCGGTGAGGCCTTCGGTGCAAAGCGAATCCACTTCGCGAAGCAGTTCGTCCTCGACCAAGTCAGCTTTTTCCGGCGCGGTGCCCGCGTAGAAAGCGAAGAAGCCGGGCGCCAGGCCGCTGAAATTCTGGGCGCCCACGTAATAAGCCAGGCCGAGTTGTTCGCGAATCCGCAGAAACAGCCGCGACCCAAGGTCACTACAGGCCTCCTGGAGAATATCCAATGCATAGCGGTCGGGACTACGCAAGGTTGTGCCGGGGTAACCCACCACCAGCACGGCCTGTTTCTTGTCCCGCAGTTCCCGAACCCGCCGCATGCTCCCTGCCGTTGTCTGTTCGTCCGCCGCCGCGCGGCCCGAGTTCGCCTGCGCTCTGCCGCAGCCCCGTTTCCAGTCCCCGAACACTTTTCGTACAGCGGTTTGGACCGCGGGCAATTGGACGTCACCGAAAATTGCCAGCACACAGTTGTCCGGAACAGCAAGCCGGCCATGCGTCTCCCGCAGATGGCCGGCCTGCAAGACCTGCACAGTCTCCTCCGTCCCCAAGGGATCAAGCCCATAAGCGCAGGGACCAAACAACT
>ERZ795050.1299-NODE-1299-length-33133-cov-5.120775_pt1 | contig 33133 bp, 26 predicted proteins | sample MGYA00375134_ERZ795050 | MGnify/ENA primary metagenome ERZ795050 (study PRJEB30179, sample SAMN05720221) | activated sludge metagenome | isolation source: Anaerobic digester | place: Japan | collected 2015-05-26 ... | reverse complement strand
GCAAAGAAAGATGATGTTCGCAATGCTATTGCCGCTGCTAACGCGACAGGAACCTCCATTTTACCAAGCGATGTCATGACTACAATTAATGACACCTTTGGGGATGGTACCGCGAAAATATTAAGCGAAAGCGACGTTCATCTTGCAACTGGGACGAACCTGGTATATAGAGGGGCAAAAGTTATAGATGCTCTTGAAAACTTTACCGCTTATTCTTCCTTGAATACGGATTTAAGTTCTATTGCTGATACTATTAGCAATGAAAGTTTAAGTGGCATTTCTTTTGATGGGCCTGACGCCCAAGATAGTTATGCACAGGCTTCTTACGAGTCCTCCGTCCCTAATGTTCCATCATCTTTTTTGCAGACATTTTCCCAGTTTCTGATTACTCCGGCCGCCGCTCAGACAATAGGGTCTGCGTTTGATACGGCAAGGACTTCATATAACTCAACTCTTTCCGCAATCAGGAGCGTCGCCCCAAGTTACGTTTCTCAGGCTTCTTCCGGAATGAATGCCTTAATTGGGGGCCAATCTGTGTCTGTTGAAAAGCCGTCTGTTGACTTTTCTGTTCAAAGCACTCTTTCCTCAGCGATGTCTCCGTCTCCGCTTTACTATAAGTCTTCCGTAGACGTGGCGACTTCTTCTCATTTAATCCGGGGGTATTCTGCGGCTGAAATAGTTACCAGCATTCAGGACGGGACGAAATCGGCGCTTGAGTTTATCAAGACAACTGTTGCTCCTGTTACCAGGGGAATAAGAGGCGCGTTTTCTAACCGGTTAGAGTACAGCATTGCTATGGCGGGACTTGGAATGTTGAATAATATGGTAAACGCCATAGCCGATACCCTGAAAACTTCCGAGGCAGAAAACGTAAATAATTCAAGGGTTATGGCTCAGCTTGAGCAGGATAGAAAGATAAAAGTAGAAGAACTTAAACTGCAGCACGCGAATGGATACGCGGACCTGGCAAAAGCCAGCGCTAGCGTCGCTTCAAGTGTCGCCATAGAAAAATCTAGAAATCAACTTGGTTGGGGACAACTTGTTTCCTCGTTTTTTACTTCGTATGCTAACCAGATTATGGAAATTGCCAGGGGTTACTCTTCCTTGTTCGGCGTTTTTATTGAGGCCAACAACGCGATCTCTCCTGCTCTCGCCGCGTATCTTGATCATGACGTGAGAGCCAGGGCGGCTTTCTGGGATTATGACTACAAAATTAAAAACTTGAACGCGCAAAATTACGATATGAATTTAAAAAGGGCGTTGTATAAATCAAACGCGGAGATTTCAAGGCTTGAGACGATGTTGAAATATAATGTAACCGCCGCGGCTATGAGTAGCGAAGCGGCAAACGCTGATTGGTTAGAAAACATGAAATTTATAAATGCTTTCAGAGAGGTAATCGCCGCGTATGCCGCCGCTCCTGTCCCCAGCCTGGTAAACAGGCCAACTCCTTTTGGAACGTTGTTGAATTCTATTTCTGGAGTGGTTGGTGTTGCCGCTCAGGTCGCGCAAATTGCCGCGATTTTATGAGGGTTAAAAAATGCCAAGTGAAGGGACTTTGAAGAAAAAGCAGAAGTACTTGACCGTCAGTTCCGCTCTCGCGAACATAGGATCCGCGCTTGCGCTTCCCGGGGAACCAACAGAACGCCTGAGTAAGGGCATCGTGGAGCAGAACCGGCCAATTGCCCAGTCTATTGCCCAGCAACTTGAACAGAAGCGCCTGGAGAAAAAGCGCAGAAGTTCGTTCATGGGGAAGATCCTTGGAATTGCGGGTTCAGTTGCCGTGCCAGCGTTGGCGCCAGTTCTTGGCCCAATTGGAGGCGCCGTTGGCGGAATGGTCGGGTCCGCTGTTGGCCAGGGGCTTGGCGGAGGGGGAGTTGATCCGGTAAATGTGCTTGGATCTGGCTTGCAAGGTGGGCTTGGCGCGGTATCTGGATCAAAGATCCTGGCAGATCAGGCAGGTGTTTTTGATGCCGCGACTGGAAAGAAATATGCCGGCGCTTCTCCTGTTCCTCTCGTCCCTAAGGAAGATGCTATCGCGTCCGGGTCTGGATATTATTATCAGAAGCCTGACGTGTTGCAGCGGTTGTTTGCTTATATGCAGGGGCTTAACGCGATTTCTGGGGGGCCTTATTCTGGCATGATTCCGGCTGACATGTTCTCTGGTAATCCGTATCTTTTACAGCAACAGTTGCTTGAAGAACAGAAGAAGCAACAGGGAGCGATTTAATATGCCAGTTATGCCGCCCTCAAAGGGAAGTAAATGGATCGTCGGCGAGAACGAAGATAAGATTAAAGAATATCAACGCGTAAGCCCTCTTGTGTCGTCTATCGCAAGAGGGAATAATCTGAATGCTTCTAACATGAAGTATTATGCTCCAGACGGGGGGGTCCCAATTGGCCTTCAATCGAACTATCAGAGAGGGCAGTCTGGCGGGCAGATAGGCGGGGCTCTTGGTTCTATCGCCGCTTCTGTTTTGTTTCCAGGTGGCGGGCTTGTGGCTCCCCTTATTGGCGGGACTCTCGGGAATGTTGTCGGGCAGCTGGTCGGTGGGCGCGGAACTGGAGTCGACTTAAGGAATGTCCTTGGAAGCGGTGTCGCGGGGGCGGCTGGAGGCGCCATTGGCCCTGGACTATCTGGGGCCGCGGCTCCTATTGCGGCACAGTTTATGGCCCACGGTATGTATAAAAATCTTTATGATCCCGCGCGGAATACGTATACGCCTTATTACGAAAGGTAGACGCTATGCCAGAACCGAAGAAGCCCTTTTTGCCTGCCCCGCCTTCACTTCCGCCGCTTCCGGAGGTTCCAGCGTTTAACCCTGCTGCCCAGCCGGAAAATTTGCTCTTGTTTATTAAGGGCATGCAGGATGCTATTAAAGCGAAGCAGGCGGCTTTACAGCAGGTTCTGGGCGTGCAGAACCCATCAAGTGCTTTTGGCCCTCTCGCGGAAATCGCTTCTGCCACGGCGGAGCCCTTTATATCGCCGTCCGTTCCTTCCCCAGCTCTCGCGTATGTAATGGGACCCCAGGCGTATAACCAGCAGGTTCAGAATAACGCCCAACTTGCCGCCTTGTATGCTGGCGGCGCTCCTTCTTTTTCTTCGCATGGCCGCGTTGCCGGAATGCCCGGCATTCCCGGCATGAACTATACGCCAGGGGTCCGCGCGGCTTCCGACATGTGGAAAGATGACCTGCGCAAGAAAATGGCCATGCAAACGGTTGATTCGCTTGGAGCGTTGGAATCTGGAATTCTTGACTTGCAGATGGCTCAGGCGAAGCAACAAATGCTTGCGCAGGCGGCTGTTGAGCAGGCGCAGAGAGAAGCCATGTTGAAGCAGTACCAGGCGGCTCTTCAAGGCGCTTTGGACCAGGGAAGCATGCTTCAAAAGGCATACGGATATAGCCTGCAAGATATTGTAAGCCAGGCGGATCATGACAGGAATCTTAGCGAGATTGCGGCAAATCTTGCGGCGCAGCGAGAGGTAATTAGGGCTCGTGAAGCTTCTGAAATGGCTAAGATGCAAAAGGAAGCGGAACTTAGATCCAGTTTTCTTGAGAAGGAGAAGGAACTGGAAGACATCAAGCATAAACAAGGTTTGGAGGATAGTTTAACCAGGATTCTGGGTGGTTTTGTCAAGAAAGAAGACGATGGCTCGTTGACGGTGTACTCTCGCGATGGAATCATAAAGATAGATCCAAACAGCGGGAAGATGGCCTTTACGCAGCTTGGGTCTCCAATAAGCGCGCCTGGAGACAAACAAGAACTTCCGGCGGTCGTGCCTTTAAACGATAGCAGTGTTCTTCTCCCAGACAAAGGCCTTGTTCTGGATTTCACTACAGGATGGGTTTCCAAGGCTGAAGAGTACGTAAGACCGAGGCCAAGTCAGGCTTCTTCGTTTGTCCAGTATGATCCGGACTTGATTGTCAGGGAGCCGGAGCATTTTAGAAAATTTGTCACTGATTATATCAGAATGATTGATGGAGCGTCTCCCGATCTTGTTAGCATCCGCAACATGGACGCCAAAGAGTTCTTTAAAAGCATGACGCCTCAACAACTTGAGATGTTCCAGAAAATGGGCACAGATTTCTTGAGAAAATTAGACAGTTCTGGCTCAAGTGACGGCTTACAGAAGACGGCTCTTGATTCTCTTTTGCGGTTGTCTAATGACGCGCTTCGGATCAGGGATGCCATTACAAGCTCCGTTATCTCGAGTATTTCTAATAGAAATTTAGGCCCCGGCACTGGAACATCTAAAGTCGTGACTGTTGCCGCGCCTGATCTAAACGCCGCAAGCGCTATCCAGGAGCAAACCACTCCAAGCAAGGAAAGTTCCGCGGGAGGTCAGCGAGAAGCGATGGAAGAAGACAAGATAAAAGAACAGCTTTCTTATGATATTTTCGCTAATATAGACGCGCAGCTTAAGGGCGGGGTAGCCGCGTTTAATAATATTGATTCCGATGATCCAGATATAGTCTTCGCATATCAAGGGAAGTTGTACTCAATGCCCCTTTCCTCTTTGCGCCGGGAGGTTGATAGTGCTGAAGACCCGTCCAGAAAAGTCTATTTCGCCGGAATTTTGAATAGCATCACGAAACAATTGGAAGAGTTGAAAGAGAAAAGCCGCGGCGTGGCGCGCAAGACTGAATCTACGCCTCCGTTTTCGTTAAGTCCAAATCCAGTAAGTTATTACTATGGACGTTAAGGATATTGACAATGCCCATTCTTGATCCAAGCAAAAGAGATGTTCCAGTTCTTGGTTTGATTCAGGCTGTTCAGCCGGGATTGTACAGCGAGATTGTAAATCAACAGCAATCAGGGCTTTTACCGCAGGCCTCTGATGGTGTCGTTCAGGAAGATCCCCTTTCTGGCCTCACGCCTTACGAAAGATATAAACTCGAACAAGAACAGAAGAACAAGACCGACGAGGTACTGTCCAAATTCGGAATAAGGCCTGTTGCTCCACAGGAAGGAGATGATAGTCTCGTTTACTTCAGAGACGGATCTTATGTAAAGAAATCTGATTATATTTCTGCCATCACCCCTCAAGAAAGATCTCCTTTCGATGAGCCTTCTTTGTTCGAAAAGTCCGTTAATGCTATTGGAAATATAGGATCTTCCGTGTTAGGCCCCGTCGGGTCGGCTATTGGGGCCGCGGGGGACGCCTGGCATTCTTTGCAGACCGCCCTTATACCAGACTCAGCAATGCAAGCGGCGTCTGATTACGCCAAGGAAAATAAGGAGTATATTGCCAGGTTTTCAGATGTCATTGATCCGGATAACCCCGTGCACAGAATCGGGTATTCAGCGGTAAGATCACTACTTTCTCTTGGCTTAGGCGCCGCGAAAATTGTTATTCCAAGGGAAATAATTGATCCTATATCTGAAGGAATTTTAGAGGTCCGGGACAGGGCTATTAAGAGAGACGAAAAAATTGCTGACGCTTTTAAGGGCGGCGCGTTAGATCGCGAAGTGGTGTACGGGGCCATCGATTCCTTGGCGGACATGGTCACTTCAGCGGCAGTCGTGCTCGCGACTAGAGGTGGCGGTGCGGAGACTGCAGTTCAGTCCATGAGCAATCTTGGCAAGATCCTTGGGTTTGTCAAGAATCGGGTCTCCCCGTTCGCGAAGTTTATGGGCGCCATGAGCCCCCCCGTGTTCGAGCAATCGCGCTATGAATTGCTTAAACAGCCAGGCGTTACGGAGGAAGCGGCAAGAAAAGGCGCTGCCGATCAACTAGCGGCAGAGTGGGGTGTCGCCGCCCTCTTTTCGTTATTTGCTCCCGGCGTGGAACCTGGTTTCCTTCCATCAGTAGCAAAGAAAGTCCTGCCGTTTGTCGCTCGCGGTGATAAGCAAGGCGCCGTAGGCGTCCTGGAAAACTTTTTCGGAAATCTTTATAAAAAGAACCCGTTTTCTTACGCCTTTGCCAAGAGGCTGTTGCAGGTAAATCTCGAAGAAATTCCAGAAGAAGTTGTAACGTCTATCATCCAGGAAAAGCAGTCCAGGAAAGCTTCAGGAAAATCAGACGAGTTATCCGGAAAAGAAATTAAGGATATCTCCCTGGAAACTATTGCGGCTACCGTTATCGCGTCTTCATTGTTCGCCCTTCCAGGCGGGGGGCGCGCTGGAATGGAAAGCAGAAGAGAAGACATCCGCAGGAAAGGATACGCTGATTTTCTTGATCGTGTTGTTTCTCTTGATGAGATGCTTGGGTCCTTAAAGAATTATATTCGTGGCGGTGGCGTCCAGGAAATGCTGGGCGATATTAAGGCGTCCGGCGCGACAGCAGGACAGGCGCAGGCCTTGCCCGTTACGGCCCCAGGCGCTTCATTACAGGCCCAAGTACCAGCCGGCGCCCAGGGAGCGCCTGAAAGTCAGGCCGCCCAGCCAGTGCCAACTCCAACCCAAGGTTTCACCGGAATTAACGAGTCAATTCCTATTGGACCGGAAAGCGCTCAGACGGGCACTGTAGGCTTGATTGCCAGCAGGGAAGGAGTGCTTGGAAGAACTCAAAATCTCGAAAAGACGCGCGTCTTGCAATCTGCTATCGCGAACCTGCAAAGCATGGCAAGCAGGACGAGTAACCCGGAAGAAAAGAACAAGATATTGCAATATCTTGATATGCTGTATGAGGCTGAAAGAACGGGCGGAATAGATGAGGCGGCGCGCCTGGCGGCTTCTATTCTGTCTCCTGAAGGGGTGTTTTATCAGAATACCGAACGAGACGCTCGTGGTGTCGCGCCGTTTACCGGAATTATCGCGCTGAAAACAAGCGATGAAGGAAAGATTCGAGTATCTGCTCCAATCCACGAGGCCGTTCATCTCGTCGCGAAGAACTACATGACGGACGAAGAATATGAACGGGCTAAGAGTGTTTTCGGGGAAACCCAGGATGGCCGGCTTAACGAAGAAGCTTTTGTCCACGGGTTCCTTGATTATCTCGCGGAAAAGTACGGCACGGAAAAGTACGGCAATATTGCTGATAAACTTTACGCGAGGTATTCTCAGAAGCTTTCCGCGTACCTTGACAAGAACATTTCCAGCGCCATCAAAACGTTTGAAGAGATTGAAAACGGACGGGTATTTACTCGTAACGTAAATGACGCGGCAACGCTGGTGAAGAGGCTCGGTGGAAATAGCCAGGGCATCGCAAAACTCATTAATATCGCCGAGTCAATTGGGCGCGGTCCTGCTGTAGATGTTATCGCGAAGTCTCTAAATCTCGTTGACGCGAACAAGGAACTGTCTGAGTCGCTGACTTCCGGAGAAAAGGGCGGGAAACCAACGTTTAAGGTTGCCAGGAAAGCCCGCGAGTTTCTATCCGACACTTTGAAAGCCCTGGATGACAAGCCCGGCGCGAAACTTATCGCGTCTGTCGCAACAATGGAGCGCGTAAATGGGCGAGATATTTCTTCGTATCCGGAATGGGCGCAAACCGTGGCGAATGTCATCGGGGATATTGTCGATAAGTTCCGCGAGAATCCAAAAATTCGGTACAGGTCTGCTGTTCCGCCTAACGCGGAACAGACTATCGCCGACACTGTTTATTTTGACGCCGGAGGGAAAGACGTATGGACAAAAAAACAGGCTGAAAGAATTGCTAAAAATCAACCTATTTCTATTACCAGGGCGGAATCCCTGGACCTGCAGAATCTCAGGGATGAGTATACAAACCGCGCGTTGAACGCCGTTAAGTCAATGTACCCTGAGCAATTTCCTTCTCAAGAGACTGAAGAAGAGGCGGCTCCGCAGGCAGACGAAGAAGCGTACGTTTTGCAGCAGCCTGAAGAAGAGGAGGCTCCGCGGGAAGAAGAGTTTCAGGCACCTGTCGCGGAAACAGAGCAGGAGCCAATTAACGCGCAGCCTTCTAGTGAGGAGGAAATAAAGCCAAAGAAGGCAAAAAGCGAAAGAAAGAAAAAAAGCCAACTCAAGCAAGAAAAAGAACCTGAAATCAACGAGTCCGTCGCGCTGGAAGACGTTGTTCAAGGAGAGGAACAAAAAGAAGCGGTAGAAGAAGAAGAAGAAGAAGCACAAGAACTGGAGAGTCTTGTTTCAAACAAGAAGCCATCGAGTCAAACATCAAAGGTCTATAAGGCGGCAAAGGCGGCGATAGATGAAGTCGCCAAGGAAACAACGGCCCCTTCTGAAGAGCCTAAGAGGAAACCCGAAAAAAGACAGAAGCCTGTTAAGCAAGAAAAGGAGCCCAAGCCTCAGGGGCCTCTGGCGCGGGCGATGGAAGAAGACGAAGACCTTAAGGCTTCCATCGAAGAAGTAACAAATATCATCAGGGGAAAGGAAAAGAAAAATGTTTATACCCATACATTTCTGAAAAATCGACTGACTGATATCTTTCGGATTGAAGGAGAACAAAATCCAGACCAGGTGGCCGCCCAATGGATTAACGCTATTAAAAAGGAAGCAAAGAAAAGCGTTCTAAGCGCTGTAGATTCCGTCTTGAAGAGTGCCTCTACCGACGTTAACAAGGGAAATAAATTCCTGAAATCTTTGTATGACCTTGCTTTTAACGAAGAGGAGTTAAACCAGAAGGTAAACGAGATTCTCGCTAAAACCGAAGAAAAGTTGATAGAGGAAGTTGGCGAGGAATTTCAAAACACAAAACTCGGCAGGCACATCGACTCTGTTATAAAAGAAATATCTGACATATATGGCGATGAGTATTACAAGGACCCATTGCGCGCGGCCATTTCATTGGTCTATGCCATGGGCATAACCGAAGATATTCCAAAGTCAACTCGCATTCAATTTATTCCTAAGGGCGAGAAGACAATTTATATCGCTGAAAACATAGGGGAAAGGGCGAAATCACTAAAAGATACCATTGGGAACTTTGCCAGGTTTTGCCGGATTTGTCTCGATTCCGCTCGGCTGGCCGGAAGCGAAAAGTATTACAGCGATGTTCTTGGCGCGCTGTGGAAAATTATAAATGGCGCCTATGTGCTTGCCGGAGAGAAAAATAGAAAGACGGTTGAGTTCGAGGACGCGTCTTTTGCCTTAACCGTGGTTAGAACGTTAATGAGCAGGTTGGCTAATGGTCTTGAAAAGCCTGCCTTGAAAGTGTCTCACTTGTCGGTTACCACTGTTCCCATTGGGATCAGCGGGAAAGTGGAACCTTCCGAAGAGAGCGATTCCGGAGACATGTCTTTTTCCACGGTCTTCGGCGACGCGTCCATGAGTGGTGACACTATTTCGGTTAACGTTTCCGGAGACATTATAAAGCGCATTGCTAAGGATTTGTTGAAGCGCTCCTCGGAAGACGTCGCGCGTGATATCGGCAGCGTGTACAAGGAAGTTGGGGAAGGTATAGCGAACGCGTCCGTGATTGAGGCTAACACGAGAAACTCTGGGCTGGCTTTTTATCATACCGTTCAACATAGAGTGCACCTGTCTAATGAAGCCATCTTGAACCCGGATAACAGAGACTATTTTCTTTCTCTTTTTCTTAAACTTAGGGAATATGGCGCGGAAACTGTAAGGCACGCCGAGGAGTTTGCCAGGAAACATGAGGCGTATGCCGAGGATCTAAATGAAATTGTAGAAAACATTCTTAAAAACAAGACATATTCCTTGATGTCTTATGGGGAAAAGATAAAAGCGGAAAACGATACTTCCAGCGAATCCGCCGTGGCCTTACGAGACGAACTTCTCGCTTTTCTTGACAGCAAAAAAATCCAAGTCACGAAAATGCTTGGTAAGGCAATTGATATTGCTATTTCTCACGTGGAAAAAGTTGTTGAAGACAGGCTGTTCAGCGGGGAGCGCGGAAAGCGCAACGGGCTTGACTTCACCAAGCCACACATTCGCGTGTCAAACCTGTGGAGTGGTATTGCCACGGAAACAGATCGAGTAGAAGACCGCCTTGTGGATGGCGTGTGGGCCGAGGCTATTTACAATCCGGAAAAGGGAAAATATGAACTGTTGAGGCGTATGTCGCCGGAACAGTCGATTGTTCTTTCTGCCATATCTAGAGGCGTAACGGCAAGCATCTTCGCGGATGCTATAGTATCCAGAACACAACCCTCTTTTTCAGGCAAGAAAGACGATATTTCTTCGCTGGAAAGAGAAATTGTTCGGCGCGCGCTTCTCAGAAAAGAAGATCTCGCGGCTTCGTACGCGAAGAAACGGGTGGCGCAATTTATCGCTGACCAGATCAAAGAGGATGGGGTCGAATTTCTTGAAGAACTTAAAGAGTCTATTTCCCGCGCGCTTAACCTTTACGGGTATCAGGAGTTAGGGAAAAATAATAAGGCTGATTTCGTTGACCAGATTATAGGAACAATGCGCGGGATCAGCCTGTATCTTACCGGAAAACTTCCTTACGGCATCGCCTTGCTCGATAACAAGAAACACGGCAAGGTTATGCAAAAGATCATGGATGCCGCGCTGAAGAATTACGGGGCAATTACCTTCTCGCAGGCGGCACAGATCGTGGAAGAAACAGGGTTTGAGTTCAGCGATATCGCCGCGCTTCTGGTGGACAGCGGGGGGCTGGAGCTCAAAGGTAAAAACTATAAAAAGGCGTTTGATAAATTTATAAAGAGCGCGGAAGGAAACCGGGAAAGCATAATCCGTGGAGTAAGAAGTATAACGGCTGAAATATTCCGGTACATGTCCGGCATGCAGATCGGACAAATCGGGGACATTGTTTCTTATGGAAAATCACAGCCTACTGCCACGGCTGTTGTGATGGCTCTTTCCAGGTTGAATCCGACCGCAAAACTTGATTTCTCAGAGCCTATCTTCTTCCTTAACGACGTGGTTAAGGACGCTATTTACCTTTCTGGCCTGGCCTCTCCAGAAGCTCCATCGGCTGAACTTCTCGCAAACATTGGCGTTCAGGACGCCATGAACCCATCGATTTCCGGGGAGGCGGTTCAGCAAGACTTCAAAAATACGGTAAAGGAAAGAAGGAAACTTTCCAAGAAAGAACTGAAGGCCATTGGCAAGTCTAACCCGGAAATCGCCGATCTTTCATTCAGGCTTATTTTTGAGCGGGAGGACATAAAGAAAAAGCCGGTGAAGGAGTCAAAGCCACGGCTAGGTTATTACACGATTGACGAAATAACCCCAAGGATTACTGGCGCTGAAACGGCGACAAAGTCGTTTGAGCAAACCCTTGTTGGCATGGCGCAAGTCGAAGATATTCCTCCAGGGGTAGAAGCGGAAGAGGTTAAGGATTCTTCCGGAAAAGTAGTAGGGAAATATCCGAAGGAATATAAAGGCATTGCCCGCGTCCTGCACAATTTAATGACCGGGAACGTTCCGCGGGCCGTTGAAAACATCCTTCCCAAGCAATGGGTTATGGGTGTTGTAACAAATGGCTTGTTTGGCCTTCCGTCTACTCGATACAGGGTTCACAGCTTGCTCGCGAACATATCGCTTGAATTCCTTGCCATGGCGGAACTGGCTCATAAGGCTGGAGTCCCTGTAGAGGCGCTTGAGGATTTCTCTAATAAGCAGGGGTGGACCGTGCCTGGTGAAATGAACGTGTTTTCTTATTTCCGCGCGTTCTTTAATATGCCAGAAGCCTACTCGAAAAAGTTGTTTGATTATGTTAAATCGATGGACTGGAAAAATGAATATGTTTTTAGTTCTCGAAGCGTAATTGGCATGGCCCTTAAGAGGGCGGCCGATTTCATGGACAAGATGGATAAGTTTGAAAGCCTTTCTAAAAAAGAGCAGATCGAGCTTGGAAAGGCCTTCATGTTTGGAAACCGGAAATCAAATCAGTCCGTGAACCATCTTCTCGCGACATGCCTTCCGTCTACAGCCTGTCGGAATTGTTACGCCGGCGCCGGAATTATTCGGGATACCATGTTTGCCAAAACCCTGGCCATTACGCTCCTTCAGATGTATAATCCCGAGGTGTTTGGCAAGGCGATAGCCGCTTACGTGCGAAGCGTGCCTAAATATGAAATGCCATTCATTCGTTGGAATGGGTCCGGTGATAGCCTGTACTGGTTCCAGGTAAAGGCCTTTAATTCTTATGTCGCCAATGGAGACAGGCCCGTCCATGTTTTCAGCCGGTCTCCGATTAAACGCGTGGACGGCACCGCGTCCCTCATGGATTTAAGCAGCGGAAGGATTGTTTATAAGGATAACGGAGAAGTAGACCTGGAGAACTCCGTTTTTGTGTATAAAGAAGGCTCCCTGGACGAAGGCCTTTTCGAGTTCTATGTAAACCAGACGGGAAGTGTTAATGGCGCAATCGAGTTGTTGCGCAGCATGTTCCTTGAACACGGCATAATTAGTTCTTATCTTTACACCGGAACCGAGCAAGACTCTATTATCTTGAAGTTGTTAAGGGACAACCATATTCCGGTGGTAGTGCATCCCGCAAAAACAACTGAAGTAGACCGTGTTACCCTTAACTCGTTATTAAGATTCTCCGTAGAATCTTACGGGAAGGATCCTTATTTTGACTGCGCGTGCGCCGCTGACGCGGTGAGTAACCAGAATAATTGCCCCGGCTGTTTCAACTCTCCCGCGTCTGCGTGCTTCCTGTCCAGGAAAGCCTTGGCCCTTGGAGAAGACGGTCGTGTTTACTTCATGGGCAAGTTCGATAAGCATGGGAGGCTTCTTGATCCGACGGACTTCGATATTCAGTCCGAGATTCAGAACAAGAGATATCCGGCGGCGCTTGTCGGAATAGATCTTAACACGTTTGGAACTCCAGGGGCCCTGATCGCGTTATCCAAGAAACTCTCCATAATATCTAAAACCCTGGAAGATAAGGCGAAGAGCGGGGTTTCTAAAGATTATGACTTTTATTCCGCGTTCGATAAGAAGTACAAGATTTCTTATCCGGACGCAGCCAGGCTGAACGACGCGGCAAAATCCCTGAGGGATATAGCAAACTCTTATCGCATTGTTGGGCTGTACCTGATTGACAAGAGAGAGAAGATTAAAAAAGGAGTTGAGTCTGGGAAGCTTACGCCTGAAAAAGTTAAGAAAGAAAACATTAAACTCAGGGCTAAGGAAATCGAAGAATCTTCTTTCTTTAACGCTTTCTTTGATCAGACTGAATCCGGAAAGAGAATCGTTCGAAATTCTTTCATGGACTCCGTGTTCTCTGCTCTTGTTGCCGACGCGATGACAGAAATAAAGGATCACGTGAACGCGCTGTATGGGGAAGCCGAAAATGAGCGCGCCATTCAGGAAAACATCAGAAAGTTTCTGAATGAACTTGGAAGCGTGTACCTGCATTACACGAATATCTTGAATAAGAACCAGAAGATATGGTTGCGCGCTGTTCGAGAGCGCCAATATCCTGACATTGCTCCACGCCCGGTGGAGGCGTTTTCACTTTCTGCCGTGAAAGCGCTTATGAAAAAGAGCAAGTCAGATATTGACATCGCGCTTATGAAGGCGGCAATAAAGGCTTTAAGACAGGAGTACGGGAACCTTAAGTCTGTATCCAGGTTGCTGGATAGGCTTGAGAAAAAGGCGGAAACGGTAGAGAAATCTGGCATTCATCCGCAAATTACAACATTGCAAGATCTGATGAATGACCCGCAATTTTCCAGGTATTTTGCCGACCTGTCTTTTGATAGTATCGCCAAGTCTTACCAAGACGCCGCGAGGGCGTATAATAACTTAAAACGCCAGCAAGGATTTTCCGTGAATGAATCTTCGCCAATTCGTACAGAGGAGAACCTTGCGCGTAGAATAAGTCATCTTGACCCAGACACTGCGTGGGAGGTGCGGGAAGCTTTTAAGGCTATTCAGTCTGCCGGCGGTAATTTGAGCAGGTTGTTGCGTATCGCCGGGGAAGTTTTAATGGACTTTGCGGGGGGTACAAATAAGTTCAAGCCGTTTATGTCCACTCTTGCCTACCCAACCGGCGGATTTATGGCTAAGACCCGTCCGTCTGTCCAGGGCGCTCGAAGAGTTTCTACTTATCTTCGCATGCTTGGGCAAGGATTTTTGTCCACGCGCGCGTCGAACGTAAACCAAATGTACGCGGTGGCGATACCGCCCGACGTTGGAGGAAGGTTTACTCCATTTTCTCCTGGTGGTGGCGTTGGCATATCGCCGTACCTGAATTTGTACTCCATGGCCGACGTGCTTGCTCATGAGGCAACACATGCCGTCGCGTTCAGGAATATTCAAAGAGAACTTCTGGACAGTGGAAACATTCAGAATAATGCTTATTGGGCCATCTTTACCCACGCGGTCAACAGGTTCAAATCTTATGTGCGAAACAATCGCGATAGAATGAATAATTTTTACGCCATTTCAGATCCGCATGAACTACTTTCAGAGGTAATGGGAGATTCGTACACGCGATTCCTGCTCTCTGAAGGCGGGCATATTGGAATGGCCGTAATACAGAAGCTGATTGACCAACTCCCGTATCAGTGGGCTCATTATCTTTCCTATGGAGATTTTGAGGCCCGAACGCTTTCAGGCGGTAACATGTTCCCGGTTTCCGCTCCGTATGACAGCATTACAAAAACTGTTGAAGCGTACTTGACAAAAATAGCCGGAGAACTTAGGGAAGACATTCCAGTAAAAATAAGCTGGGAGATAAAAGATGTCTCCGGGGACAATTCTTCGTTTGGAAAGCGCGCCAAGGATATTCTTTCCTACGTGGAACATGAGGCCGGCCAGAAAGAGAAGCTTGTTGACAAGATAAAGGAATACGCGAAGAAGGCCAGGGTCATGGAGACGGAAAAGGCCATGGATCCCGCGGCGTGGGTCTTGCGTAGAGAAGGCCTTAATCCAGATGACACTCGCGTCTTGACAGTCAAGATTCGCGGAGAAAAAGAAAAGAGCAAAACCGCTTCCATTGGACTCTGGCGCGGAGAAGATGAAGTGACGCACGCCTTGCGCGTGTGGTTTGGCGGAGAGGTCGCGGAAAAGATAATGGATCAAGTCCGCGCCGGAAACACGGAAAGTCAAGGAGAAATAGACGGAAAACTGAAGTCATTTTCCACGGATTTTGCCTCTGCCTATAACCTTACCCCGGATATGGAGGAGGAAATTTACAAAAATCCGGAACAGGCCAGAAAAGATTTCATGAAGGCAAAGGAGGTCTTCTTTGATCCATACACGGCGTTCTCTTTTGTGCAGGGTGATTTCAGTCTTGTGGTAAGTGATGTGCTCGGGAACTTTGACGGGGACATTAATGAGGCCTTGTTCGCCTCAATGGCTTCTGGAAACGTTACGGCCGCCCAGGATTACGTGAAGCTTGGAGAGCTTGCCGGTAAAGAAGTTTACGGGGACATGAGCGCTTACACGCTCTTTAAGCCTGTTGTCGCGCGGGGCAAGTACGCTTACAAGGTGGTTTCAGAGCATGTTGCTTCCATGTTTACCCCAAGAGAAGAAGAATATGAGCGTAAGCCTCCTATTCTTGCTCCCGCGAACGAAGAAGATTACGAGATCGGGAAAAACCTGTATGACTACGCGTCCGTAATCGTTAATACAGGGAACGAGAACAGGATGAATATGTCTGCCGCGCGACAAGAAGCCGAAAGAATGACCGCGCGGCGTATAGAAAAGAGGCTTCTTGAGGCCATTGAAAACCCGAATCCGGCCACGCTGACTCCAATGTCCGCGGCAGAAACCTTTGCGGCCATGGGGTTGATTACAAGTGTCGGCATGAACATGATGCGAACAGGCAAAGAGCCTGAGGACGCGCATCGGTTTGCCAAGTTGCTGTCTGGGTGGGTTTCACTTGGAACGGCGGCCAGCGCGAGCATGAACGCGCGGCGTATGCCCTGGTTTGTCGGCGTGAAGGAACTTGAAACATTTGGGGCCCCAGAATCCTTGTTTGCTCGCGGCTTACAGACATATGCCACGAGCAGCCGCCGGGTCTCGGAGCTCGTAAAGGAGATTAATAATCTTAAAGCGCAGCTTGCGGCGAAGAACGCGACAGAGGTTCAGCTTGCTGAGTTAAAGACGCAGAAAGAGCATATCGAAAAACTGCACCAGGATTATATCAAGCGAAAGAGAAAGGAGATTGAAGAGTACAAGAGAGAGCGGAACCTGTCAAAGGAAGAGGTCGAAGAACTGAAGAAAACCCTGGCCGCAACCGAAGAAGAAAACAGGGCCATGATTGAAAACTTTAACGCCAAGATCAAGGCCCTTGAAGAGGAGTTAAAGAAAAAAGAAGCGCAACGTCGTGGGTACAAGGGAGAAGCGACAAGACTTCGCGGAAAACTTGAAGAACTGCAAGGGAGGCTTCAGGAAAGTTACGGCGAGGTTGAGCGTATTACCAGGGCTTTAAGAGACAAACAACAGCAGTTGAATGAAGAAATCCTCTCGCGGATTACGGAGTTCTCTGATGTTCTTGAACGCGAAGGCATCATCAAAAAGCGCGAACTCAAGAAGTACCTTGAGTTCAGAGAGACGGTGACGCGGCGTATATATCAGGCTCTGGAAGAAGCGGACCAGAGCACTGAAGAAACGGAACGGGTTTCTCTTGAGACCATTACCACGGTGGTCAACGAAGCGCTTAACAGCAGCAGCGCGCAGAATAGAAATGAAGATGGCCAGTTCGATGTCGGAGAAACTTCTCTTGTCGGGACAGATCCGGCTTACATGATAGGAGATCTCGGAGAGTTTTCTTTTGATATTGAAGAAGCTGAAAATGAAATCAGAAAGTACGTATGGAACAAGTACGTTACCGTGTTCGCGGATCATTTAAGACGCATCGAAGAAATTATCGATCGTGTTTATAGGGACGAGCGGATAAGGGGCGCGTCGGAGAAAAGGGCGGCAATTGCGTATCTTGGCGCTCGACTGAACTTTGAAAATCCCGTCCTGCGCCAGATTTCCATAGCCTTCGCGAAGGCCTTTGCGTTTGCCTCAGCGCAGGCCGGAAGCGAAACCTTTGCTGATAAGGCGCACAGGTGGTACATCACTTCTATTATGGCCTCGCCGAAGATGCTTTTCCGTAATGCTATCGGCAACACGACAATGCTTGGCCTGGATCTTTTCGTCCATCGTCCAGTCGCCACCTTGGTGTCATATCTGTCGGAAAAACTGTTCGGTGGGACTCATGTTTATCGGGCTAGCGATTACCTGGAATTCCTGAAAGAAGTTCCGCTGGCCGCGCAGATGGCCGCTCAGGCGTTTCTTGAAACGTGGAAACACGGAATTCCTGTATATTCCATGATCGCCCGGAATATAGGGCCTGAAAGGGCCACAAAGGAGGCCGCGTTCACGAAAATCCTGGCAGCCAAGGCAAAATCCAACACCATATTCGGAAAGCCCGTCGCGGCACTGGCGAACTTTTCAAAGGCTTTCGTAAGGTTAGCCGTGGCTACGGACGAGGCGTTCAAGGCGTTTGAGCACGTCGCTTACTTTGGCCTGATGTCCGGGGCAATTACCAGAAAACTCGCGGCGGCCGGCGTGGACATGCAAGCCATTAACAGTTTTGATGTTCTTGACGAGGTAAACGACCTGGCATGGAAAAGGGCGCAGCTGATGACGTTTACCTCTGATCTTCCAGACGCGGCGCAGGCTTTTTCTGATTTCATCGAGCGCATGCCTGGGCTTCGTTACGTCGTTCCGTTCCGGAAAACGCCCTTGAATATTCTCATGTTTGGCATGTCTAAAACGCTTCCGTTTGCCGCGGTAAAGGCGTTAAAGACAGCCGTGGACAAGACTTCTTCTCCGGAGGATAAAATTGAATCCATTGCCTGGCTGGCGATCAGCACGGCTATAACAGGCTTGGCGGCAGCCCTTCTTATCGGTGATGACGACGATGACGAGGAAGTTCTTCCTCGGTTTACCGGCACCGTCCCGGTAAAAGCGATAAGCCGGGAAGAAGCCGAGTTGCGTCGTATCGTTGCCCCGTCCGCCAGCATTCGTCTGGGCAGCGTTTACGTATCGTATCGTGAACTTGACCCCTTCAGCACAATCTTTACGAACTCCATTGATCTTGTCCGCTCGTTTAAGAAAGCGGTAAAAAGCGGGAATGTTCCTGGCATTACCCAGGCGTCCGCCGAATACTTGCAACAAGCCCTGGAAGGCGCCCTTGACCGATCTTACTTCGAGTCCCTGTACAATGCCTATGAAAACCTGTTTGACCCGGATAAACGCATGACGTTCTTTGGCGGCATCGCCAGCGGGTTTGTGCCTACCTTTGTGCGCAACCTGGCGTCTGACCCCGATGAATTCGTGCGGGCCATGGCTGGAAAGGGTGTCGATTCGGCTTTAATGCGCCGCGTGTTTCCGCCTGCCCTTCCTGTGCGTCGTTACCTTACTGGCTCGGAAATCAGGAAGGTCTCCCCGACAAATATATGGCCCATCGATTCCTTTATTCGCCTGTTCAATCCGTTCTATGTTACTACCATTCCTTCCGCCTTGGAAGGGAAGTTGTATAGAAAAGTCTATGGTTATATTGAAAAAAACAAGAATTCAGAGTCCTTCATCTCTCCAAACTTTGTGTTGCCGCCAGCACCGTATGGCAGATACAAGGGCGTGGATTACGAACTTACCGCCGACGGATACACGCTACTGTTGGATTCGTACAAGGAGTACATGCAGCGGCGAGCGGGGAGCGTGGTAAGATGGCTGGATCTTCCGGACGAGAAGTTCGTGAGAAACATGAACTCATTAAAAATCAAGGCGCTCAACTATGCCAAGCGCGATAAGAGACTTCAGGCGTACATGTCCGGCCAATAAAAATTTTTAAATTTTCCCCAAAAATTTTTATAAAACCCCTTGACTTTGGCCCCCCTTTGTGGTACAATAACAGTGCAACACAAAGGAGGTAGCCCATGGCTAGACAACTTACCAAGAAGAACCTGAAGGCCCCGTTCATCGTGATATATGGGCGGGAAGGGGTTGGGAAAACCACGCTCGCGTCGTATTTCCCGGACCCGTTCGTCGTTGACGCGGAGGGGAGGTATTACTATGACCTTCCGCACCAGTCAGTCCGGCGATATCAGGAAATCGTCGGCGTCCTGTCGAATGTCATGACGTCTCCGTACAAAACGGTTGTGATCGATTCCGTGGACTCTGTCCAAGAAATGGCGTTTAAGGACGTCATGATAAAAGGAAACCTGAAGTCCATCTCCCAGAACTACAGGGAGGCAAACTCTCTTGTTTGTCAGGAAATGGCTTTCAGGTTCTTTCACCAGTTGCGTGACTTGAACAACAACGGGAAAAACGTTGTCTGCATCTGTCATCCGAAGATGATTGAAATGCAGGACGCCCTGGTTATCGGGAAGTGGAACGCGTACACGCTTAAACTTACCGAGTCAAAGGAAATCTCTCTTTCCGCGCGACTCAAAGAGATTTCTGACGGCGTCTTTTTCCTCGCGCACGATAAGCCTATCGTTGAAAAAGGGCGCGCGCAGGAAGCAACAGACATGCGAATCCTGTACACGGAATACTCTCCGTGTTACGACGCGAAAAACATCTGGGGGCTTCCAGACCCTATTACCGGGGCGACCACCGAAGAGATCTATGACCAGCTGGAAAAGTACCTGTTTCCCGCGGAGCAAGGCGTCCAGGAAGAAGGAATCAATCGCGCGGACCTGTTTACCAAGGCGTTAGAGCTTGTCGGAAATGATCGCGACCTTCTGAAATCCATGTGCGCGAATTCAAACGTGTCATTCAAGACGAGTTCCGCCGATGAAATTCACGCCTTCATGCGGAAGGTGGAACTCGTGAAAGAATTGAAAGGCCTGGAGGACGACGCGAGAGTAATGTTGACCTTGTCTGCCCTTGGCTGTGACGGGCTTGAGAAGGCAACAGTGGAACAACTGGAGCAGGCGCTCCAAAACTTGAAGGAAAACTGAAATGACCGAGACCATCCAGTACGACGGGTTCATTAACGAGGAGGACGCTGTACCTGTTTCCGCCGGCAGGTACATCTTCAAGGTGGAGAGGTATGAGAAGACCATTACAAAGAGTTCAGGTCTTCCCATGGTGGGGCTCCACCTTCGCCTGTTCAACTCCAACCTTGACCCCGCGGGAAAGATCTACGACAACCTGGTTCTCACGAAAAGCGCCCAGTGGAAACTCTGCGCGTTCTACCGGACCATCGGCATGAAGAAGCATGGCCAGCCTATCCAGATGAACTGGCCGATGACGGTTGGAAAGTTCGGGTTCTGCGACGTCATGATCGAAGAGTACGAAGGGAAAAAGCGGCCCAAGATCGCGCAGTACGTTGACCGGGAAGACGTCGACGATCTTGAGTTGGTGGAGGCCATGAAAAAGGCGGGGTTCTGGTCTTCTTCTCCGAAGCAGGAGCCTGCCGAAACCAGTGAGGAGATTCCATTCTGATGAAAATCGACACGGCTATGGAAGTGTCCATTTCCAGTTCGGAACAACTCAAGATATATCTTGAGATTTACGCCGAAGTTTCGAAATTCCTGTCCGCGATTGACACCAAAATCAAGGAGTTCTGCAAGGTTGCTGACATCGCGGAACTGGAGACGGAAAACGCGTTCGTGAGGCTGAATGTCAGCAAGGCTTTCTACTGGCCGAAGGATATCCTGGACCAGATTAAGAAAGCAGGGCTTCCGGAACCTCCGATGGTTGTGGACAAGGATTATCTAAAAGAAAATGAAGTGTACCATCGGTTCGCGAAGATAACGGAAAAGAAGACCTACCAGGTCAAGGGGAAATAACATGTTTACCCTACGGAAGTATCAGCAAGAAGCCGTAAACGCCGTGCTTGATAGCATCGACGCCGGCGCGCGTAACATATTGCTGGTTCTTCCAACAGGGACAGGCAAGACCGTTATATTTTCCGAGCTGGCAAGGATTATGGCGGACAAGGGGAAAAAGACGCTTGTTATCGCTCACAGGGATGAGTTGATCACGCAAGCGAAAGAGAAACTCCAGGGCGCCGGGTGCGCCACGACGGTGGAGAAGGCGGAACAGGAGGCGGATCTGCTTTACTCCACCGTCGTGGTTTCCAGCGTCCAGACCATGTCAAGGAGAAAAGAAAAGTTTGGACCAGATTGCTTTTCTCTCCTTGTCATCGACGAGGCGCATCACGCGTTGGCCAAGTCTTACATGGAGCTTCTCAATTATTTTAACTGTCCTGTCCTTGGCGTCACGGCTACTCCAGATCGGGGAGATAAGAAAAATCTCGGGAAAATCTTCGAGGCCGTGGCGTACGAGTACACGCTTGTTGAAGCGGTAAGAGAAGGCTACCTGTGCAACATTATCGTTTCGCAGATCCCCGTTTCCATTGACGTTTCAAACGTAAATACGATGGCCGGAGATCTCTCCGAGGACGAGTGCGGAGAAGCCGTTTCAAATGTTCTTACCGCCATAGCCGACGCCCTCGTGCCTTACCTGGTGGAAGAAAAGAAGACCTTGATATTTACGCCTCTCGTCAAGAACGCGGAAGAATTGGCCGTGTTGTTGACTGAGCGCGGCATCCTGGCAAGGTGGGTCTCCGGAAATCATCCGGACAGGGAAAAACTTGTGCTTGATTTTCGAAACAGCAACATAAACGTTCTGGTCAACGCCATGTTGCTTACAGAGGGGTTTGATTGTCCTGACATCTCGTGCATTGTCCCTCTTCGACCAACAAGGTCGCGAGCCTTGTACGCGCAAATGGTAGGGAGAGGCACGAGAATCGCCGAAGGAAAGGAGCGGCTTCATATTATCGATCCGTTGTGGATCGCGGGGAAACATAACCTGTGCAACCCGACATGCCTTGTCGCGAAAAACGAAGAAATGGAACGTAGAATGCGCGCAAGGTTTTCCACGAAGGGATTTGACTTGTTTTCCACAGCGCGCGCCGTGGAGAATGAGTTGATAACAGAAGCCGCGGAAAACGCGAAGAGGAAATTGGCCGAACTCGTTAAGACCGGGAAAAAGCGCGTGTTTTCCCCGCTTGACGTGGCCCTTTACACGGAACGCATGGACGTGCTCACGTATGAGCCGGCGTTGCCGTGGGAATCGCTTCCGCCAACAGATAAGCAAAAGGCGTTGCTGAACAAGTTTGGCGTTGACCCTGATAGCGTAGAAACCAGGGGGCACGCCAGCAGAATCCTGTCCGTTATGTTTGACCGGATAAAAAAGGGGAAACCGACAATCAAGCAGATAGAATTTCTGCGCAGGTTGAACCTTCCCGTTCCCGCGACAAAGGAAGAGGCTTCTCAACTTATCACGAGGAGAATAGGTAATGCCGGTATACATCGGAATTGACCTCGGGAAAAACTGCGGGTACGCCGTCCTTGAAACGCGCGGCCCTGGCAAGCCGCTTGTTCTCAAAAATGGCGTGCTCAAAACCAGCGGAAATTATGATTGGTTCGTCAAGGTAAACGCCATCCTGGACGAGGTAAAGAAACAGTGCAAATCACAGAAGGTCTACGTGGCATACGAAGAAGTTACCTTTTCCAAGGGCATGGCTTCCGCTCGGGCTTACGGCGGATACAGGGCCATGCTGGAGGTCCTGGTAAAACAGCACGGCTTTGAGTGGCCCTTGATACCTCTCAGCACGTTTGAGGTTAAAAAGCGCTTTGGCGGAGCGTCCTTTGCTACGAAGGAAGAAGTTATGGAAGGCGTTTTCGTCTACCTTTGTCTGCCAAGGCCGTCAAAAAAGCCGGACCTGAACAGCACGGACGCCCTTGCCATCGCCGCCGCGGCCATAAAGGAGAAAAGGAAATGAGACAAAAGTTCAACCCGATCTTTTTCCACGATAAACTGATAGAAAAGGGAATGACAGTGGCCGATTTTCACGCCGAACTTATCAGGTACGGGAAGAAGATCAGCCTTACGCGGTTGTACAATTTTTATCGCGGACAGGCTCGTCCGCGGGACCCTGGAGACTTGATCCTTTTTCAGAAAATTCTCGGCGGAAAACTCGAAGACTGGGTTAAAATGGTCAACGGGCTAGACCCGCAATGAAAGGAGACGAAGCATATGAACATCTCTGCCATCTCAAAAGCCATTCAGATTGTCCGGGAAGCAATGCGGCTTTCCGCGGCGGTCCAAAGCCGACACAGCCGCGCGCAATGGGGCGGAAACATTGTTGTCCTGTTCGTGGCGTCTGTGATCGTCGCCGCAATTACAGCCTTCCAGCCGGCGCTGATTCCAAGCCTTGACGTCGCTGTCTCGCTCGTGCTCTCCATTACCGTCGTGATTTCTCCCGTGGTTTCGCGGGCCATCGCGCTTACGTCATTCGCGGAAGAAACTCAGAAAGTCGGCGATGACGTGAAGCTTGTCCGGCTTCGCAAGCACGGAGAAACTGTTTGGCAATCTACCAGCCTGAACGTCGGGCAGGCAAGGCTTACCGCGTATACCTACGGCGTGGATAAGGAAGGAAACGTCATTGACCTGGCAACAAGAAAAATCATTGACCATATAAGGATCAGTAAACGTGAACGTGAAGGAAATGCTGTGGAGAATTGACCCAGCATCTCTTTCGTACGACGAATGGCTCCGGGTTGGCATGGCCCTTCATTACGAGGGCGAAGACTGGACGGTATGGGATGAATGGTCGCAAAGAGATCCAGAAAGATACCGGCCCGGAGACTGCGAAAAGAGGTGGAAGGGGTTCGGGAACAACTCGGGAAGCCGCGTTACCGGCGCGACAATATTGTTCCTGTCCGGACACGCGAAAAACCAGCAAGGAGTTCAACTCAATGACCCGTTAGAGCCAGATGACTTTATCTGCGAAGACAGGATGTGGAGACTCTCGAATGTAAGGGATCTATACGAGCACTTCAAGTGGCTCCTGGAAAACGCTTTCGAGGCCGGAGAAAAGGTTAACATTGTTATCCCAAACAAGGAAGGAAAGCCTACCTCAGCCGGGATAACAAGGACAAGGGAAGAATGGTTAGAAGACAGCAATTTTTATCAGAGCGCCTTGAAAACGTCAAACGGAATGTTCATCCGAATCAATCCCGTGGACGGGAACGGCGTTGGGAACGAGAACATCACAAAGTTCAGGCACATGCTGATCGAGAGCGACGACGCCCCGATCTCGGACCAGATAAGGGCGTTCGAAAAACTTCCCGTAACGGCGCTTATCTTTTCAGGGAAGGCTTCCGTCCACGCGTGGGTCAGGGTAGACGCGAAAACGAAGGAAGAATACGTCGAGATATCCAGGAAGATGCTGGACATCGTGTCTCAGCAGATTCCGGTGGACAAGAACACCAAGAATCCATCCAGGCTCTCAAGATGCCCAGGATTTCTTCGCAGAAACGGAGTGGTGTCTCCGCAGGCTATCGTAAAGCCCGGGAAATCAGGAACGGCCAGGGAGTTCCTGGAAAAGCACGACGGCCTTCCGGAAATCCTGATAGGCGTTTCCCTGAACGAAAAGATGCTTCCGCCAATGTCTCCAGAACTCATATACGGGGTCCTGAGACACGGGCACAAGTTGATGCTGGCGGGGCCGTCAAAGTCGGGGAAATCGTTCGCCCTGATCTCTCTGGCCTTGGCCATCGCCAACGGGGCGGAATGGTTCGGCCAGAAGACAAAGAAGGGAAAGGTTCTCTATGTCAACCTGGAAATAGATCGCGCTTCATGCATTCATCGGTTCTATCACGTGGCAAAAGAACTTTCCTATCAGGAGTACCAGCCAAACCTGTCGATATGGAATCTCCGGGGATACATCACGGAACCACGGAGGTTCCTGGAAGCAATCAAGAGAAGGGCAAATGACATTTGCCCGGACATCATGATCATAGACCCCGTGTACGTGCTGAACGACGGGGATGAAATCAAGGCGAATGACGTGAAGCGATTCCTGTCCCTGCTTGACGAAGCCGCCATGACCCTGGCGTCCATGCCAAGCATCGCTTTTTCCCATCACTTTCCAAAGGGTGACATGGCGGTGCGGGACGCGAAGGACAGGCCTTCAGGATCAGGCGTGTTCGCGAGACACCCAGACGCGATATGTACGATGACCCCCATGGAAGTTGAAAATATGTACAGGGTGGACTGGATCCTTCGGGAGTTCGAGTCCCCGCAACCTTCCATATGGGAATGGAAGTATCCGGCACATCGCTTTGTTGACTTCTCCGATTTCAAGTCCTCCGGGCCCATGAAGTCCAGGGAAGGAAAGCGAAAACAGGCCACGTCAAAAATACGGGAGATCCTGGAAAAGAATCCTGACGCGACCCCGGAAGAAATTGCTGAACTCTCCGGAATGAGCAAGCGAAGCGTTTACAGGTGGCTGAAAAAGATTAACCCTGACGTCACCGAAAAGGAGTAGGCTGGATGGACTTGGAAAATGGTATACACATGGTCGTTTCCATGATGTATGATGACCCGGTGTTCGCTTCCCTGGTGGAGATCAGAAATGGAAAAGTCGTGAGAATGGATTCGTTCGATCCGATCTATGTTCTATACTATCTCGGATCTAGAAAGAAAAAGCCACCAATGAAAGTGAGCAGGCAAAAAGTCAACGGCATGTACGACTTGGCAATACTAATCACAATACGAACCACGGGGGCGACCTGGGAAAGACTCAAGGCCAGGGAAGAATTATTCATTAAGAAACACAAGCAGAGGTTTCTGAAGGTCATAGAGCAGGACAGGAAAAAAAGAAAGTGAAATAACAATCGTGGTGCACGATGACTCGTGTTGTATATATGGGCGCGTGCACACACACTTCAAGACACACACACACAGTCTTCCCATACCCCATCCCCCTCCCCTGCCGCCGGGTGAACGTCGGAGCATTCCGTCGGTTGCCCGGCGGCCTTTTTGTGTGGAGCCATCAACCGGCAGGCAGTCGGGCCTGCCAATAGAAAGGGTGCCATGCTGAAGAACATAAAAGAACGTAAAGGGAAAACCTGTTTTGGGCTTCCAGACGTGCTATTGACCTACGAAGTGGAAGGAAACAACTCCGCAACCATTTGGGCCTACGGAATCGGGAACACGGTCTACAGGGACAAGGTTGGAAACGCCGTGTTTTCTCAACTCGTTGAGTTTCTAGACAACACGCCGGATTTCATGCGGAACTTTGTCTACCCTGTCCCGAACGGCTTTCTGGTTGACGTAAAGCCAACTTGTTTCGAAGGCCTTATCCAGCGACAATTGCGTGTCTTCACTGAAGAATATAACCTTGCGGACCCGTCCCTGAAAAAGTTCATGTTGGAAGCCGTAAAGAATCCGGATCTGCACGATCCTTTCATCGCCTGTCTTGAAGATTGGGCTCCTTACCTTGTCCACGCCGCAATTCCTGTTGCGGTCTATGACCCAATGGAAGACACGCTCTACGTGGAAGACAGGGAAGTTTACGCCCGGAAAGATTCGCATGATTGCTTCCGCATGCTTCGGAAACAGATTATCAGCGAAGGATTGAAAGGGCTTCACTCATGGATATGAAAACCGCAAACCTGTATCTGTGCGCCTTAGAACGTTCGGTCAGGTATTGTCCTTACCGTGAACTGTATTTCGGAAACCTTGTCATAGACGAGTCTCCAGCGGGACATTACTCTTACAGGCTTCCGAAAAAGTTTCCGCCGGCCGTAGTTGAAGTTGACAGGCGATCCGCAATAGCGGCGGTTGCGCACGGCGGGAACGCTTGGGTTAACGAACACGGAAAAGTAGAACCTATAGAAAGGGACGAACAATGAATCCGATTCTGCACAATTTCAACTTCTACACGCAATACAACCTGCTGACCTTCAACAACCGCCCATATTGGCTGGACGCTTCGTACTCCATGCTGTCCGTTATGGAAGCATACCATGACGAAGAAGCGGTCATTGAATCCGACGGCACGCTGATTATCCGTGACCAACTCGTGGTCTCTCTGGAAAACGGAAAAGTTGTCGTGCACGACGAATCGATTCTTCCGGCATGGCGGGAACCTAACCTTGAGACCATGCCCGTTCTTGGCATGAAAGATTTCTGCATCTGTGGATATGAAGTTGACACCATGAAATGTCCGAACGGAACGATTGTCGAACTTCGCCCATGGGAAGGCGACACTTCCAGCGGAGACTGGAGTTATTACCTGATTTCCGATCGGAAGAAGGCAAAGGAATTTCGGGAAACCCTGAACATGAAAATCCTGCTGACACACGGAAAAAAAGTCATGGATTATCGCAAGGCTGAACACGCCTTGTTCTCTCCATACTTCCCCGTGACACCGCTAGGGACACACTCTCTACAGGATTTCGTTGACACGTTGATTTCCGGCGGATTGGACGGGTTAACAAGACTTGCCCTGTCCATTACCACGGAAGAAGAAAGCGAAGACGAATTCTGGTACGAGAACTGAACGATTCCGCCGGACGCCGCAAGGCTTGCTAGGGCGGGAACAACGATAGAAAGGGAATGACATGGTGAAAATGAGTTACGTTGGGACAAGCATCTTGTTCGAAGACAACGCCGGCAACTTCGTCGTCTTCGGAAACTTCGAAGACCGAAACTTCATCATTGCGGCAAGGGACATTTACCTTACCGGAAAAGCGGTTGTGATGGTAGGGCCATTCTCTGCAGAAGAAACAAACGAAATCGCAAAGTTCTGGAAAGTCTTCCCGGAATACTTCCTGACCGCCATCGAAAGACTGTTCTCCGCAAAGATTTACAAGTTCGCCGCCTGCACGCTTGCTCCGGTTGACATGAACGCTTCCAGCCTGTTCTATAAATGGACAATCAAACTGGAAGACGGAACCACAACCACAAGCGAAACGTCAACTTCCCCTGTTAATTCAATCATCCGAAAAGTCAAGGAACTGCTTGCGGGACAGGCTTCCGCATAACAAAAAGAAAGGGAAAACCATGTATCACTTCGTAACTTGCGACGAACCCATCAGCACGTATCCGGAATTTGGCGTGATGACCATTAATGAGTACCCGTATTGGCCTAACATCCCAAACCCCTTCTTCATTAGGGACGTGGAACAGGCCCTTGTCTCCGCCAAACGCATTTCTATTGACCATGACATTGACCGGTTCACCATCTATGCGGACAACAAGGAAATCGCACGGATAATGAATGACTCCGTTACCGCCGGATATGACCTTCCCTGCTCTGACGACGGTCAGCACGGTATCTTGTTCCGGCATACCATGTTCACCATTCCGGATTGCGATGATCCGGACACTTATCAGACCTTCTGTTATCCGGGAAAGGACGGCATTACCGTAGCGTTCCACGGCCCGTATGGTAGGGGCGTCTTTCTCATCCCGTCGCACGATCCAGAACACCGGTTCTTCGGAATGGCTTTAGATGACTTCCTTGCCGTGCTGAAAAAGGTCCCCGCAATCATCAATGAATACGGCTTGCGGGTGTTCGAAATGCGGAAACCTTTGCACATGTTCTTCGCCCCGGGTCTCAAAACCTTTATCAACCTTGAAGATCCGTTTCAAGCGGACTCTATTGCGGATAAGTTCGAAGACATCCTGCTTGAAAACGGCTTGCGTGCCGTGCGTGAAGAAATGAAATCCTTCGTGCTGGAATAGAAGAAAAATGAAAGGAAACAATCAGGCGCCCCTTGCGGGCCGCAAGTTCCGCCGGACGTCTCAAGGCCTGCTAGGGTGTCCGGCCGACAGGCGGTCGGCAAAACAGAAAGGGAATGACGATGAAACAGTTCCACGAGATCATTGACATGAACGATATCGTTCGCATCGGATATCTGTCCATCGAGTACGGCGAACGCTTCATCCTTCCGCACTACAGGGACGGCTACCCCGTCCCCGTTACGGAAGGCGTAGCACGGGAAGCGTATGAGCGGTTCTCCGGATGGTGCTTCGTGTCCGAAGCGCCTATCGGAAAAATTTTCCGGCTGTATTCCAAAGAAGGGGATCCCCGGCATGATACGGAAGTGTTTGATTCGGAGCAACTTACCCGCCATGGGTTCTCCACGGAATTCATTGAGCGGGTTCATGCGGCCGGATTGCGGTTCTTCTGGCATCCGGTTGTGTCAAATTCAATTCTCATCGGAATTGTCCGCCCGGACATGGAATTTTTTGGCGTGCTAGAACACTACTTTGTGTTCGAGAACGAACCTGAAAACATGTACTGTGTTATGTCTTACGGAGACGCCGTCCCCATCTCTGGCCTGCTGAAAAATTTGCACGGCGTCCCGGAATGGGCAAGGGGCATCCCGGAAACCATTCTTGAAATCTACGATAGTCTGGAGTGATATGCCTGCTAGAGTGTCCGGCCGATGGGCGGCCGGCAAAACAGAAAGGAAACGACAATGGAACGCTTCGACGAAATCGTGAAAACGGACGAAATCGTTGACATCGGGTACCTTACTGTAGAGCCCGGGAAACGGTTCTCTCTTCCGCATTACAGGGACGGGAACCCTGTCTCCGTAACGGAAAGCGTGGCAAGGGAAGCGTTCGAGCGGTTCGATGGATGGTGCTTCGTGTCCCAAGCGCCTATCGGAAAAATTTTCCGGCTGTATCCCGAAGGCGGGGATCCCCGGCATGACACGGAAGTGTTTGATACGGAACAACTTATCCGTTATGGGTTCCACGTGGAACTCGTGGAACGGGTTCACGCTTCCGGCTTGCGCTTCTTCTGGCATCCGGTTGTATCAAATTCGATTCTCATTGGAGCCATCCGTCCGGACGGAGAGTTTTTCGGCGTGCTTGATCACTATTGCCTGCACGAGGATGACCCTGACGACATGTATTGCGTGATGTCCGATGGCGCTTCTGTCCCTGTTGCCGGCTTGTTTAAAAATCTGCATGGCATCCCGGATTGGGCAAAGGACGTTCCGGCAACTATCCGGGAAATCTACGACAGTCTGGAGTGATAGGCACTGGACGGGACGGACACACACACACACAGGTTTCCATGCGTGCGTGCAGACGTACATGCCCGCACAACGCATGCGCTGGCGTTCCTTACAGATGGCCCATTCCGTCGGACAAGCCAAGGCCTGCTAGGGTGTCCGGCTGACAGGCAGCCGGCAAAACAGAAAGGAGAAAGACAATGAAACTGGTGTTCGATAGGATTGACGCTGAAACGCTTATCCTGAACGCCGCAGAAAAAAGCCTTCAGGACGGCGTGCCAATTCGTGAAATCTGCATTACAGCAGCGCATAGGTACGCCATGCTGAACACGGCGGACGCCATCGGAACTTACGCTCCGCTCCCGCAAGATACCTACTACATCCCCTCTGGAAAAAAGGAACAAGCAGTAGACTTGCTGAAAAAAGACCTGTGCAAGGAAATTTGCGTGGAAATCGAAGAACAAATGGAAAAGTCCAACAACTTCTGAAAGGGAAGGAAAACCATGAAAAACAACGTCTACATGTCAAAGTTCGGATGGCTGGTCTTCGAAGATGCGGAAGACCGCTCAATTTCCATAAAGACCGACGGACAGGCTGTCCACGTCATAGCGTGCGATGGTTTCGACAACATGGCCTTCCATGATATCCCAACGTCTATTATGAACGAACTCTATAGGAGACTTCGTAAGTCTATCCATTCCGCCGTCTCCTTCATGCTGTGTGAACCTTACCCGGCGTTTTTCTCTCTTCGGACGTTCTTCAATCAGTACGGCGAACAATGGTACGAATTGTACTACAAAGAAGAAACCTACAAGTACGATACGGTTACGTACTACTACCCCGAAGACGCACAACGGATTTTTAACGATTTTCTGAAAGCAAAAACAACCGGCATTTATGATGGATTTGAAAAAATTCAAAGGTAACACACACACAAACAATTATTCATGCGGACGCCAGCATAAGCGCATGCGCCGGCATTCCTTACAGATCGCCCATTCCGCCGGACAAGCCAAGGCCTGCTAGGGTGCCGGCCGACAGGCGGCCGGGAAAAAAAGGAGAGAGCGCATGAACACGAACTGGACGATCGAGGACATCGAGGCCGCCATCGCCGCCGAGCACAAGGAGCACGTCGGGTACCTGGCCATCGGGCATGGCCGGGCCACCCTGCCGTCCGCAAAGGACGGCTGGCCCGTGCAGGTGTCTGCCGCTGAGGCGCTGGAGGCGATCCAGCGCTACCAGGGCCACTGCTGGGTGGCCCCACGGCCTACCGGCGGGTACCTGCTGGTGGGGGTGGATGACCCGGTCTCCCCCGAGGCGCTCCCGGAGTGGCTCGTCCAGCGGGTGCTCGGTGAGCCGCTGGCGGCTGAGATCGCCTCCCGTGGCCTTTTGCTGTGGTGGGTCCCGGCCACCAGATCCACCCTGTGGCTGGGTGTCATCCTGCCCGATGGCCGGGCCGCTGGCGTGGACGTGGAGGACGACGTCCTCCGTGTCGGCTGGGTGCACGCCGGAAAGGCCTCGTCCTCGAACGCTGCGGATGAGGCCCCCGCATGGGCGATGAAGGCGATCGCCAGTGCACGTGAAGTGCTGGGCGTGTGAACGTGAATTCGCCGGTTGGCCGGGTGAACCGGCCTCCAGCACACACACACACGGGTTTCCATGCGTGCGTGCAGGCGTACATGCCCGCACAACGCATGTGCGGGCATTCCTTACAGATCGCCCATTCCGCCGGACAAGCCAAGGCCTGCAAGGGTGTCCGGCTGACAGGCAACCGGACGAAACGAAAGGGAGCGACAATGGAAAACGTGAATTTCGGGTACGTCAACTCCGTTGCGGATCTTCCGGAGTTCATCCGGATCTCTTTCCAGCACGGAGGAAGGAACGTTAGGTTCGAAGGTGAACTGCTTGGGGAACTCATCCCTGGGGAAACCTTGGCTCCCTATGAACCCTACAAGCAGGGATTCTACTATCACGACAGGTTCATCTGCTACACGCAAGAAGACGGGTCCGTGGTTCTCATCGATACTGTGCGTATGCGTGCGGTTGCGGGTTTTCGATGGGAAGGTCCGCACTGGTTCAATAAAGACCAGAGGTACTACCTCTTCACTGGAAGCATTTCCCCGTCCTTCATTGCGTACATCGTGAAGGATGTGATTGAAGGGAGTACTTTACATCAGACCCGATATGCGGACATCTCTTTCCGGGAAAACCCGGAGCGAATCCGGATTCAGGGAAGCAGGAGAAAGGTCACTCCGGAAATGGTGAACCGGCTCCTTGCCGCAACCCTTATCCCGGAAATTCTTTGCGTTGAGAGCGGCAAGGCGTTTGCAAAAGGCCCCTACGGGAAAATCATCCTGTAATAGAGGTGTCCGGCTGAACCGTGACACACACACACACACAACGGGTCCGTACGCCTGCCTGCCTGCATGCATGCTTACCTGTGGCATTCCGTCGGACCCGGCTATGCGTGCAAGGGTGAAGCCGCTGCCGATAGGCGGTAGCGGGGAACAAGGAGAACGGAGCATGGAAGTTCGGGTTGTTTCGGCGACCCGGGCCCTTGATTGGGCCCGGGAAGAACTGGGGCCTTACGAATCTGCAACCCTGGCATTTGCTGCTGGGGTGGCGTCTTCGACCCGGACTTGGGTCCGGGTTGAACTCAATCCGAGACTGGGGGTCATCATTAGGCCCCCGTCCAACCTTGAGGACCTCCCCGAACTTGAGACGTGGGAGGCCCCGCCTCCCCTCGAATAGGGGGGGCGACCCCCCTTGGCACTAGATGCGTATCCCACTCGCGAATTTTTTTTGGTAATTTTTATTTTCCACTGTGGGTTGCGCTTATGGTGTTTTATGTATGTTTTTGTTGATATTTGCCTGTATTTGTTGTGTATGTTTTTGTGTGTATTTGTAGGTTTTTGTTGGTATTTGCCGGCATTTGTTGTGGATATTTTTGTGTGTTTTTGTTGGTATTTGTTGGTATTTGTGATGGATGTTTTTGTTGATATTTGTTGGTTTTTGTTTTGCTGATTTTCGTTATTGGTGGATTTTCCAGGGGTTGTTGGCTTGTGGAATTTGGTATTTTTTTTCGCGCCACCGCGTGTTTCTAGCACTTTTAGCACTCGTGGTTTTCGGGCCAAAAATCAATAGTTTTTCTGGAATTTTCTTGCGGGGTTTTCGTGTGACACTTTTACCCTAATACCTAAAGGTATTAGGGGTCCGCGAAGTGTCACTGTCACAGGAGTGTCACCAGGCGTGCCGTTTATTGTTTTTTTTTTTTAGGGGGCAGTCTCGTGGGGTGCCACGCTTGCGACAACCGGCACGCAGGCGGCATGTAATGCGAGCGCCAGCTTGCGCTCGCTTACGACATGCCACGGTGCCTTTTCGCTTCACTGCGGTTACGCTGTTGTCGTCAAGCGTGTCACGCCCACTTCGACTTTGCCCCCTACACCCCCACGAGACGATCCCCCCCCTACCCCCCCCTTATGTCA